>Ga0315288_10012518_pt1 | contig 10660 bp, 7 predicted proteins | sample YL17G11_20_MG_FD_203454 | JGI IMG/M metagenome (GOLD analysis project Ga0315288, IMG submission 203454) | Sediment microbial communities from Yellowstone Lake, YNP, Wyoming, USA - YL17G11_20 | ecosystem: Environmental > Aquatic > Freshwater > Lake > Sediment | place: USA: Wyoming | collected...
CATCCCCGTCGTCAGCGAGTTGCCCAGGCTGTTGGTAGAGGGTGCTGGGTTCACCATTGTCGGGGCCGATGCCAAGCAGTTCGATGCCACCCTGACCGTAGACCTCAAGGGAACGGCGTCCGAAACCACCGAAACTCCCAACGGCCGCAGAACCGTCACGGCGAACCTCGCGGGCACAATCACGCTGACGGCTGGGGCCGCATCCTGTCAGCGCCGCCTGTCCACGAACTCCCCTGGTGGAGTCGTTGCGGACGGCAAGGTGGACCTCACCTGTTCGTACCAATGGAGCCTGCAAGAGACGAATTTCCTGGATCCAAGTCTGAAGATACTGTCTGACGTGTTCGGTATATCCCCATCGCGCCCCCTGACGGCTGCACTGGCGTGCGATGACTTCAACTTCCAGAGCAAGATCGTTGAACGCCTGGCGCGGTGTGGCACTGATGCCGTGGAACCGCTTCTGGCCCTTCTGAAGAAAGGCGATCGGGGACATCGCCGCGGCGCCGTCGAGGCGCTCGGACTCATAGGCGACCGGCGGGCCGTCGGACCATTGATTGCCGCGCTGGACGACCGGGACCTGGTTGGGCCGGCGTCCGATGCCCTTGGGCGCATCAGAGATCGCCGCGCCGTGGGCCCGCTCCTGCGCGTGATGAAAGGCAGTGCCCCCAAGAGCGACAAGTGGTCTGCGGCGAAGGCGCTGGCAGCCATTCCGGACCGCAGCGTCATCAAAGCGCTTGCGGACGGTCTGGCAGGCGACGACCACGAGTTCCAGGAATTGGCAGCCGTGGCGCTTGACCAGTACCTGTGGGCGCCCTATGCGCTGAACCGGGCAGCATCCGACTCCGGCCTAGACTATGAATCCAAGCGCAGGTTTGGCCGTTCCTTGTTCGGTGTCCACCTCCCCCCTTCTGAGAAAGACTTGAAGCCCCTTCTTGCCGAGGCGGCTGCGCAGGCCGAGGCCGTGCAGGAGGCGCTGGCAAAGGAGTTCGCCAAGGCGCTCTCTGACGGCGGGTCTGCGCGGCGGATCGCGTTTATGTTCGGAGCCCTGCGCCCCGATTCGCATTTCGCCTGGGACCGCGTGCAGGCCAAGAGGGCCGGGCAGACGGCCGTTGCGCCGCTCGTGGCGGCCCTGAAAAATGACGACCCGAACGTCCGCTGCGGCGCCGCGGCGGCCCTGGGTAAGATCGGCGACCCGGCGGCTGTCGAGCCCATCATTGGGCTTCTGAAAGACAAGGAACCGGGCGTTCGCGAGCGCGCGGCGGTTGCCTTGGCCGACCTGAAGGACCCGCGCGCCGTCAAGCCGCTCATCGGAGCGCTCAGGCAAATGCCGATCCCTCTGGAGGTCAAGGGATACCGCTGCGGCAACCAGCCGGATCCGGAGTGGCAGCCCGCTTCACGCGCCGCGTGGGCGCTTGGGAAACTCCAGGCCAAGCAGGCCGTCGAGGCCCTCATTGCAGCCCTGAAGCAGGGAGACGATGACTTCGGCTCTTACGTGGCCGAGGCGCTCGGCCGCATCGGCGACCCGGTGGCCATCGGGCCTCTCATGGAGGTCATGTCCGGCGAGGCTGGGCCGGGGGATTCCGCACGCATGGCCGCAGGATTCGCGCTGGCTCGCCTTGGCAAGCCGGCCATTGGACCGTTAATCGCCGCCTTGAAGGATGAAAACGCAGCGATCCAGGCCTCAAGTGCCCTCGAGGAGATCGGCGAGCCAGCCGTCGAGCCGCTACTGGCGGTTTTCAGGAGCGGGCCTGAGAAGGCCCGGAGCATTGCAGGGCTCACCTTGGCCAAGATCAAGAGTCCCGTGGCGATGCAGCGCCTCATTGAGGCGCTGAAAGACAAGGATAAGGAATTGCGGGATGCCGCCATCTGGGCACTGTGGGGCACAATGAACCCACAGGTTGTGATGCCCCTCCTTGCAGTCATGGAGAACCCGCAAGAAGATGACAACATTCGAAATGAGGCCCTGTTCGCCCTGGCGAGTGTGCCCGACCGGCGTGCCATCGGCCCGGTGACGCGCATCCTGCTCTACGGCGACTCCGAGACGCTGGTGGCAAACGCAGGCTGGGTGCTTGCCAAAATGCCGGGCCAAGAGCCTGTCGAGGCACTCTTGGACTGCCTCAAGAACAACAGGGATGCCATGCGCCGGACCAGCGCGGCACACGGGCTTGGCGAGATCAAGCACGGCAGGGCCGTGCCAGCGCTTCTGGCCGCCCTCAAGGATGAAGATGCCGATGTGCGACTGAATGCAGTTGAGTCGTTGCAGAGCCTGCGAGAGTCAAGGGCCCTGGCGCTGCTCAGGGAACTCTCGTCAAAGGACCCGGCGGAATACGTGCGTAAGGCGGCCGCCGCCGCGGTCCAGAAGATCGAGGACGCCGAGGAATCCCGCTGATGCTCCGTCGAGGGCCCGGCAATGAGTGAATGCAGGCGGCATGCCCGCGCCGCCTTTGCGGGGGAGTACTGACCAAGGGGGGGATGCTCAGGGCAGGCAGCCAGTCAGTTGAAGAGCGGGGGCGCGCTAATCCAAGGCGTACAAGCGCACGTCGTCAAACCACGCTGCGTCGTCCGGCGACGCCTGGCCGCGCACGCACAGAAGGACCAGCAGGTTCCCCACCCCGTCGGGCGCCTCGACGACGCCGAACATCCGCCCCCACGAGTCGCGCGGGTCGGTGCATGGTATGTGCACGTCTTTCTGCTCGTGAATCCACTTGCCTTCGGCCGTCTGCCAGCGGACCACCAAAACGGCCTCGCCCCTGCCCTTGAGGCGGCGCACGGCCTCCACGGCGAACCGCCGGCCCGGCTCGGTCTTGACCGTCTGGATGAAACACCCGTTGGCCATGCCCGACAGGCGGGCCGAACCTTTCGCGGCGGCGCCGGCCGCACCGTCCCACGCGAAGGTCCCCTTCGACTTGTCGTCCTGCCACGCGGCCCAACCGGCCGGCGGGCGACTCTCCTTCGACTCCGCGGCGCCGGGGGGCGTCGCCGAGAAGTCGTCGTTCTGAAGAAGGTTCGTCAGGCGGCCCGCCTTCGCCAGTTCCCCAAAGCGGAACCGCGCCGCCTGCTCGGGGCTGCGGCCCCAGCGCAGCGCATCCTCGCAGCCCGGCAGGACCTCGGGCCAGGTCTTCTCGGTCACGCCCTTGTTGGGCGTGGGCCACCACCGGCACTTCTCGCCGTAGATCCAGACGTACTCGTCGGCCACCCTGACGGCGGCCGCCACGTTCGCCCGCAGGCGCTCGACCCGCGGGCCGCCCTTGCCGTCGACGTACCACGGCGAGGCCGGCGGGTTCACATAGGCGTCGAGGTAGATGCCGAACCCGACCTGGACCTGCGCCCGGTACTTCGCCCGGTTCTGGGGCGACACGAGTTCCTGGCAGGCGCCGCGGATGAGGTTCCCCGCCTCCAGGAACTGGATATCGCTGTTATATGTATACGCACTTTCATGCCCATCGACAATCGTTACGCCCGGCGGCGCCGCGTCGAGCCACCCGTCGAGAAAGGCCGGCAGTAGGCCGTACCCCTGCGACGCCAGGAGCGGCCGCGGGTCGGCATGGCCGGCGGCGCCGCCGCAAATGCTGCTCAGGAAGAAGCACATGACGGTGATATCCGGGTACTCGGCCGCCACGGCCTTCATCACCGCGCCGCCGCGCTCGCGGGCCTTGGCATAGTAGGCCTCGAACGGACGGGCGTCGCGGCCGCTCTGCGCGGCATATTGAAACGCCGCGTGCGGCTCCGTATAGGGTTCAGGGTCGAACGCGATGCCCCGCGAGCCGGCGGCCTTGGCGAGGCGTGCCGCCAGGCGCCAATGCTCAACGACCGCGCGCCAGCCCTCGTCGTCGAACCAGTCGACGTCGCCAGGGTTGGCCCCAACCATCAGGAAGTTGTCCGAGAGCCGCGTGAAGCGGCAGGCCGTCAGGTCCTCCAGGGCACCCGCGAACCACTCGTACTTCCACGGTTGGCGGCTGAACGCCAGACGCAGGTCCACCGGCTTCTTGTCTTCCCCGCGCCCGACCACGTTGATGACGATGCCGTCGAACGGCCGCTTCTCCATGTCGCCGCGGTGCTCGCGGAGCCAGGCGGTGTCGAAGAAGAGGTCCCAGCCGACCGCGATGAGTTTCTTGGGCCGGCGCATGTCCTTCGCGGCGGGGCCTGGCGCGTCGGCGGCCAGCACCGCTGTCGCCACGAGCGCGCCGAGCGAGATGACCAGCGCCAATCTCAATCGTCCGATACGCATGGAGCGCCTCATGGGTCCGAGGGCTTGCCCCTCATTCGTCCTACGACCAGAGCCTTCGAGCAATCTACCCGATTCGGCGGCGTGCCGCATCCATTTTCGGCGCATGACGCCCTGAGTGCTCCGTCACAACTCATCTGAGGGCTGGCATGGCCACGCGCCGTTGCGTAGCCATGAGTCTGATGGCACAGGAGGCTTTATGGCCACGCAAGATCGCGTGGCCATGCCACCCGGCAGTCCACCGCTTCACGTGCGACAGAGCGCGGGGGCGCCCGCGCGCGGACGTCAAATTCGCTTGTCGGGCATTCCCGGCAGCCCTAGCATGGGGCCATCCTGCCCATCGAACGCTGGAGGGCCCGTCATGGCTTGCACCGTCGTTCATCTGCTTGACGCCGGCAGCCTCGTGGCCGCGCTCGTGGTGGCCGCCGCCGTGCTGGCCGACGACGACAAGGCCGTCCCTGCCGCCCCGGGTCCGCAGGAGCAGGACATCTTCGTCGCGGGCCGGGACGGGTATCACACGTACCGCATACCTTCGCTCATCGTCTCGGCCAAGGGCACCGTCCTGGCCTTCTGCGAAGGACGCAAGAACGGCCGCGGAGACAGCGGCGACATCGACGTGGTGCTCAGGCGCAGTTTCGACCACGGCGCCACCTGGCAGCCGATGCAGATCGTGGCCGACGACGGGCCCAACACCATCGGCAACCCCTGCCCCGTGGTCGATCGCGAGCGCGGCACGATCTGGCTGCCCCTGACGCGCAACCTCGGCGAGGACGCCGAACCGCAGATCATGAAGCGGACCTCGAAAGGCACCCGCGAGGTCTGGGCGGCCAGGAGCACCGACGACGGCGCCACGTGGTCCAGGCCCGTCGAGATCACCGCGGCCTGCAAGGCCCCCGACTGGACGTGGTACGCCACGGGCCCCGGCGTCGGCATCCAACTCAAGACGGGGCGGCTCGTGATCCCCTGCGACCACGCGGTCGCCGAAAGCGGCATGTTCCGCTCGCACGTCATCTACAGCGACGACCGCGGCGCCACGTGGAAACTCGGCGGCGTCATCGGCGACAAGGTCAACGAGTGCCAGGCGGCCGAACTCCCCGATGGCAGGCTACTCATGAACATGCGCAGTTATCGCGGCAATGGATGCCGCGCGGTCTCCACCAGCCGCGACGGCGGCCTGACGTGGACGCCGCCCGCCGATGACCCGAACCTGGTCGAACCCGTGTGCCAGGCCGCACTCGTCGGCTTTCCGGACCCGCGCGACGCCTCGAAGCACGCCCTGGCGTTCTCGAACCCGGCGAGCCGCGCCCGCGAGAAAATGACCGTGCGGCTGAGTTTCGACGGCGGCCTGGCCTGGCCGGCCGCGCGGCTCCTGCACCCCGGCCCGTCGGCGTACTCGGCGCTCGCCCTCCTCGCCGATCGGAACCTGGCCTGCCTGTACGAGCGCGGCGCCAGGTCGCCGTACGAGAAGATCACGTTCGCGAAGTTCCCGGTGCAGTGGGTGTTGGATGAATCGAAGGGCAGTAAGCAATAAGGGAAGAATCCCACCCTGACCGCGGCCCGCCGCGCGGCCGGCATGAGAATCGCTAGAGCGTTTTAAGATTGGGTTTGTGCGCGGCGGGTCTCCCGACCCGCCGCGGTCCGTCGCGCGTTTCTTGCGCGGTGGGTCGGGAGACCCACCGCGCACGATGACGGAGTCCATGCGCAATCTTAAAATGCTCTAGGGCGATACCGACAGGATTTCCCGGACGCGCCGGCAATCGCGGGCCATCTGGACCTTGAGCGCCTCCGGGCCCGCGAACGCCTGCTGCGGGCGCAGAAACTCGACGAATTCCAGGGCCACCTGGTGCCCGTACAGTTCCCGCTCGAAGTCCAGGACGTACGCCTCGACGGTCACGGCGAGGTCTTCGTGAAACGTCGGGGCGCGGCCGACGCTGACGGCGGCCCGGCGCCGCTCGCCCTCGATCATCGCCCACCCGGCGTACACGCCCTCGCCCGGCACCAGGAACCGCGGCGAGGCGACGTTGACGGTCGGGAATCCGAGTTTCGCCCCGCGATGGCGGCCCTCGACGACCAAGCCCATGTACGAGTACGGCCGGCCGAGGCACCGGGCGGCCTCGGCCACGCGGCCTTCGGCGATGAGGCGGCGGATGCGCGTGCTCGAGACGCGCTCGCCGTCGACCTCGACGTCGGCGACGAACTCCGCGTCGAACCCGGACCGCGCGGCCAGTTCGAGGAGCCGCCGGCGGTCGCCTCCGGCGCCCGCGCCGAACTTGAAGTCGCTTCCCTCGACCATGACCCGTGCCGCCAGGGCGCCGTGCACCACGCGCTCCACGAACGCCTCGGGCGTCATCGCCAGGACGGCCTCCATGTCCTCGGGCCACACGACCGCATCAATGCCGATCTCGCGCATCAGTTCCAGTTTCTGGCCGAACGTCTGGAGCAGGGGCGGGGCCTTCGCCGGCGCGAGAACGTCGAGCGGGTGCGGGTGAAACGTGAACACCAGGGCCGCGGCGCCCAGCCCACGGGCCCGCTCGACCGCGCGGCTGAGCACCTTCCGGTGCCCCAGGTGCACGCCGTCGAAGACGCCCACCGAAAGCACGCCGCCGCGGTAACGCTCGTCAATCGACTCCAGGTCTCGGATGAGTTCCACGCGTTGCCTCGTTATGAGCGCCAGCGCCTGAACGGGGATCTCCCGACGCTTCCGCGTCGGGCTCGAACAACACGCGGCGCCAACAACCTATTGAAACACGCGGGAGGGCGCAAGGCCACGCAATTCGCGCCAGGGGCATCAGGCGAGGCGCCGGCGCTCACCTTAAGCCGCCGCGCCGAGCGCCGCCAACTCCGCCGCCCACCGGCGGCTCAGCCAGACCGGGACGATGCCTAAGACGCCGAAGGAGCAATCGATCAACTGCCACGCAAACGGAATCTCGCGGACCCATCCAAAGACAAGGGCCGTGGGGATCACGAGCGCGCACGCGATCATGCCGAACGTCAGGATCCAGAGGTTGCGCACGGGGTCGCGCAGAACGCCGAGGAACAGGATCGCCAAGACGAAGTGGGCAAAGGCCAACCAGTCGGTGCCGTACGCGATGAACGGATACCGCGCATAGGTCTCATGGAGTCCGCCCTGCACCGCGGCGATCCAGTGCGCGAGGCCGGCGTAGTCCTGGGGGTCAGCCGCCGGCGGCAGGCCGGCCAGGCGCGCCAGGATGCCGGCCTCCCACTCCAGCGGAATCGCCGTCGCGCCGCTCAACACAAGGCCGATGATGAAGACGGCCAGGAGCACGCGGATGCGGCGAAGGAGAACGCCGCGGCGCTCGGCGCGGCAGTTGTGCATCTGCGGCCCCTCCCTGTGCGGCCACTGCCGATGCGGAATTCGCGGTGCCGCTCGTTCTCGAACTCGACGCCGCCATCCTCGTGGGTGCGGAGCACCCACCCTACATATCCACGACTTGTGATGTGTGCGACAGAACGTCAGACTCACCGCACCTGAAGTAGTTCACGTAGGGTGCGTGCTGTGCACGCACCGGTAGTTGGCGTGTGCGCCGCAAGACGACGGCGGGTGCCGAGCACCCGCCCTACAGGGCTCAGACGGCGGCCTTTGCGGCCTCGGCGAACCTGGCCTCGGCGTCCTTGGCGAACTGGGGCACGGCCTCGTCGCCGTAGAACTTGCGGATGTTGCCGGCGGCTAGGGCCTGGATGCGCACGATCTCGATCGCGGCATCGGCCGCCCGGAACAGGTGGCGGAACCGGCCCTGCGGCTTCAGGTATTCCTCGACGGGCTTCCAGCCTTCCTTCGGCGGCCGGTGGGCGGTCGTCTTGCCCTGAATGATCTCGTAGAGCGGATACAGGCCGCACTCGAACGCCAGGCGGGCCATGTCTATCGACTTCGCGGGGTCGCTCTTCCACCCGAGCGGGCAGGTGACGTGGACCTGGAGGAACTTCGGCCCGCGGATCGCCATGGCGCGCTTTACCATCGGGCCGATCTCGCGGTAGTAGCCAACCGACCCTATGCCGACGTACGGGATGCCGTGGGCGGCCATGATCATCGGCAGATCCTTCTTCGGCCGGTCGTTGCCGAACGAGACCTTGCCGGCAGGGCTGGTCGTGGTGTCGGCGTCGATGGGTGTGAGGCCGGACCGCTGGACGCCGGTATTCATATACGCCTCGTTATCCCAACACACGTAGAGGATGTCGTCGCCGCGCTCCATGGCGCCCGAGAGGCACTGGAGTCCGATGTCGGCCGTGGCGCCGTCGCCGCCCGAGGCCACGACGCTGACGCCCTTCTCCAGCAGGCCCTTGTGCTTGAGGGCGTAGTAGACGCCCGAGGCGACGGCCGCCGAGTTCTCGAACAGGCTGTGGATCCACGGCACGCCCCAGGAACTCGTGGGGTAGCGCGACGTGAAGATCTCGGAGCATCCGGTGGCGCTGGTGAAGATGCACCTGGGGCCGCACGCCTGCGTAACCAGGCGCATCGCCAGCGCCTCACCGCAACCCATGCACGACGTGTACCCCGGCTTCAGGACGCGATTGGTGTAATTGAACTCCACGGTTGATCCTCCATTTCGGCCGCCCTTGCGCGGCCGACCGCTTCGTTGTCTCATCGTCGCCGCACCGGCGACGGCCAAAAATGCGGGCGCCAGGCGCCCGCCCTGCGTCACGGCACGAGGTCGGGCAGAATCTCCTTCCTCAGGCGGAAATACTCGTACGCCACCTGCTCGCCCTTCGAGACGCGGTCGATGATCTCGCGAATGCCGTCGGGCGTCACCTCGCGGCCGCCCAGTTGCACGCAGAAGCCGCTGACGGGAATCCGCAGACCAGCGTCGTACAGACCGTCCTTCAGGTCGGGCGTTATGATGCCGCCCGCGCCGAACGAGCCGCCCTTCTCGATGACGGCAATCTCGCGGGCGCCGCGCAGGGCTTTCACGACGGCGTCGCGCGGGAACGGCCGGAACGTCTTCAGGCGCACCAGGCCCACCTTACGGCCCTTGTCGCGGAGTTCGTCGACCACATCCTTGATGGTGCCCGAGATCGACCCCTTGGCCACCAGGACCGTCTCGGCGTCCTTGCTCCTGTACTCTTCGACGAGGCCGCCGCTCGTGCGGCCAAAGGCCTGCGCGAACGCCTTCGACACCTCCTCGATGACGCCCAGGCTGCGCAAAGAGGCGTCGTGGATCATCCACCGGCCTTCCATGCACTTGTCGGGCTCGGTGAAGCAGCCGAACGACATCGGGTTGTCGACGTCGAGTTTGTAGAGGGCTTCATACTTGCCAAGGAATTTGTCGGTCAGGTCCTGGTCCGGGAGTTCGACCGGCTCGAAGACGTGCGTCAGCAGGAAGCCGTCGAGGTTGACCATGACCGGCAGGAGCACCCGGCGGTCCTCGGCCACCTTGAACGCGATGACGTGCTGGTCGCAGGCTTCCTGGGCGTCCTCGGCATATATCTGGATGACGCCGCAGTCGCGAATCGACTCGGCATCCTGGTGATCGCACCAGATCGACAGGGGGGCCGAGACGCTGCGGTTGGCGCACGCCAGGACCACCGGCAGACGCATGCCCGCCATGTTCCAGAGGACCTCGGCCATGAGCATGAGGCCCTGGCTGGAGGTGGCGGTGTAGGCGCGGGCGCCCGCGGCGCTTGCACCCAGGACCACGCTGGCGGCGCCGAATTCGGACTCGACCTTGACGAACTCGGCATCGAGTTCGCCGTCGGCGACGATCGTCGAGAGTTCCTCGGAGATATGTGTCTGCGGCGTAATCGGGTAGGCGGCGATGACTTCGGGCCGGCACCTGGCCACGGCATGGGCGACGGCCATCGCGCCCTCAAGAATCTCCTGCTTTCCCATCACTTGGCCTCCATGACCATGTCGATGTCGTCTTTGGGGCACTCGTTGGCGCACATGCCGCACCCCTTGCAGTAATCGGGATCGAAGTCGAAGAACTTCTTCTTCGGGTCGCCGAAGACGCAGCCCTCGGGGCACACCAGTTCGCACCCGCGGCAACCGATGCACGTGACGTGCTTGAACACGGGCCGCATCGTACGCCAGGCGCCGGTCTTGTAGGTCAGGCTGCCGCTGGGCAGCGCCACGCAGCCGATCGAGAGTTTGTCCATGCTTAGTTTCATGCTCATGCTTGCTCCTTTGCGGCCTTGTAAGCCTTCTCGACGGCCTCGGCGTTAAGGTCGCCGATCTTGCCGCCGAAACGTTCCTTGACGGCCTCCTTCAGCGAGGCCAGGGTCACCGTGCCCGTGATCCCGGCAAAGGCCCCCAGCATCACCATGTTCGGGATGGGGCGGCCGATGACTTCCATCGCGATGCGGGTGCCGGGCACGGCCTTGAGGACCGCCCCGGCCGGGACCTTGACCGTCTCGGGCTTCTCACTGTTGAGGATGACCATGCCGCCCGGCTTGACGCCCTCGAACACGTTCACCGTGTCGAGA
>Ga0315288_10012521_pt1 | contig 10659 bp, 6 predicted proteins | sample YL17G11_20_MG_FD_203454 | JGI IMG/M metagenome (GOLD analysis project Ga0315288, IMG submission 203454) | Sediment microbial communities from Yellowstone Lake, YNP, Wyoming, USA - YL17G11_20 | ecosystem: Environmental > Aquatic > Freshwater > Lake > Sediment | place: USA: Wyoming | collected...
CGACGGCGGTAAAGTCTGGTCCAAAATGAAGGGCAACATGCCCACTCAGCCGGTGCATGACCTCAAGATCCATCCGCGAGAGAACGACCTCATCGTTGCCACCCATGGCCGCGGCATCTTCATCGCCGACATCTCGTTCCTGCAGGAGCTGACGCCCGAAGTCATGGCCGAAGACGCTCACCTCTTTAATGTCGAGCCCAAGGCCAAATGGATTCGCGGCTTGCAGCCCGAGACGAGTTCGATGAATTACAGCGCCCCGAGCGAACCGGCCGGCATCCTCATTAATTATTACCTGAAGGCCAAAGCGACCGGCGAGGTGAAGATCGCCATTTACAAAGGCCATAAGCTGGTCAATGAAATCGCCGGCGTTAACGCGCCGGGCTTCAACCAGGTCTCCTGGGACATGATGATGCGCGATCGCCCCCTGACGGATGAAGAAAAAAAAGTCGCCCAGCAGAGGATGCGGCGCTTTGCCGAATTCGGAGGCATGGGCGCCCAGGACCCGAACTATAAGTGGATCCCCGCCGGCGCCGGAGAGTATACGGTTGTGTTGACCGTCGGTACCCAGCAGATGTCCCGCACCGTTTCCATCCTGGAAGACGTCTGGTTCGGGAAATAATCGGGTGGAGCCGTTCATCGCTCAACGATGCGATCCGTTTCTGCCGTCCTCGCGCCTTCGGGGTGAGGACGGCAGAAGTTTTTAGCGTTTTTATTTTGTAAGGAGGAGGTTCGATGTTCAAACGTAAAACGGTTTTGTCATTTCTTCTACTCGTCGTCCTAGCCGTCCTGTCCCCCCTGGCCCAGGGCAAAGTCACCAGCCCCAAGGAATTCCTGGGGTTCAACGTGGGGGACGACTACATACTGATGAACTACGGACAGCTGACGAGCTATTGGAAAAAGTTGGACGCGGAGTCGGACCGGATGACCATCGTGGATATCGGCAAGACGACCGAAGGCCGGACGATGATCATGGCCATTATCAGCTCGCCGGGCAATCTGAAGAACTTGGCCCGCTACAAGGATATCAGCCGCCGCCTGGCGCTGGCCGAAGGCCTTACCGATGCGCAAGCCCGCAAGCTCAGCCTGGAGGGCAGGGCTGTGGTCTGGATTGACGGCGGGCTCCACGCCACCGAAGTCGTGGGCGGCCAGCAAATCACCGAGTTGGTTTACCAGATGACCAGCCGCGAGGATGAAGAGACGCAGCGGATCCTGGACAACGTCATCCTGCTCGTCTGCCCGGTTAATCCCGACGGACTGGACCTGGTGGCTAACTGGTATATGCGAGAAAAAGACCCCGCTAAGCGCTCAACGAGCGGGGTCCCGCGCCTTTACCAGAAATACGTCGGCCACGACAACAACCGCGATTACTACATGGTCACCCAGCCGGAGACCGAGTCCGTTTCCCGGATCTTCTTTCATGAGTGGTTCCCCCAGATCGTGTACAACCATCACCAGTCCGGCCCCTCCGGGACGGTGCTCTTCTGCGCCCCCTTCCGGGACCCCTTTAACTATGATTTTGATCCTCTCATCCCGATCGGCATTGACATCGTTGGCTCGGCCATGCACAGCCGCTTCATCGCCGAAGGGAAGCCCGGCGCGACCATGCGTTCGGGCGCGAGTTATTCAACCTGGTGGAACGGAGGCCTGCGCTCGACGGTCTATTTCCACAACATGATCGGCATCCTGACCGAGATCATCGGTAATCCAACGCCCATGGAGATCCCGTTCGTTCTCCAGAGAGCCCTGCCTAGAGGGGACTATCCTTTCCCCATCGCTCCCCAGAAATGGCATTTGCGCCAGTCCATTGATTATTCGATCACGGCCGACCGGGCCATCCTGGACCTGGCCAGCCGGATGCGGGACCAATTCCTGTATAACCTCTACCAGATGGGCCGGAACTCTATCCAGAAGGGCAACCAGGATACCTGGACCATCACGCCCAAGGTTGTTGCCGCTGTCCAGGATGCTTACGCCAAGGACAACCCGCGTCCTCAGGCCGAGGCGCCAAGCGGCAGGGGCGGGTTCGGCAGCGGAATCCCTATGAAGTATTACGACATGCTCCGCGATCCGGCCAAGCGCGATCCCCGTGGCTACATCATCCCCTCCAACCAGCCCGATTTCCTTACGGCCGTGAAGTTCGTCAACACGCTGATCAAGTCCGGGATCGCCATCCAGCGCGCCACCAAGGATTTTCAGGTCGCCGGAAAGACCTATCCCGCCGGATCGTTCGTCGTCAAGGCCGCGCAGGCCTTCAGGCCGCATCTCCGCTCGATGTTCGAGCCCCAGGACCACCCGAACGACTTCGCCTATCCCGGCGGGCCGCCCATCCCTCCCTATGACAGCACCGGTTGGACCGTGGCCTTCCAGATGGGGGTCGAGTTCGACAGGATCCTGGAGGGTTTCGACGGACCTTTTGAAAAAACGAGTGGGTTTGCCAAAGTCCCGGCCGGGACGGTCAGTGGGAGCGTCACCACGGCCGGCTATTTCCTCAGCCATCAGGTCAACGATTCCTTTATCGCCGTCAACCGTCTTCTCAAGACCGGAGAGGATGTGTACTGGGTCAAGCGGGCTTTCGAGGCCAACGGCAGGAACTACCCGGCCGGAACGATTTACATCGCCGCCAAAGCCTCGACCGGGACGCAGCTTGAAAAAATGGCCAAGGAACTCGGTCTGAACTTCGATGGGACATCGATCGCTCCCAAGGCTGAGGCCTTTAAGCTGAAACCCGTTCGCATCGGAGTCTGGGACACCTACGGCGGCTCTATGAACTCCGGCTGGACTTGCTGGATCCTCGAGCGGTTCGAATTCCCCTACGAGACGGTTTTCGTCCCGGCGCTCGACGCCGGAAACCTGCGCGCAAAATATGATGTCCTGATCTTCCCCGACGGAGCCGTTCCCCTTGAGGATCGGCGAGAATCAGCCGGGGGGGGACGCGGCGGCAGACAGCTGCGCCTTGAGGAAATCCCCGATGAATACAAGGGTTGGTTCGGCACCGTCACGGTCGCCAAAACCGTCCCCCAGATTCTGAAATTCCTGGATGAAGGGGGCACGGTGCTGTCCATGGGCAGCTCTACCGCCGCCGGGTACCACGCGGGGCTCCCCATCGCGGACGCTCTGGTCGAAAGGGCTCAGGACGGAACAGAACGCCGGTTGCCCGGAGAAAAGTTTTATATCCCCGGGTCGGTGCTCCGGGTCCGGGTGGATCCCTTAAATCCGCTGGCCTACGGCTCCCCGGAAGCGCTGGACATCTTCTTCGAAAACAGCCCGTCCTTCCGGCTCCTGCCCGACGCCTTCATCGAAAACGCCAAGCCCGTGGCTTGGTTCGACTCGGACAGGCCGCTCCGCAGCGGCTGGGCTTGGGGTCAGCATTATCTGCAAGGCTCCACGGCGGTGATCGACGCCAGCGTGGGAAAAGGGAAACTATTCCTCTACGGACCCGAAGTGCTGTTCCGCGGCCAGCCGCACGGCACTTTCCGTTTGGTATTCAACGGCCTCTTTTACGGCACCGCCTCGGCGGTCACACTTCAGTAAATTTGATTTGATCGGCCCGCTCCGGCTTTCCGACAGATCGGAAGGCCGGAGCGGCTCTTCTTTCACTGACTGCTTGATCCCCAGCAAATCCAGCTTGAGGGACGAGAGATGAGGCGTCACGATTTCTTGTAGACGTGTTCCAAAAGGTACATGAAATCCACGAGCGAGATGTCCAGGAATTCCACGCCCATCTCCGCCATCCGTTCCTCTTCGAGCATCCTCATCCACTTGATCTGGCCTTCGGTGCAGATGTCTTTACCCGGAATCGAGGAGAGGAACTTGAGGCGGAGCTTGGTGCCGACGGAGAACCCCTGGCCGTACTTGATCTTCATACCGCCGGCGGAGATATTTTTGCCGATGACGACGCAGAGCTTTTCCTGTTGCCCCTGAAGAGCATCGGGGATCATTTCCACCATGATGCCGGTTTCGTTCTCCACCCGGGGCTCGCGTCGCCTGTCCATTTTTTTCGCGGCCTTGGAGCCGCCGCCTTTACCCGATTTTTTTTTCCAGCCCATGGCCCGTAACCGTGGCTTTATTTTTACATCAGCGAACAAGAATTTCAACAGAATTTTTTGCCATTGAAAAGCGCCGTTTGTTTATCCTATGATGAACCCGAAAAATTTTTTTTGGAGGGATCGCCCATGAGGAATCCGAAAATCCGTACTTTGCCGGCAAGCCTTGCCCTTATCGCTCTTAATATCATCTTCGTTCCCCAGGCCTTCGCCCAGGCCGGCGGCCCGATGCCGGCTCCCATCGCGAAAGCTCAGTATCTGGATTACGCCCGGAGATCGGCCGACTGGACCTGGCAGCATTATGATGAGCTCCTCGAGAAGTGGAAGGCCGGCTTCGACCCGCAGAACGTCTTCGGCTACCGTCCGCCCGGCAATCTTCTGGAAATGTCGGTCATCTATGCCACCCTCTTCGAGAAAGAAAAGAACGCGGAATACGGCCGCCGCGCCAAGAGAGTCCTCCTCGAGTACGGCGATTTCCGGGCCGCCTATCCGGAATGGGCCCGGAAGAAGCGAACCGACTACGAGGACGGAATTCCCATGCTGCCGGACTTTTTCACGGTCATGCGTTATATCCGGATCTACGATACGCTGCACCGGCTGGGCGAGCTCACGCCCCAGGAAAACCGGAAGGTTGAAGCGGACATCGCCCACAGCATGGATTATCTCGTGCGGGCCCAGGAATGGGGCCCGATGAACCGCTCGGCTTTGCGGGCGGAATCCCTGGCTTGGGCGGTGCGTGCTCTGCCCAAGCACGCCCAGGCCCCCGTCTGGGAGATGCAGCGCCGGGCGCTGGGCGACGACAACTGGGGGAACTGGCAGATTGAGGACGCGACCATTTATCACGGCGTCTGGCTCTATGCCCTGCTCGGCTATGCCGATGCGCTGGGAAAACGCGAGGAGTTCCTCCGGACTCCCGAAATGTACTATTACGCTTTTTATTACTCCCATCTCATGAGCCCGGCCGGCATGGTGCCTGATTTCGGCGACGCCCAGTGGGAATCCAACTGGACGCACTACCTCGTTTTCTTTGAAGCGGTGGCCGCCGTCCACCGCGATCCCCACTTCAAATGGGCGGCCGCGACGATTGCTCGGAAATTCATCGATTTCAATAACGCCACGAGCGCCGGGTTGGGGTACCTACTCCTCGATTGCTGCCGCTGGGGGAGCGACGACGTTCCCGCGCGCCCCTCCTCCCTTCTCTCCGAGGAGGTTATGGAAGACGTCCAGGGGAAAAAGGTCGTTTTCCGGAGCGGTTGGTCGGCCTCCGACACCTACCTTCTCCTTAACTACCGTGATGAGGGCGACGGCGGACTCAACTTCCGCGATTACCTCCGCGACACCATTCCCGTCGAAGAGGAAAAAATGACGCACGGCCACGCGGACGAGAACAGCCTCGTCCTCTTGATGAGCGGCGGCTCGGTCCTTCTCCACGACGCCGGCTACCGCGATTACATGCCCAGCGGGCCATTCGGCGCCTACCGGCAAGACTATTTTCACAACCGGCTCTGTGTTCGGCCCGAGAAAATCTTCATGGGCCAGCCCAGGGGCGGATTCAGGTACAGCATCCGCGACGAGGTCCCGGGCCAGGGCGTTCTCGAATTCCTGCGCAACGCCGGATCCTACCGCCGCGTCAGAACGCAGCGGGTGGACTTCCTGTCGCTTCCGGAATTCGACTACAGCCGGACCCGGCTGCTGGACGAGGCTTGGGGATACGAATGGGACCGGGTGTTGGTCTATTTGAAGAAACCCGAATTGATCGTGGTTTTTGATATCTTCAAGGCCCGGCGGGAGGATTGGTTCACGCTGGCCGATCTCTGGCATACCCAGAAAATCATGGAGCGCGGCGACCATTGGTACGATACGGTTTATGGAAAAATCCAGACGAGCGTCCTGCCCGAGGATAAGCGTCTCCTCATCCTCTTCCCCCAGACCCATTACCGCCTCGAGGGCGTGGAGCCCATCAAACGCCATTACCAGGACGAGTTCGTCGTTTATCAGACTACGGCCCAACACTTCGAGCTGGGAGAGACAGTCGGTCTGGCGACCGTGCTCATCCCGCATAGGGCATCCGATCCCGTTAAGGATTGGCCGAACCGCGTCGAGCTGGTCCACGCGGAGCCGCTCAAGGCGGGAACGGGCCTCCGCATCCGAGCCGAAGGCCGGGAGTTCATCGTGGCTGTTAAGAACGACCTGCGGATGGATATCAGCCGCGATTGGAGACGGCCGCGCTATACTTATGAATCCGGGAAGATCCGTTTCGGCGAGCTCGAATCCAACGGCGACTTGATCTTCGCCGTCCTGGAGAACGCGGAGGAACCGTCGGCTCCCCCCAATAAAATCAATTACACGATCGTCAACCTGACCAAGGCGATGTTTGGTGACAAGGTCCTGTTTGAGGCCAAACCCTCGCTCTACGGGCTGGCTTTCGACGCCGGCGAAGACTCGGCGGGAATCGGGAAACTCCGCTACTGGCGCGGCGAGGCGGAGATCAGGAAATAGGATTCAGGCCTGCCGGAAATCGGCCTTGGCCTTCTTGTTCAGTTCCCGGGCTTTATCGAGGAGCGTCTTGAGCTTGTCCATGATGATCCGGACCTTGATGTGGGACAACTGCCGCTTGCCCTTCTGCTGGTCCTCGTAATTCTTGTTGAGGAGGACGTCGATTTCCTCCGGGGTCAGCCATTTGATCAGGAGATCGTCCCGGCGCAGTTCGTCCTGCAAACAGTTGAAGTCATGAGATTCGGCCAGGATTCGGTTTTTTGACAGGAATTCCTCCCGCCACTTGTCGAAATCGGCCGCCGCGTAGACGGGCAGCGGGCCGAGGAGCTTATGGGCTTCTTTCAGGGCGTCTTCAAAGGCCGATTCCCCCTCCCTCAAGAAATTGCGGGCGCGGTAATACTCGGCCGGGGAGGAGATTCCGCCGCCGAGCAATCCCTCGAAGCCGCGGACGGCCCGGGTCAGACTATCGAAACATTTTTCCGCCTTGAGATAGAGGATATTGTCTTTGTCGCCCGGCATATTTCCCTCCGTTGTTTCCATTGTCTATATAGCATAGGGCCGGGCCGCAAATCAACCTCCATCCTCCGAAGCCTTTTCTTTAATCGAATTTTGAGATAAAATTCGGGTTGGAGATCGGCACGATTAATCCTCTTCGCCGCGGAAAGGAGGCCTTCGCATGAAACTCCGGGATCTCTACAGAAAGGCCGTCGATATCGGCATAAGCCATGACCCGAGGAGCCGGGACGAACTCGAGCGGGTCCTTGAAGAAGAGAAGGAGAAATCCGACAAGCTGGATGAGGCGGACCGGGAATTTTTCGACGGGGACCGGCTCTTCAATCCTTATGCCGACACCCGCATCCTCTGCGGCCTTCCCGAGACCGAGGTGAACAAGGTCATCGCCGGCATCGATATGGAGTCGGCGGAAGTCGTCCTCACCCACATCCTCAACAGCGCCGGAGGACGGAAAGTCGACCTGATCATCGCTCATCACCCGGAGGGATACGCCCTGGCCCGACTCCACGACGTCATGCGGGTCCAGGCCGACCTCCTGGCCAACTGCGGTATCGCCATCAGCGCCGCCGAACAGCTCATGGAGCGCCGTATCGGCGAGGTCGAACGCCGTCTGCTCGCGGTCAACCACAACCGCACTGTGGACGCGGCCCGGCTCCTGGGAATCCCGATGATGTGCATCCACACTCCGGCCGACAACTGCGTGACGCATTATCTCACGAACCTCTTCGAGCGGGAGCGCCCGGACAAACTCAAGGACCTGATGAAACTCCTCCGGGACATCCCCGAGTACAAATCCGCGGCCCGGCTCCAGGCGCCGCCCAAGATCGTCAGCGGCTCGGAGCACAACAGTTGCGGGAAAATCTACGTGGACATGACCGGCGGGACCGAGGGATCCAAGGACATTTTTGAAAAGCTGTCGGCGAGCGGCGTTTCCACCCTGGTCGGCATGCACATCAGCGAAGAACACCTGGAGAAAGCCAAGAAGGCCAACCTCAACGTTGTCGTCGCCGGACACGTATCGAGCGACAACCTGGGCCTGAACATTCTTTTCGACGAACTTGAAAAAGTCGAGCCTTTGGAGTTCATATCCGTTTCCGGGTTCGAACGCTTCCGCAGGAACGAGCTTATCTAAGGGGGCACCCATGGTGGACATCATCACCATCGTCCTGGCCGGAGGGCAGGGCAGCCGCCTCTACCCTCTCACCAAGCTCCGGAGCAAACCGGCCGTTCCCATCGCCGGACGGTTCCGTCTGATCGACATCTCGCTTTCCAACTGCATCCACTCAGGGTTGCGTAAAATCTTCATCATGACCCAGTTCGCCACCGTGTCGCTCCATCGCCATATTTTTCTGACTTACCGCTTTGATGAATTCACCAAAGGCTTTCTGACCGTTCTCTCCGCCCAGCAGACCCTTGATAACCGCGACTGGTACCAGGGCACTGCCGATGCCGTCAGGCAGAATCTGTTTTTCCTTCAGGACCGGGGCGACCTTGTTCTCGTCCTCTCGGGCGACCACCTCTACCGCATGGATTATATGAAGTTCATCGATTTTCACCTGAGCAAGAAAGCCGACATCACCATCGCGGTAACCCCCGTCTCCCGCGAGCAGGCTCCCGAGTTCGGGGTGATGAGGCTCAACGGAAGCGGCCAGATCACGGCCTTCAAGGAAAAGCCCAAGGACGCGGAAGCCCTGGAACTCTTGAAAACGCCCTACGAGGCTCTCGGTGTCTGGAACATACCGCCGGAGGGAAGGACTCACCTGGCGTCCATGGGCGTCTACCTCTTCAACTGGGATACTCTCAAGGAGATCCTCGAGAACAACGATTTCCGGGACTTCGGAAAGGACGTCATTCCCCACGCCGTCCAGACAAAACGCGTTTTCGGCTATCTCTTCTCCGACTACTGGCGGGACATCGGGACCATCAAAAGCTTTTTTGAGGCCAACCTGGAGCTGACCGACCCCTTGCCCCAGTTCAATTTCTACGATGAGGACCGGCCCATTTTCACCCAAGCCCGCTTCCTGCCCGGCTCCAAGATTTTGGCCGCCGAGGTGTCGAGCTCGATCCTGTGCGAGGGATCGATCATCAACAGATCCCGTATTGAACGCTCCATCATCGGCATCCGCTCCCGCGTGGGTGAGAATTCCATCCTGGAACGGACGGTCATGATGGGGGCGGACTTCTTCGAATCCAAGGAGGAAATCAGCGCCAACAAAGCCGGCGGCGTCGCCGACATCGGCATCGGCCGGGACTGCGTGATACGGAACGCCATCATCGACAAGAATGCGCGTATCGGGAACGGCGTGCGGCTGATCAACGCCCGGGGTGTGGCCGACGAGACGGCGGACAACTACGTCATCAAGGACGGGATTATCGTCATTCCCAAAAACGCGGTGATCCCGGACGGCTCGGTCATCTGACTCCATTCCCTCCTCTACGGAGGGGGCGCGGGCTCATTTCTTCTCCGCCTTGAGGTAGGTATCGTACCACTCCAGCATCCGCTTGAACATGTCCCGGCGTTCCTCGTTTGAATTGGGGCCGCCGTGGGCGCCTCCGTGGTAGCGGAGCCAGACCGCTTTTTTCCCTAAGCGCCGCAGTGCATAGAATATTTCCTGGGATTGGAGGGCTTCGACGTTCGGGTCCTGATCGCCGGTGATGCACATGAGCGGCGTTTTAATCCGGTCGGCAGAGAGGATGGCGGAATGAGCCAGGTAACGTTCCGGGTATTCCCAGAGCGTTCCGCCCAGGCGATCCTGGCTCTTCTCGGGCGCATGGGTGTTCCGGACGCCCAGCCGCGGGCTCTGCGTATAGAAGCTGACCATGTTGACTTTTCCGGAATTGTTGATGGCCGCCTTGAACCGGTCGGTCTGGGTGATGAGAAGGACCGTGGCATAACCGCCGTAACTCGTCCCCTGGATACCGAGCCTGTCCGGGTCGGCGACGCCCATCTCGATGATTTTGTTGACTGCGGAGAGCGCGGCCTTGGCCCAGGCCTCGCCCGGGTAGCCGGTGATAAAATTCACCGAGGGACGGAGGACCGCATAGCCGGCCGAGGCGTATATGTTGAAGTTGGAATTGAACCCGTTGTCGAAGAATTTCTCGTAGACCTCGGTGATGAGCGGGTATATTTTGCCCTTTTCGTAGTTGGCCGGATAATAAAGGACTCCCTTGAGCTCTTTGCCGTCGGCATCGCGGTAACTGATGAGTTCGCTGTGCGTTACGACCTTGTCTTTCAGCCAGGGGTTGAGGTCGGTCAGGCGGCGTATGTCCTGGAAGTCCGGACCGGCCGCGTGCCAGTCATCCGGCAGGTCGCCGTCCGAATCGGTGAAAACAAAAAGGCTGCCGGTTTCGGCCATCGTCCATCGGCCGAAAAGATGGCCGCTCTGGACGAGGCTCTGGAACTGGCGTTTCTTGAGGTCGAGGCGGACGAGCCCCCTCTCCCAGCGGTCTTGGGCCGAGGTGCTGAGGTAGAGAAAACCGCCGTCGGGCGACCAGTCGACAAGAGACAGGGTTGGGCGTTTCTCCGGGGCCTCCTTGATTTCTGTGACCAATTCCTTCTGGCCGGATTTGGCGTCGATCAGCCAGTACTGGAGAGGCTGCGGGGGGG
>Ga0315288_10012523_pt1 | contig 10658 bp, 8 predicted proteins | sample YL17G11_20_MG_FD_203454 | JGI IMG/M metagenome (GOLD analysis project Ga0315288, IMG submission 203454) | Sediment microbial communities from Yellowstone Lake, YNP, Wyoming, USA - YL17G11_20 | ecosystem: Environmental > Aquatic > Freshwater > Lake > Sediment | place: USA: Wyoming | collected...
CGCCCTGCTCGATGTTGTCGTACTGGGCCGCAGAGCATCCCAGACATCCCACGCCGTACCGGCTGAAGACCTGGATCGTCTCTGGGAATTGCTGGATGACCTCCTGGATGGTCATGTCCTTGGTGATCCGCATCGTACCGCTCCTCTCGAGGCTGCGGAGTGGCCGTGCACGCCATAGCCGGGACGAACGGCAGGAGATCGTCGCATAGGATGGGGGCTCCCCCCGGAGGTGTCAAGCCGCCGGACGCTCGAGACGCCACGGCCCGACGGAAAACTCCCTCGAAGCCGCCCGCTCGGGCTTTCGGGCGGGCATGCCTTCCCTCAGCGGGTCGGCGGCGCGATCCGGGAAGCACGCAGGAGATACCCGATGGTGTTCCTGACGAACAGGTTGAGATCCTTCATTCCGGCGAACTCGTTGAGATCGAAGGCGATGCCCAGGACGCGGCCGGCGCCCACACCCACCTCTGCGATCAGCGGATAGGGATAGGAGCCGCCGCCAGGAGCGACGCCCCCCGGAGCGACGCCCCCCGGGGCGAGGGGCCCCTTCGCCGCACCATGGCCGGCAGCCTGCATGATCTCCGTGGCGTCTCCCCGCGGGTTCATATCATTGAGAGTCCCGACGGTGATGAAGGTGACGCCTGTCAGGATCGGGTGGCCGGGCTGGATCAGCACCGGCGGCCGGAACGGCGTGGACCGCCAATCGCCGGCCGAGCGGATCTGGAACGGAATGATGGAGGCAGCCGCCTGGTAGCCACCGCTGCCGAAGGATTGTGTCCCCCCGGTGATGAGGACCGCCCCGCCGCCGTTCACGTACTGCACCAGGCCCTCCTGGACCGGGCCAGGCAACGCGGGGAAGGCCACGTTCGCCAACACGACCACGGAGAAGTCCTTGAGTTGGAATTTATCCAGGGCGGTTTTCACCTCGGCGCCCGTTGCCGCCTGGATGTCCTTGGCATCGAGAAAGCCGGCGTTGCCAAAGGCGAGCATCATCCGGGCCGACTGGGCCGCGGCCAGTCCAGGCAGGCACCCCAAGGCCAGAAGGAGTACGATTCCCACGACCAGTCGCGTGCGCATCTTGGAGCTCCTCTCGTTGATGTTCCTCTGCCGGTACACCTACACTATACACACCCGCCAGGGCGAAGTAAAGGCCAAGGGGAGCGGCGATTCTCTGTGGACCGTTGACGCTGCGCGATTGCCGCCACGATTTTCGCGTTGACTTTCCCGCACGCGTCGGCTAACTTAACCGACGCTTCTCCCGCCGGGGGCCTCATGCGTCCTGCAGTCAAGCTCACTCGTATTGCCGCGTTGCTCTGCCAGGCCTACGGTCCTTGTCGTCCGGCGCGCCGCCGGGATAACCCGCTGGATACCCTGGTCCACACAATCCTCTCGCAGAACACCAGCGATGTGAACAGCGACCGGGCGTATGCGGCCTTGCGCCAGCGGTTCCCTGACTGGGAGGACGTGCACCGGGCCCCGTTGCGGATGCTGATCTCGACCATCCGGTCGGGCGGGCTGGCCAACATCAAGGCGGTCCGGATCAAGGCGCTCTTGGAGGAAATCTGGGCGGAGCAGAGGCACTTCGACCTCAGCTTTCTTCGCGACCTGTCGGACGAGGAGGTGCAGGCGTACCTGGCGCGCTTCAAGGGTATCGGCAGCAAGACCATCGCCTGCGTCCTCCTGTTCGGCATGGGGCGGCCGGCCTTCCCGGTGGACACCCACGTGTTTCGCGTCTCCCGGCGCCTCGGGATTCTGGACGGCCGGATCACGCCCGAGAAGGCTCAGCAGTTCCTGGAGTCCCGCACCCCTCCGGGCGATCGCCACGCCCTCCACCTTCACCTGGTCCGGCACGGGCGCCAAGTCTGCAAGGCTCAGCGACCCCTGTGTGCGGGGTGCGTGCTGGCCCGCGTCTGCGACTCCGTGCGCGCGTGAGCCTGGGCGTCGCGCGGCGTCCGGGGAACGGCAGGCGGGCATCGGGGAGGTCGGGCTCCGAAGCGACGCGAGACCGATTCCGCCGGGCGGCACGTTTCCCTCATGCGCCGCCTGCACCGCCGGGCCGCCTCACGCAGGCGGACGACACCGCCGATCCGAACCGACCCATCACCCTGACCTACGATTCCCTCGACCGGCTCCCCACCGAGACCACCAGCCTCGGGACAATGACGTATACGTACGATAGCGGGGGCCGCCGATCTTCGATGACCGTGAGCGGCCAGGCCCCCCTCAATCCGTGAGCACTGCCTGCGAGGCGGCGAACCGCCGTAATCCGCGACGTTGCCACGTTAGTCAGCCTCCAATACCCTCCCACGCGCCATGCCCGCGGCTTGCCCTTCGACGCCCTTCCGCACTTCGTCCGGAACCTCCGATCGGCGGTCTCCGGGAGCCAAAACGTGCAAGAAGGTTGTTCGGAACGGATAGGCCTTTTGCTTGAAGCGCACCCGCCCATCTGGTATAAACGACAAGAGAACTGCGGATACCCCCGGACACGACGCGAAGGGGACCGACCGGACTCGTCTGGAGGGAGCCAAGGATGGACCAAGCGCCGATTCTCGGATGAGGATCGGCGTTTTTTGTGGGGGATAAGATCACGGAATGCAGCTCACTGACTACCACGCGAAGTACTTCGCCCACGAGCTGACGCGCCGCTTCCCGCCCGACAGCGTCGAGAAGCTGACGGGGGCACTGATGGATGCGCAGGTTGACCTGAACCCCCACCAGATCGATGCCGCCCTCTTCGCTTTCCGATCGCCCCTCTCCAAGGGCGCCGTGCTGGCCGACGAGGTGGGCCTGGGGAAAACCATCGAGGCGGGCTTGGTCCTGTCGCAGAAGTGGGCGGAGCGGAAGCGGCGGATCCTGGTCATCAGGCCGGCCAACCTCCGCAAGCAATGGTACCAGGAGCTGACGGAGAGGTTCTTTCTCCCCTGCCGCATCCTGGAGACGAGGTCGTACAACACCGCCGTCAAGTTGGGTCATTTCCGGCCATTCGAGGCGCCCGACATCGTCATCTGTTCCTACCACTTTGCCAAGAGCAAGGCGGGCGATGTCAACGGCATCCCGTGGGACCTCGTCGTCATCGACGAGGCCCACCGCTTTCGCAACGTCTACAAGCCGTCCAACGTCATCGCCAACACGCTCAAGCTGGCGCTCGCAGGTAAGGACAAGCTCCTCCTCACGGCAACGCCGCTCCAGAACTCGCTGCTCGAACTCTTCGGCCTCGTCAGTTTCGTAGACGAGCACGCCTTCGGCGACCTCAAGAGCTTTCGCGAGCAGTTCACCAACTGGGACCAGCCGCAGGTATTCCGGGCGCTCAAGGCCCGCCTTCGACCCGTATGCCACCGGACGTTGCGCCGCCAGGTGCTGCCCTACATCAAGTTCACACGGCGCCTGCCCATCGTGCAGCCCTTCACGCCGGAGGAGAGCGAGGACCGCCTCTACCACCTGGTGTCAGAGTACCTGCGACGCGAGAACCTCCAGGCCCTGCCCGCCAGCCAGCGCTCCCTCATGACGCTGGTGCTGCGCAAACTTCTCGCCTCGTCCACGTTCGCCATCGCCGGTTCGCTCGTCGCGCTCTCTGCCCGCCTCAAGGCCAGGCTGCGCGCGCAGGAGCCGGCGGAGCCGCTTGAAGAAGCGCTCGGCCAGGAGTACGAGGCCCTGGAGGAGACCGCGGAGGAGTGGACCGAGGAGGAGCCGGTCGAGCCACTCTCGGCCGCCGACCGTCTCGCCCTGGAACAGGAGATCGCCGATCTCGACGCGTTCGCGGCGCTGGCCACGTCCATCCAGCACAACGCCAAGGGAAAGGCCCTCCTCACGGCACTCCACATCGCCTTCGCCAAGACTGCCCAGCTCGGCGCTCCCCCCAAGGCCATCATCTTCACGGAGTCCCGGCGCACGCAGAGCTACCTGCTCCGCGTGCTGGCCGACAGCCCCTTTGCGGAAGGCATCGTCCTCTTCAACGGATCCAACACGGACGACCGGTCCAGGCAGATATACGCCGAGTGGCTGCACCGGCACGAGGGTACCGATCGCGTCACCGGTTCCCGCACCGCCGACCTGCGTTCTGCCCTGGTGGACTACTTTCGCGAGCAGGGCCGCATCATGATCGCCACGGAGGCCGGGGCGGAGGGAATCAACCTTCAGTTCTGCTCACTGGTGGTGAACTACGACCTGCCGTGGAATCCCCAGCGGATCGAGCAGCGGATCGGCCGCTGCCACCGCTACGGCCAGCAGCACGACGTGGTCGTGGTCAATTTCCTGAACCAGAACAACGAGGCCGACCAGCGGGTTTTCCAACTCCTCTCCGAGAAGTTCCGGCTCTTCGAGGGGGTCTTCGGCGCGAGCGACGAGGTGCTCGGTGCCATCGAGTCGGGCGTGGACTTCGAGAAGCGCATCGCGGGTATCTATCAGCGCTGCCGCAAGCCGGAGGAAATCCAGGCTGCCTTCGACCAGCTCCAGCTCGAACTCAGCTTCGAGATCAGCGAATCCATGGCCCGCACCCGGCAGCAACTGCTGGAGAATTTCGACGACGAAGTCCGGGAAAAGCTTCGGGTGCGCGACGAAGCCTCGAAGGCCTATCTGAACCGGTTCGAACGCCTGCTCATGCAGCTCACCCAGCACGAGGTGAATGGCCACGCCGAGTTTCTCAATGACTCATCCTTTCGGCTGAATTCGCACCCCTTCCCGGATAGGACTGACGGCATCCCGCTGGGGCTTTACGAGCTTCCGCGCCGCTCTGGCGAAGCGCACCTGTTCCGCCGGACCCACCCGTTGGCGGAAGCCGTCCTGACGCGCGCCAGGGGCCGCGACCTCCCCTCGGCGGAAATCGAGTTTGCCTACAGCACCTATGAGGGCAGGATCACGCCGCTGGAGCCGTTGGTCGGGAAGTCCGGCTGGCTGACGGTCAATCTCTTCAGCGTTGAGTCACTCGACCAAGCCGAGGACTACCTGTTCTGCGCCGCGGCCACCGACGAGGGGCAGGCGCTGGACGAGGCGGTGGCGGCGAGGTTGCTGACCCTCCCCGGCACAAGTTCCCCTCTCCCACCGGGAGAGGGCCATACTTGTGCCCCTCTCCCCCTGGGAGAGAACCCCAATGGCCCCCCTCTCCCTCTGGGAGAGGGCAGGGGTGAGGGTGCTGTCTGTGGGGTGCTCGATGCAATCATGGAACAACGCCAGGCCGCCGTCCAGCGCGGAATCTCGGAGCGTAACGCCCGCTTCTTCGAGGCCGAGGCTGAGAAGCTGGACGGATGGGCTGACGACCTCAAGCTTGGGCTCGAACGCGAGATTAAGGAACTGGATCGCCAAATCAAGGAGGTCCGCCGGAGTGCGACCGCGGCGCTCACACTCGAAGAGAAGCTCGCTGGTCAGAAGCAGGTCAAGACACTTGAAGCCCAGCGTAATGAAAAGCGGCGGACGTTGTTTGACGCCCAGGATCAGGTGGACAGGCAGCGGGGGGAGCTAATCGCGGCGATCGAAGGCAAGCTGGCGCAAAGCGCATCGCAGACGGAATTGTTTTCAGTGCGATGGCTTATCCGATGATACTGTAGGGCGGGCTTGGCCCGCCGAAACCTGCTCGTCACGAGGACGATGTGGGGCATAGCCCGACCTACGGGCACGCTGGCCGGTGGAAATGAGTAGGGCGGGCTCTGCCCGCCAGACGCCCCAGGCGAGCCCTCGCGCCAGGGAACTTGACGGGGCAAGAAGACGATGCCCAATTACCGTCGAGCTCGCGTTCCGGGTGGAACGTATTTCTTCACCGTGGTAACGCACCAACGGCAACCCATTCTGACCCATCAGGCCACACGCGCGGCCCTGCGTACCGCCGTTCATGCCGTACGCGAGGCGCATCGGTTTCGTGTGGAAGCCTGGGTCCTGCTGCCCGACCATCTGCATTGCCTGTGGCACTTGCCGGAGGGGGATGCCGATTACTCTCTCCGCTGGGCACAGATCAAGCGCTTGACCCGGCATGGGCTGGGTATGCGACCCGAGGAGAAGCTGTGGCAGCCGCGCTATTGGGAACATTGCATACGCGACGAAGACGACTATGCGCGGCACCTCGATTACATTCACTGGAACCCGGTGAAACATGGTCTGGTGCCGCACGCGGCGGCCTGGCCCTATTCGACCTTTCACCGATTTGTTGCGGCCGGCGTGTATTCAGCCGATTGGGGTGTGGGCAAGGACCGGATCGCGGGCATGGAGTGTGGCGAGTAGGACGGGGTTGCGGCCGAGGTCCACTGAAGAATATCGCAGGATGGGCTCGGCCCCCCGCGAGAACGGTGTCGGGCGTAGCCCGACCTACGGGACGCGCCGGCCGCAGGAGTTGAGGATGATGTCGGGCAGAGCCCGACCTACACTCCGCAATCCGTTGATCGCCGGTGCGTTTCACCGCACAGGAGCAGTGGAATGCTGGGGGCGTGGCACCAACCGCGTGATCGCTGAATGCGAACGACACGGCATTGCGCCGCCGGTCTTTGAAGAACGGCAGGGCTTTGTCATCGTCACGTTCGGGGCGCCGATCGTGCCGATGGCAGAGGCAGGGGCCGCACAGGCGATTGTCCAGAAAACGTCGGAGAAAACGTCGGAGAAAATCCTGGCGATTGTGACTCTTCATCCCGAAGTCACCATCGCCGAACTCGCAGAGAGGATTGGAGTCGCAACCCGGTCTATCGAACGCAATCTGAAAAACCTGCATTTGCAGGGCCGCCTGAAACGCGTCGGCCCGGACAGGGGCGGGCATTGGGAGGTCGTGAAGTGATCGGGTTCATTGAAATTCAAGGGTGCGGAAGAGACCGTGTCGTGGCCATGTGCAAGTCGGCCGGAATGAGCTGATCCACCTGCGCCGAGGCCTCGGCAGCAACCAGCGGGCAACCAGAGTCAGCAACCCAGTAGGGCGGGCTCGGCCCGCCGCGAGAACGGTGTCGGGCATAGCCCGACCTACTCTGCCGGCAAGGAATTGTTTCGGGGAGCCTCGATGACGAACTCCAGGCAGCGACTCGAACTCACCTGGATCGGCAAGGAGAACCGGCCGAGGTTGGAGCCGCGCATCCTGCTGGAGGACCCGGAGAGGTCCTACCACGCAGGGCACCGGGTGACCGACCAGAACCTTTTCGATAACCGGCTCATCTTCGGCGACAACCTCCTTGCCCTCAAAGCCCTCGAACAGGAGTTCACCGGCAAGATCAAATGCGTCTGCATCGACCCGCCCTACAACACGGGCAGCGCGTTTGAACATTACGACGACGGCGTTGAGCACTCCCTCTGGCTGACAATGTTGCATGACCGATTAGAACTTCTTTGTAGACTTTTGAGAGAAGATGGTGCGATTTGGATAACAATTGATGATAACGAGGCACACTATCTGAAGGTGCTCTGTGATGAGATCCTCGGGCGCGCCAATTTTGTGGCGAACTGTATTTGGCAGAAGGTCTATCAGGATCAGCGCTGAGGACGCCGGGCGTGAGCCCGGGGGTGAAAGCGCTCCAGCCGAAGGCTGGACCGGTTTTCGGTTTTGACTTCGAGTCTTGATTTCGGGTCTTGACCTTGCCTTTGACTTCAAAGTGCCACGGGCGTAAGCCCGTGGGTATCTACGAATGGATGCTACGGGTTTTAGCGCGGCCCACGACCATGTCTTGGTTTATCAGAAGTCGGATAAGTTCCAGGTTAACCAGCTTGTCAAAGAACAGAACAGTCAGCAATTCAGCTATTACGACGACCGCGTCGGCAAGTACTATCGCAGGCGTTCGCTGCGCAAAGAGGGATCTGAATCATTGCGGCAGGATCGACCATCAATGTGGTACCCAATCAAGGCACCGGATGGGACCGATGTGTGGCCGATCAAACCCGATGGTGTCGAAGGGCGTTGGCGTTGGAAAAAGGAGAATGTGCCATCCAACGTGGACCTGCTCGAGTTCGTGAATAGGGACGGAAAGTGGGAGATCTACGTCAAACAGTATTTGGACGAAGATGCGACACGGCCCCCGAGCACGATTTGGCGCCAAGAAGAGGTGGGTCACAACCACGAAGCTAAGCTCGAGGCCAAACTACTCAATCCAGAGGACGTGTTTGACACTCCAAAGCCAGAACGCCTGCTGAAGCATATCTTGACGTTGGGCAGCGGATCTGGCGACTGGGTGCTCGACTCCTTCGCCGGTTCCGGCACCACCGGCGCTGTCGCCCACAAGATGGGGCGGCGCTGGATCATGGTGGAGTTGGGCGAGCATTGCCACACGCACATCATCCCGCGACTGAAGAAGGTCATTGATGGTGAGGACCCGGGCGGTGTGACCGAGGCAGTCGGTTGGAAGGGGGGCGGCGGGTTCCGGTATTACCGGTTGGCGCCGTCCCTCCTCGAAAAGGACAAGTGGGGTAACTGGGTCATCAACAAGGAATACAACGCCACCATGCTGGCCGAGGCGGTGTGCAAGTTGGAGGGGTTCCAGTACGCGCCGAGCGAGACGGTGTACTGGCAGCACGGGCATTCGACCGAGCGGGACTTCATTTACGTCACCACGGCCCATCTGGGGCACGATCAGCTTCAGGAGCTTTCCGACGAGGTAGGGCCGGATCGGACACTGCTGGTGCTCTGCACCGCCTTCCGCAGCAAGCCGGACCGGTATCCGAACCTGACGGTGAAGAAGATCCCCAAGGCTGTCCTGTCGCGTTGTGAGTGGGGCAAGGACGACTATAGCCTGCGCGTGGAGAACCTGCCGAAGGCCCCACCCAAGAAGGGGCAGATGGATCTCGGCTTCGACGGCGGGAAGACAGGCACTACGGAGGGCGGGACCAGCCATGGCCGATAGGGCTTCCTCGTCGCAGATCCTTCTCTACCAGACCGAGGACCGCCGGACGCGGATTGAAGTGCGCTTGGAAGGCGAAACGGTGTGGCTCTCCCTGAACCAGATAGCGGAGCTGTTCCAGCGCGACAAGTCAGTGATTTCAAAGCATGTACGCAACATCTTCGAGGAGGGCGAGCTGGTGCGCGATTCAGTTGTTGCAAAATATGCAACAACTGCCGCGGACCGAAAAACGTACCAGGTCGAGCACTTCAATCTCGACGTCGTCATCTCCGTCGGCTATCGGGTCAAGTCCCATCGGGGCACGCAGTTCCGCATCTGGGCCACCCAGCGGCTACGCGAGTACCTCATCAAAGGCTTCACGCTGGACGACGAGCGGCTCAAGCAGGCGGGAGGCGGCAACTATTTCGACGAGCTGCTTGAGCGCATCCGCGACATCCGATCGTCGGAGAAGGTGTTCTGGCGCAAGGTGCTCGACATCTACGCCACCAGCATCGACCACGATGCGCGGACCGAGGCGTCGGAGCGGTTCTTTGCCACCGTGCAGAACAAGATGCACTGGGCGGCCCACGGCCACACGGCCGCCGAGATCATCGCCGAGCGCGCCGATGCGACGCGCCCGACCATGGGGTTGACGAGCTGGAGTGGCGGCCGGGTGCGCAAGACCGACGTGGTCGTCGCCAAGAACTACCTCGGTGCCGAGGAGCTGGACGCGCTCAACCGGATCGTTAATGCCTACCTGGAATTCGCGGAGCTGCAGGCCACGCACCAGCGGCCGATGTACATGCGGGATTGGATTGCCAAGCTGGACGATTTCTTGACGCTGAGCGAGCGCGAAATCCTGACGCACGCCGGACGGGTCAGCCACGAGGTAGCCGTGGCCAAGGCCGAAGCAGAGTACAAGAAGTTCCAGGCCACACAACTGGCCCAGCCGAGCGAGGTGGAGAAACAGTTCGAGGCCATGGTCAACAAGGTTCGACAGTTGCCGCCCAAGAAGCCCACCGGAAGGAAACGGGGGAAGACCTCATGAACCGGCACGTCAACGCCATCGCCGGCCGGCTGAGCCTGCGACCGCCGCAGCGCCGTTCGCTGGAGATCCTGGACCGGATCACGGAGATCGCCCCGCCCAGGAAGGGAGCGGAGGCGCAGGCGGCACTCGACGCCATCCGCAGCGAATTCCCCTCGGTGGCGGATTTCGAGCGCGAGTTTCCTTCGCTCTGTTTCGCGCTGGCCACGGGCGTGGGCAAGACCCGGCTCATGGGCGCGTTCATCAGCTATTTGCATCTCGCGCACGGTTTCAGCAACTTCTTCGTCCTCGCCCCGAACCTGACCATCTACAACAAGCTGACCACGGATTTCACGCCGAACACGCCGAAGTACGTGTTCAAAGGCATTGCAGAGTTCTCCACGGAACCTCCGGTGATCATCACGGGGGACACCTACGAGCAGGGGGCGGGCGTGCGCACCGGCATGCTTCCCGGCTATGAGCACGAGGTGCATGTCAACATCTTCAACATCTCGAAGATCAACTCCGAGGTGCGCGGCGGGAAGTCGCCGCGTATCAAACGCCTGTCGGAGTACATCGGTCAGAGCTACTTCGACTACCTTGCGGGGCTGGAAGACCTCGTGCTCATCATGGACGAGTCACACCGATACCGGGCGTCGGCGGGCATCCGCGCGATCAATGAACTGAAGCCGGTGCTGGGGCTGGAGCTGACGGCCAGGCCATTCGTGGAAACGAGCAAGGGGGCGGTGCCGTTCAAGAACGTCATCTATGAGTACCCGCTCGGCAGGGCGATGGCCGATGGCTTTGTGAAGGAGCCGGCCGTGGTCACTCGGAAGAACTTCAACCCTGCCGGCATGTCGCCGGAG
>Ga0315288_10012525_pt1 | contig 10658 bp, 8 predicted proteins | sample YL17G11_20_MG_FD_203454 | JGI IMG/M metagenome (GOLD analysis project Ga0315288, IMG submission 203454) | Sediment microbial communities from Yellowstone Lake, YNP, Wyoming, USA - YL17G11_20 | ecosystem: Environmental > Aquatic > Freshwater > Lake > Sediment | place: USA: Wyoming | collected...
GTTTTCAGGGCCAGCGCTATAAATCCACCATCATCGGTAAAAAGTCTTTTTACGATAAGTTCGATGATTACCTGGCATTTCTGGAGCCGCGCTTGCAGGAGGGTTACCGACTGCTTTCCTACATATTGAATTATTACTCCAAATCTATCCCCATCTGCCGAAATGCTTCTTTGATCTTGTCCTCATACTCCTGCTCAGAGATTTGACCCTCATCCAACCGCAGTGAAATTTCTAAGCGGTTGTAGCGGCTTTGCAGGAAGTTCAGCACGCCCATCAAACTCGCCACTTTTCCCTTTGGCACTACAAAATTGAAGCTCAACTGCTTCATGCCTTTAACGCTCTCAACTAGCGGTAGAGGAGCAACCTGCCCGGTTAAATCTGAACCAGCCGGTAAGGCTTGCTGACTGGGCATAGACTCTTGCACGCCGCCGGTTGAGCCGGTTTCTGTTGGCTTGAATATGACTTGATCGGCTTGGGCGGCGAGTTGCGCCTCGCAAACCTCGGCGCGGATGAGGATTTCATTTTCTGCAAAGCTGACCGAAGGATCTTCTTTATAATACCGGAAAATCGGCTGGTCATTTTGCAGCTCGCCGATGCCAAAAAGACCTTTGCGCACCCCTTCAGCAATGCCCGCATCCCAGACGCTGGAGCTAACAGGGCGCGTTTCACCAGGGGTCTTCAGGCTGGCCTGGTTAAGTTGAGCGGTGAGCACCCAATCCCGTCCCTGTAAATAGCGTTCTTTGATCACCAGGGGTGCAATCTTTTCAAGAATTTCGCCATCCATGCGCAGCCGGTCATAGGTCTCCTGGTCGATGGACTTGGTGTCGCCTACCGTGGGCAAGCCCAGGTCAACCACTTTCCAGCCGGAACGCGCAGGAAGGTAAACCTGCCGGTAAAGGCGACGCACCGCCTCAGAGAGATCGTCGGTCAGACGTTTGAGATTGTCTTTAATTTCCTTGCGCTGGTCGGCGCTGAGAGAAATGGTTTTGTCGTTTTCCAATGCCTGATAAGCCAGGTGCTTGCGCACCAGGCTGGCAAACGCCAAGCGTTCATTTGGCATCGGTACCAAAAAGAAGATCGCGTTGCGATGCACACGCGGTGTATTGCCTTTTTCTTCCAGGATGGAACGCATCAATTTTTCATCCGGCTCGGAAAGCACCACCAGCTTTAGATCCGGGCTTTCTGGAATGTCGCTTGTTTGTTCTCGCCAAATATAAACCTTGAGGCGGTCGCCTTTTACCCGTCCCTTGAGTAGCGATTCTTCCACTGCTTTGATCTCGGGATCATGGATATTTTCCATGCGGATCAGCAGCAGGCGGTTGAGATTGGCTTGGTTGGAGAAGAAATACTTTCCGGCCTGGTTCTGGATGTAGAACAATCGCCCTTTCAGTTCTTCAACCGCTTCCGCCACGGCGCTGGAAGGATTTTCCAGGGTCGTGGCATTGCGTTTGATCTCGCTGAGCGTGACGCCGCGCTCGATCCCACCCGAGAAAGAGTACAAGAACATGGTGGTGGCCACCCGCTCACCCAATTTCAAACCCTGATAAGCTTTCCCTAAACTGGCATTAACTTTTTTGGAACCGGCATCGGCGCCGGTAATATCAGCGGCAATCACACTGTCAAATTCTGCTCCAATGTGTTTGAGCAGCTCGCGTCTGATCTCCTGATTAGCCAAATCGAAGTCGGCTAAAGTAATGTAAGGGATGGCGAGATCTTTGAGTGCATATACCATCAGAGCCAGAAGCCGCAGGACGCCACGCGTGCGTTGGAAGGTCGAGAAGCTCCCCCAGCGCTGGTAGAGTATATCCACCACTTCCGGGATGAATGGATAAGAAGCTTCAAACCGTTCCCGATATTCAGACGCTTCTACCCCCGCAGGCAGCAGCGTCTCCTGGTTAGCATAAGCGATAAAACTGGAGATTTCTTTGCTGGCTGCATTTGAATCGACATGCGAGAATAAACGGCAGCGGATCACCTGAGTAATTTCGTTATCCTGGACGGGGGTGTAGATTTTTTCTACCCGCCCGGAAACGCGTTGCAACTGTTGAAAGAGCTGCTCGGCACGCGTGTCAAAATGTTCCATCAGGCTGGCTGGCAGGGTGATCACCAGCGCGACCTGATCCAGCGTGCTTACCACTTCTGTCAGCTCCTGCATGAACGCAATCGTTTGGGCTGCCAGGGTACTTTCAACCACCTGGACACCCGCTGCTTTAGTAACGTAAGCCAGGACTTCATCCAACAGGATGAGCAGCGGTCCCTGGCTTCCAAGAAGGTTGCGGAATTCGTCTGTGCGACCAGGCGAAGTGAAACCGTCAAATGCCTGGCGCTTACCAGTGAGTTGTTCTTCCAACAAACCCCACAGCGTTTCCTTGGGGCTCATGGCAGTACCCACCATGACCACCCGCTTAGCGCCCCATTCCGCTGCCTTGTGATACATGGCAATCAAGGCATGCGTCTTGCCGCCGCCGAAAGGCGTCTGGATCTGGATGACCGGATCGCCGCCTTTGCCTTCTACCCTGGATTCCACCACATCCAGAAGGGTTTTTAATCCTTCCGTCTGGTAAGTTTTCTGGAAAAAGAGCTCAGGGTTGCGGTATTCATCCGCCCCACGGCCTTTATAGACTTCCCAAAGATCGGCGGCAAACACATCCATGGTCAGGCGGCATTGAAGAATATCGTTGTGTGGAATTGCTATGGTATGAAAAGCGGTCATACTTTCCTCCCCAATAATAAACTATCAGCCCAGGTAACCACTTGCTGCGCCAGAAGGAGAGCTTCTCGATGCTCCTTCTAATGTGACTTCTTCCACCCAGCCTGGATAGCGAGATTGCACGAGGACAACCCCCTTCATCTGTCCGATTTTAGCCAGGCGCAGGTTGCTGTGAGCGCGTTGCATCCAGAGTTGTGGATCAGTCGGGTCAGGCGCGGCTGTCATAAATCACCTGACCTTCGGCAATCGCCGGGCGCAGGATAGTCCCCGGGCTGTCGCCGTATTTTTCGATATCCTCCTCTGTGGCCACAATAATATCCAGCGGGACGCCAACGCCATGCAGGCAACGATAGATGCGCTGCGCCAGTTGACGGCGGTGGACTGGACCACGCACCACCACCAGCAAGTCGAGATCACTGTCGGCGTTAAAGCGTCCGCTCGCCCCCGAACCAAACAACAGGATGCGTAAGGGCTGGGCGGTGGCAACGATGCGGTTGGCGGCTTCGTCCAGCGCATCAACCCATTTTTGGGGAAGGCCGGTCATGGAAGTTTGAGTGATTGCCATGGTTGTACCTCTTCTTTACAAAATCCGGTCTAATTCGTCACATGCAGCACGCATTGATGGCGGAACATCATCCGGCAGCGGGTTTCTGCGGTTGCGCGCCAGGTCTTCTACTTTAGGCTTACATATACCCTCATTCTTGTACTTCTGGTACTCATCTTCCTCGTTTACAGTTTCTCCCATCAGGAAATGAATCCACGTCTCAATATTTCGCTTAAGTATGAATATACCGATTCGTTCTGTGGGTTGGCGCTTCGGCAATCCATTTATTTTCAATTCCTTTTCTAAAATGTTCAGGCGCTGTATTGTCTCCAGAGCATCTGAGTCGGTCAATACAACCAGGCAGGTATTGGGCTGTGCTGGGAATTTGCTGCGAAAAGTTTGTACGTTTTTAGGATAGTTTTTACGGACATATTGTTCGCCAGCACCCTTTCCAGGTGGACAAATGAGCACTCGAAGGGGTGTAATTCCACACTCTTCCAGGAAAGCGCGGGCAAAAACTTCTTGTTGCCGATCCTCACACAAAATCACGGCGCGGGTCCGCTCAGTCATGCAGCCACCCCCTGGCAATTAGTTCCGAGACCGTCAATCCATCCTCTGGCCTGATTGTGATCGCTTTCAAACGAGTATGCAGGTTGGACGGACGCTCAAACCAATAACCAACCGGAGAAGCTAATAAATAATTGATCAACTCGGGGTGATGTGATATCAATACCGCCTGGGCGTCGCCCTGGTTACAGAGGTCATATAATTCAATCAGCCAGGGTTGAATTTCTGGTAAGGCCAGGAAATTTTCGGGCTCGTCCAGACAGACCATATATCGACCGCTCTTGAGCACCTGCAACAATGTATATAAAAAGATTAACATGCGCTGACCATCGGAAAGCTCGTTGAAGCTGTACTCATAGGTTGTTTGGCCGTTATCCACCGAAAAATAAGCCTTGAGAACACGGTGCTTTTCCCCGAATTCAGCAAATTTGAAATACTTAAAACCGGGTAGAACCTCCTGTAATAACAGCGTCACTTCATGCACAAATCCCTGGTCTTGTGAAAGAAAGCGATACCATGAGATGAAATTTTCCATATTACGCGAGGGTATCCGTTCTTCTTTTGGACTTTCAGATATCATGAGAGATGCTATGGGATTGGGATGCACGACCAAGAGATGGGTGATAAGTTCTTTAAACTGACCGAGGGACTCTGTTTCTGGTTGGTATGCGCTAATGATTGAATAAGGTAAGGTGAATGGATATCTGATTTCCGCTGTTAATTGCTCAGGGGAGAAAAGAACCTGATTTTCTTGACATTGGATAATCAGTTTCCCATTAAAAGATAGACGTTCAAATTGGACATGGGGTTTGTGTTCCGGGTCATAATAATCAATCCCCAATTCATATTTGAAATCCCCATTAGGATGAGCAAATTCTAATTCAAAATTTTGGATGGGGAGATTTTGCCAGCGTGTAAGCGTAGCATAATCAAACAATTTATTAATATCAGCCAACCCAAGAATATACGCCTGGATCATGCGTAAAACTTCAAGGAGCGTTGATTTGCCGCCCCCATTCGGGCCGAGCAATAAATTTATCTTCCCCGGAGACAAATCGAAGTTAACCAAACACTTATAGCCGCTGATAAAAATCCGCTTTAACATGTAACACCTCCATGTCTATGGTCATGTTTCATCCCCACAACTTCCCCTGCGCTGCGACCTTCTCCACCTCCTGCTGAACGCGCTTGCGCCCGGCCAGGAAACCATCCAGCACAGGGCGAAGCTGCCGGTGAAGGATCCTGGGGTTGTAGACGGGTAGATTGCCCGTTGCTTCGCCCCTACTTGATGTCTATGGGATAGAATCCCGCCCGCTCTACACCGGAAGAAAAGGCCGGGGTTGCGGTATTCATCCGCCCCACGGCCTTTATAGACTTCCCAAAGATCGGCGGCAAACACATCCATGGTCAGGCGACCCTGGAGAATATCGTTGTGTGGAATTGCGATCGTATGAAAAGCGGTCATTAAAAGTTCTCCTCTTTCCCCCTTCTAGGGATTGACACAACAAATTCAGTGTATTCGACAGCCAGGTCTGGTTCTTTGCCAGTAATCTCGCGTATCCGGCTTATTGCGCGGTAGACTCCCGTTCCTATATCTGTAACCAAACCCATGCGGTTAAATAGGACATAAATCAACGGGTTGCGCAGATTATGCGCGGTGCCCAGCCGAATGGCATCGATCGTTACCATATTGGGTAAACCGCCCGGTGTACGTATTTCAACACGGTCGTCGAATACAAATAGCCGAATAGGAGCAGAGACGGTATAATCCCTGTGAACCAAAGCATTAATGAGAAACTCTCGCAAAGCTTCTTCTGGCAATTCGGGATATCTTTCTGGTTCAAACCCTTGAATCCGATGGGGGGCCAGAAGGTGTACCCGTAGAAATCTTGCAGCGTCTTCCAGCATTTGCAATAATGTCCCTTCTATACGCTTTGTGTCGGAAGGAGGTTGAGAAAAATCATTCCCAAGGATACGAGCTGCTGTAATGTAGGCATGCGGCAAGAAGCTTTGCGGTTTATTTCCGAAAAACAGAACACATGCTAAGGTTGGATAATATTGATTTCCTTGTTGGCGGATAAACCCCATGTTATGCAGCAATTTTTCATGCCCAATGTTCGGAAGCGGTTGGGAAAAATTCTTAAAATAACTCTCTATGATTTGTGTACCCAGATCGGCCGTTGAACATCGTGCGACCAGCGTTTCATCGTAATACAGGCTCTCAGAAGACTGGAATAACCGTAGGAGTTCCTGGCGTGAAGCCCTCCGGCGGCCTGAGGTTGTACGGATGAAGTAATCACCGCGGTTGGTGCGGTAGGGTCTTTGATCGCCCTTAGGGATGCCCACAACCACAACTGAGGCGCCGTTTTCATCCTGAACAATTTCTTGAAGGATTGTTATTGGCGGTTCACAGTTTTGATAAGCAACTGAGTCAACACTCTGCAAGGTTTTATCAATATCTCCGACCCCTTTAATTTGATATTCTTTGGATACCCCCAGGATCAATAACCCACCATCCGTATTCGCGAAAGCCACGATGGCTGCTGCCAGATCGTCATTGTGTATAGGCCATTCTTTAAATTCGGTGTGTAAATTTTCCCACACATCAATGCGTTTGCGTAATTCAAACAGATCCATGTCTATCCTCTATATCCAACCATACTTCTGGGCGCGGCGGCGGAAGGCATCTTCACCGCCTTCCATAACATTTCTAACAAATTCCTGAACTTTTCGTTGATCAATTGCTCCTTCCGCCTCGATCCTTGTATGTTCTGAAGACGCCTCCAAAGCCACGATCAATTCAGCATGCCCAAGGACTGGAATATTTGGATTGTGTGTTGCAGCAAGCAACTGCCGTTTGCCTTTCTGTTCACGTAAGATGCGAACAATATCTTCGTAGATGAAACGATTATCAAGGTCATCCTCAGGCTGATCAACAATCAACAATCTTTCCTCCTGGACAAGCAAAAGCAAGAGCATGGCGGTTGCCCGCTGACCGTCCGATAATTTGCTTAACGGCTGAAGTGTTTGGTCAAGTTTCAGAAAAACCTGTACATCGTCATCCGGGCTTAGTAATTGAAGCTCAAATAAACGAGCTTTATCTTCATTAAGAAAATTGCATATTTGCACGGCTCGTGATGGGGTGAGGTTATATTCCTCCTCAATGATATTTTGCCCTGCGCACACTTTGTCCATAATTGCGATGCCGTCCGGTGCCGGATTTGCAGAGACGAGGCGTTCCAGACTTTTCCGGTCAATCCCCGAACCACGGAAGAAGTTCACCAGTTGCTCGACAAAGTCGGTTCTTTGCCCTTTGTATTCAACCTTTACTTCAACACGCTTTTCCAAACGCTTGGTGATCTCTCTCGCCTGTCGATCTCGGATAGTCCAGACTTGATTCCGGCTCTCACGCAGTTTGTTGAGCATTAATCTGCGCTCTTCTTCGATTTGCCTTAATTCTTGTTCTGTCGATTCAAGCATTCGCAGGAGCGGTTCAAGATTCGTTTGTTCGGTTGTGAGGCGGATCAGTTCATCCGGGTCTAGACTTTGAGACCCCAATTCTTGCTTAAGTTTTCGAATCTCCACATCCAAGGGACGGCGGGCGTCTTGCCAGCGAGCATATATTGTTTTCACCTGCTGGTTGGCGGCGTCGAAGTTTTGCTGACTGAGAATAAATAGTTCTGCTATCTGATTTTGGAGCTTATGAATAACCTGATTTACTTCATCTAAAAATATTTTTTGTGAGCTCTCGGCCGATGCAAGAATCTGTGTGGGGGATTCCCAGCGTGTTGTCCAACTTTCACCGACCACACGCCACTCATGCGTACACTCTTCGAGGGTGTTTATAACCTGGGTAAGGCGTTGTTCGTCAGAGGATAATGCAGTCGCCGCGCGTAGCTTTTCTACCAAACCCCAACGTCGATAAATCTCGATTTTGTGACGGATTTCTTTAAGACGTTGTTCAATCTCCTCACGTTCGAGGAGCTTCCGCTGTCTTTCCAGGATGGCGCGGGCGTTATCCCGTAATTGTATTTCTATTTTTCGAACCTGCTGGATTTGGGCGCGAGCCTGACGACCAGTTATTTCGTCCAAGAGCTGCAAGCGCTGTGTATCCTGCCGGGTAACGTCAAATATTTCCCGTTGACCAAAATAGAGAGGACCTTTTTGATCTCCCAAGAGGTCGATTGGCGCAAGCGGGACTTCGCGCTCGTGATCAAACTCAAATATGCGGGTCTCTTCTCCCCAGACGCGTTCGAAGCGATAGCGCCGCCGAACATTCGGATTGATCACCTGCTCAATGAAAAGATTGGCTTTACCGCCGCTCCCCAGCGCATATTGAATAAGATTTTCACGATACTCGCCAGGAGAAAAGGGGGAAATATTGAGAATATAACGAATGGTTTCCAGGATTGCCGACTTGCCGACGCCACGCCCACCACCGAGAACATTTAACTCCGGGCTAAAAGCCAGTTTCAATCCGCCGAGAAAACCATTGCCCTCGACTTCAAAACCTAGAAAATGGGTAAAACAAACTTCCGGTTTTTTGCCAACAGACACCAAGATCTGCGGATCGTGGAAAGCTAATCTCAAGGCTCGAAGTTCGTCCATAATGCTTAATTTCACATAGGTGGAACGTAGACTCCCATCTTTATGCTGTTTAGTCCCAATCTCATCGAGCGATTTCGGATCTGAGAACTCTACCGATGCAATGAGCCTTATCTCATTTTGACTAATATGTCCAGTAGATATTAACTTCTGCTTGTCTTTTTCAAAGAATGATTCGATGGCGTCCGGTTGCACCGATGTAAGCCATTGGACCGCATCCTCAGCTCGGTAACTCTTCAACAACCCATTGGCATCATTGGGATGTGCAACAATTAATATACAGCATGTAGAGGTTCGTAGGTTACTCAATGCTTGTTCGATGCTCTCTTTGGGACGAATATCACGAGGCGGTGTTCCATCATCTTTTACTAATGGTTCCAACGGGTTGCTATCAAGAGCATGGATGGCACGGTTAATATCGTCAGGTTGATAACTGAGCGGAAAGATGGCAAGAATATGTAAACCATACTTTGGCATTGCAAAGGAAAGCTCTGCCCCGGGATAAACGACAATCCCTTTTTGGCGAGCAACTTTCTGAATATCGCCAAACCAATTGCTATGTACGCGCTGATAATCGGTGATGGATGCAATCTGTACATCTTGATCGACCAAACATTGAACATATTGCTGGACAATGCGGTCATGGTCTTTTTCAATATTTATCCCACCGGGAAGCGACATACTGAAGGAGCCAGGAGAATGCAAATGAAGATCTACACGATGCCATTGTGCGCCATGGTAATCTGAACTTAAGAAGTGTTCTAATTCATTCATTCCTGTTCTCCTGCACTAATTTTATAATAAATCACAGTCTATTCCCACAACCTTCCCTGCGCTGCGACCTTCTCTACCTCCTGCTGAATGCGCTCGCGGCCGGCCAGGAAACCATCCAGCAGCTTCTTCTCCTTGCTCTCATTGGGCAGCGTTTCAGAAATTGCCTGCGCCACGCGGTAGAAGGCTTCACTCTTACCGTAGCCGTGCTCGGCCAGGGTTTGGATCATCTCGGCGCGCTTACTTTGCTCCCAAAGTAGCAAGGTTTTGTGAATCACATCAATCAGGTCGCGCGGGTCGCTCAGGTCATCCAATTTACGGTTTTGCGGACCCAGCAGCCGGATAAATTCTTTTTCTTTCTTGATGAACCCGTTTTTGCCCCACTGTTGGGAGAGATCGATACCGCAAGATTGCGCAAGCTTGCGGCCTTCGTCGAATGGCACCTGGGCTTCGCCGTAATTCCAACGCCAGAGCACATAGAGGCGTGAAAGATCAGAGATTTCTGTTGCGAAACCGTCATGCAAAATCTGGCGCACGGCGTAGTCGGTGGCGATGGTGCGCACTTCACCCAGGAGACGGTCGGCGCGCACAATGTTACCCTCGAAATCCATCACCTGTTCGTACTTGCCGAAAACTTCAATGGCAGAACCAATGGCGGCGATAAAGAAATCGGCACCACCAATGCCTTCACCCCATAGGCGTTGCAGTTTGGCATCCAAATGGCTGCGTAATTCGGTGCGTACATCATTATAAAAACCAGTGGGTTGGCGGGAAGATTTTCTAGCAACGATATAGATGGAGGAGGCAAGGGCGGCAGATTCGTTTGCTCTCAATCTAACCTTTCTTTCGGTATTTAATGGCCAAGCACCAGTAATAACCAATCCGGTATCCAAAAGCGCATTTATCAAAGCTTCCCAGCTTGAAGTCGATTTATGAGCATAAACAATTACTACAATACCATTTTGTTTTAATACACGACATGTTTCACGTAATGCTAAGGTTAGATTTTCTTCAAAAAATTTTTTATCTTTATATGCATACCTTTTTGGATCCCAACCAGCCATTTCGGTTATTTCTTTTTCTTTTGGAGTTTGAGGCGTTGTGAATAACTCGGGAAATAAATGTCCAATTGTTCTTTTCAACCAAACATAGAAGAAATCTGAAAGGTCTGCATAAGGAACTGAATTATAGTAAGGTGGATCTGTGAGTATTGCATCAAAGAAGCCATTTGGATATGGTAAACTCACAGCTGAAAAATTGGTTACACTGTCTTGAATATAAGTTTGTTGTTTTATGTGTGATAGATGATCAATAACAAGACTTATCCAATTAAGTGCGCTACTATAACTTCCCCCTTCTGAAAAGATGGATGATTCAACGTAATCCCATACCATTCCAAGAGCTTGCCTGGTAAATGTGTGTGCTATGGCTTCTAGCTGAGGGATCCATGAAACTAATTTC
>Ga0315288_10012529_pt1 | contig 10656 bp, 8 predicted proteins | sample YL17G11_20_MG_FD_203454 | JGI IMG/M metagenome (GOLD analysis project Ga0315288, IMG submission 203454) | Sediment microbial communities from Yellowstone Lake, YNP, Wyoming, USA - YL17G11_20 | ecosystem: Environmental > Aquatic > Freshwater > Lake > Sediment | place: USA: Wyoming | collected...
CGGCTGCTTGGCATTCACCCCCACCTCAATCCTCCCCCATCAAGGGGGAGGGGCATTTCGGCGCGCTTGGGAAAGCGCGCCCTACACATTGGGACTTCGAGACCGGCGACCTCCGAGGCTGGCGGGTGGTGTCGGGGGACTTGGGGCCGCAGCCCACCCACAACGACAACGACCGCTGGGGCGGGAACTTCGCCAAGCAGGGGCGCTGGTTCATCGGCACCTGCGAGGTGCCCGGCGGCGGATTCGATGATGCGCGCACCGGCGAGATCCGGTCGCCGACGTTCGCCAGCCGATCCCGTTTCATCCGGTTGCTGGTGGGCGGCGGGGCGGATCGCAACTCCACCTATGTCGCGCTGATCCGCGCGGGCGACGGGCAGGAACTCAAGCGCGCCTGGGGGCACAACGCCGAGGCCATGACGCCGGTGCTCTGGGAGGTGTCGGCTGACCGGGGCGCGGTGGTTTACCTGAAGATCGTGGACCGGGCGACCGGCGGCTGGGGCCACATCAACGTGGATGACATCCGCGAACTCACACCCCAGGAGGAGGCCGAGGTGCTTCGACAAGAGGCGCAAGCGAAGCAAGCGCGCGCCGAGCGCATCGCCAGGTTCAAGGCGTCGCTCGAGGCGCCGGCGCGGCGCAAGGTGTATGCAGGCAAGGCGCTGGCCGACCTGGCGATGCCATTGGGTGGGATCGGCGCCGGCTCGATCTGCATCGGCGGCCGGGGCGACCTGCGCGAGTGGCAGATCTTCAACACCTGCAACTCGTCGTGCGTGGTGCCCGGCGGATTCTTTGGCGTGCGCGTGGATGACGGCAAGGGCAAGCCGGTGACGCGCTTGCTGCAGATGGATTCGGTGCTGCAACTCCCGCCCATCGAGAGCATCAGGTTCGTTGGCGAGTATCCCATCGCCGAATTGCGCTATTCGGATCCCGCGCTGCCGGTCGAGGTGAGGCTGGAGGCCCTCTCGCCCTTCGCGCCCATGAACCCCAGGGACTCGGCGCTGCCGGCGATCGTCTTCAACTTCACGGTGCGGAACCCGACGAAGCGCAAACTCGAGGTGTCGCTGCTGGCCACGTGCCAGAATGCCGTGGGCTATGACGGCCGCGGCAACATCACCGGCACCGGCGACGACCAGGTGCAGTTCCCGGGCTACGGCGGCAATGTCAACACGATCGTCAAGGGCGAGGGGTTCCTCGGCGTCAACATGACCGCCCCCGAGACGGACGCGAAGGCCAAGCATTTCGGCTCCATGGCGCTGCTCACGACGGCGCCCGGGGCGACGGCGCGCGGCGGCTGGCACGATCCGAGCGGCCTGTGGCGGCAGTTCGGCGAGAACGGCGCCTTCGAGGCGGAGGGCGCCTCGAAACCGACGGCCGCCGGCCGCACCCTCAACTGCGCGGTGGCGGCGCCGGTGGCGCTGCGCCCGGGCGAGGAGAAGACCGTCACCTTCGTGCTGGCCTGGCATTTCCCCAACCACTTCGCCGATTACCAGGACAACCTGGCGCAGTATCGCATCGGCAACATGTACAACAACTGGTTCGACGATGCCCTCGCCGCGGCGCGCTACGCGGTGGGCAACCTCGACCGGCTCACCGCGGAGACGCGGCTTTTCCGGGACACCTTCTATGACAGCACGCTGCCTTACTGGCTGCTCGACTGCGTTTCGTCGCAGGTCTCGACGCTGCGCTCGCAGACGGTGATGTGGATTGAGGAGGGCACCTTCGCCGCTTTCGAGGGCTGCTGCTGCTGCCCTATGAATTGCACCCACGTCTGGAACTACGAGCAGACGCTCGCCAAGTTGTTCCCGGAGTTGGAGCGCAACATGCGCGAGAGCGACTTCGGGGTGCAGCAGGATGCAAGCGGCTTCATCCACCACCGCACCGTGCTGCCGCTCTCGCTGCCGCGCGCCAGCGGCGCCTTCTGCGACGGGCACCTGGGCTGCGTGATGAAGATGTACCGCGAGTATCTGCAGTCACCCGATGACCAGTGGCTGCGCAAGTTCTGGCCCAACGTGCGCCGCGCCATGGACTGGGCGATGGCGACCTACGACCCCGAGGGCAAGGGCGTGATCGAGGGCGAGCAGTGGAACACCTATGACATCGCCTTCTACGGCGCGAACTCCTTCATCGGCACCTGGTACCTGGGAGCGCTGCGCTCCGCCGAGGAGATGGCCCGCATCTGCGGCGACGCCGACGCCGCGCGGCGCTACCGCGAGCGCTTCGAGAAAGGCCGCGCCGCGCTCGACCGCGCGCTCTGGAATGGCGAGTACTACGCGCAGAAGTATGACGCCAAGAAGTACACCAAGCACCAGTACGGGACGGGCTGCCTCGCCGACCAGGTGATCGGCCAGTGGTTCAGCGACGTGACGGGTCTGGGCTACCTGCTGCCCGAGGATCACGTGAGGACGGCGCTGCGCTCCATCGTGAAGAACAACTTCCTGTGGGAGGTGAGCGGGTTCGAGCACGCGCAGCGCGTCTTCGCCTGGGGCAACGACATGGGGCTGCTGGAATGCACCTGGCCGAAGGGAGGGCGGCCAAGCGAGCCCATGCTCTATTGCGACGAGGTGTGGACGGGCACCGAGTACCAGGTGGCTTCGCACCTGCTCTACGAGGGGATGGTGAAGGAAGCGCTGCAGATCGTGAAGGCGGCGCGCAACCGCTACGACGGCGTCGCCCGGCCGCCCTTCAAGCGCAACGCCTGGAATGAGATCGAGTGCGGCGAGCACTATGCGCGGGCGATGAGCAGTTGGGCGCTGCTGCTGGCCGCGGAGGGCTACTGGTACAACGGGCCCGAAGGCATGCTGCGGTTCGATCCGCGCATCACGCCGGAGAAGTTCCGCGCCTTCTTCTCCACCGCCGAGGGCTACGGGACCTTCGATCAGCGCCAGGCGGCGTCGGCGCAGAGGGATCGGCTGGAGATCAAGGCCGGCCAATTGGCGCTCAGGCAACTGGTGCTGCGGCTGCCCAAGGGATGGAGGGCGGCGCGGCGCGCGGAGGTGCGCTGCGCCGGCGCGGCCGTGAGCGATTTCCAGCAGTCCCGCGACGGCGACCACCTCACCCTGCGCTTCACCTCGCCCCTCGCCCTGCGCGCGGGGGACACCCTCGAGGTGCGTGTCGGCCGGTAGGGGCCCAATTTTATCGGGCCCGGCGTCGGGCCGATCAAGGATCGGCCCCTACAGGTCGCGCCCCAGGCGCAGGCCCAACTCGCGCAGGCGGCGCCGCAGGGCGGCCTCGCTGGTTTGGCAGTCGCGGGCGATGAGCGCCACGAGGTTGGCGCGGTTGGCGCGATATCTCTCGAAGCGCGCCTTCATCTCCTCGGCGGGCATGAGCAGGGCGGTCGCGAAGCGGTTCGCCAGGCGGCGCTCCTGGGCGGGATCCATGAGCGGGCGCGCGCGCGGATGCGAGAACACGATCTCAGCCAGTTCGTGCGCGATGGTGAAGGAGGCGCGGGCGCGCGATCCCTCGACCGGCTGGTAGGAGATCACGTAGTGGCCGTCCAGCTGGCTCCAGGCGCCGCGCCGCGCCAGCATCGCGTCGGACCGCAGCCGAATGCCCAGGGCCTCGCAGATCAGGAACACATCGCGCGGCAAACGCCCGGCGCCGATCCACTCCGCGAACGATTCAGCGAAGGCCTCGATATTCTTGGCGCTGACATAAGCCCACCGGCGCCAGAAGCGGTCGAGCGCGCGCTCCAGTTCATCGGTGGTGGTGGCTTTGGGTTTGCGCATGGTGCCACTCCGTGGGGCAGAGGCTCCCTGGCCGAGTCCCGTGGGCCCCGGCCCACGGGCAGGCTTGCCTCCGCCCGATGTAGGGGCCCAATCTTATTGGGCCCGTTCGCTTCAACCGCGGGCCGATTGAGAATCGGCCCCTACGTGATCTCATCCGGCAGCAACTTGAGCGCGTGGTGCTGCTCGACGGTGCGCACGAAGGCCAGGCGATCCTCCAGCCCCTCGCGGTCCAGGTCATCCACCGGCGGGCGGACCTCGAGATCGTAGCCGCCGCCGGTGGCGCGCAAGGTGAAGCGCGCGTAGCGGTAGGCGGCGTTGATGCGACTGACCTGGTCGTCGGGCCGGAGCGCGCCGGGTTCTCTGCCGGCCGCGCGCAGTGCGTCGGCGATGCGCGCCAGGACCTCCTGTCCAACACTGTCGGCGGCTAGCGCCTCCAGCACCTCGCGCAGACGCTGAGCGGCCGCGGTGTTGGTGCCCGGGGTGACGTACCCGGCCAGCGTTTCGGCGTGAGCGATCTCGGCGGGGTCGGCGATGCCCAGGGCGGCGGCCAGTGCGCGCAAAGTGTTGCGGCGCGGGCGCGCCTCATCGTTTTCCAGGCGCGAGATATGGGGGCGACGCAAACCCGCCCTGGAGGCCAGTTTTTCCTGGGTCAGGCCGCGCACCCGCCGTTGCTGGTGCAGCCAGTCGCCGAAGGACATGCCTATGCCTGGCTCCATACCTATATGATACCGTACAAAAGTAACTTTGTAAGTCACCGAAGGGGAAATTTCTTATCCAGTTTTCGGCACAACCCCAGGGGGCCCCCCACGGTGTTGTTGAGGGACGCGAGGACGCGTTGTAATTTTTGTTCCAAATTGGTGCTTTGGAAGTTAACATCGCCGGATTTAGTGGTACAATGTCCCCGTCTTCGCAAACGTCTGTACTCTTTCGGGCCGGCTGGTCCTGTCTGCCTCCGGACCCAGGGGTCGTGTTCGCCCCAGGGGAGCCACACCATGGTCTATGGAGAGGGTGGAAGGGCGCCGGATCCGGTCGAGGTGGTGGAGCGCCGCGAGGAGGCGCGGCGGCTGCGCGCGGCGATGCTGCGGCTGGAGCGGTGCGACCCGTACGCGAGCGTGCTGGTCAAGTTGCACTACGTCTGCGGGGTGAGGCTGGCCACGTTGGCCAGGCTGGAGGGCGTGGCCACGGCGACGCTTTCGCAGCGGCTGGCGAAGGCGCTGCGGCGGCTGCGGGAGATGGCCGACGTCGGATGAGAGGAGGCATCGGTGGAGGCAACGCTGCTCGGCGAGTGGGTGGGCAAGCAGTGTCGGTTCAAGGTGCAGGGGATGCGCAACACCGTGTGCGGGAGGCTGCTCGAACTGCGCCAGGGGGCGGCGGTGGTGCGGACGCCCAACATGGGGCTGCTCATGATTGACGCGGACAAGATCTGCGCGGTGTTCGGGGTGTCGCCACCAGCGCGGCCCGCGGACTACTAGCGTCGTGACGTAGGGGCCCAATCCTATTGGGCCCGCGGACGGACGGGCCGATGAAGCATCGGCCCCTACATTCAGGCTCATATCAGGCCGGAAGACCACCGGGCCGGTTCCCGAGAAGTCGGGGCCGGCCCAATTCTTTGCAGGAAGGAGGCGGCGGTGACCCACAGTTTGGTGTGCCCGTGGTGCAAGCAGCGCTCGCTCCGGCTGCACGAGGTGGGCGAGCCCTGGTTGGTGGTGCCGATGCGGGTGGTGAGATCGAAGCTGGAGCGCGGCCGGCCGTGGCCGGAGATCGTGGACGAATGCTACTGCGTCACCGCCAGGTGGTTCACCTGCGAGGCGTGCGGTGTGGAGGGGTCACGTGCCTACCTGCGGGCCAAACTCATGCGTGACCGGTGGAGGGACCATGGGCTGCGAGAGTGGTGCAACGAGCCAAGACCTGGAAGCGCAAGCCGATGCGCTGCTGGCGGCGGCGCCGCGCGATCGTGACTTTCCTGCCTACAGCGACAAGGAGTTGCGGCGCAAGGCCGCGCGCTGCGAGCCGCTGGCGGTGGACCTGTCCTGGAATCCCGACGAGTGGTTCGACGCGCAGGACCTGCGCCGCATCGGCCGCGCCGACCTCGACGCGGTGATCGAGGAGTGCGAGCTCGAGCCCGCCGACGCCAAGGTGCTGCGGCTGTGGGCGAAGGGCAACAGCACGCGCGAGATCGCGGCCGCCGGCGGCGCGAGCCACATGACGGTGCATCGCGCGCTGAAGGCGGCGTGTTACAGATGCTCGGGTTCGCGCCTTGTAATGATGAGGCGGCGCGTGGAGCGCGAGATCTGGGAGTGCTACCTGGAGGACGTGCGTCGCCGGGTCTATCGCAAGCCGGGGCGCAGCGCAGGCGGGCTGACGCCTCTCGCGCACAGGTTGCTGAGGTAATGCTGAAGGAGACGCGAGAGCGGTGGCGTGCAGTGGTGCTGCTGAAAGTGCGCGGCGAGAACGGACGCGTGCCCGAGGATGCGGAGATCGCGGAGCGCGCCGGCTTCCGGGTGCGCACGCTCGACCACTGCTACGCGAGGCCCGAGTTTCGCGAGATGCTGCGCGCCGAAGAGGAGCGGGTGCGCGAGGAGATCCGGCTCGCTGCGGCGGCGCGGCTGCTGCACGCGCTGCGAAACCCGGCCGACAAGGATGACGGGGCGAAGTTGGCCCTCACGGTGTGGGACAAGTCGAGGCGCGATGGCGAGGAGAACGGCTGCGAAGGGAACGGCTGCAACGGGTTGGAGGCGCGGCTCGAAAGGCTCAGCGACCGCGACCTGGCGGCGATCGCGGCCTTCGCGGCGGACTCCGCCGAGGCTGAACCCGGCGGCGCGGCAGATGCTGGGGAGGACGACGGGTAGGGTCCGGGCGCGGCGCGACCTCGGCGTCTACGGCGCCTATGCGCACCTCGACGATTGTGGACGGCCGCTGCGGCCGGCGCCATATCATCGCCGCTGGATCGAACTGCTCTGCGACGAGTCGGTGCGTCGGCTGCTCCTGATCGCGCCGCCCGGCCACGCCAAGAGCACCTGGGCCAGTATCCTTTATCCCGCGTGGCTGGTGGGCCGGCGGCCGGACGTGAACATCATCCTGGTGTCCAACACCGCCGAGCAGGCGCACCTTTTCTCGGTCGCGGTGAGGGGGACGATCGAGGCGAACGAGGCGCACCGCGAGGTGTTCCCGCACCTGCGGCCCGATCGCACGCGGGGCTGGAGCGAGAGCGAATGGTTCGTGGAGCGCAGCGAGGCCACGAACAAGGACCCCACCATGACGGCGCTGGGCGTGGGCGGACCGATCATCGGGCGGCGCGCGAACCTGATCATCGCGGACGATCCCTGCGACCAGGAGAACACCGCCACCGAAGCCCAGCGCGAGAAACTGAAAGCCTGGTTCCGGCAGAGCCTGCTCAGCCGGCTCAACCCGGGCGGCCGGGTGGTGGTGATCGTCACGCGCTGGCACCACGATGACCTGGCGGCGGATCTGATTGCCTCGGGCGACTACACGGTGGTGCACATGCCGGCGATCAACGAGCGGGGCGAGGCGCTCTGGCCTGAGCGGTTTCCGCTGGAGCGATTGGAGCGGACCCGGCGCGAGGTGGGCACGCGCGTCTTCGAGGCGATGTACCAGGGCCGGCCGACGCCGGGCGCCGGGGTGATCTTCAAGCGGGAGTGGTTCGGGCCGTTCGCGGGCCGCGCCGAGTACGAGGTGATCGGCCAGGCCTGGGACACGGCGCTCAAGACGCACGAGTCGAGCGACTACTCCGCGTGCGTGACGCTCGGGCTGCGGCGCGACGTGAAAGAGGCGCACGTGCTGGACGTGTGGCGCGGGAAGGTCGAGGCGCCGGACTTGCAGCGGCGGATGCGCGAACTCTACCTGGCGTGGCGGCCGGCGTGGGTGGCGGTGGAGGACACCATGGGCGGGACGGCGGCGATGCAATACATCAAGCGCGAGGCGCTGCTGCCGCTGGTGCCCGTGCGGGTGGACCGCGACAAGGTGACGCGCGCCAACGCGGTGGCGCCCTACTGCGAGGGCGGCCACGTGCGGCTGCGCGCCGGCGCGCCGTGGATCGGCGAGTTTCTGGATGAGTTGTGCGCCTTCCCCCACGGCGCCCACGACGACATGACGGACGCGTTTGTCCACGGCATGACGCGCCTCATCGGCGCCAGCCGGGCCGTGGTGGCGGTGTGGGCGTGAGGGGGCAGGGGTGCGGCGCCTTGCGAAAGGAGCGCCTTGGAGGGAAGGGATTCGCGGAAAGCGCCTCGAAAAACGACAGAGGGTAGGGAGAACAGCGGTTTGATGTGGTCATATAGGCTCCTGCGTGCGCCTGCCCAGGAAGGCGTGAATGTTGACGCTGGCAACAAGAATGTGGAAGAAGGATGTTGACAGCGGCCGGTCGAACGGGTATCTTGAGGACGAGAATACGCTCCGCCGTTCCTTCAGGGATGGCGGACTTCTTCATCTGCGGGGCCGGCTCGGCGCATCTGAGCCGGCCCTTGCACTTCCCACACCGCATGGAATCGGGGCCCAATGAGCCGAATTGCCATCTTTATTGACGGCGCCTACCTCGACTATGCGCTGCGCGACGAGTTCAACAGCGCGCGGATCGACTACCATGCGCTCGCGGAAACGCTGGCAGGTGGGATCGACATCTTGCGGACCTACTACTACCACTGCCTTCCCTATCAGAGCGCGAAGGCCACAACGGAGGAAGCCCAGCGATTCGGAGGCAAGCAGCGGTTCTTCGATCACCTGCGGCGCTTGCCGCGCTTCGAGGTGCGGCTCGGCAACCTCGCGTTGCGCGGCAGGGACGAGCAAGGACAGCCCATCTTGGTGCAGAAGCAGGTAGATATCCTCTTGGGCGTGGACCTCGTTCTCCTCGCCGCAAGGCACCAGATCACGCACGCGGCACTCCTGGCAGGTGATAGCGACTTCCTGCCTGCCGTCACGGTCGCCAAAGCCGAGGGCGTCCTGATTCACCTCTTCCACGGTGATGTCCACAAGCCGCACGTGAGTCTCTGGGAAGCGTGCGATGAGCGCACCGTGCTGACCAAGGACATGATCAAGCGCATCCTGAGAAAGGATAAAGCGCGGTAACGAGACCACAAGCGTCCCTCAGAACAAGTCACGCGCACCCCGATAGGTCGGGGTGCGCTTTGCGTTGGGCTGGCATGAACCGAGATTCTTCGCTTCGTTGAGAATGACGGCGACACCGGGCGGACCAGAGATCCGCCCCTACATTCAAGGAGCAAGTCGTAGGGCAGGAGTTGATGCCCAGGGGTTGAGAATGCCGAGATTCCTCGCCCCTGCCCCTCGAAGAGGGACCCTGAAAGGCCCTCTTCTCGGGGTCCTGCCCTTCAGGACCCTGAGGTCCTTCAGGACCGAAGGGAAGGGCGGGGCTCGGAATGACAGGGGTCACAAGGAGTAAGTGATTTGGCGAACCGGGTGATCGAAGGGGCGCGGCGCGCGATGGCGCGGACGCTGCTCGGCAAGGACTGGCAGTCGTACCTGGTGCAGCGCATGACCGGCGCGCTTCCTGGCGACCAGCGGTCGTACGTGGGTGACGACGACTTCCTCGGCGCGCCTTCGAAGGTCTCGTGGGTGTACGCCTGCTGCCGGATCATCAGCGAGGCGTTCAGCAAGCCGGCCTGGTGGTTCGAGGACGAAGGCGGGCGGCGCGTCGAGATCCCCGACCTGCGCCGCCTGTTCCTGCGCCCCAACCCCTACACCAGCGGCCGCGAACTCTTCGAGGCCACGATGTGGCACCTGCTGCTCACGGGCAAGGCCTACTGGTATCTGAGCGAGATGTCGGCCCTGAGCCTCTTCCGGCAGCGCGACGGCCAACTCGAGGTCGGCGAAGACGGCGCGGCGGCGCTCAAGCAACCGGAGCGCCCGCTCGCCGGAGGCACGCCGCGGGAGATCTGGGCGCTGCCGCCGGATCGCGTGAAGCCGGTGGTGGGAAGCGAAGGCGTGCTCTTCGATCACTTCGTCTACCGGCCGAGCGCGGCGGAGTACCGCCTGCCGGCGGACGCGGTGATCTACTTCCGGCTCTTCGACCCGCGCTCGATGACCGACGGCCTGGGCGTTGTCGAGGCGGCGGCGCGGATCCTGGAGAGCGACGCGCACGCGCAGGACTACCAGCGCAACTTCTTCAGGAACTCGGCGCTCCCCTCGGGCATCCTGGCCAGCGACCAGGAACTCACCGAGGACCAGGCGCAGCGGCTGGCGGCGTGGTGGCGGCAGGGGCACCTGGGCACCGACCGCGCGCACCGGGTGGCCGTGCTCGACAAGAGCGTGAAGTTCCAGCCCATCGCGATGACGCAGAAGGACATGGCCTTCCTGGAGCAGCGCACCTTCAGCATGCAGGAGATCCTGGCCATGTTCGGCGTGCCGCCGAGCAAGGTGGCGCAGATGAAGGACACCAACCGCGCCACCGCCGCCGAGGAGGACAAGACCTTCTGGGCCGAGTGCATGGAGCCCAAACTGCTGCGCTTCGCGGACAAGTTGTCGGCGGAGTTGGTGGCCCGGTGGCGCGAGGGCGCGCGCTTCGTGTTCGAGGACGTCACGCCCGACGACCTGGAGCAGGAGTCGCAGATCGCCGCGCGCCTGGTGGAGAAGGGGATCTGGACGATCAACGAGGCGCGCCAACGGTTCAGCTGGGGCGAGGGCCTGGCCTGGGGCGACACGGCCTGGATGCCCGACAACCTGCATCCCGCCGACGGCGCGCGCGCCCACGAGGCGCAGCGCGAGTTGTCGCGACGGGTGAAGGCGTTCCTGAGTGAACAGGAGGGCGAGGCCCTCGAGGCGATCCGCGCCGGACATAATCCCTTGCTCGATTGGGCCGAGCAGGACCGGCGGCTCGAGGAGTGCGCGCGGCCGGCGCTGGCGGCGCTGGTGCCGCGCGAACGGATCGAGGCGGCGCTGGTGCGCCTGGTGGAGGAAGTGA
>Ga0315288_10012530_pt1 | contig 10656 bp, 9 predicted proteins | sample YL17G11_20_MG_FD_203454 | JGI IMG/M metagenome (GOLD analysis project Ga0315288, IMG submission 203454) | Sediment microbial communities from Yellowstone Lake, YNP, Wyoming, USA - YL17G11_20 | ecosystem: Environmental > Aquatic > Freshwater > Lake > Sediment | place: USA: Wyoming | collected...
GGCCTTCCTACTCTTTTATTTAACCATTTATTTTCGTTATTTAGTTTTCAAAGGACCTCTAGAGTTAAATTTGCTGCTTAAGTTAAATATGTTGTATTAAATAGTTAGTTTTTGGGAGATAATCATAAAATAGAAAAAACTATTTTTTATTCCTAGAGGCGCTTTAATAAAGTAAATATATATTCTTGAAAATACAGTGTCCCTATTTTTTATAATTGTGCGAGTAGCAGGTTATAGTGATTATTTTAATAACCTCAGCAAGGCCTTGCAGGATGAAATTATCAGTCGAACAGAACATAAATTTTGTTAAATTTTAAATATATATATTTTTCTTACCGATAAACTGTAAACCAAGAAAGATAAACTAAAAACTTTTCTTTCAAAAAGAAGGATTTTCAAAAACTTTTGTTGAATTAATAATTAATATGTTTTAAAAAATTAATCTTTGAGGTTAGCCCTTTACATTAGACGTCGTGTGTAAAAAGTTTAAAATGTCCAATATCAAGGACTAACCCCTAATATAGATTTCAAAATAGTAAAAAATGAATAGTTGTATCTTAATGATAGATAATCATAATTATTGGTTCATATAAAAGAAAGGGGAGAATTGAAAATAAATAATAGAAATTTTAGTTCAGAGGGCCAAAGAGAGCAAAAGAAATTAATAAAAATGAATCTAAAAAACCAAGAAGGTCACCGGAAGAGATTGCGGGAGAAATTTATGAAGTCTGGTATTTCTGGATTTCATGATTATGAAATAGTTGAATTACTGTTAACCCTTGGAACTCCTCGAAAAGACTGCAAGCAACAAGCAAAAGAGGCTATTAGAAAATTCGAAACTCTTCGGGGTGTTCTTGAAGCACCAATGGAAGAACTTCGGGATATTAAAGGAATTGGATCTCATAATGCCTTTGGCATAAAACTTGTTCAGGAGGTAGCAAGAGAGTTTCTTAAAGAGAAGATTCTTGAAAAACCTATTTGTAAATCCTCAAAAGAAATTTTCGATTATCTTTATCACTCTATGCGTGATCTTAAAAAAGAAGTCTTTAAGGTCATTTTCTTAGATGGGAAAAATCAAATCATAGAGATTGAAGACCTATTTAAAGGTACATTAAATACATCATCGATCTATCCTCGCGAGGTCATAAAAAGTGCCATCAAAAATAATGCCGTCAGTCTCATCTTTGTTCATAACCATCCTTCGGGAAATCCAGACCCTTCCGAGAGCGATAAAGATGTAACAGAAGATTTAGTTTTTGCTGGTAATCTTATGCAAATCAAAGTCTTGGACCATATTATCATAGGAGATAACAAGTATTTTAGTTTTGCAGATGCAGGATTGAGTGAGGAATATAATTTAAATTTCTTGAGTAACAAGAGAGGAGCCAATAAATGAGAAAATTAAACAAGGAGGAAATTGAGTTTATAGCTCAATGTCTAAAGCAAGATAAACCCCTTCCTGATATTTATAGATATATTATTCCATTTGAAACTAAGAAAGAATATGAATTAACTTATGAAGGTAAAAAACGGGAGGAAGATATACTGGCAGAAACCATGGCAGTTCCTTTACAACCCGTAAAAACTTTTGGTAATGGGAATGGCGGCTGGACCAATAAACTGATATTTGGTGATAACCTTCAGGTTCTTAAAGCCTTAATGGATGACCCCGAAGTTTATGATAAAAATACAGGAAGAGGAAAAGTGAGATTAATTTATATTGACCCACCTTTTGCTACAAAACAGGAGTTCAGAGGGAGTCAGGATCAAAAGGCATATCAAGATAAGATTATAGGAGCACAATTCTTAGAATTTTTGAGAAAAAGGCTTGTTTTTTTGAGAGAACTTTTGGCGGATGATGGGAGTATTTATGTTCATTTAGATTGGAAGAAAGGACATTATGTGAAAGTTTTAATGGACGAGATCTTTGGAGAACAGAATTTTAGAAATGAAATTGTATGGTGTTATAAAGGAGCATCAGAGGCAAAAGATAGATTTCCTGCCAAGCATGAGACGTTGTTCTTTTATGCTAAATCCCAATTAACATCATTTAATTATGATGCAATTAGAGTTCCATACAAAGATGATAATAAAAAACCTGCTAAGTGGGGTGAAGGAGAAATTTATGAAAAACACCCACTGGGAACTAAGTGCTTGGACTGGTTTTCAGATATTCCTTCATTTATGACAGCATCTCAAGCTAAAGAAATAATAGGTTATCCAACACAAAAACCAGAAAAATTGCTTGAACGAATTATTAAAGCATCGTCAAATGAAGGTGATTTTGTGATGGATTGCTTTGCTGGTTCGGGCACAACAGGAGCAGTGGCAGAGAAACTAGGTAGAAGATGGATAATGATAGATTGCGGAAAACTTGCCATTTACACCATGCAAAAAAGGTTACTCAATTTAAGAGAAGAAATTGGAAATCATGGAAAACCCCTAAAGCCAAAACCTTTCACCCTCTATAATGCTGGTCTATATGATTATAAGATGGTTAAAGACCTCCCCTGGGATAAATATAGAGAGTTCGTACTTAAACTCTTCCAATGCCGAGATGAAAAGTATAGAATTGCTGGCGTGGAATTGGATGGCTACCTTGGACGAGATTTTGTGATGGTCTTCAACTATAAGAAACACAAAGATGTAATTTTAGACAGGGGATTTATTGATGACCTTCATAAAATCCTTGGTGACAAAGTCGGTTATCGGTTCTTTATTATTGTTCCTGCCGCATCGGTTATGTTTTTTGAGGATTACATTGAAAAGGGAAAGACAAAATATTTTGTCCTGAGGATTCCATATTCAATCATTGATGAACTACATCGTAAGGGATTTACTCATATCAAGCAACCAATTAGAGAAGCAGATGTCAACGATACTATTGATGCTGTGGGTTTTGATTTCATCCAAATCCCTGATATGGAATGTGATTATTTTATTGAAGACAAGAAAGAGCAAATGAAGATGGACAAAAGCAATAAAGAGACAGTAATCAAGATCAACAAATTCAAAAGCAACATTCTATCAAAGAAACCTCTCAAATTTGAAAATAGAGAAACCCTTTCAATGATAATGGTGGATTATGATTATGATGGAGAAGTATTTGACTTCGATGATATCTTTTATGCTGAAGATATAAAGAAACAAGACTGGGAGGTTCGTTTTGATGCAAATAATATAAATGAACAAGTTATGATTATCTATATAGATATTTTTGGGAACGAAAAGAGGGAAGTAAAAAGGCGAGTAGACTTTAGTGGGAGTAATAAGGCAAAATGTTAAAAGAGATTTTTGGAGAAAAATACATAGCTTGGGATAGTGAATTGTCGGACGAGCAGAGGAAAGCTGCTTCATATATAGGTGGGCATGCAAGGTTGCTGGCCGGTCCAGGTACGGGGAAGACCCGTTGTTTAACTCAAAGGGTTGTTTATTTGGTCACTGAGAAAGATATAAACCCCTCAGAAATCTTGGCTATTACATTTACACGTGTTGCAGCTTATGAATTGAGAAAGCGAGTATCCAATTTTATTGGGAACATTATAGAGGAGATGCCAAGGATTTCGACTTTACACTCTTTTTCTCTTCGTCAATTGCTTCGGAATACTCCTATTTCCGATTTACCATATCCTCTTCGAATTGCAGATGACTATGAAGAGCGCTGGATAATTATTGAAGATTTGAAAAACATGATTAATAGTAATTATAATGTAGGCAAAACTAAAGACACACTTGCTTTGCTCTCAGCAGACTGGCAGACCCTTAAAGCCGACCAGAGTGGCTGGGAGAGTCACTTTCCTAATCCTAGATTCATAGACGCATGGCGTGAACATAGAAATGTCTATGGATATACCCTTCGTGCGGAGCTCGTGTACCAATTGAAAAAGACTCTAGAACTTGACCCAAATTTCCAATTAGAGGGTCCTCCTCGTTATCTCTTAGTAGATGAATATCAAGACCTTAATCCATGTGATTTAGCAGTCATTAAAGCCATTGTTGAGCGTGGTGCAGAACTTTATGGTGCTGGCGATGATGACCAAAGCATCTATGGCTTCAGAAAGGCCTATCCACATGGCATCCGGATGTTCGATAAAGACTATAAACCATTGGCCGATTTGAAGCTTGAAGTATGTAGAAGGTGCGACCGCAAAATCCTAGATTTTGCCCAATATGTTGCAAGGCAAGATCGCCAACGTATTGAAAAGCCGCTTAGACCAGCCAAAAATGCAGACGAAGGGACTGTCAAACTTCGAGGATTTGTTGATCAAGAAGCAGAAGCAAGGGGAATCTCTGAGATATGCAGGTCTCTTTTAAATACTTCTGAATATCATCCTGGAGACATCCTTATTCTATTGCGCTCTGACTATCGTCGGCTTTTCTCCATACCGATTAGGAGTGCTCTCGAGCGAGAAAAAATTCCGGTGCAGATGATGGAAGATCCCACAGCGCCTTTGGATGAAGATTCTGGAAGAAAAGTATTGTGCATGCTCAGATTAATAGAGGATCTTCATGATGATCTTGCTTGGCGAACATTGTTTGATATTCGACATAACGGGGTTGGTAGTGAGACTATAAAGCACATTTACGAGATTGCACAGTCTCAAAGTATTCGCTTTACCAATGTCCTTGACTTGGTATTACAAGGACAAAAACAAATTCCCCGAAATAACATTTTACAAGTAGAGCTTCAGAGCATAAAGGCATGTCTTGAGGATTTAAAGATTAAGAGGCAAGACGTTGAACTTTTAGATTTCATTGATATTGTTGCTCATGAGATTATTGGTGATGATGGCGAACGAGATACCGTTAAAGACTGCCTTGATAGGATCGCGACTCTCACCGACGCAAAGGATGTTAAGGATTTGCTTGCAGGTTTACAGATTTCACTAGGAAAGTACGAGCAAGATTCTGGTGATGTGGAGAAGGTGCGTATAATGACCATGCATCAGGCAAAAGGGCTAACGTCTCCAGTAGTTATAATAGCAGTTGCAGAAGATGAATACATACCTGGAGACGCAACTGGAGCCGAATTGGATGACGCACGTCGCTTGTTATATGTATCATTGACCCGAGCAAAACATCAATTATATATTACATATTGCAATTGTAGAACTGGGCAGCAAAGATACACTGGAAGAAACCCAGGAAGTCTCAAACGCACCCTTACCCAATTCTTGCGAGATATTCCAAGCGAAAAATATGGGTAGGAGGTAATTATGTATGGCTACTTTTGAAAAACAAATATTCAAAAATCAGGAGCTTGTTCTTAAGGTCTCTCCAAATGTTAACCCTAATAAATTTGACATAAATAAGTATGAGGCTTTTCTGGATGCTCTCTGTGGAGAGAGGGAGTATCAGAAAGAGGCTATAAGAGTTACCTTGCGGTATCTTCTGGGAGGTCAATATAATAACCTTAAAGAATTAGCAGAGGAGAATTATCACCAAAATCCAGTTTTGCAGGAAAGATATGGAGCATTGTCGGATTTTTATATGCATCTGCAGCTACCTGACAAACTTTCCTGCACCATAGATTTAGCCACTGCTACTGGTAAGAGTTACGTTCTTTATGGAATTGCTCGAATTATGCTTGCTGAGGGAGCAGTGGATCAGGTATTAGTTCTTTGTCCCTCTAATACTATAGAAACGGGTCTTACAGAAAAATTCCGCTCATTATCAGCCGATGGAACTTTAAAGAATTTACTCCCAGATTCTGCAGAGATTCTAAATCCGAGAATTATTAATGCTACCCAGACTATACAAAGAGGTGATATTTGTATAGAAAATATCCATGCCACTTATAAGCGAACTAAATCTGCTATAGAAGATAGTCTTGTAGGCAAAGGTGAGAGAACGCTGGTGTTAAATGATGAAGTTCATCACATGGCTAATCCACCTGCTCGTGACGAAGCTATAAAGAAATGGAAAGAGTTTTTATTGGATGACAAATACAGCTTTAGATATATCATTGGAGACTCAGGAACCTGCTATGTTAAAAATGATTATTTTGCCGATGTGATCTATCGTTTCTCTTTAAGAGACTCGATTGAGAAAAGGTTTATAAAGACGATTGACTATGTTGCCGAGGATGTTTCTCATTCAAAGGAAGAAAAGTTCCAAAAAATTTACGATAACCACGTCCAGAATAAAACAGTAAAATATCGACTGATTAAACCACTTACTATTTTAGTTACTAAAGATATCAGTGCTTGTAAGAGGCTGAGAGAAGATTTATTTGAGTTTATTGCGGAAAAGGAGAACATAAGCAAAGAAGCAGCAGAGAGTAAAGTTTTGATTGTAACTTCCGCCAATGAGCACAAAGATAATATACCAAAATTAAAAGATGTAGATGATAAGGATAATCCCATCGAGTGGATTACATCGGTTAGTATGCTGTCTGAAGGATGGGATGTACAGAATGTATGTCAGATTGTTCCCCATGAAGAAAGAGCTTTTAATTCTAAACTGCTTATTGCACAGGTGCTTGGAAGAGGTTTAAGAATACCACCAGAATATAAAGGGGAACAACCTGTCGTGACTGTATTCAATCATGATAGATGGTCAAGTAGTATCAAGCACCTAGTCAATGAAGTTCTTGAGATAGAAAAAAGAATTTATAGCTATATTATACCTAAGGATAAGGATTACAATTTTAAGATTCATAATATAGATTACAAAAAATCAGAGGAGATTGTAGAAATTCCGAAGATTACTGAGTATGATTTCAGTAAAGGATTTATTTCTCTAAGCACTCAAAGTACTAGGATAGAAGAAGAAACTACTTATGAGCAAGCAGTTACAGAAACAAGGCGTGTGAAAAGGACTTTAATAGAGTTCAAGATGTATACTGCTGAAGATGTTGCTCAAACTGTTTATAACAGATATAAAAGTTGGGATATGGATGAAGGTACTAATTATGCACAGAATTATTCCTTTGATAAAATCTTAACAATAATAAAAAATTCCCTTAAGAAAATAGGTGAAAAAAAAGGTTTAATTAGCCAGGAAAACAAACAGAAAATATTACAGGCATTTGGAGTAGTAAGAAGAAAGAGTAGTAAAAGCCTTAGATATAAAATCGAAGCTGAGAATCTTTTTTTGATTAATACAGCGGATATTAAGAAAAATACTTTAGGAATTGGAGCCTTAAGAAGAGACGGTAGTATTTTTTATGATGATTACTCTTTAAAAATTGGGGAAGATGATGATAAGAAGTTATTAAAAGAGATTATTGAGATGTTTGAAGACGGACAATTACATAGTGCCTCATTAATAAAAATTGGAAATACCTTCAATTTTAAGACACCTTTAAATATTGTTCTTGCCTCATATAAACCAGAAAGGGGCTTCATTAAGAGATTGGTTAGTGAAGAAAATGCTAAAAAAATAGATGCGTGGATAAAATCTCTTGATGTAGGATTTTATAGTGTAGAATACTCTTGGAGAAAAGGAGAACATCCTAAGCAAGGCAGTTTCAATCCTGACTTTTTTATAAAAATTGGGAGAGATATATTAATAGTGGAGATAAAGACAGATACTGATATATCTATTGAAAATAAAGCAAAACTTAAATATGCAAGGCAACATTTTAACAGGTTAAATAAACTACAGTCTGAATATAGATATTATTTTAAATTCCTCTCCCCATCAAGTTATGATATTTTTTTTCAAGAGTTAAGAGAAGGGAAATATAAAACTTTTAAATCTAAGATTGAAGCTGAAATAGAAGAACCTGATTGAGCAGACTAATTTAATAATAAATACATTCAATTAAAAAAGTTATTTATAACTAATCATCATAATAGCAGAAAATTTTTGTATAAGATGAAAATAAAAGTGAGAGCTTGGAAAATTTGCCTGCGCCAGATATTTAGCCAGAGGAATTGCTGATAATCTGGAATCTACTTTAGAGCGGGTTAATGGTATTTATGAAAATTTGAAAGAAGAATAAATTTAGCTTTTTAATATATTTGTATTGGAGATAAAAAATGGCTGAAATTGAAACTAAAATAAAAAAAGCTTTTGAGCTTTCTGATTTATTGTATTCTCGTGAGCGAGATAGAATTCTTTTTGAGTTGAAAAAAGATTTGCCCGAAATATCAGAAGAATTTAATTTACATGGGACGTTTTATTCAGGCATGCACATAAATAAAATTTTAGATAGAAGATTAGAAGCAATAAAACAATTAGAAAATTTCAGAACAAAGTTAGATGCACAGGAAATTGATAAAATAGTTGATATTATAACGGTAGAAATTTCTGATAATATTTTTGAAAGAGCTAAACAATTAATTGAAGGTCAAATAAAAAATTTAAAATTTGAAATGGAAAAATTTTGTAGGCATTTCCCTGGCCCAGATAGCTACTTAGATTTAATTAATATTCGTTTAAAAGATGAGAAAATTAAATTAATTAGTTATGCGAAAAGAGAAGTTGATATTTTTCAAAAACAATCTGAATCTAATGTACAAAAACATGAAAAGAAAGAAAAAAAGTTTATTGTTTCTGAAATTATGGAAAAAATTGATTCTATAAATTTGTTAATGAAAAAAAATCATAAAGTAAAATTATTTGATATTCAGGAACAAAAAATTTGGAATAGTTTATTTGAGCCTTGTCAAGATAAAAAAGATTTTGTTTTGCATATTACCGCACTTTCAAGCCTTGTTGATTGGATTAATATAAAAGAATTAAAAGATTCTTTAAAAATAGAATCTAAAGATGGATCGATAAATTATTTAGAAAGGTTTTTACAAGAAAAATATTCCAATTATGATTTAAATATAATTAAAAGACTACGAAGAATTTTTTCCATTAGAAAAATGTTTCCAGTGCATATAGATACTAAAGAAAGTATAAAAGCTATAGAAGAATTAGGTGAATCATATCCTAATACTAATTATAAAAAATTATGGGATAAAATATTATTAGATTTTTATGCGAGTCTTAGACAATTAGAAGAAATTTTAATATCTTAAATTGTTTAAAATAAAAAATACTTTCAATTTAAAGGGGATTTCTAATTTTATTGTGGATTTAGAAAATTATTTTAAAAATGGCAAAGTATATGTTTGGAAAGGAACTTTTGTCATAATTAAATCAAAGAAAGTTTATCCCAATGCTTTTGCAAATGTAATCGGTAAGAATGAAACGACGGTGATTATTGAACAATCTAAATATAATGATGAGGATGTAATAGAAATTGAAAAAGATTGGAAGATATTAACCTTTGATATGGTTTTACCATTTGAGTTAGTGGGATTCCTGGCAAAAGTTTCTAAAGTACTCGCCGATGAAAAAATACCAATATTTGCTATTTCTGCTTATTCTACAGATCACATTTTGGTTAAAGAAAAAGATTTGGCAAGAGCCGAGGAGAAACTTAAAGAGATTGGATGTATTGTTGAGGAGAAATGATACCCGAGTGAAAAAATATTTCAACAAAATAAGGATTAAAGCTTATATATAAATGAGTTTATTAATAAACAAAAAGGAGGAAAAGTGAGATGAAATGGTATAAGATTGTTATTATAATTGCAATATTAGCCGGAATATCTACCTTAATTCCTGCTTCGGCAAGTAAGCCATGTTATTTAGGTTATTATGCTCATTGTACCTTTACGCCAATAAGCACTATAATCTGTTGGGGTATTGCCTGGGGTATTTATCGGCTTAAATCAAGGAAAAAATAGTATTTTTTACTGGGAAATAATTTCCCTTATCTTTCTGATCCATTTTAATTCCTCTTCCCGGGGTAGTCTTTTTATTTCTTCTTTCTTTTTTACCGGAGGGAGTAATTCTTCTGTTTTTTCATCTGCTTCTAAGCTGGTATAGCCTTCTTTAAGAGCGGTAATGAGAAAGCCGGCTGGATTTACTACCTTTCTCTTTATCCGGAGAAATTCTAATTTTTCCTCAATATCCTCATATGAATAATTTAAAATTATTTTATCGATGGATTTTTTAGGAATAAATGGGGACACTGTAGATTCAAGTTGCTAATGCAACAGTTTACTAAAAACCTCATGCGGAGTTAAAAAACTTAAAGTTTTCCGCGGTCGGTCGTTTAACATATCTTGTGCTTTTTTGATACTTGCTAATCTTACTTTTGAAAAATCCGTACCCTTGGGGAAAAATTGGCGAATTAAGTCATTTGTATTTTCATTAGTGCCACGTTCCCAAGGAGAATGTGGATGCGCAAAATAAACCTGAATCTTCGTGCTCTTGGTAAAAAGCTTATGTTCTGCCATTTCCTGGCCTTGGTCATAAGTTAGAGAAACGTGAACCTCCCCCGCTTTACTGGACACTAGGTTAAGAGCTATAATTAAATTAAAGGAGGTTAAAGAAAACATGGAAGGAATTAGAAGACAATATAGTGAGGAATTCAAGAAAGATGCAGTCGGGCACAGTCTAACCTCAGAAAAGACAGTGGTAGAAGTAGCCCAGGACCTGGGGATTGCCCATAGTAATCTCAGGAGATGGCGTACCCAATACGGCAAAAACGGAGAACTAGCCTTCTCCGGGAATGGTAAGCAAAGGCTCACCCCGCAAGAAGAGGAGATCAAAAGGCTAAAGAAAGAGCTTTATGAGGTCAGGCAGGAACGAGATATATTAAAAAAAGTTGTGGCCATCTTCTGAAAAAAAACCGTAGATTCATTTCGG
>Ga0315288_10012532_pt1 | contig 10655 bp, 14 predicted proteins | sample YL17G11_20_MG_FD_203454 | JGI IMG/M metagenome (GOLD analysis project Ga0315288, IMG submission 203454) | Sediment microbial communities from Yellowstone Lake, YNP, Wyoming, USA - YL17G11_20 | ecosystem: Environmental > Aquatic > Freshwater > Lake > Sediment | place: USA: Wyoming | collected...
GAAATGTTATGAGGAAGTTAATCCAAGGCTTGTAGACGATTACTGGGTTACAATTGTTGTGGAAGGAACCGAAAGACACAAGCAGAGACTTCGAAGACAAAGCAAGAAGTTCTTCGAGGCATTAAGGAGGAAATAAAATGGCATATGAAGAAGTTAAGGGAGATCCAATTGTAAAACTTGATGCAACGAACCCAAGCATCGAAGGAGTATTGCTTGATATTGAATCAGGGATGTATGGCCCGCAGTTCAAGATCAAGAAATTGAACGGAGATATTGTTATCTTGGGAAACCAGACAGTTTTGGCAACCAAGATAAAGAAAGACTTTATTGGCAAAAAGATTAAGGTTGACTTTGCTGGAGAAGTCAAGAGCAAGAAATCGAAGTTCAATTATGTAGATTATAAAGTATACTTGGACAAGTAGGTGATTCCTACTTGTTTATTTTTTAACCAGGAGGACAAATGATACAAATGAAATCAGTGAGCAAGAGAAGCATAAAGGAAATAATGAATGACATCAAAAGAATTGAAGATGTTGTAGGCAGAGATGAAGTAATAAAAGTGCTTGTTGAAATGGAATATGACAGGCCTGCATATCATATCAAGGATTACTACGAAGGTGTCATTAAATATTTACAATATAGACAAAATAAGAAGGTGAATGACTACATCAAAAGTCTTTATATATGATAATAATATATAAAGTAAAATGCATAAATTGTGGAAAGTTTAAGATGAATACGCTTATGTGGAAGAATAAATGTAATATTTGCAGGAGGAAAAAGAAATGAAAAAAAATAAAGGAACTTGGAATGATGTTGTTGTTGTTGAACCATTTATTTCAGCAACTGCAGGATTTGGAGTATTTTGGCTTTATAAACTATTCACTCCATTAAATGTATTCTTTTGCATGTTAATTAGTTTATATACTTGTTCGTTGGTTATGAAAATTATAATGAGCAAAAGGAAATGAGAATAGCACTATATGCAAGAGTAAGCAAAGCAATAGATCAAAATCCAGAAAATCAACTAATCGAATTAAGAAGATGGGCTGCAGCAACACAGCATCAGATAGTTGGTGAATTCGTTGATGAGATAAGCAGCAAGGATACAAGGCCTCAGAAAGAAGCAGTTCTTAAACTATTAAGGCTTGGCCAGGCAGATGGAGTTGCATTTGCCGCTTTGGATAGATGGGGAAGAACCATGAGCGAACTTGTGCTTGAGCTGGAGGAGTTTTCCAGGACCAACAAGGCACTTATTTCTTTGAAAGAGGGATTAGACCTATCGAATGCTGCAGGTCGTCTAATGGCTAACGTATTGGCTGCTATGGCCAATTTTGAAAGAGATAGGATAAGAGAAAGAACAATGATGGGTTTGGCTAGGGCAAGGTCACAAGGAAGGGTTGGTGGCAGACCAAAGGGATGGAGAAAGAAAACCCCCCCTGCAATTCAGGGTGGTTTAAAGATACAAAATGATACTCACACTTAAACGCCCGTTTAAATCAGTATTCATATTGGTTTTAATAATGCTATTGCTGACTGGCTGTTCAAGCAATCAGAATTCAAATATTAAGATATCTCCTGACAAGATTGATCTGACATTGAAGATTACTTCGTGCACAGTATTCAGAGATCATATAGAATGCAATATGACTGATGGCAGAACATATTACGCAATGTATTCAAAGATATTGGAATTGACAAAGTGGGACTGCTCTGCCTGGAAAGATAATCCTTGTTAACTTCCCCAAATAGTTGCAACAATTGAAACAACAACACAAACAACAAAACCAAATTCTAAAACTGGCTTTGAAAATATTCCAATTATTGCAGTCAACAATCCAAGTCCATAAGCAATCAAAGCACCATTCCAACTAAATTCCCACATATTAATCCTCCTTATTAAAAGTATCTTTCATTCTCTGCCACCAGGATTTATTTTCTTCAACCCATTCCTCAGCCTCAGCATTCTTTATTATCTTTATCTTCGTTCCTTTTGTCAGCATGTCGTTAAGTTCTTTCTGCTGGTCGTCGCTGATGTTCGCTGTCTTTGATCCAAGGAACTTTTTCATTATTTTGTTCTTGAAGATTCCGCTTATCATTGTCTCATACAATTGAAGCCTCTTCATTATTGACACATAGTCTCTTGGCGTTCCTTCGACGACCCAAATCATTTCTGAGTCATCTTTATTCACATAAACTTCCTTGATCTTCTTTGCTCCGCCAATTAAGAATGGCTGAAGTTTCTTACGAGTTCCCTTCGCCTGTCCCTTTGGTGTCTTTACTGATATTCGCAATTCCATAAAGTTCTCCTCCATATATTATTTGTTTATTTATATTGCCGCAGTTACGACCTATTTCAAAACAATTGTCTTCAACATATTTCATGCAACGTTCGTTGGCGTTCTCCTGCATGCTGCCATTGATGTATACAACAACCAGCAGTCCTATGATTGATATAGCCAATGCTATAGCCCAGGGCCATATGCGTTTTTCTATATTAAATTTGTTTTTTTGTTCACTAATAATACTCTCTTCCATTTTTTTTCTCCACTTTTTTTTTAAGTATACATTTATTGTAATATGTAATATGTAGAGTGGAAATCCCTATACTAGTATACTATTTTGTATCCTAGTGTGGGAAAGTGTATACTGGTATAGTAATTGTATCATTCTTCTGGGATAATTCCGCTCTTCTCCCTCCATGCCCTTAGTTTATAATAATAAGTTTGCAAAGGCATACCTATAATCTTTGCCTTAGCCTCGTGCGTAATGCCATCACCAGCAACCATGGCTCTTTCGAATAATTCATTATCAATATCACGCTTTCTTACCTCATCCTCACGCTGAGTTTCCATATCAGTTAGGCTCAATTTCTTCAACTTCCTATATTCAAGCTCATCAACTGTGTAATGGTTCGTGAACCTTCCAAAGAAGTTTGGCTTTGGATTAAAATAAGAATAAAACTTCTTTCCATTAACATAAAGGTCTTTCTTCTTGTCTATATTGTAGAAAGCGAAGTTTCCTCGTGTGAATCCTTCAGTCATATATACGTGGATCAATGCACGACTTCTGTGTAGCGCAATATACTTGTCAAGGTCAAAAAAAGACGGACAAACAATAAAAACAAACAAATTCTTCTGCCTTATCTCTGCTATCATCTGAATCAAAGCCTTATTAACTTTGCTCATTGCCTGCCTTGAACTAAGACCAGTATATGACTCATCATATATCACTGCTTGGAATTGCTTAGCATCTACTATTGCTTTTCTGAAAGTTGAAGGAGTGAATACAATTCTTTTAATTGTGAAAGATGGATCAACATACTTTGCAATCTGCTGAGTAATGACTGACTTTCCACTTCCTTCGTAACCATCAACAGCAACTACCATGTCAAGATCTTTATGAACTGCTTTGATTGCAATGTCCATATTACTTTTCATATATCCATCCATATAATATTCATCTGGTGTTCCTTCAAATACTTTCATCTTAGCGCCCTCTCTGCTGCTTCTTGCATTCTTGTCTGAAGTCCTGATTCCTTAAGCACTCCTCTCAGGAACATCTCGAACATATTCAAAGCATCATACAATTCAGGATTGACATTGATACCCATTGTTGTATTCTTTATTTGCTTTGAAAGCATTCCATTGATGTGATCAATTTCTCCCTGGCTTATCTTTATTGGAATTATTTTAACATTTCCATTTTGAGTGGTAATTTCTTTCTCTGCATATTCTCCTTCCCAATAAGTTATCTCAGGATCTTTCATCTCCGTCGACAATTCACGGAATAAAGCACGCAAAGAATGAAACCAAGCATACATGTCAAGTTCAATTGCTGCTTGATTTGCATTGTAGAATAATACATTCATCCTATTGAGGTAGGAGAATGCCATATTGAATTCAGATTGCTGACGTTCATTTCCTTCATTCATAGTTATAGTAGAAAGTGCCTTCAGTATTTAAATCTTATGGAAAAAAACGAAACATATTTATATGGGACACACTTTTGACTTATAATATGGTTGCATGGAAAGACTTATCATCAAGCCAGCAGGCGGCAATAAGAAAGTCAACTGGTTCAGTTTCATCTTCAGGAATAGTTATACAAAAGACTTCTACGCCAAGCGTTGCAATAAATGTTGATAAAAAAACAACAACCACATCAACACCCGCTAAAACAACAACAACTTCTACACCGTCGGGAAAGACTGCAACAGCAGCAGATATTATTTATGCTATGAGAGCAACCGGACAAACTGGATTGGTTGAATCTTATCAGACCGTTGCGTCAGGAAATGCAATTCAAACCCCCACTGGATCAATTCAGATTTCCGGTCTGCCTCAAACAACAACATCAAGTTCAGGAAAGACTTCAGTTGAACCAGTAAGTTCTGCAGCAACAATACAAACAACAGGAATACCAATTGTAACATCACTTCCTACTTCAGGTCCAGCACAAGCAATACTTCTGCCATCAGCAATGGAATCAATACAAGCGCCAATGACGCTTATGGGAAACGTTCAGAAGATGGAGACAAGTATACTTGCTCAACAGCCAACAGTTTCTCAGGCACAAGCAGCAATGGCAACTGTTACTGCAGCACCAACATCACAAGGATGGATTTCAAGTTTAAAAGATATTTCAAGCAGATATGAATATACTTCTCAAAAAGAAAGTGGAACATTAAAAGGACAAATGTTTGGAGCAGGAGCAGTTATAACTGGATTTGGTGTAGGAGTTCTTGAAGTTGGATCTGCAGTTCTTCCTTGGAATTGGGGTAAAACAGCAACAGGATTATATCAGACTGGAAAAGAAATAGTTACTAATCCATTTGAATTTGGTGGAAAAATTGGAAGCAAGTTAAATACAAGTCCAGGATTATTTATTGGAGAAATCGGAGGACAAGTTGTTGGAGGTTTTGCCATAGGAGAAATAGTTCCTAAGACGGCAAGTTGGGCAATTTCAAAAACATCATCAGGAAAAACATTCGTTCCAGTTGAATCAGTTACATCAACTGATGTTCTTAAAGGATGGAATGAGAATGTTCCGCAATTCGTAGTAAAGTCATCCGAAGGAATTAAGGCATATAATGTTCAGGAATCTATGGAAGCATTCAATCTTCAAAATAAATTTAAAACAGCAATAGGAGAAACAGGCCCAGGAGGTTTTACTGCATCAGCAAAACCATTTGAGGCTGGAGAAATAACTAACACTGCAGCAAGACCAACAGATATATCAGCACAATACATTGCTCCATCAGTATCACTTCCATTCTTAAGAATTGGAGGCGGAACTGGAACTGAACTTTCATTGATACCAAAGATACCAAGGCCAACAATAGTTTATACAAAGACAGGAACAGTTGGAATGCTTGATACAGGAATTGGACTTAAAGGACAGCAACAGATGTTTGAGAGCGGACAACTTGCAGGACAAACATTATTATCACCAGCACACACTATACTTGGCAAAGGAGAGGTTGAAGCAGGAATAGCTAAAGGAACAATTACAAAGAATCTCCAGTCAGATTATTATACTGAACTTCCAGTTAAGATGTTTGGAAAGAATACTCCATTAAAATATAAAATACCAATTAAAAAATATGAAGTTGTAAATCCTGAAGAAGGAATTATGTCATTCAATAAAAAAGTTCCAGCAGCAAGCAATATTGAAGAATTATATAAAACACAATATTCAGTTGCATCATCAGTAATAGGATTAAGTCCTTCATTTGCTTCGTCAACAAGAAAAGTGCCATCATCAGTTTCAATAAGCAAACCATCATATTCAATAATACCAAAATCAAAAGTTTCATTGTTATCAACAATAAAGATGCCAGCATCATATCCGCCATCAATTCCTAAGTCAAGAATTCCATTAAGCAAAACAACTCCTTATACTCAAAGCAGAGTTCCACCAAGCAGAACTCCTCCAGGATATAAAAATTATTATGGCGGAGGAGATTATGGAATTCCAGCAGGCCCGATAAGCGAAATAATACCAAGCAAAATAACACCAACAAAATCATTTATTCCAAGAATACAATTTAAGATTGGACACGATATTGATAAGTATAAACAAAAAGCAGTAGTTCCATGGAGACCAAAATATTTAGCATCAATTACAGGCGAATATTATGGATTGAAAGTAAAGAAAACTCCAGGAATGCGTTCAGTTGCTCCAGGAATATCAACAAGACCAATTGTGGCAGGTGTATAAAAAATGGGAAAAATATGGAATAAGATAACAGGAAAACAAAGCGCAGAAGAAATGGCAAAAGGACTCGATAGAATAAGAAAAGAAAGAATTGCTATAGAAGGCAAAGCAAAAGTGGCAAAGATAAGATCTGATGAAGAAAGAAAAATAAGGGAAGCAAATAAAAATATCAGAGAATATAGGCAAACTCATGGAGTTCAAGGAGCAGGTTATGCTGAAACATACAAACAATCAAGAGACATTGGTAGAACAATCAATAGGCAAGGTGGAGCGCCAGCAATGCTTTCAGGCGGATTGTTTATGCCAAGGCCTGCACCAATTCCAAACAAAGGAGAACACATCAATAAAAAAAGGAAAGGAAAAAGAAAAGAACAAAAACAATCAGGAGGAATGTTAGGACCAGTATTCCGTCCTTTCAAATTTTAAATGGCAGAAGAAGAAATGCAGTATGATGTTCCGCAAATAAGAAGTTCGCCTTACATGAGCCCAATGCATCAGCAAGGCACAGCAATACTTTTATTAACTAATCCAACAAATGAATTGAGAAAGATGGAACTATTCTATCGTGGACTTCATGAGGATGGAGATGGAAACCTTATACAAGTCAGTGAGCCAAGGATGAATAATGAAGGAGTCTATTCAATCGTTGGAACAGTCCAGTCAGTTGTAAGCCAGGTTACAGTAATGAGCAACATCGACAAGAAAGAAGTTCCATTACATATGCTGTTCCTTGCAGACACATTAATAAAAGATCTCATACTTAATTCAGGAAAGTATGGAATAACATCAGATGCTGTTCGTGACGCAGTATTGTTCACAGCAACTGAAGCAGCATTCTTCACAATCAAGAGAGCATTAGAAGAAGGAGACAAGAGATTCTGGAAGGGCAGTGTCCAGGAACTTCATACCTCTGTAGAACAGAGGGGAAAGAAAAGCGGATTGCTGTCAAGCATGAATCCGTGGAAAAAATAAGGTAACTTAAGGAGGATAATGAAATGGGAACGATTGACAGTGTGTTAACTAACTTCGGTGTAGGAAACGCCGGAACAATGGTATCAGGAGCATCAAATATTGTTTTGTTGGTGATGGTCTTGGCTGTTGTTGGAGTTGGCGGTTGGATTGGATATAGTCAATACAAGAAATGGAAACGCTTCGAACAATTTGATTGCCTTATCTATTCAAGGGATGGATTCGGTCAGTTAACAAGGAGATGGGACAAAGCAGGAATCTTTGTTGACCCAAAGACGTTAAACAAAAGATTCTTCATGAAGAAGAATAATGTAGGACTGTCTCCTGACAATGTGCCAGTCATTCCAGGCGGAAAGAAACCATTAGTGATACTTGTTCAGACAAGCCTTAAGACATTCAAGTATGTTTACTTCGATGTCAAGGACGATGTGTTCACATTCACAGTTGGAGAGGAGCATGTCAACTGGGGAATTAACGCATATGAAAGGCAGAAGAAACTGTATGAGGGAAACTGGTGGAAAGAATACGGCCCATATGTTATGTTCGGGATAGCAGTGATTGGAGTCGTTATAATATTCATGGTATTTTTCCAGCACTTGGATTCGTTGGAGAACTTTGCTGCGTCTCTAGATCACGCAGCAACCGCTCTTGCTCAAAGCAATAGCAACACAACAATAATAGGAGGATAAAGTAATATGGCAAAGAAAAGAAAGAAATAAGTAAAATGAAGATTAAAAGCCCAATGACAAAATTTGTAATGATTGCAATAGTTATTGGGCTCTTCATATTTCCTTCAGCAAAGGCGGATTGGGTTAGGCAGTCAAACGTGACGATAACAAATAATTATATTAATGGAACAGGCAATGCGTCTAATTTCATCAATAAATCTGGAGACATAATGGACAATGTAGATACAGGAACTTTTCTTAACAGGTTCAGATTTAATATGCCTGTCGGTTACACTGCTGACAATAATTCAGTTATTTCATTAGGTGGAGAATATGATGGCTCTGGTGCTTTTGGTGGTCAACCAGTAGATACATACTCTACTCAAGGATTTTTTCAGGCAACAAATGATGGAACAGCAGGAGTATATCTTGGAGTAATTGGCTATGCTGATTCATCAAGAGATGCTGCTGAAATTGCAGGAATTGGAGGCATGGCTTATGGTAATGGAGCAGTTGCTTTATATGGAGTTGGAGGAACAAATGCTCAGGAAATAAGTGCTTTAGGATATTTTCAAGGTTATGCTGACAATGGAATTTATATTATGCAGCAAGGAACAGGAAATCTTGCAACATTTTCAAAGTATGGTGGAAAGACAGTTTATATCGGGAACGATGGAGTGATAAATTCTAATGTACATACAGGAACATCTCCCTTCAGTGTTTCTTCAACAACAGTTAATCTAAATCTCAACGCTGAATTATGGAATGGTTATTCTTTTCCAGCACTTGATGATGGGAAGTATCTTTATAATAATGGAACTGATTTAAGATGGCAGACAGTTTCAGGAGGTGGAGGAGGAGACACTGATTATTTAATGCTTAACACCTCAAATAACCCTTTAACAGGTAATTTAGAAATCTCAAAATCAGACCCCGAATTAAAACTTATTGATTCGTTATACAGCAGATTCACAAGAAGCGATACAAATAATAAAGCGGTTGTTTATAATCAGATAACTAAAAGTTTAGGTGGAGCAGTAGATAGTTATGCTCTTGATTTTGATGGAAGCAGCAATTACGTCGATGCTGGAAACAGTGCAACATTGCAGCCTGCTTCAGCAATTACAGTTGAGGCGTGGGTCAACCTGACTGCGGACCAGTATGGCGGGATTGTATGCACAATCAAGGACACTGCTGGCTCAGACGAAGGGCAAGACGGGTATGCTTTAGTTTATTATTCAACTTCCCAGAAATTCAGATTTTACATAGATGAGGATGGAAGCGGCGATTGGAAATATGCTGAAATCAATGATGCAGTAACATTGGGAAAATGGTACCATGTCATTGGAAGATGGGATGGGTCAGAAGTTTCAATCTGGCTCAATGGAATTAAGCAAACAACCACTGCCGCTGCAAACAAGATAACATATCTCGATGCAGACACTAAAATAGGAAGCTGGGACTACAACGGCGGGGCGTTTTATTTTACAGGAAAAATTGATGAAGCAAGAGTATATGATATTGCTTTAAGTGAAGCGATTATAAAATCTCATTACGCTAATAGTTCTGGTCAATACGGCTGGGTAGAAACAGGATTAAAAGCAGGCTATCACTTTGATGAGAATACAGGGACTTCAACTGCTGATTATTCTGGCAATGCAAATACAGGAACTATCAATGGAGCGACTTGGTCGGCAGGAGTAAAAGCTGAACCTATAGGACCAACTGAAAGCTATCAAACAGTTTTAGATGGAACTGATGGAAAAATAACTGTTGCTGATAGTACTGACTGGGATTTCGGAGCAGATGATTATACTATTGAATTTTGGGTTAATGCTGACACATTATCAAATCCAACACCTTTATTTGAACATTCTGAAGATGCAAATAATGCTTTAACTTGCTGGAGACAGAATTATGGAACAGATGATATTTATTTTGGAAGTTTAACAGGTGGTGCTTGGGATATTTTGATAACTGGAACAACAGTTTTAGCTACTGGTAATTGGTATCATGTGGTTATTGTTAAGAGTGGAACTGGAACAAGTGAAACTAAAATTTATATTAATGGTGTTGATACTTCAGCAACGTTAGTTGCAGGTGCTTGGGCAGGAAATGTAGGAGACTTTTCAGGAGACTTTAATTTTGGTTATGAACCAGCAATAACAGCAAATTATTTTGATGGTAAGTTCGATGAAGTCAGAATTTACAAAGGAAGAGCATTAACTCCAACTGAAATAACAACTCATTACGCAGCAGGTGCTGGTCTTTATGGAACTGATTTAACGAATATGGTTCTCGGACTTCACTTTGACGAAGGCGGTGGGCTTTACGCAGATGACTATTCTGGAAATAACAATGTCGGAACTCTCGTCGGTGGAGTATCTTGGGCTTCGGGAGAGGTGGCAACGCCAGTGCCAGCTTCATCAACTATTGAAGTTTCAATCATTAGTTCAGAAAATAGTCCTGATGTTGGAATTGAAGGTATTCAAAAGTTTGGAACTTTGAATGGTAAGACAATAATTCAAGGAGCAATAATTAATATAACAACTGGGATAACAAAGAACTTAAGCCTTGTCAATTATTCGAACAATGCTTCCTGCTCATTAGTAATTGAAGGAGGAATCATAACAGATACGACATGCTAAAATGCAAAATGAAAACAATAATAATAACAATATTGATGGCGATTTGCCTGATTGGAATAGCCCAGGCATTGCCTATGTGCCAGGACGATATTTTAATAAACCAAAACTGTACATTCGTAACGCCATCAATAACTTGCGTAAACTACAGTTA
>Ga0315288_10012533_pt1 | contig 10654 bp, 7 predicted proteins | sample YL17G11_20_MG_FD_203454 | JGI IMG/M metagenome (GOLD analysis project Ga0315288, IMG submission 203454) | Sediment microbial communities from Yellowstone Lake, YNP, Wyoming, USA - YL17G11_20 | ecosystem: Environmental > Aquatic > Freshwater > Lake > Sediment | place: USA: Wyoming | collected...
TACCTGTGGCATAAATTTACTATTTTTACTTTGTTACGGCCCACGGTTTTGCTTCCCAACTTACCAGCTATGGCATGCGCACATAAGCTCCCTAATTCATTCTGAACTTTTCTCTCGCCGTGTGTTACTCCCTGCCGCTTATCCCAAAGGTGCCCGTCAAACGGCATCGCCTAATAGTCTTCTAACGACTAAATACCAACGACCAACTACTACAACCAAGCTCTTTCCGCCGTGGATCGACCGTTGCAGTACTATTACTATTCTACTATATTAGTGTCATAAATGGCCCAAAGTCAACGTTTTTTTTTAATTTTTTTGTATGACCGCGGTTTTCGGCGGTTTAAGCGCCGATTTTGGCCTTTAATCGAGACTTATTTATAGGGAAGCAAATAGGGGTCAAGTATTAATTCTTCCGGCCATCTTCTTGTATTGTGATGTTTCAAAGCCTTGGATTTCCCAAAGTCACTAACATATTGACTGACACCTTATTGTTGATTATTTGATTTCTTCTCTGCGTCCTCTGTACCCTCAGTGGCTGAATAATGAACGCCGTGTAATGGACATTTTTTGGAAATATGCCAGACATTTTGTGCCGTGTTTCGTATAATAGATAACAAAGTAAATACAGAATACAGGAGACAGGAGACTTTGGTATTTATGATCCGTTCGACTTCGCTCAGGACATGTTTATTAATTACTATTGCTTATTTCTCTGTAATACAATCTTTCAACTTCTTGTTTTTTCTGCTTGATATTGGAATCCGGCTGCCATAACAACCCTCGAAATAAGACATTATGGTTTGTTTTGAATTTTGAGTTTTAGTGATTCGGATTTGGTTGCGGCCTTCAGGCCGCGCCAAGGCCTCTGTGCCTCTGTGGCTATGAGTCAATTTGAAAAAACAAAGCCAATGTTAATATGGGCAAAAAAGCGTTAATTCAGTGACAGTAAAGGTTTATAGGCGTTTTGTTGTTTTTTGGCAGTTTATGGCGGGGAAAAACAAACCCAATTTTGGAGTGAGTGGGCTGAAAAAGCCGGGAAGAACCGGTTGATATGGCGGGATTATGCCTGGGGCGGAGTGCTTTGGAAAACTTGGCTGGTGGCGATTATTCCGTTACCAGCCATGCGAAAGCGACCAGGACCAGGGCGGTAATAGCCATGAAAATGACGATGGAGCCGAACAAAACGATCGATTCTTTGAGCAAATGGGCGAACCTGATTTTCGGCAGTTTTGTAGTTTTATATACGACGGAAATCGCCGCGACCAACGGCAGCAGCCAGAGCATGGAATTCGGAGTTACGCCGATATTTTCCGGCGTGGTAAAGGTGGCCAATACAAAAGCTGCTATTATCGACATTTTATTCTCCAGCGGCCCCGGTTCGGCGCAGATGGGCCCAGTAAACGGCGTTTACAATACACAAAAGGTTGAGCAGGCCGGCGATGCTCGTGTAAATCTGTCCGATTTCGCTCGGCCTGCCGAAAACGGGATAATCTCCCGTTCTGGTCAGTTGGCCAAGGAACGCCACTGCCGGCGAGTTCATAAGCTGTGCGACGTACCAGGGCTTTGCTCCGACGGGATTGATAATCCCGATCGAGCCGATATATAAACCTGTAGCGAAAGTAAGGGCGATGGCTGCGAAAATGATAATCGCGTGCTTCTTTTCTTTGAGCGCTAAATGTCCCCCTCCCGGCACTAACCAGCCGAGCAGTCCGACGATGATCAAAAACATGATGTGGCCTTCTCTCGAACGTGGCGCCATTATGATGCGGCCTCCGATTCGGCCGGCTTATTGGGATCCGCGGTTTCTTCTTCGGACTTGGCCGGCTTGAAGTTCATGCGTTTGAGTATGTTCTCGGGATTGAAGTGAATCACCGCCAGGCTCTGCGATTGAATGTAGTCTTCTCGGAATAATCGAGCGGCCTTCATTTTGTCGAAGTTCTCTTTAAAGAGGCGTTTGACCGAGACGTTCTTTACCACGTAAAAACTGAGGTCCGGCTTGAATTCCATGACCAGCGGCAGGGTCCCCGCCGTATCGTTGTCCTGTGGCACGAGCGAATAAAGCTGTTCTACGAACTGTTGATTTACCTTGCTTTCGTTCAGGTAAAACGACGTCATCGGATCGCCCTGGCCTTGTATTGCGATTGTTTCCAGATTCGATCTTGATATTCTTCGCATGTCCGGATAATTTTGCAGCCGGAACGCGTTGGGTTCGTTCTCCTCGCGCTGCTGCAACTGGCCGTAAAGCTCTTCGAATTTATTAATTGCGCTTGTCCAGCCGTCTTTTTTGGCCAGGGCAACGAACTCATCAGCCTTGCTTTTTGTAGCATCCAGCACGGCGAGTTTCTTCAAATCTTCGGTGACTTTTTCTTTCACCGAATAAATATCTTTACCGGGCTTTCCTTCGTTAGGGTCGAATTTGAACGAGCTTATGCTGTAGGTTTGATCGATGCTTTCCGGCTCGGCAGCTTTCTTGGCGTCAATTACCCGCACGATCGCCATTATTCCGCCGGAGTCGCTTCTGAAGCTGCTCATCATGTCCTTGACCGGCCCGATGTTCTCGAACATCCTCGGTTTCGGCACGTCGAACGGACCAAGTTCGCTCACGGCCAGCTCGTCGACGGCAAATACAACCTTGCTCAATCTCACAGGATTCTGCCCGTAGCCCTGTAAAAACAGGGTCGCCAGATTCTCATCGGATTGTATATCGATTGCGCTGAGCAGCCCCGTCTGGCCTGTATAGACCTTGATTTTGTATTTTTCGCTCAATTGCGCGGCGGTGATCTTGTAATCGCCCGCCTTTTCCCTGAGCTGCTCGGTTGTCACTTTGGCGGACTCTATCTCCACATCTTCCAGGGCTGTTTCGGTGAGTGTTCTGACTTCCTGCAGGATATTCTGTGCCGTGGAGTTTATTTTGTCCTTCAAAAGCTGCTGTGAAATACTGCTGGCAACCTCGGCATAGCTTTTGGTTTTCTTAATCGGCAGCGAGTTGGGATCGTTCGGATCGGACGGAACCTGCTCGGTGAACAACTGCTCTTTATTTCTGCTGTAATAGTCTCCCAGCTCATCCTGGGTGGGCCGTTTTACAATCGTCTTAACCTCGTCGAGTTTGACAACGATATATTCAAGCTGAAGTCTATCCGGCAGCTTGTACCCGAAACCGTACGGATTTTCATCGCTTACGGTACCGGGGGCAATTGCCTTGTACTTGTCAAAATGCTCGGCGATTTTGTCTGCGCCCGGCTCATCCTGCTTCTCGGCAAAGACAGCCGTATCGAATTTTACAAACTCAACATTTACTCTTTCTTCTTCGTTGCTGGCCGCTTGCGTTATCTGCCGGGCAGTCAAAGCTTCGTTTGAGCAGACTATAGAGGAGTATTGCCATACCGCCAGCAATTTACCTAATGTTGTGAGTATCTGTTCCTCCGGGATTCGCTGCTGCCTTATTATCGCACCGATTAGCTGCGAATATGTCTGGCCTTCGAACAGTTGAGGTATTGCCCTTCCGAGCAGTTCGCCCACCTGGGCGTTTGTCACTTTGATCCCGGCCTGCTGTGCCTCGTTTTGCAGCAGCAGCCAGTATATATTCAGCGGCACCCGGCGCCTGTATATGTCATTGATTTGTTTTTCGCTGATTCCGTACTGGTTTTTCCTGATTGTTTGTTTGAGGCTGTTTATTAATGCCACGGAAGCTCTCTGGTCGGCGAACAGCAGTTCACCAAGGAAGACTCCATGCAAGTCCTGCGACCTCAGCAATGCTTCGGCCCGCAGCATTTTCAGGATTTCCAGTTCTCGGCGCGCCTCCAATAAATCATAATCTGTTATCTTATTCTTCTGTCCGAAATGGGCTATCGCTCCGCCCCGGTTTTTACTAAGCTGCTGTAGTAATGTGCCGCCCCCGATGAAGCCGAACATGATAATTATGACAACAACAGCCATTACTTTCGTGTTATATTTACGAAACCACTTGACCAAATTCATATCTTTACTCCGGTTTAGGCCGGCCATAACGTGCCGAGCCAGGTTATCAAATCTTATGAGTATATGTAAGTTTGCAGACTTTGCAAGAAAAATAGCCCAATATTGGCGGAGCAAAGAATTCTAACACCCTCCCAAATTGCCAATCATCCATAAAACGGGGGCCTCATGCTCCGCAGCACAAGGCCGCCCGTCAAAAACCAATGCAGGAACTATATCTATGCGATCGGGTAATCCAACGACGGGGTCCCGTCAATGCGGCGGATTACCAGTCGCATACAACGATTCCATCTTTACCCACTAAATACCGCTCCGAATTTTTAACCTTCAGATTGTACACCTTGCCTATACAAGGCAATGCTGTTTTAGCGACACGATCGACAGTAACAGGGCCCTCTAAAGAGACGAGTTTCGAGCCGCTTGTCAGTTCCTGCACCGAAGCCCATCGTCCCGAATCGAGCAAAAAGAAGTGCACTTCGGCAACACTGATACAATTTCCATTTTTCAGCACAATATCATATTGTTGCCACGATCCCTCGGTCTCATCGTGCTCAATGACGCTTTCAATTTCATGTGAACAGACTGTTTTCTTTAAAGACGACTCTACCCGGGCATCGAGTGGTTTGTCCACTATCTGCCCCGGGACGACCTTCGATATCTGCACTAATGCTCCATCAATCCAGACGAGAGTATCAGCAGGGAAACATCGCCGCGGCTCCTTCGGTGGCGGAGAGGAGGTGCCTCCCGTGCCGTCGTGTACGAGCAGTGAATCCAACCTTTCCTGGGGCGTACTTCCAATTGTCGGCGGGGTGCCTTTTCTTATGTCTCCGCCGTCCCAGAAGGTGTAGATGTTATCATCGTTGATACCGCAGAACGGGCGTTTTTCCTGGCCGACGTGGATGTCCAGGAACAATACGTTTTGCGCATCTCCCTGGTGAGAGATGGCATTACCGTATGTTACAGCCTCTTTGCCGCCTGCAGGATCAAAAGTGCCGGGGTACGGCTTGGCTGCTGCAGCGGGAGATGCCATCCACGGATTCCTGTCGGACGCCACCGCCATACCGGGCTCGCTCGATGTGGTCAGAGCGTACAGGCCAAAGGGCATATGGTAGGAGTAGCTGCAATGTTTTTCCGGCTCGCTGCCGAAATCCCAGAGATCGATAAGGTCTCTGTCGCCTGCGCCATCGTCGGCGGGCTTGAACTCCGAAACCCCGGAATCGCCCTTGCACAAAAACGACTTGGGCGTTACCTCGGCATACTTGACCAGCAGGTAGAAGCAGGATGAGATGTTCGCCGTGCCGCCAACGCCGGCCGCAGTTACGCCGTAGGCGTTAAATCGATTGAGGGCGTTCCATTGAGGTATTCTTGCAGCCCATGTGCTGTTTCTGCCGCCGGAACGAGGAAGCTCATCCTCGTAATCGTTGGCATAGATCAGCATGGCCTTGCCGATACCGGTTATACGTGGCCGGGCGGTCTTCTATTTTGCCCTGTCATTTTCTTGGCCGAATCGCCCAGGTCCTGCCGCATCTCGTCAGCCAGAGCCATGAGCCGCTCGACCACTTTCGGATGCCGGGCGGAAACATCGTGCTGCTCGCCTATGTCGCCGGCCAGGTCAAATAACGCCGGGCCGATTTTGCCCTGTTCGTATTCGGCCGGCTGGCCGCCCGTGCCGCCCTGTCGTCCGGCGAGCGTGCGGTAAGGATGCGGCAGGTGCAGCTTCCACTTTCCGCTGCGAACCGCCTCGAGCGCATAGCCGCTGTAATAGAAAAACGCCTCATGCGGCGATTTAGCGCCGGGCACACCCGTTATCAGCGGCCAGATGTCTTTGCCATCAATGCGGTGAACGGGCAGTTTGGCACCGGTCAGCTTCGCGATAGTCGGCAGAATATCCATCGTCGACACCGGTTCGCTGCAGACGGTGCCGGCGGGAATTTTGCCGGGCATGCGCATAACGGTTGGCTCCCTGTGGCCGCCGTCGAAGCTTGTGCCCTTTCCCTCACGCAGCGGCTTTGCCGAGCCGGCGTGGTCGCCATAGCTCAACCACGGCCCGTTATCCGAACAGAATATCACCAATGTCTTTTCGTCGAGTTCCAATCGCTTGAGAGTCGAAAGGATTTGTTCGACCGACCAGTCGATTTCCATCATGACATCGCCATACAAACCACGCTCGGATTTACCCTTGAATTTGTCGGACACAAACAACGGCACATGAGCCATCGAATGAGGCACATATAAAAAGAACGGCTGGTCCTTGTTCTTCTCGATGAACCTGACCGCATGCTCGGTGTACCAGGTAGTAAGCTGCGTTTGGTCGGGATTGTATTCGAGGATCCTTTCGCCTTCGACAAGCGGCAGATCGGGAAAGCTCTTATTGGTCGGATGCTTAGGCCACATGTCATTCGAGTACGGCAGGCCGAAGTAGTCGTCGAATCCGTGCCGTCTCGGCAGAAATTTGGGATGATGGCCCAGGTGCCACTTGCCGTAGCAGGCGGTCGCATAGCCGAGCGGCTTGAGCGTTTCGGCGATAGTCTGCTCCTGGTCGCTGATACCGATTTTAGCATCCGGGCCAATTACATTGGGCAGGCTGACGCGCTGAGGATAACAGCCGGTCATCAGCGCCGCCCGCGACGGCGTGCACGACGACGCAGCGGCGTAAAAATCCGTGAACTTGACACCCTCGGCCGCCATCCGGTCAAGGTTGGGCGTCTCGTATCCTTTGGCCCCGAAGACGCCGATGTCAGCGTAGCCCACGTCATCGCAGAATATAATAACAACATTCGGTTTGTCCGTAGATTTTCCACCCGATGCCTGCCGTAAGTGGCCCGCGCATCCCGGTATTGCCAGCGCCGCCGCCGTCAAACCTGCTGCTCTTAAAAACTCACGCCTGTTCAAATTGTCGCTCATAGAAAAATCTCCTGCTTATCATGTCTTTTTTATGGGCCAGGGCTGGACGCCGCATCTGGCCGCCCATGATTCATACATTGCCTTCAACTGCTCGACTTTTTCCGGATACTTTTGTGCCATGTTCGTCAGTTCCGTACGGTCGGCCTCGATGTCGTAAAGCTCCCATTGGCCCGGATGCCTGGAGACAAGTTTCCACTTGCCCTGGCGAACGGCCCGGTTGCCCTCGTGCTCCCAGTAAATCGCCTCGCGCTGAATCGGCTTGTTGTCGAAGGCCGGCGCCAGGCTCTTGCCTTCCATCGGCGTAATCTTGTTGCCCTTGAATTCGGATGGATATTCGGCGCCCGCGACATCCACACATGTCGCCATAATGTCGATAAGGTGGCCGGGCTGGCGCCGGAGTTCGTTTTGTGCCGTTATGCGTTTCGGCCAGTGTGCTATCAGCGGCGTGCTGATACCGCCCTCGTGAACCCAGTGCTTGTAGAGGCGGAACGGCGTATTGCTGGCGTTGGCCCACGGCCGGCCGTAGGCGATGTACGTATCGGCAGGGCCGGGCATAACGCCTTTGCCGGCTCGCACAGGCCGGCCGTCACGCGTGACCTTCGGCTGCATATCGAGTTGAAGCTCGTTTTTGTCCATTGGCTTCAACGGGATATCCTCCGACGGGTCCGGCTTGATATCGCCGCGGCTGCCGTACTCTTCGGCGCAGCCGCCGTTGTCGGCTAAAAAGAAAATCAACGTGTTCTCGAAATGCCCGCTCTCTTTAAGCTCCGCGACGATCCGCCCGACACCCTGATCAAGACAATCGACCATCGCGGCGTAAACGTCCATGCGGCGCTGGAACCACTGCTTGTCCTCGGCCTGCTCCCACGACGGCACATCGGCATCGCGAGGCGTAAGCTCCCAATTTTTATCAACGATCCCCATCTCGATCATCCGCTTGTGCCGTTCGGCGCGCAGCGCATCCCAGCCGCCGGCGTACCTTCCTTTGTACCGGGCAATGTCCTGAGGCAGTGCATGCATCGGCCAGTGCGGCGCGGTATAAGCCACATACATAAAGAAAGGATTATCAGCCTTGTGCTCGCGAACGAATGTCACGGCGTTGTCGCTGATGGCATTCGTGTAATAGAAATCATCGCTGCCGGGCGGGATCTGCGTATTGTCGCGCGTCAGCGAACACGGGTCAAAGAAACTGCCGGCGCCGTGAATGGTCCCGAAGAAACGGTCAAATCCGCGCTGGCAAGGCCAGTTGTGCTTCGGGCCTTCCGGCCCACGGTACCTGGTCACGTGCCACTTGCCGGACATATAGGTGCTGTAGCCGGCCTGCTTGAGCACTTCGGCGATAGTGACACAACTATTGTTGAGATCGCCGCGATAACTTTCAAATCCTGTGTCCTCCATCATGTGCCCGACACCCGCCTGGTGCTGGTAAAGCCCGGTCATCAGCGAGGCCCTGGTTGGGCAACAGCGCGCGGTGTTGTAGAATTGCGTGAATCGCAGCCCGCCAGCGGCAAGTCCGTTGAGGTTGGGCGTGCGGATTTCCCCGCCGTAACAACCGATGTCCGAATATCCCATATCGTCGGCCATCATCAGAACGATATTAGGCCGCCCGTGTTTTTCAGTCCGCGACCCTGATGCATTCATGCATCCTGTAACAGCAAACGCCGCCGCCCCAAGACCCATTGCTTTGATAAAATCACGCCGGGTGTAACCGCATGAATTCATAATGACTTCCTTTCTGTCAAATAAGCTGGAAAAATCTCTGTATCATTTCATCGAATCCAGCACGGCCTGAAGACGTTTCCTTGCTTCGGCGGCTTCCGGGCCGGTCGGATTCGGATTCTGCTCAAGCACGTCCGCCTGAACATCGTAAAGTTCGCCGTTGGCGTAGAGTTTCCATCGCTTGTCGCGGACAAAACGCCGCATTTTGTTTTTTCCCCACCGCGGATCGTAATGGCAGAAAATCCATTCTCTCGGATTTCCTTTTTCGCCGCGAAGCTGGGGCAGGAAACTCCTGCCGTCCACCGGCATATCCCCGGGGATATCAGCGCCCGTCGCTTCGGCAAAAGTCGGCACAAAATCGCTGAAGTCCACAAGGTCGCCGCACACCTTCCCGGCAGGAACGACGCCGGGCTGGTTTGCGATCATGGGAACGTGCGTGCCTCCGTCGGTCGTATTGCCCTTGTCGCCCCGGATGACACTGTCCGCCATTTTCGATCGAATACTCTTGTCCGTGCCATTATCGCCGACAAATAAAACCAGGGTGTTTTCCCGCAGGCCAAGCTCGCCTAACTTGCCGACAATCCGCCCGACAATTTTGTCCATGTAGGCGACCATATCCGCGAAGTATCTCGTGTCATTCTTTTTCGTCTTTTTCCCCCAGTCTTCGCTGTCCGGCGTAGGCTCAAAAGGACTGTGGACAAGAGCCATGGGATAGTAAAGCAGGAACGGCCCGGCTTTGTGCCGCTCGATAAAGTCAAGGGCATAATCGCAGGAAATATCGGGGCCGTATTTGCCCTGAAGGTCGTCGCGGGTTTTGCCGTTTTGAACCATTACCGGGTCCTTGTAGCGCGAGCCCCTGTCCTTGATCTGCCAGAGGCAATGCTCGTCGAAGCCGGCCTGGCCAGGCATGCTGCCGGTGCCGCGAACCTCGGCGCTCTGATCGACGCTGCCGTACAACTGCCACTTGCCCACTACGCAGGTCGCGTAACCACGGTCCCGCAGGAGATGGCCAAATGTTTTCTGCTTCGGGTCAAGCACGCCGAAGTTCACATAGTTGCGGAAGTTATACTGGCCCGTCATGAGCTTCACGCGCGACGGTGTACAGAGCGGCTGGGAATAACAGTGCTCGAAACGCATGCCTGTCCGAGCAAGTCCATCGAGGACGGGTGTTTTATAGGATTTGCTGCCATAACAGCCAAGGCACTCATAGCCGAGGTCGTCCGCCATTATAAGAACGATGTTTGGCTTCTTCGAGGAAACCTGGGCTCGGCCATCCCCAAAGCCTTTGGCTTTAAGACTGCCACCCGTTGGCTCGGCGCAGCCACCCAGCATAAAGAATCCGGCCCCAAGGCCGAGAGACTTGATGAATTGGCGACGGTTGATGTTCGTTCTCATAGAAGGGCTCCTTGACACATTTTTCTTGAATGCCAAAACTGTCACATTAAGCTATAATAGCGAGCTGGCAGTAATCGTGCAAGAACACGGGCAGCCATAATCCGAACCGAGAGCAACTTTTCGTAAGGTCTGAGTGCCATTTGCAAGGAGTTTTCATCGTGAACCACATCAGAATCGTCCCGCTCGACACCGCCCGGCATATCGATAAAACGGCAATCGGGCCAAAGGCCTTGAGCCTTATCCGTCTAAGCCGGCTCGGTCTTGCAGTTCCTCCGGGTTTCTGTATCACTGCTGCAGCGTTCCGGGAGCACCTGGAGCAAAACAATCTGCTCGCCCATCTAAAAGCCGCTGTGGATGAACTCGCCAAAACCGAGCCCCAGGTAAAGGAAGAAGTTCTTTCCGCCCTGCGGCAGGCCATCGTTGAGGCACCTTTGGCAGAGACGACCCGCGATGAGATAGAAGAGCATTATAACAATCTCGGCGCGGATTACGTCGCGGTCCGCTCATCCGGCACCGCCGAAGACTTGCCGGGCCATTCCTTCGCCGGTCAGTACGACACCTATCTGGGCATAACCAACTCAGCCGATTGCATTGAAGCCGTTAAGAAATGCTGGGCCTCACTATGGACGCGGAGAGCATACGAGTACCGGGAAAGAAATGG
>Ga0315288_10012535_pt1 | contig 10652 bp, 21 predicted proteins | sample YL17G11_20_MG_FD_203454 | JGI IMG/M metagenome (GOLD analysis project Ga0315288, IMG submission 203454) | Sediment microbial communities from Yellowstone Lake, YNP, Wyoming, USA - YL17G11_20 | ecosystem: Environmental > Aquatic > Freshwater > Lake > Sediment | place: USA: Wyoming | collected...
AAAAATGCCACAATCTCAATTGATCATATCGCACATGCTCATTGTTATGGCGATGGCTTTAAAGGTTGGATTTGTTTAAGATTTAAATATCAATTAAGAGAAAGATTAACGTTGCTCCATGAAGTGGCTCACCTAATCGCAAACAAATCTCCAAAAACTCCTAATCATGGCAAGAAATGGAAAGATACCCTCGTTAAAATCGGCGGAACCTATAAATCATATTCATATACTCATAATTATAGAACATATACTTACCTAGACTTTACTCGTAGAAGTAATAGAATCTAAAACGACATAAAATTTCAAATCACGCCCATATTCGCTCATAAAATCCATGAATTGTTCCTTCTGCCATCAATCTGTCAAACAAAACCCCATGTCACCCTTCTGGCTATGCCAACCTTGCAGCACCTTCTTCAAAGAAGATGGCAGCGAAATTGTCTTCCGTCCCGATTCCAAATCTCATCTATATTGGTTGCATATCAATGTCAAAGAAAATAAAACGGAGCTGTCATCCATGAGAAATCCCAAAAGTATGACAGTAGAAGAACAAATGGATATAGAATGGAATTCCAAACCAACATTAATCCTATCCTGCAAACCAGCTATCAAGGGCGTCACGCCCCAAAATATGTACCAAAAACTTAAAACATTATTAACCTTCTCATGAACCTCTTCCATGATACATTCTGCCCCATCTGTAATCTCTATCTAGTAAAAGACTATACAAAAGGCTTTAATCTATACGACTGCCCAGCTTCCAAAACTCCACATTATTTCTACTCCGAACAAGAAGGTACATTGCAACCAGTATATGCCGCCATCAGAATTCCAGGCTTCTATCTCCATTTATCCCCAATAGAAACAACAATCTATAAGTTTAAAGGTCCCGAAGAAGCGGAATATAAATTCGTCTGCACCCTCAAAGAACATTTCCAATTCGATTGGAAAGACCTAAAATCATTGTCCAATCGAATCAAATCCCTAATAGTATTTTCATGAATTGTCCATATTGTAATAATATCCTCCCAGATTATCACAGCGGATCAATGTTCTCTTGTGATCATCCCAATGTTATCGTCAAATTTATCTGCTCCGGTGAACAATCTAATCCAACTATTATCTATACCCAATTTAGATTAAATACTTGCCTAATTGAACTAAATCATGAGGATAATACTACTAAACTTTTTATTACTAAAAAGTTCAACTGGTCAAACCATCCATTACCCTTACTAATGATCTCGTTAAATCATATCCCAAAAATAAATCCAACCAATGCTGAACACTGGTTGGATAAACTCCTCAATCTAAAAGCATTTAGTTAAACTTAACATCTCCACCATATATACAATAATTCAAATTCTTTAACTGTATGTGCTGATATAATGCAACCTGCTTCAATGTATATTGATCCACACATCGATAATCTTCCCAATTAAAATGTGGCTGCATCAAATATACATTGTCATGCTCCGCTCCCAACATATGCCCAATCTCATGTAATGCTACTCCCGTCATCCACTCATTCCGTAAACGATCCCGTACCATCCACATGTGATTTCCACCTATATCATTAACCCATGCTAATGTATAATATTTAACCTGACCCTTATCAGATTGATCCGGTATTATCGAATTGCCAGAATGTACCTTCATTATTAACCAGCCCCTCTCCAAATTGGCTCGCTGTATAATCTCCGGCTCCATATCAAATGTCGTGCTAACAATCTCTAACTTAACATATCCATTCAATGCAAAATTCCATTGACGAATCGCATCATCCAATGCAAGCTGATCCGCCGCATAAAATTCTTTGTCTATCCATATATGTACTACTCGCAATGCAACCGGCGAATATTCTCCATTTTTAATATAATGAAATGGTAAAACAAGATGACCGCAGCCAACCAAAAAACATGCAACTATGCACATCTTAATTAACCATTTTAAATATTTCATAAATTATTCTTCATAAACTTGCTAATGCTCTTCGCATGAATAAAGAAATTCGTCTGTGGTGCCCGCGCCATAAATGAACATATCCCAACTAAATGACCCTCACTGTCAAATGCTCCGCCTCCAGAATTGCCATAATATACTGGCGAACTAATCTGTACAAATGGTCCATCCTTATCAACAAATGGTAAGTCCTTCCTGTATGCACTAACTACTCCCTCAATGTAACTCCACCAAAATCCCTTAACATGTCCAACTATAAATACATGCTCACCTAATGCTGGCATCTCTTCAGCTAACTCCGCTACATCATGTCTAGGTAATCCGCCAGGTAATGCCCTAACTAATGCTAAATCATGATCATGATCGTTCGCTACTACCTTCGCCAAATGAACCGCACTTGGTTCCTCTCCAACTCCTCGTGTCTCAGACTCAACTACATAATTAATAGGTGTCCCAACTGGATCCACAAAAGTATCCTCATCATCGTCACTCTCAGGTCCAGCCTTAGGTGGAGCATTCATCTTCGCCGCCGCTTCTACACAATGCGCCGCTGTCAACACCGTGTCCGCATTAACCCATACACCTGTACAATAAACTCTAGATAATCCTGCCTTGTTCTTGATAACTAATGCTACAGTGCTGTCCCCCATATGACTAACAAGTGGTGAGGGTGAACGAACTGGAAAATTACCAGATCCACCGCAAGCCCCCATCGTTAAAGCAACCAATCCAACTAATATACATTTAAATAACTGCATCTGAATCCTTATGCTCTTTTAACCAATATTATGTTTGCTTGCAGAGGTCAAAAGAAAAATACAATTTTATTGGTAAGATTTGATAATATATTATGTTTTCATATTAAAAATGATTATACCTGAATGCCAATCCCTATCTCCATTATCTGTATAATCATGCCAACATTCTAAAAATTCTGACTCATCCATAATAGTATATCCGCAAAAAGGATCCATTAAATGAATAAATCCACAATATATACCAATCAAAACTACATAATGACCCTCATCCCATACCTCCCCGTCAATGTAATCATCCAATTGTATAGATAAGATAATAGTCTTCCCAGCACTCAAAAGATACAATAGATCATCTGTCGTAAGATTGCTCCGAGAATATGCAACTAATCCAAAACTCTGCGCCGCTATCTCTAAACCTACACCCAAAGTGCCAGTAGAACATGTCCCAGTCAATTTATATAGTTCTTCCTCCTTGCCTTCCCAAACTCCCCAGTATCGTAAGACAGATGCCAAAGATGCCGCTCCACAACTGTACTCCTCTGCTTGTCGAATAATTGGAATTGCTAAAAAATAATCTCTTCCCATACCTTAATGCAACCCCTTTAGTATAATTATATATGGTCATATATGGCAACATATTATATATATTATAATGCCAGAAGATGCTTTAGGGAAATAGGAAGTGGGAAAAAGTGGTTTTAGGTGGCATGAAGTGGCATAACTGTCATTTAGAACTCTTAAAGTATGTCATTAAGGCTGTTTTGAAATTGATAATGGCTGTTTTGAAAGTATGATATATTATACTTTATTGTCTTTTATTATGATGTATCATAGTTTCTTTAATTTCAAATGCTTTATACCCCCATTTGGGAGGCGCCAAGCCAGCCTGACTGTGCGACAGCCGTACCCTTTGTAGGTGGCACGTCCCATGCTAATAGCAGCCAACCCTCAAACTACATCTACTACATCTTACTATCTATTATACAATGTATTTATTATACTTATATGATATCATTATGTATTATATTATATTCTTATTCATTACATGATCACTTTATTATTATCTTAGTCATCCGACATCAGATCACATTGTCCTTGGCATGATCAGTGCTAATAGTAGTCAGGCAAGGCGAATTAGGCATACATTTCATGAGGTTGAGAGACATTTTGCTTGACCCAGCGAGCAAGAAGGGTCTATCTAATAGCATGAACCCCACCCGCCGCATCGTCACCCCGCGTTGGATGTCTAACCCCTCGCCCGCCGTGGAGCCGGTTGTCGCACCTGCGACCCCTGCGCCCTACATCAGGGACACTCTGACCTTCGCTGACCCCACGGGTCACTCCTCGTTGCGCGCTGCGTCAAAGCGCAACCCGCGCAACCTACCTTGCCCCACCTGTGGTGCGGCTAACGTCCTGACCCCACTGGATCGCCAGAAGGGTTACCAGTGCGATGCCTGCGCTGATCGCGCCGAAGGTCGAGGCTGGCAGTATTGAAAGGTGGGAGCCGCAAGGCTCCCCTTTTCTTTTCTTGTTCTGGTCTGGCATAGCGTTTGCTAATAGTAGTTGCCCGAGCCGGAGACGAAGGACCAATAGATAGAAGACCAGACCCAGCGAGTAATAAGATACTGTCAATGATATGAAAACCCTCCCCGCCTCGCCCTCTCTCGAAACCATCGTCGCCCTTCTCAACAGCAATGACGGTGCCGTGGCTCGCGCCATGGTCGTCCTTCTCTCGCGGCAGACCGCTGGCGAAACCGCCATGGGTGCCACGGTCGAATCCAACGGACGCGGCTTCACCGCGTTCAACGCCAGCACTGGAACCTACATCGCGAAGTGGGTTCTCGGTGTGTCGTCCAACGCAACACAGCGTGAGGTGGAGGTCGCCATGGTGCGATTCCTTGCCTCCTCTGGCACGGGTCGTGCAATCACCGGGCGCTTTCTTGACAAGGCGCGAAAGATCGCCATCACACATCGTGGGCAACTTCTGGAGGTGGCGCAAGCGAAGCACGCCGCACTGGTCGCGGCTTACTTCGATGTAGCAGATGTAGGCTGAGTCCCGAAAGGGGAGAGGGCTTTCGCCCTCTCCCCTTTTTCTTTTTCTCTTTTAGAATGTGGCGCGGCTCTTGCTAATAGCAGTCACTCGAAACAGAATGCAATAGAGCTACGATGACTGAAACGAAGGGGAGCCGCAAGGCTCCTTTTCTTTTATCTTGTTTTGATCTGGCATAGCGTTTGCTAATAGCAGTCGTTCCAGTTCCCAATTACAACATTAGATAATTACCCAGCGAGTAATGATCATGTCTCAATTAGTGCGACCACCTAGAAAGAAAAGGTTTTCCAATGGCATACGTTAGTAATTCCGATGGAGTCTTTCGTCCTGCTCATTCCACGCCTTGTAAGATGAAACATACGCCAATCGCCCCTGTCAAGGATGATGTGCGTTCAGAATGGATGTGGAAAGCCAATCGTACTGAAGCTCTCGTTACCATTAGTCCTTTTGCTTTGGGCGTTGCTAACACTCTTCGTTGGTCTGGACCATGTTGGGTAGTTGATAAGGAGGAGCCTGTTATCAAAGCCGCTAAGCGTATGAAAGAGCAATTCCCCCGCTTAGATATAAGGGGCGCCCACCTAATGCTTGTGGAAGACTTTATGCCAGTTTTTTTTGCAAGAGAAAACCTCAAGAGGGTAGTAACAGACTTGGATCTGACAGGTAGCATAAAGACCCTCTATTCTACACTAAAGAGTGTCTATGATGCATATCTTCAAGAGAAGGCTCATGGGATGATCTATCTTACATTCTCAGAGCGCGGCGATGGGTTATGTTCAACTACCCAACGACGGCACTGGTTAGAAGAGCGTTTACCTAAAGAGGTAAAGCTAGTTTCTTCTCGTTCATATCTATCAGATAGATGGGATGAGAATGCACGGCTCAAGCCTGGAGCTAATATGTGCATCTTCGGTCTCAAACTCTGAGAAAAAGGGAGAGGCGAAAGCCTCTCCCTTTTTCTTTGCCGTTTCTTTTCATGGCATATCACTTGCTAATAGCAGTCGAACCAAGTGCTAAACAGAATTAGACCCAGCGAGTAATATCATTCTGAATACAGTATGAACACCAACGATATCATCACCATGATTCACAACATCGCTGAGAACGATCGTCGGTCTGGACCTTGCGAGGATGATTACGAAGTGAAGTGTCCTTACATTGGGATCCTTCCCGATGAATCTGATGAGGAGGATGGATCTCCTCTTGACTTCGGGTAACTAACAGAAACCCACAGTGGAAACACTGTGGGTTTTTACAGGGCTCGTACTTACCTGGCACGCTTCCTGCTAATAGCAGTCAAGCCAAGCGTCACGGCGCCACCTAAGAATAAGGAGAGTCGAGACCCAGCGAGTAAGAAGCAAACCCCAAGAGTGTCCCCACCGTCCAAACCCTTCGCCAAAAGGAAACCACAATGTCCAGCGCACAAGATGCCGCAATGTCGTTCTGCCTCGCCTCCTACAACGCCGCCATCTCTCCCACCGTGGAGACCACCACCCTCAAGGTGGTCAAGTCGAAGGTCAAGTCGGTCGCTGTCAGTGGCGAGCAAGCGGCGCCCGTCAACCCAGCGAGCAACAAGGCTCCCCCGGTCATCATGGACCTTCCCGCTGCTGGCACGATGGATGCCAAGACCTTCATCGTGGCGCGACGCCGCGCCAAGGATCGTGACGGAATCATCTCTGCCATCTCAGCCTACATCGGCTACGATCTGGCAAAGCCCTTCGGAGTGCAAGACTCCTTGGCAGTCGCCGCTGCCCAGCGAGCAATCACGCCGCCCAAGGCTGAAGCTTTCAAGCGCTCTGTCATCCCTTCGGTGGCAGGGTACGTCAAAGGAGCGCCCGACCACGGTGTGCGCCACATCCAGAATCTCCAGGCAAGGGAGCGGCTTGCGGTCGATACGATGCTGGCTCACGAAGCCAACGCACGAAGCGCTGATGGTGACTACTCTCGCACCTTGCATGAGGGTCTCGCCCTTGTCGAGAAGGATCGCCTTTCCGAGATTCGCGAAGACCTGAAGCGGTCTCTCTGATTCGATAGCGTGAATGGTTATAGGCGGGGTTCGATTCCCCGCCCACGCACCCAGCGAGCAACGAAGTAAACCAACTGACAAGAGGTGACATCATGGCGAAGAAGAACGTTGTGACGAAGCGCGTGGTCACGAAGGCGTGTCGCTGCTCTACCTGCGGGCAGACGGCGAACGCGGTCGAGGGTTCGGTTCACTTCTACTGCTCGGGGTTCTCTTTCGAGATCCCTGCGGCACTGAAGGGACGGATGAGCAACCCTTCTAAGAAGGGTGTGTGGGCGGGGGTCTGAGAATGTGAGACGAGACGCCGCAAGGCGTCTCGTCTCTTCTCAAAGCGACACGAGGGCACGGGACTGCTATTAGCAAGTCACATGCCACGCATCACCCAGCGAGCAACGTCAATCCAAGTCTAACAACGAAACGGAGTCTACGCCATGAAAGAGACATACAACTACAGTTACATCTGCGCTGCCGTCATCGCCTATGCCAAGTCCAAGCGGCGCTATAACTTCTCCTACGATGAGACTGGACGTGCGCTCTTTGCCGACTACGGCGCCAAAGGTGAGACACTGACGCAGTTCAAGCAGAACTGTATCACTCCTGCAATGACGCTTCTGGTCAAGCAAGGTCGCTTGACTCGACCGATGCGAGCCATCTACATGTTCGTGCGCTGACCCAGCGAGCAAGAGTAAAGGGATTGTAACATGACGCCGCAAGACATGAAAAACCGTCTCACCATGTATGCACGGCATTATGTTACAATCAACTACACTGAGATTGAATCCAGTCTCTTTAGCAACGAACGTGCCATGGAAGCATCGAAAGTGCGAAGCGCTATCAATGCCTGGTACTATGAGAACGAAAACGAACCCAGCGAGTAAGACTGCAAACCAACCAACAGAGGTGACAGCATGTACGCAAGCAAGAACTTCAAGTCCAAGAAAGCTCTCAAGGAAGCGGTCGCTGCGGGGGAGAAAGTGACACTCTTCGCCCCTGGTCTCGGCGCCCCCAATGACAATGGGATTGAGTATCTGAGTGGACCACATTACCCTGCTCCGCATACTTGGTATGCTCAGGTGACCGTCAAGGATGGTCTGGTCGTCAAGGTCAAGTAAGTCTCTCCCCGAGCCTGCATCCCGAAAGGGGTGCGGGCTTGTGGCAGTGAAACAGTAAGATGGTATGCGGATTGCTAATAGCAGTCACACCAACACTGATTCGCCAACCCAGCGAGTAACTGAAAGAGAACACTCACATGAACCTCAAGTATGACAGTCGCGTACGTGATCTCCTCGCTGCTGCTAAAGCGCAAGGCTTTCGATTGGAACACGAGAAAAAGTGTTTCAAGATGTTTCCTCCCGACAAGTCCAAGCCGATCATTACGATTGCTTGCACACCCAGCGATGCAAACTTTTATTGGGAGCTTCGTCGCCAGATGAAGAAGTGCGGCTATGTTGATCCGACTTAGCATCCTTCTTCTCTTGACCGGATGCGTCAAGACACTTCCGCCTGAGAATTACAGCATCACTGAAACCTACAGGGTATGTGATGCGGGTGCATGTCATAAGGTGACTCACACACTCCAACCCAGCGAGTAAGACTGAAAGGCAAAGCACATGAGCAAGTCGAAAAAGAAGTCGCCCCCGCGTAATCCGATTGCCGTTGCCATGCGAATGCGCTACAGCAATCAGGTCACTACGCACAAGGCGGGTGAACGGCGCCCCAAAGATGCAAGGCGCAAGCGTGATGAGATGCACGAAGACTCGCGCTAACCCAGCGAGCAAGACCCGATAACCCAAGTCAAGAGGTCCATCATGGAAAAGTCAATCGGTCTGGGCGATGTTGTTTCTCTCAACTGGAAAGACGGCTATGCTGACGGCACTGTCAGTCATGTTCACTTGGATGGAACGGTGGATGTTTTCCGCCCCTATACTGCTACTGCTGACTTCTCATGCGCAGGTAGGGAAGGCTCCTCTCGTGTAATCTGCTACGTGGGTATCGAGGAATGTAAGAACATGAACCCCGTGCATCTTACTTTGCTTCGCAAAGGCAACACTCTTCGCTAACCCAGCGAGCAACAACTAACACTCACAAGCGAACGGAGCACACAATGGGCAAGCTACTCGACATGGCAGACAAGTACGATTCAATTCAGGACGAGCCTCTCCCCAAGCTGTATGCGGATGAGAGCGATGTATACGATGATGATGAGGACACTCTCATCATGGTTCGCCCGGAGAAGACGTATCCAGGTGTAGGTCTTCTGATGGTTCTTACCTTCAGCATTCTCTTCTGGGGTGCCGTGTGTGCGATAGTGTTCCGATGAACTTTGTCGCACTCTACCTTACATCGGCACCGGAACTTCCCAAGCCTGTGCAGAAGTGTGAGAAGTGTGTATCGTCTCACATCATCCAAGGATCATACATACAAGTACACTATTGTACTCTATGTCATCATCCGATGAATCATCTAACCAAGAGGTATTGAATCATGATTCATACCATGCCAGCAATTCCGGCTGCAAAAAAGAGTAAGTGTCCTACACTTCGCTTCAAGATGCCCGTCGAAGTGCAAGAGGAAAAGAAACGTTTGTTTACAGAAGCGACTAGGTATTCTATCATCGTACCTCGTAGCTAATATCATAACCCTGGATCGGCTTTGGCGGGCTGGTCCAGGGTTTTTCTAATCCCGAAGCTGCCTACATGTAGGCAAATTTTACACCGCCCTAACTTACCTACCTCTACTTACATGGTATTTTTTTATATTCGGGCGGTTGGCGGGGACTGTTATTAGCAGGATCCATGCCATCGCAGTTTTCGGGCGCCTGTCTGCCCAATTACTATCCTACATTGTGGTTGGCATATGACTTGCTAATAGTAGTCAAGTGCTCGCGATCGGCACTCCTCCTCTTAGGCGCGTCGCGCGTGTGAGACCCAGCGAGTAAGAAGGAAAGCGCGAAAGTGCCGAGACGAAACGAGACGCAAACGAAAACGCAAGTGATGCGTTGCGTCAACGATGTTTAGTGCGTCAATCGGGAAAGAGTCACCCAGCGAGTAACTAACAATCTGCTAGGGTGTAGCAAGCAACGTCACTCAAAAGGAGCATGAATCATGGGACGATGGATCGTAATCTTCGGAGCAAGCATTCTTTTCATGGGCATTCTTCTTGCCTTCTTCCCTGGACTTCGTAGTGCGTCGTTCAATGTGGGACAGCATGAGGTGAAGTGGGCAATCCTTCTCGGAATTGGCATGGTCTTTGGCTGTCACAAGCTGACAAGCTAACCCAGCGAGTAACAAGCAAACCCGAAAGCTGAAGGGACGTGCAAGATGAGCGAAGATAAAAAGGTTCGTAACATGACGCCTCGCGGCTTTCTTCATAAGGCGAGCGGCAAGATCGGTGCCAGCGCTTTCCTTGCTCAGCATAGGGCATGGCTTGAAAGTGGTGAGCTTGCATCGCACACCACGCCTATCCTGCGCAAGATGGATGAGAAGGATATTCTCCCCACGCCTTGCCTGGAAGCAATCAAGGCAATCGTTCTAGGTCATATGCTGGCGGTGGATTCTGCCAAAGCAGAGGATGCCATTCTCAACCCCAAGGTGGGAGTTGTCAAGCCTTGGATGGCAACGGTCTACAATGCCAAGGGTGAGATCCAATCTCGCACCAAGGAGGACGGGTCGGAGGAAGACCTACAGAAGACCTTTGACACTTCTTCTGATGCGGATCGTTGGACGGATCGGCGTCTGTTCGATGGTGCAAGCGACTGGTATGGAGTCGTCGCACACACGAGCATTATCAATCGGCATGGGGATCCTCTCTCCACGGTTATCATGCGGGATGATGCTATGGGCAGAATCCTACAGGTAAGCAA
>Ga0315288_10012538_pt1 | contig 10651 bp, 5 predicted proteins | sample YL17G11_20_MG_FD_203454 | JGI IMG/M metagenome (GOLD analysis project Ga0315288, IMG submission 203454) | Sediment microbial communities from Yellowstone Lake, YNP, Wyoming, USA - YL17G11_20 | ecosystem: Environmental > Aquatic > Freshwater > Lake > Sediment | place: USA: Wyoming | collected...
GCACCACGGCCCGGTTGACCGGCTCCGGCGCGGTGATGCGTGCGGCATTGTCCACGACCTCCACATTGACGGACATCCGGCCCAGCACGCCGATGGCCTCGCGGATGTTCTTGGGCAACACCAGTCCGCCGACTTCATCCACCGTGACGCTGGTCTTCATGCCGGATCAAATTACCAACAGATGGCCATTTGGCAATTCCATTCCATTTGGGGTGCGGGGCCTCTTGATCGCCACCTTCCACCGTCAGGAATACTCCCGCTCGTGGGCGTGAGAAACGGTCGCGCGCTTCCAGCGTGTGGTCGGTCACTGACCTGGCTTCCGACGGAACAGGTCGAGCGGGTTCAATGCCCGGTTGGTGGCGGTGCCCTGATTCGTGCTCGCACCGGACAACTTGTCGCCGGTCAACAGGCTGCCCGCGCCTTTGAGCAGATTGCCGGTCTTGTCGTCGAGCTTGAGTCCCAGTTTCTCGGCAATCCCTACGCCGGACTTGAGCAACAGGCCCGCCAGGGCCTTCTCTTTCAGGTCGCTCTTGGGCTCCGCCAGCGTGCCCTTCACGGTCAGGAAGTCCGGCAGCTTCACGTAACGGGCATCGGCCGGCGTGTTCGGCGGCAGGAGGTCCGACTTCTCGGCGAGCGACCGGCGCAACCGGAACTCGATCGGCAGATTCAACGGCGACTGTTCCAACGCTTCCGCCAACGGGATCGCGCCATGGGTGTCCGCCTCGAACGCGATGCTCTGTAGCGTAAGCCGCGTGAGGTTGGCCTTCCCACTCCCCAGTTCCATCTCGGTCCAAACCCAGTTCAACGGCGACTGGTTGATTTCGTTGATTCGGAGCAGCGTCGCCACCGGCACGAGGAGGCGCTTGGCTTTGGGCCCGAGCAACTGGATGTTCGCGTTGGTGAAACTGAAGTTGAGCTGGCCGCTCAGGTTCTTCTTCAGACTCGGTCCGGTCAGTCCCGCGCCCTTGATCCGGGTGTCCGACAGCAGCAATCCCTGGTACTGGCCGCGCGTCGTCGGCGAGAACGAGTTGGCGATTGGCTCCAACGGGACCTTGTCCGCCTGCAGTCCCAGCTCATAGGCCCAGCCTTTCACGCCGAAATTGAGGCTGACGTCGGCGTGGACTGGCGCGCCATTCATCGACAGTTCAAACGGTTTCACGACCACCTCGCTCGGCTTGATCCGGACCGTCGCCACGGCGTTCGAGAAGACCATTTCGCGCAGGTAGAGCGTGGCGATTCGGGCGTCGAACGTGAGCTGTTCGACAGGGAGCGTGATCGGCTCCGGCTCGGTGGGAGGGGCGGGAGTCGGGACCGGGCCCGGGCTGGCCGCCGGCTGATTCGTCGCTGTGGGCGCGCCCGCAAACTGGTCGTAATAGGGCGTCAGGTCGAGCGACTGCGACCGCAGCGTCAATTCGCCGGCCGGGCCGTTGGTGCTCGACAGATCGACCCGGCCCGCCAGCGTGAGCACGTTCGTGGCGCGAGCCGTGGGCGGCAGCTTCACCCGGCACGACTCCAGGTTCAGCACCGCGTTCGTGAGAAGGTAGCTCGCCGTCGTCTCGATTGTGGCGAGCGGCCGGTTCGACCGGGCCACCTCAAGCGAGCTGCTGGCGATTTTCAGGGTGTTGAAATCCTCGAGCTGGCCGGTCAGTTGACTGTTCACCTCGAACTGGTCCAGGCGGTTCGTGTCCATCATCACCGCCAGGTCGCGCAGGTGGCTGGTCAATTCCGCGGTCACACGACGTCCATCCGGCTGCGCCGCCAGGCTCAAGCTGAGGTCCAACTTGCCTCCGGCCACGGTCTCGCCCGTGAACGCCCGCCAGTCCGCCAAAGCGATGTCCGACAGGGTGAATTGGAACACGGCGTCGCCGGCGGCGGCCACGCCTTTCGCCCAACTGATCGCCACCGGTCGGCTGAGTTCGCCGCGCAACACCGGCTTACGTCGCTGCGTGCCTTCGAGCGTCAACGTCTGAATCCGCGCCGCCTGCGCCGCCGGTTCGACCGTGAAGCTGAATCCGGCGTGCAGATCGAGCGGCGGGGTTGCCTTGCCTTCCTGGGTCACACTGAACGGTTCCGCATTCAGCCGGCCGCTGAGGGAGATTAGCGATCCGTTCCGGTTCAGGTCGAGTTGCGTCACGGCATCCAGCCGCGTCGGGCCGAAATCCAAACCGAGCGGCGCGCCGATCAGGTTCAGCACCTGGCGGTCAATCGGCCCGGCTTTCAGCGTGAGCCGCCCTTCCCGCTTGCTCAAATCGAGCGGCCCGGAAATGCCGATCTCACCCAACTGCCCCTGCCCTTTAAAGAAACGCAGGGCAAGCTGCTTCACTTCCGTCGCGCTAACCTCGCAGTCGAACACCGTGCGATGCCCGGCCAGCTCGGTGAAGTCGCCCACCGCACGAAGGACCTCATGGGTCAGGCTGCCCTTGACGGTCTGCGGAATGAGATCGGCGCCGAGCTGGAAATCGATCGTGCCCGCGGCCCGGCTCTGGAGCTCGGATTTCACGGAGCCCGCCACCCGTTCAAGCCGGAGGTCCCCCCCCAGGCTGAGCTTGCCGGGTTGGCTGTTCATGAGCTGGTCGAGCGTGACGTTCACTTTCGTGAGCTCGACCGTTTCGCGATTTCCGTCCTTGAGCTGTTGGGTCAGGCGGAGGGTGGCGTCCTTCAGCGCCACCGCTTTGACGGCAAGCTGCGGCGGCGGACCGGCGGCGGCCGGGGGCGCTGGGGGGCGCGCCGAAGGCGCGGAAGGCCGAAGCAGCGGATCCAGATTGCTTGTGCCGTCCGCGGCTTGCACGATCTGAATGACCGGCGAAACGACGGTCACCTCATCCACGACCAGGTTGCCCCGGAGAATGCTCATGAGCCGATAGCGCAGCCGCACCTCGTCCGCTTTCAACAACGGCTCGGTCCCGATGGTCTTCACCTGGAGTTGACGTAGGGTCACCTGGGAGAACGGACTGATCGACGCCTCAGCGACGGTCACCTCCGCATTCAGTGCCTTGCCGACCCGTGGCAAGATCACGCCTTTGAAAAACGCCGAACTCGTGACCACGAAATAGCCGACGATCAGCAGCACGACCACGGCACCGCCGGCAATAGCCAACCGACGTCCCCATTTCCGGCGTCGGGGCGCTTCAGGAACAACGTTGGGCTCACTCATAGGTCAATCGTCTAACAATCGTCTCGAGCCGGCCCGCGGAGACCGGGGGCCGTTGGCCGGGCGACGGACTCAAGGTAGCTCATCAGCAGCCTCCTCAAAAGATGAAATTTGACCTGAATGAGTTCCTTGGCGATCCACGTCGCGGGCAATCCAGCCTCGGGTTGACACTCGACTGCCGTCTGCCGTGTAACATCCTCCCGGTTTTGCTTCTGAAGAAGGCGTGGACAAGATAAAACCTGACCCGTCGATGCCGGAAGGCCAACCATGCCCTCAGTGCGGCACGCCGCTGCAACCTGGCGCGCTGGCCGGCCTTTGCCCCGCTTGCCTGCTCCGCCAGGGCGCGACCGAAGATTCGGCCACGGAGGGCGGCGCCAAGCCGTTTGTGCCACCCACGCCAAACGAGCTCGCCCCGCTCTTTCCCCAGCTCGAGATTCTCGAACTCGTTGGCAAGGGCGGCATGGGTGCGGTGTACAAGGCGCGGCAGAAGCAACTCGGTCGCATGGTCGCGCTCAAGATCCTGCCGCCGGGCATCGGTGACGCTCCCGCCTTCGCGGAACGTTTCGCTCGCGAAGCCCGGGCGCTCGCCCAGTTGAATCATCCCGGGATCGTGACGCTCTACGAGTTTGGCAGGACTGACCTTCCGTTCTGCCAAGGTAGCGCCGGGGTCCCGCCTGCACCGGCCAAGGGAAAGTCTGAACTTGCGGATGAGGCGGCAGGCGGGACGCCTGCCCAACTTTACTTCTTCCTCATGGAATTCGTGGATGGCGTGAACCTGCGCCAGTTGCTCCACGCGGGCCGGCTTTCGCCGCGCGAGGCTCTGGGCATCGTGCCCCAGATCTGCGACGCCCTCCAGTTTGCCCACGACCAGGGCATCGTCCATCGCGACATCAAGCCCGAGAACATTCTCCTCGATCGTCGTGGGCGGGTGAAGGTGGCGGACTTCGGGCTGGTGAAGATCGTGGGTGACCCCTTCACCCGCCCTTTGGACGCCCTCTCCCCATCGGATGGGGAGAGGGCCGAGGTGAGGGGTGAACCCGTCCTCACCGACGCGGGCAAGGTGATGGGCACGCCCAGTTACATGGCCCCAGAGCAGGCCGAGCGGCCCGCCGAGGTGGACCACCGCGCCGACATCTATGCGCTGGGCGTGGTGTTTTACCAGATGCTCACGGGCGAACTACCCGGCCAGCCGCCCCAGCCGCCCTCGAGAAAAGTTCAGGTGGATGTGCGCCTCGACGAAGTCGTGCTGCGCGCGTTGGAGAAGAATCCTGAACTCCGCTACCAGCAGGCCAGCCAGGTGAAAACCGCAGTCGAGACGGTACAGGCCCCTGAACCGGCTTGCCGTCAGCCGACGCGGGAAGTGCCGAGTGCGTCTTGGGAGGCGGTTCGCCGGCGCCTTCGCCCTGTGACCACAGCCCTGATCACCTTGGGATTGCTGGGGCTGGTCATTTCGATGTTCTTGAAAGTCAACGCGAACGTCCTGAGGCTGACCCTGGGTTCGATTGGGTATTGGCAATCTGCCATACCTGTCAACTGGGCCTCGTTTCTGGCGGCAATCAAACCTCTGGTGAACTTCCTCAATTTCCTGGTTTTGCTCGGAGCGTTCCGAATGCGGCGACTTGAAAGCTTCTGGCTTGCTGTTTCCGCCGCCTTGTTGGCAATGGTCACACCCCCGATGCTGCCGATTGGCCTGCCTGTGGGCACGTGGGCTCTGTTCGTGCTCGCCCGGAAGGACGTCCGCCGCGAATTTGGAGCATTGGGTTTGGCGAACAACACCATTGTGCCGGCCTCCCCGCCAAGATTCTCCAGGTTCGCGGTGGCTGGCTTCATCCTGGCAACGGTCAACTTGCTCATATTCTGGCTTTATGGGGCCGCAGCGGTTCTGAGTCCTCACGAAGGCCGCTGGCTCTGGTCCTTCGTTTCTGCCGCGCTGAACTGGACCTACGCATGGCCCTTTCTTGGAACCGCGGGCACAGTGTTGCTGGCGGGGATTGCGCTGGAGGACATTCGCCGGGGGAAACATCCACTCAAGGGCGCTGGGATTGCGGCCTTTGCCATTCTCTTGATGCCGCTCCATCAGGCGCTCTCCCTCCCCTTTAAGTCCATGGCGGCGGCACTCGAAACTCAATCCGACGAAGCGGCATTTGGTTTCCTCAAGAGTGCAATCGCGTCAGTGCTCTGCGCTGCTGTGGTGTTCTGGATGCACCGAAGCCAACAGCGCCGTCTGGCCAAACCGGTCGCTTCTTCTGCGCGTGAAAGACAACTGTATCCAAAATGGCAGGTGCGGATGCTGCAGCTGATCGGAACTGCGTTCTTGATTCTGCAGTATTGTCAGAACGGCTTCGTAACCCGATTAATCCAGCCGTGGACAGAACTTTCATATGCCTCTCGAACCGCTTTCTACTCCCACGCCGAGTCCCACCCAGTGCCGGTCATGGGAATCGATTCCCCGCGCTTCTTCGCATCTTTGCCAAGTGGTGCGGTTGAGTTGCTGTCGGTCTCGGACCTGTCATCGGCATCCCCCATTTGCTGGCAGGCCGACGGGACCCTGATGTGTCGCCCGACGAACACCCTGGCAAGCACATCCGGGAAACCGTCACAGTCACGTACCTACGCGTTGACCCTCCTGCTTCCGAACGCCTTCGCTAACTATCCATACGAGCTCACGATTGACGGAAAAGTGGTCGGGAGTCTTTATTCCTTCGAGAAAGCCGATAGAACGTTAACTTTCAACAGAACGTTCTTGTTTTTCTCTGCTCCGCCGGGGGCATCCCTACTGGATTTTCGCATCGGAGAACCGGTGGCTGAGTGGATGGACACGGACGCAGGTTGGGAGTGGACCGGCCAGGTTCCTCGTCATCCAGAAAGGGGCATCCGCCGCTCAGGGCAGGAGGCAATTGTCTCGCTCACCCGTGCCGAGGAAGGTCCAGGCCCTGGAATCACTGCTGGATGGTGGTGTTCCTCGTTCCCGAAAGACTGGGTGGCTCGCATCATCGCTGTCGATGTAACCGGGGCCGTTCACGAACCCATTACGAACTTGGGCCTTCCATTCGATGTTGGACGGAGCGGGTCCCGGGGCCAGATAGCAACCTTTAACGACCTGACTTCATCGCGCACCAAGGAACTGCGCTTGCAGATTCGCAACTATCAGTGGGCCGAAGTCCGGAACGTTTCGCTGCAACCTGGATACAATACAAACGTGGAGATGAAAGACTCCTCAGCCGCCCCACTTTCCTCCACCCCGGTGATCGAGCGGGTGCTCGGCGACATGAATTCGGGTGGGCCAACGGAGATGTTGAATCTGAGCAGCGGCGAGTCGTTTTCCTTGTCCAACATCCTGCAGAACGGCTCGTTCACACGTCAGGTGCCTAGCAAGCCCGAAGAGATCGCGTGGTTACGAAAGCAGGGCATCGATGCAGGCGGATACTTCGACACGGATAGGCGCGGCCTCGTGGTTTGGGATTGCTCGGTTCGTGGGATCGGAAAAGCCGGGTGGACCCCTGCGGACGAACCGGAGGTGAAACACAGTGGTTGGAGCAACAAATCGATTGGGGACATCGTCAGAGCAATGCCCCCACCGGTCTTGAACTCATCTCAAGTGCTGTCAGGCACCCCCCCTCAGGTCTGGCTCCTGAAGAATCGCACCGGTACCTGCTTTGTGCTCGAAATCACCGGCATCTCGGAGAAGCCGCGTGGGGTGAAGGCCCGCTACAAGCTTGTGCAGATCAGCGCCAGTCCGAATTCAACCACAGTAGGGTCATCCGATCGCCTGAGGGTGGCCGTCAAAGCCATCGAGGCGTTCGGCGGCAGCGTGATATACGACCGGCGTGGTCGCGTCGTGAAGGTGGACCTCCTCTATGCCCGCCACGATGCGTTCGGAAATCCTGTTGGGGACTCGTCGAATACAAACAACACGGATGCTGCGAGCGAGTGGCTGCCTTCCTTCACGGACGCCAAGGAACTCATTCTCCAGGAGGGGCAGGCTTCGGATCGTGCCATGGTATTCATCGCGACCCTGACCAATCTCACCGTGTTGGGACTACTCGAAGCCAAAGTAACCGACACCGGCCTGCGGCCGCTCACCAACCTGATCCACCTCCGGGAACTCTACATCCGGGAGTCGGGTCTGACCGACAAGGCCCTGCCCATCTTGAGCCGTCTCCCGAAACTGGAGGGCCTGACTTTGCCGGGCAACCATTTCACTGACGATGGACTCAGGAATCTAACCAATCTCGTGCATCTGAAGAGTCTCTGGCTCGGTTCGAGTCATGGACGCATCACCGACGAAGGCGCGCGATGGCTTGGTCTCCTGCGCGATCTGGATGTGCTGGAACTGCAGAACACGCACATCACCGACGCCGGGCTTGAACACTTGCGCGGCTTAACCCGGTTGCGAACGCTTCTTGTCAAAGGCACCGCGGTCACTCCCGAAGGCATTCGGAAACTGAAAGAGGCCATTCCTGGAATAAAAGTGGACACCGTAATTTCATGGTAACAGGAAACTCGCAATCGATTTGACCTCCGAACATCCCAGCCAGCCATCGACCACGCCGGGCGACATCTTCGCCACGACGCATTGGACGGTCGTGCTCGCGGCGGGCCGGCGCCACACGCCGCAAGCCGATCAGGCCTTGGAGGAGCTTTGCCGCGCCTACTGGTTTCCGCTCTACGCCTACGTGCGGCGTCACGGCCATACGAAGGAAGACGCGGAGGATCTGACCCAGGCGTTCTTCGCGAGGTTCCTGGAGAAGAACTACCTCGAAGGCCTGACCGCCGAACGCGGACGGTTTCGCGCGTTCCTACTGGCCTCGTTGAAGCATTTCCTCGCCAACGAGTGGGATCGATCCCAACGCCAGAAGCGCGGCGGCCAAATCCCCCACCTTTCCCTCGACTGGCAAACCGCCGATACGCAGTTCCAGGTCGCCGATCCCGCCGAGCCGAGTCCGGACCAAGCGTTCGACCGCGAGTGGGCCATGGCCGTGCTGACCAGGGTCATCGAACGCCTGTCTGCCGAATGCGAGGCCGACGGACGGGGCCGGCAGTTCGCGGAACTGAAGCTCTTCCTGACCGCGGGCAAGGGCGAACTGTCCCACACGAACGCCGCCCAGGCGCTCGGCCTCAGCGCGGGCGCGGTGCGTGTGGCGGTGCATCGGCTCCGCAAGCGCTACCGGCAGTTGCTCCGCGAGGAAATCGCCCAGACGCTCGCGGACCCGGCCCAGGTGGACGAGGAAATGCGGGCGCTGTTTGGAGCGTTCAGCGCGTAGCTGGTACGGCCGCAAAGAGGCGCGAGAGGCCCAAGACGATGGAAGCGCGACCAGGTCGCGGGGGGGGGGAAGCACTCAGCTACGGGATGAGAGAACCGCCCGGCAGGATTCGCGCAACGTCCCTCCGTTTTGTGCCTTTTGCGCACTTTTGTGGCCACTCCAGCGTCGGAAACCAGGATGTTAACTCTTCACGGCCTCACGGCCGTTCCATCGCGCCGGCGAACCGGCAACCAGTAACCTGGATTCTCCGGCAGCGGGAACTTCTTCGCCAGATCTTCGTCGAGATCCACGCCCAGGCCCGGCGCTTCGTTGACGTAGAGGTAGCCGTTCTTGAGCGTCGGACTCCCGGGGAACACGTCCTGCGTCGCCTGGTTGAACTGGGTCGATTCCTGGATGCCGAAGTTGTGCACGGCGAGGTCGAGGTGGGCGTTCGCGGCGTGACCCACCGGCGAGACATCGCCCGGACCGTGCCAGGCGGTACGCACCTGGAACCACTCGGCGAGGGCCGCGATCTTGCGGGCCGGGGTCAGACCACCCGTCTGGGAGATGTGGACACGGATGAAGTCGATGAGCCGTTCGGAGATCAGGCCCACCCACTCGTGCGGACTGTTGAACAGCTCGCCCATGGCGATCGGCGTGCTGCACTGCTGGCGGAGCGTGCGGAAATAGCCGATCGCCTCCGGCGAAAACGGATCCTCGATGAAGAACGGCCGGAACCGCTCGAGCTCCTTACACAGGTTGATCGCGTCGATCGGTTCGACGCGCTCATGGATGTCGTGGAGCAGCTCGATCTCGTCGCCGAACTTGCCACGGATGTGCTCGAACATCTTCACCGTCGCCTTCAGGTAAGGCCTGGCATCCATGCGCGATTCGACCGGCAAACCGAACCCTTCCTTCTCGAAGTCGGCCTCGCCGGAGAGATGTGGCGAGCCGTAGCCGCCCAGTTGGATCCGGATGTGCCGGAAGCCGCGCTCCTTGCTCTTGGCAACGCTCTCTTCGAGCGCCGCCAGGTCCCGCCCGCTCGCATGGGTATAGCAGTCGGCGGCGATTCGGCACTTGCCACCGAGCAACTGGTACACCGGCATGCCGGCCCGTTTGCCTTTGATGTCCCACAATGCCTGGTCCAGTCCGCTGAGGGCGTTGTTCAACACCGGGCCGTTACGCCAGTAGGAACTCGTGTAAGCCGTCTGCCACAGGTCCTCGATGTTGTCGGCGTCGCGGCCGCGGCAGAAGGGATCGAGGTATTCCTCGACGGCGGTTTTCACGGCGAGCGGGCGCTGGTTGAAGGTGGCGCAACCGAGACCGAAGAGCCCCGGCTCGCTGGTCTCCACCTTCACGACGACCAAGCGGATACCGCGTTGGGGAGCGGTGAGGATGGGCCGGACCTTGGTGATCTTCAACGGGCCGAGCTTCGGGGTAGCTGGCACCGGGGGCGCAGCCGCACCTTGCGCGAGGGCTCGGTCCTGGTTGGTGAGCAGGTCGAGGAACGCGGCGGCGGTTCCCACGCCGGCGCTTTTGAGGAGGTCACGTCGGTTCATCAGGGTGATGTGCTTGGTTGACTCTCCAGCAACAGCCGGGGACACGGCAGGTCCGAGGCTCCGATCACTTCATCGAAATCTTTCGAGGGACCGCTCACACGCCGCCAAACCCTTAGCCCTGTTGCCGACGATGCCTTGCCACGGCCAACAAGTCAGAATAGTCGTCCGCCTTGGGCTGGGGTTGACGGGCGAGCAACTCGTCGAAGAACGGCTTCAAATTGCGTCCGTAGCGATCGCGAGCACGCCGCAGGATCTCGACAACCTGCTGATCCGGCGTCGGTTTCTTGACTTCCTGGAACTCAAGTTGGGACATGCTCATAGCTGCGTGAACACTAGTGCTGACGGCTTGGCCCTGCAAATAGATTAACGGGTCATCACAACTCGCCCCGGAAGGCTTTGGCCAGCAGCGCGGGAGTGAACGCCGCCAACTGTGCTAATACCTGCCGGGTGAGCAGGGCAGTTTGTTCCATCGTGTCATTCACTGCGGTCTTGGGCGCGCGGCCACCGGTCTTCGCAGTCGCGCGGTCGTCTGCTCGCGGTTAACCTTCCCCGAGGCAACATCCAAGGTGAGTGCCTCCCATTCCGGGCTGTCTGGGGCCGGTTTAAGCCCGTTCAGACGCAGAAGAACCAGGCACGCTCCCAGTGCGGTCCGCTTGTTGCCGTCCACGAACGGGTGGTTCCGACAAAGGTAGAACAAG
>Ga0315288_10012540_pt1 | contig 10650 bp, 11 predicted proteins | sample YL17G11_20_MG_FD_203454 | JGI IMG/M metagenome (GOLD analysis project Ga0315288, IMG submission 203454) | Sediment microbial communities from Yellowstone Lake, YNP, Wyoming, USA - YL17G11_20 | ecosystem: Environmental > Aquatic > Freshwater > Lake > Sediment | place: USA: Wyoming | collected...
GGCGGGCGGGGGGGGGGGGGGGGGGGGGCCGCCCCCCAGGAGCCTGAAAAAAGGGCACCACCACAAACACAAAAGGTGAATGCGTGTGTGTGGGACGCCTGGATTGCGTGGTTGGGTTTGATTCACGACACGCATCGAAGTGAAAGAGGGGAAGAAAAAAAATGGGGTAGGTTGGACCTCCCTTTTTTTTTTTTTTTTTTTTTTTCAATTCTCCGACGCGCTTCAGGGCGCAGCCCAAGCGCCACGCCCGACCGCCTCATCCGCCGCCGCCGCCGCCGCAATGTCCCGCTCCACCGCCGCCAGGGAGTCCGGGCACCGCAGGAATTCGGAGACGCACCGCAGGCAGGCCACGCACGCGGCCCGGTTGAGCGGGGCAAGCTGTTGGAAGGTTGGAGGAAAGAGAGTGGGTTTTGGAGGTGAGAGAGGGGCAGTGGGATGGAGGTGTTGTGGCCCGCGTGCCTGTGCCCGCACTCTTATCTTTCTTACCTCTTGCAGGACGGCCGCGTGGTCGACGCCCGCGCACGCCTCGTCAAAGAGGGACCCCACAAACGCATAGACTGTCGCAAAGTCAATTCCCGAGGGCGCCCCACCAGGCGCGCCCAGGCGGGCCGCCAGGGCGGCCGCCGCGGCCGCCACCCGGGCGCCCGTGATGTCATTTATCTGAGCGGCTGCCGCCGCCCGGTGCGAGGGCGAGGGCGGGTCGGTGGCAGCCGCCGCGCCGTCGACGTCTGCCACCCAACCCCCACCGCCCATGAGCGCAGACCGGGCAGACAGTGGCGACGCCGCGGGCGCCGCGGTGGTTGCCACCCCGGCGCCGGGGAAGGCGGGCGCCACAGGCACGCAGTACTGGGACCCAGCCACCAGGGAGACGGCGGGCGGCCCCGCCCGGGCCCGGGACGCGGCCCCGCCCTTGATAGGAGACCCCCCAGAGAGCGAGGAGGTCGGGACAAACAGGCCGCCCGCGGGCGTGCCCGCCGACTCGCCGCCGCCGCCCCCCATGGACGAGGACGCGCCCCCGCCACGGCGCAGGGCGCAGAAGGCGCCCGCCGGGGTGGCGGGCCCGCCGGACGGTTTCATGGGCGGGGAGGCGGCGGCGGGCGCGGGGTCGCAGGCGGCCCACACGCTCGCGCCCGTGCCCGCGGCAGCAAAGCAAGGGCTCGCGGGGGCGGCGGCGGCTGCGCATGGCAGGGGAGCCGCCGGGTCGGTGCTGTCCCAGGCAGCGGGGTGGGTGGCCCAGATGTCCTGTGTGAAAAAATGGGTGGTGAGAGGGAGAGGATGTGGGAGAGAGGGTAAGAAGAGAAGCGTGTCGTGGATCCGGAGAGAGAGGGGCGAAAAAAAAGGGGAGCGTGGGTGCCGGCGCGCGCGGCTTTTTGTTTTTTAGTGTGTGCGTTTTGCGCTCGTCGTCTCCTCGCCTCGTTTTCTCTCTCCCCACTTGCTGAACGCGCCTGTAAGGAATGCATCACAGGCAGGTGTGCGTGTTGGAAGACGGAAGTATGCGCTGTGTGCGTGTAAAAATAAAAACGTGGTGGAGGAAATGTCAGATGGCGGACGGTCCCCAGCCCCAGAGGCTTTTTTTCTTTTCGGGTGTGAGGGCAGGAGGGCGCCCACCCAGCCCCACCCCGCCCACCCCGTTTGCCACCCCCGCGATGCGTGATGACCAGGCTTAGGACGGCATCGGGGGAGGAGGGTGGTGGCGTGCCGGGCAGGTGGGCGTGGGAGGAGCGCGGTGGCCCGTGGCGGCGGCGGGCGCGCGCGCGGGGTCGAGGCCAGCAGGGCCGCGTGCTGCGTTGGAGAAAAAAACAAAACGCACCGGTTCAAAAACAGGGAGAGCAGGCCGGCCTTTTAATCGACGGGCGCGCTCGGTCTGCGTGAAGAGGACGAAGAACCTTTCCTGGCCGGGATGCGGTGTGGCGCGTGCGTGGAGCGAGAGAGCGGTGGGCAGCAGAGGCTGGGGAAGAGAAAGAGAGGAGTGGCGGCGGGGGTAGTGCAAGCCATTTGTCTCTCCTTTTCCTCTCCTCTTCCCCTCCTAAGGAAAAGACATGCCCCACGCCTGCCCCTCCTGCGGCCGGACGGCCGCGCCTGCAGCCCTGTCTGCCGCCCCGTCCATCCGCAGCCGCCCCCGCCGGGTTGTCCGCGTGGTGAGTGCGGAATGCGCGCGCGCGTGCTGTGGAAAACTCTCTCTCACCCCATCCGGCGCCGGCGGCCCGGCCGCAAATTCCCAACTCTCATGCACCGTCCCTCTCCCGCTCTCCTCTCTTCACACAGGCCCGCCCCGTCGCAGCCGTCGCCGGCTCCGCGGATGACCAGCCACCGGGTGAGTTGTGGAGGGGAAAAGGGTTGGGGAGAGAGCGAGAGCGCGTGTGCGCTCTCGTCGATGCCCCACGCCCGAGACACCCGACCCCGCACCCGCGCCCGAACTTCTCTCGGCCGCCGTGGCTGCGCGCTCTCACATCATCATGCCTCCACTCCATCGTCGCTCACGCCCACTCCCCTCCTAAACACGCACAGCCCTTCCTACCCCCACCGCCCCCCCTCGCCGGGCCGCCCTGATCTCCTTTGCCGCGACCGCGGCCGCCGGCGCCCTGGGCGCCCTGGCCGGGGGCCACCCCGCGCGCGCTGCGCCCGGCGATGGCGCCACCGACCCCGCTGCAGCCGAACCCGCCCAGTGCCGGGAGTGTGCGGGCACGGGCGTCACGCCCTGCGACATGTGCGGGGGCACCGGCAAGTGGCGGGCCCTCAACCGCAAGCGCACCAAGGACACCTACGAGTTTGTGGAGTGCCCGCAGTGTTACGGCCGGGGCTCCCGCGTGTGCGGCGTCTGCTTCGGCACCGGCCTACGCAACGTGCGGGGCCTGCTGCGTCGCCCGGAGGCGACCGCCCTGGTCGAGAAGATGCAGCACGGCGAGGTCAAGCCGGGCGAGGTGCGGGAGCTGTTGCGCAAGGCGCGGGACGAGATGCGGGCGAAAGAAGGAGTAGTGGTGGAAGGGATGGTCGAGGGGATGGTGGTCGGGGAGGCAGCCTTGCCGCCGCCGCCGGCTTAATGGATTGTGTGCATGGGGTGTGGAGGGGGCTACATTTTTTCGTGGGGAGCGCGTGTTTTTGTAGCCAGACCCTCGTAACATGTCACACCCCGCCCCCGCCCCCCGCGGCCGCGGCCGCCTCAGGCCACCACCACGCCGCCAGCCGGACAGCCGCCACCGTTGCCTCCGCCCTCAGCGATGCCAGCGTCGCCCGCAGCGCGGCCCGCAGTCCCCGCGACGACCGCGCCTGCCCGCGAGCGTCCACCGCCAGCGCGCGGGCGCACTCGCGGGCGGTCACCACAAACGTGTTAGCAGGCGTGCCCAGCGTGCAGTCGATGGAGCGGAGGCAGTCATTGGTCTTCAACAGCAGCAGCAGCGGGCGGGGCAGGGAGCCCAGCAGGCGGGCGATGTCCGGCGCGTGGTCGGCCGCGTACGCCCGGGCTTCCTCCCGGTCCGCCTGGACAACGCGCAGCCGGCCCGCGCCGCCCCGCCCCTTAGTTTTTTTTTGTTGGCCGGAAATGGAGGTCCACGGCTTCATCGTCAGGATGGACGCAAACAAGGGCGCCGCGTCCGGCCCGGTCCCCATGGCGGCGGCCGCCTCATAGATGCCGGGCACGTCGCCGGAGACCAAAGCACGCCACAGGCGGGCATAGGCCAGGCGGAACGCGTCGGAGAGCGGCCTGTACAGCCCGTGGTCGAGCACAATGAGCTCGGCGGGGCCGACCGCTCCGTCACTGACCGCGCCCCGGGAGCGGGGCTGGTGGGGCAAGGCCGCGGCAAGCGCGGGCGACGGCGCGGCTCCACCCCCACCCCCACCCTTGCCGCCGACCCGGCGGACGAGGAGGTTGCCGCCGTGCGGGTCGCAGTGGACAAAGCCGTGGAGGAAAATCATTTCGGAGAAGGCTTCCGCGACCAGCCAGGCGACGTCGGCGGGCCGCACGCCCGCCGCCACGACGCCGGCCCGGTCCGTGACGGGCGCACCGTCGATCCATTCCATGGCCAGGACCCGGCCCCCCGAGAATTCGGGGGCCGGGTCGGGCACACGCACCCGGCCCCTGAGGCGGGAGGCGGGGGACGCGAGGTTGGCCGCGCACCGGGCCGCGTTGGCGGCCTCATGCCGGAAGTCCAGTTCCCGGGGCAGGTTTTCCTGGACCTCGCGCACCAGCCAGGACAGCTCAAAGTCCGGGAAGAGCCAGTGGCCGACCGAGACGAGCGCGGAGACGGTCGCAATGTCAGCCGCGCACGATTCCTGCAGGCCCCGGTGCTGGACCTTGATGGCCAGGGGGCGGCCGTCGTGCGTGACGGCCCGGTGGACCTGAGCCAAGGACGCGACCGCGACGGGTGCAGGGTCAAAGCTCGCCCACAGCTCGAAGGGAGGCGCCCCCAGCTCGGCCCTGATCACCGCTTCGACGTCTGCCGGCGGAGACGGCGGGCACGCGTCCAGCATGGACGCCCGCATCGTCCGCACGTACGCGCCCGGCAGCAGGTGGTCCAGCGTGGCGACGTGCTGGCCCAGCTTGACGTAGACGCCGCCATTGGCGTGGCACAGGTCGCGCAGGCGGGACGCGCCCCGGTCGTGGGCGGCGGAGGTCAGGGCGGCCGCGGAGGCCGGGTCGGGTGCGCGCGCGGCGGCAGCCCCCGTCCGCTTGTAATCTGATTTTGAGAATGAGTGGAGAGGGGATGGGGGGGGGGAGGGGGGGAGGAGGTCGAGCGCGCTCAAACTTCGCGCATGCCTGGTGCCTGGTGGCCCCATCCTCTTACTCTCTGTCTCTGTCCCAGCGCGTGTAAAGAGAGCGCGCCCCCCCTAAAAAGGCGTGGTTCCCGTACCTGCAACGATCGCGGCCGCGGTCGCAGCCGACCGGGCCAAGCGCACCGGCACCGCCGCCGCCACCCGGGCAGCGTCCGGGTCCGCGACGGCGGCCACGCCCACCGCGGCAAAGGGGGTCAGGGCGGCGATGGTGAGCGGGGAGAGGTAGCGGGTGGCGTGGCGGGCGGCCATGGGTGGTGTGATGGATGGAGAGCGGGGAGCAAGGTTGAAGAAGGAAGGGCACAGGCAAAAGAGGGGGGGGTGTCTCTCTCGCCCCGCGCTCTCTCACGCACGCACGGGCGTGCACTCAGCGTGTGTGGGTTGGGTTAGAAAGTAGATCAGTGGGTGTCACGCGCGACCAGGGGCCCCCAACTCAACGCGCGCCTCGACCCCTCCCCGCCGCTGCCGTGCCGCTAAAGAATGAAAGGAATGCACAGGAGCCGATGTGGTCCGCGACTGCTCCCGACCGTCACTCCGCCGTCGCGCGGCTCTCTACTCTCTCTCTCTCTCTTCTCACCCCGCGCGATCCCACACCCCTAGCATCCCTGCACCACGCCATGTGCGACGCGGTCCCCACTACGGACGCGGCCCCACCGCCATCCGGCGAGGGTGGTGGTGGTGGCGGGGTGGGCGAGGCGCCAGGCGTGAAGCTAGAGGAAACGCTCAACTCACCAGCCCGGGCGCCTGGCCCTCTGGAGGACACGTCCGGCGGGGACACCGCCAACACGACGGAGGCGGGGGAGCCGGGGGGCGTGCCTGACCACGATCAGGTGCGGGGTTTTGGAGGGGAGGAGGCGCGCGTGGGGCCCTGCTCCACAAATTCTCTCGGTCGGGGCGCGACCCCCTTTTCAATGCTCGTGTTGCCCTCTCTCTCTCAGCAGCCCGACGACGCCGACGCCGACCCCGCCCCTCCTCACCCACCCACCGGCAAGATCTTCATTGGCGGGCTGCCCCCCACCGCCTCCACGCCCGGCCTACGCGCGTACGCCCTGCCCTGGGGCGTCCTGGCGGACGCGGTCGTCATGGAGGGGCGTGGCTTTGGGTTTGTGACCTTTGAGGAGACGGCGTGCGCGGCAGCGTTCTTGGCGGTGAGTGTCGAGGGGTTGGGTGGGGAGAGAGGGAGGGGGGGAAGAGATCAGGCGAGTGCACACCCGGGGCGGGAGTGAGAAAAGGCGCGGGGGCGCGGGGCGTGGGAGGTGGCGCCCCCTCTCCCCCTTTTTCGTGACTGGCCTTGGCCCGGCCAATTTTTGTGCCCGCGGCCCGCTGCTTTGGCGGGGCTGGCGGGCGCGGGCACCGCGCAGTGCCGCCGCCCAGCCCCGCCGCGACCTTGCGGGCCGGGCGCAGAGGGTCCTGGTATGGGCGCCACGCCCCTGATCGCCCCCGGAGAGGCCGGCGTGCCCGTTTGTTCCCTTCTTCTTCTTTTTCGCGCGCGCGCTGCGGGCAACGAGCGGCGAGCAGCGCGCGCAGGGCAAGGACCCTCACAAACAAAAACTCACTTCCTCCTCTCTTCCACCGTAGCACGGCGAGCACACCATCGACGGCAAGGTCGTCGAGGCCAAGGCCGCCATCCCGAAGCCGCCCCAGCCGGAGGCCGGTGCGGCGGCGGCAACCGCGGCGGCGGCGGCGGCGGCGGCGGCGGCGGCGGCGCCCCAGCAGCAGCTGGCTGCTCCTCCAGCCGCTGCCCCGCCGCTGCCCACCGGCCTCTCCCCTCTTCCTCCTCCGTCCGCCGCCGCCGCCTCCCGCAAGGTCTTTGTCGGCGGGACGGGCGAGATCGGGGACGAAGCTTTCCGCGCCCACTTTGCCCGGTACGGCCCCGTCGACGACGCCGTCCTGCTCCGCACCGCGGACGGCGCGCCCCGCGGCTTCGGCTTTGTCACTTTCTCGGACGAGGCCGGCGCGACCGCCGCGCTGGCGGGCGGGGGCCGCCAGGCCCTGGGCGGCCGCACCGTGGAGCTGAAACGCGCCGTCCGCAAGGAGGACATGGCTGTCGCCGCTGCGGCCGCCGCGGCCGCCGCCGTCGCGGCCGCCACCACCACCAGCGGCGGCGGGAGTGGAGGATGCGGCAACGGGAGCGACCCAGGCGACCAGCCGCAGAGCGCGCACGGAGCGCGTGGTCGGGCGGCGGCGGGCGGACGCACCGCGGGCTGGGCCGCCACCGCCGGCGCCGGCGCCCTCCTCCCGCCGGCCGCGCCCGGCGCCGTCGGCAAGCCTCTCGACTGGGTGTGCCCTGTGAGCGAGTGCCGCAACCAGAATTACGGGTGGCGGGAGGTCTGCAACCGGTGCGCGGCGCCCCGGCCAGGCGGGCGGCCCCAGGCTTTCACGGTTGCGGCGGCAGCAGCGGCGGCGGCGGCGGCGGCGGCGGCGGCGGCGGGTGGGTGGCCGGGTGGGGCCGCCGCCCGGGGCGCCTCACCCGCCGCTGCCGCTGCCGCGTCGGCTGCGCTCAACGCGGCCGCCCTTAATGCTGCCCTGGGCGGCGGCGGCGGCGGATTGTACAGCCCGTACGACCCGGCCGCCATGGCGGCCGTTGCGTACGCGGCCATGGCGGCGGGCGGCGGGATGGCAATGTGGCCGGGCGGCGGCGGCGGTGGCGGGATGGGGATGATGGGCGCCAGCTTTGGTGGGGGTGTCGGTGCGGATGGTGGGGGCGGTGGCCACCTCCACCACCACCAGGCCGCCGCCGCCGCGGCCGCCGCCATGGGCGGGTATGCGCCGGCCATGCAGCCCGGAGGGGCCTCCCCTCCGGGCGCGTACGGCGGCGGCGTGTACGGAGGCGGCTTCCTCAATTCAGGCGGCGGCGACCCGGCCGCGGCCGCCGCCCACCACCAGCAGCAGCAGGCCGTCGCGGCCGCCGCCGCCGCGGCGGCGGCCTACCACGGTGGCGGAGCGACCTACTACGGCGCATATGGTGGCCAGGGCGGCGGCGTCAACCACTTTGCCTACGCCCTGCCGCCCTCGCCCGTCCACTACTCGAATGGTGGGGTAGCCACGGGGGCGCCCGTCCTGGCGGCCGCCGCGCCGGCCGCCACCCAGGCGGTCGCCTTTGGCACCGTCCCGCCGCCGGACGCTGACGGAGGCATGGCGGCCTACAACGCCCCAGCCCCTGCCGCCGCGCCCGCGCCCGTGGCGGGCGGCGGGCGGCGGGCCGGCGGCGGCCAACGCTTCCGGCCTTATTGAAAAAAAAAAAAAAAAAAAAAAAAAACGCCCGTGCGTTGGGTGGGGGGGGGGCCAGTGGGCCCCCCCCCAACCGCCCAAATTTAAAAAAAAAAAAAAAAAAAAAAAAAAACGACCTTGCTTTGTGTGTGGGTTTGGCCATTTGCGTTTAGGGCAAAAATGTCGGCGCCTTAGGGAATGCACGTACGCCATTTTTCCCTGCCCTTTCAGGAAGGGCGTGGGGCGTGCGAGAGATGGGGGGCTGTTTGGGGCAGGGCAGGTAACAAAGTTGTAGATTTTTGCCTCTTTTCAACCCACACCCACACTCTCACACTCTCACATTCTCCCCTCTCCCTCACACCAACCCCGCCTCCACCAGGAAGCGGTTCTCATACTCCGCCAGCTCGGCCGGCGTGGGCCCTGTCCGCGCGGGCGGCGGCTGCGCGGGGCCGGCGGCCCCCGCCCGCGCCGCCCGCGCCGCGCGCGCTGCCCGGTCAGCCGCGCCCCGCACCCGGGCGGCCTCCCGGTCCAGGAAGGCCGCCACCTCGCCCCGCTCCGTGTGCGCCGGCGTCGCCAGGGCGGCACTGACCTCCACCAGGGCCACTCCCCCATCCCCGTCCCCGCCCACCGCCAGCAGGCGGCCGCAGCCCCGGGCGGCTAGGGCCGACACCCCGCCCCTGACCACCGCCCGCCCGGTCGCGCACACCCAGGGCGGCGGGGGTGGGCCCCCCGGCTCGCCGCCGCCGCCCCGGGACCGCAGGTCGTACGCGCGCACCACCCCATCATCCCCGCCCCCGTACACGATGGCCGGGCGGGTGGGCGACCACCGGGCGGCCGTGCAGCGCGGGCGGAGCCGCCCGCCGCCGCCGGCGACGACGACCGGTTCGGCCGGCACCGCCAGGGGCGCGCGCGCGTCCTCGCTCCACACCTTGGGCGCCCACTCGCCCGCGGTCAGGTAGGCGCGGGCAAGGGCCGGGTGGGCGGGGGCCAGGCCCGTGATGGGTCCCGCCAGGCTGGCGAGCGCCCCGCCGACCCGGGGTGCGGGCGGGCGGGCGGTCCGGGCGACGGGCAGGACGGCCCCGGCCGCCGTCCCGACCAGCAGGCGGGCGGTGCCCGCGGCCGGGCACAGGAGGGCCGTCGCCGAGGGCGGGAGGGCCGGCGACACCGCCGCCATCGGCGCAGCAGCCATACTGCTCAGCCCACGGACCAGCCCACCCCCGACCACCAAGTCCAGGCTGTCCAGGGCCCCGGCAACCAGCGCCCGGGCGTCCCACCAGCGGATGATGCCGTCGGCGCCCGCGCTCACGCACTCGGTCGTCGCCTTGGAGGCCGGCCAGGCCAGGGCCGTCACGTACGCGCCGCCATGGGTGGTGGCGGAGGTTGGGGAGACGGCGACGGGGAGGGAGGAGGAGAGGCGAGGGTCGTACAGGGCGAGGCGGCCGTCGGCTGGTCAGGGAGAGAGGGAATAGAGGGGGGTGAGGTTTTTTTTTGCGCGGAACGCCGCCCCCACCACCCACACCATTCCACTCACTCTCTCTCATCACATCTTCTCATGCAACTCACTCAGCCCCGCCACAAACACGCCCGCCTCCCGGGGTGCGGGCGCGACCGCGGAAATGCCGGGCGCCTGGCCGCCGGACGCCCCACCGCTGGGTGGAGGGGAGAAAGACGCGACCGGCCCAGCCGCCGGGCGGGCCGCGTCCCACCAGAAGGCTGATGGGGGCGGAGTGGTGGCAGCCGCGGCGTATGCAGTGCCGCCACCGCCCAGGTCCAGGGGCGGGACGTACGCCAGGTGGGCGTGGGCAACCAGGAGCTGTGTGAAAGGAGAGAGAGATGTGAAAATTGATTGAGGAGAGCGCGCGCGCACTCGTGGCCGTTCCTCCCCCTCCTCCTCACCTTGGCCGACCCGTCCGGGCTCCAGGCCAGGCTGGAGACGGGAGTGGCGGCCGCGGGCCCCGGTGGGCGCAGCCCCGCAATGCGGAGCAGGGAGGGCGTGCTGGCGCCGGCCGCCGCGTCCGCGCCGCCGGGCGAGGGGGGGAGGGGCAGGGGCACGGGTTGGGCGGCGGGCGCGGAAGGGGGCGGGGGGGGGACCCCCGCCGCAGCCCCGCCCGCGCTCCACCCGCCGCCGCCACCCCCACCCAGCGCGTCCCCAAACACGGGTAGGGCCAGCGCCCCCCGCAAAGCCGCCTCCACCACGGCCGCCGCCCCCTTCAGCCCGGCCAGGAAGCGGGGGTCGGCCTCAGCCTTGCGCCGGAAGCGGGCTGCCGCCTCCTCGGGGTCGCCCGCCCCGTCCTCGCCCTGGTCCGGCCAGCAGCCCGCCTCGTGCTGGACGGCGGCGGACGTGGTTGGCGGGGCTTCCGTGGAGACGGTGTGGGCTGCCATGGGCGGGTCGGCCTGGACGGCGGCGGTGGACACGGCGGGCGGGCCGGGCGGGCCAGGCGCCGCGTCCCCTCCGCGCGCGGCCCGAAAGGCCGCCGGCCCAGCGCCCTCGTCCGGGCGGGAGTCCCACAAGATGGCCGGGGGAAGGGCTTCCAGGCTGACTGGGCGACCTAGGCTGGCGATGGGGACGGTGTGGGTGGTGGTCGTGGTGGGCTAAGGGAGCGGTTTTTTTTTAAGGGGGGGGGGGGGGGATATGAAGAGGTTTGGGGCGTGTGTGACGTTTTTTTCACTCGG
>Ga0315288_10012545_pt1 | contig 10648 bp, 11 predicted proteins | sample YL17G11_20_MG_FD_203454 | JGI IMG/M metagenome (GOLD analysis project Ga0315288, IMG submission 203454) | Sediment microbial communities from Yellowstone Lake, YNP, Wyoming, USA - YL17G11_20 | ecosystem: Environmental > Aquatic > Freshwater > Lake > Sediment | place: USA: Wyoming | collected...
TACTGGACGTCATTGAACAGTTTGACGGAAGTGGGCAGTCCGTTGTGTGGGATAATTGAGTCAGGCGCCTAGTCCATCAGCGAGCCGGCGTTGACGTTGATTGATTCCCCGGTGATGTTGCGGGCAACGTCCGAGCTCAGGAAAAGCACCATATTGGCGATATCGACTGGCTCTACCGGCCTTCCCATCGGCGCCACTTCCTTGACCGTCCGGGCGAATATTTCCTCGCGCGGAATGCCGCGGCGCCTGGAGCGGGTATCCATTAGCTCTTCCCACATCTGGGTTCGGACTATGCCGGGACAAATGGCGTTGATGTTAATTGAGTATTTAGCCATCGCCATCGCCAGCGATTGCGTCAGCCCGATGACGGCGAACTTGGAGGCGGAATAGTGGGAGTTGGTGGGCGCGCCGTTTTTGCCGGCGCGGGAGGAGATGTTGACAATCTTGCCGTAGCGCGCGGCAATCATGTGCGGTAAGACGGCCCGGGTGACCAGGTAGACACCCTTGGCGTTGGTGTCCATCACCCGGTCCCACTCTTCTTCCTCGATGTCCAGGAAGTCGTAATCACCGACGACGCCGGCGTTGTTGACCAGGATGTCTATTTTCCCGAATTCAGCCAGGGCTGCTTTTGCCAGGTTATCGGCGTCAGCCTTTTTGCGTACGTCGGTCCGAATGGCGATTACCTTTGGCTTACTCGACGATAGTCTTTCGGCCAATTCCCGGGCTTTGTCGTGCAGGATGTCGCCGATGACGACGCTGGCGCCCTCGCGGGCAAACCCCACCACCATCGCCTCACCCAGCCCCCTCGCCCCGCCGGTGACAATGGCTACTTTCCCTTCCAGACGCAGGTCCACACCACCCTCCCGGCTTCTACCGCAGGTCTTCTGGCTTCAGTGATTTCAGCACGGAATAGAGGATGTCCAGGCCCTTGTCGGACTCTTCCTGGGTGATGGTTAAAGGCGGGCTGAAACCCGGCCGATTGGACACGATGCGTAGTAGCGCCCCCTTCTCCACGCCCAGCCTCTGGATTTTGTCCGCCAGCTTCGGATTGGGCCGGCCCTTAGTCTCTTTGTCGGTCACAATTTCAAGGGAAAGCATCAGCCCCAGTCCGTCAACTGTGCCAATATGGGGCAGCGCCATGAACTCTTTCTCCAGTCGGGCGCGGGCTTTCGCGCCCACCTTAGCCACGTGTTCGACGATGCGCTCTTTCTGGTAGATGTCAATGCATTTGATCGCCATGGCGCAGCACACGGGGTTGCCCGACTCCGTGGAGCCGACGGGTAAGAACTGACCGGACAGCGTTTCGAAGATTTCGCCGGATACCGCCAGCGCGCCGAAGGGGAGATAACCGGTGACAATACCCTTGGACATAACTAGCATATCGGGGACGACATTCCAGTGCTCGATGGCGAACATCTTGCCAGTGCGGGCAAATCCGGTCATCACCTCGTCGGCGATAAACAATACGTTATGTTTGCGGCAGATTTCCTGGACCATCGGGAAGTACTCCGGCGGCGGGGCCAGGAAGCCGGAGGCGCCCTGTTCCGGCTCAGCGATAAAGGCGGCGACGCTGTCTTTGCCCTCGTTCTCAATGGTATAGTCAAGGAATTTGGCGCACTGAATGCCGCAGGAAGGATACTCTTTGTCAAACGGGCACCGGTAGCAGTAGTAGTTCGGTATGTGAATATGGCCGGGTGCCCGAGGCGTCTCTTCAATAGCCCCCTTGCTGAGATTGGTCGCCGTGGCGACGCCACGGGAAGTTCCATGATAGGACATCGTCAGGCTAATGAGCTTGTACTTCCTGGCGCCCTTTGCCTTCCAGTACAGGTTAGCAATCCGGAAAGCACTGTCAACAGTCTCGGCACCGCTGTGAGCGAACAGAAAGTGGTCGAGTCCCTTGGGCATGATTGGCGCCAGTTTCTGAGCCAGTTGTATGCTGGGGAGGTTAACAAAGCCGCGCAAGATGAAAGAGAAGACCAATTTGTCCATTTGCGCCTTGGCCGCTTCAATTACATCGCGGCGGTTATGGCCCAGGTTCACATTGATTGCTTGGGCCGACAGGTCCATCAACTTCCGGCCATCGGTATCGGTCAGCCAGACGCCGTCCGCCGACTCGATGACGAAACCCTGGTTGGACTTGACCGCCGCCAGGCCGTGCAAAAGGTGTTCCCGGTCGTATTGTACTAGCTCTTCAGTGCGCATTGGTCCTCCTTGTTCTAATCTGTCAGAAAGCACGTAAGCGGTGGTTTGCCTAATTCTAGCATACGGTGGGGTGACCTACAAAATACAGGGGACAGGGCACCACCGGCGCAGCTTGTCCGCGACGCTATTTTATCATTTTACCGGGTAACCAGAGAATTATCTCCGGGAAAGCGATGCATAAAGCCATGCCTACCACGATGAGAATCACAAAAGGCCAGACCCCGCGGATAATATCGGACGAGGTCACCCCAAGCTCCTTCGGCGCCACACCCCGCAGAACGAATATGGCGAAGGCATAAGGCGGCGTCAGGAAGGACGTCTGGAGATTGACGCAAATCATAATGCCGAACCAGATGGGGTCAAACCCGAGCATGGGCGCGATAGGCGCCAGAATGGGCACCATAATGAAGAAAATGCCCAGCCACTCGATGAAAAAGCCCAGGATAAAGTAGATGAGCATGACCACGAAGAAGACGCCCCACCGGCCGCCAGGAGTAGCCAGGACTGCTTCCTGAACCACCTTCCCTCCACCAGCTTTAAGAAACACGCTGGTAAAAGCGACAGACGCGGCGCCGATAAACATCACTACGGCACTGATATTCAGTGCACGGCGCAATATATCAATAAGGGTTTTCCAAGTAAGCCGGCGATAGACGGCAGTCAAGACCAGAGCGGCAAAACTGCCAACGGCGGCGGCTTCGGTTGGTGGGGCGATGCCCATGTAAATGACTCCCAGCACCGATAGAATGATGAACGCCGGCGGAACAAGGGAACTGAAGACTAATCTCAATTTACGTGAAAGAGGAACAGCTCTTTCTTCAGGAGGTATCGTCGGGGCCAGCTCTGGCTTGAAATGGCAGGCGCAAATGACGTAGATGATGTATAGAGCAGACAGGAGCAGACCCGGCCCCATGGCGCCGAAAAAGAGTCTGCCGATGGAAACCCGGGCCATCGGACCGTAAATAACCAGCATGACGCTGGGCGGGATGAGAATGCCCAGTGTCCCACCGGCACAGATGACGCCGGAGGCTAGACTCCGGTTATAGCCCCGTTTTACCATCGCCGGTAGCGCTACGGCGGTGAGCATGGTGACGGAAGCGGTGACTACGCCAACGCAGGCCGCCAGAATCGTCCCCAGTACCAGAGTAACCAGCGCTAGGCCGCCTCTGAACCCGCTGAGCAGCAGGAACAGAGCGTCATACATCTTGTCGGCGATTAAAGAGAATTCCAGAACGACGCCCATAAAGACGAAGAGGGGCAGAGCCAGGAGAACATAATCATGCAGGATAGCGAATACCGAGTGGTACATCTGGTCAAATACAGATGGCCCATAAGCCAGGAAGCCAACCACTAAACCCACGGTTCCTATTGGCATTGCAAGGGGGAAACCGGACATAATAGTCACTATCAGGCCGACGAGCATTATAATGGTGACCAGCGCCGGGCTCATGTCAATCATATCTTTTGCCCCTTCGTGATGAGGTATAAGTCTCGAATCAATTTGGCAACACCTTGAGGAAGAAAGAAGAAATAGCCCAGCGTCATTACGGCTCTAACCGGCCACGCCGGGGGATATAAATAAGTCTGCGTGAGGATTTCGTGTTCCACAATGGCTCTCGCTGTCCATTTGCCCGCAACGTAGACCAGGACAGAGATAAGCGGGAAAAAGAAGACAAAGGCGCCAATTACGTCGGCAATTGCCTTCCCTTTGGGCGACAGGTTTTTCCAGAAAACGTCTACCCTCACGTGTCCATCGTACTTGTGGGCAAAGGCCAGGCCTCCGGCGGCGATGGTGACCCCCACCATGGTTGAGATTTCGTAGGAATAAATCGTCGGCCGGCCGAGGACATAGCGCATAAATACTTCCCAGGTGAGCAATAGCACCAGGAACAGGCAGAACCACATCGCTATCTTCCCTGTCCACTCGCTTATGTTCTCAAAGACCTGAACCGTTTTCCTCATGAGTCGTCCTTTCTAGGCTGGCTTTGCGCGCTGCTCTTGGCGATTTCCGACTACAAACCGGTTACCCTCGCCTCGAGAAGAAGTCCCCGAAGCGAGGGTAAACCAGTATTCAGAATAAGGATTCTGCTTAGCCTTTATTGGACGCCCTGTGCGTCACAGATTTTCTTAAAGTCACGCATGGCTTTGACTGTCTTGGCATAGAGGCTAGCTGGTCCGTACTTGGCAACCTCGGCGTCAAAGTACGCAGTAGCTGTCGACCTGACGGCATCATCAATTTCTTTAGGAAGCGGCTGGATCTTTGTGCCGTAGTCCTTTAACTTCTGCAAGGCCACGCCGTTGGCGGCCAATGACCGGGTCCAGGAAAGCTGCTCCGACCCGCGCTGAATCCAGAGCACAGTTGCTTTCAGGTCTTCAGAGAGGGCAGACCAGGCTTTCTTGCTTGCCAAGAAGCAGTTAGCATCTGATGGGGCACGTGCGGATGAAAGGTAGAGATAGTCAATAACCTCCTGGAATTTCATATCCCAGCAACTAGACGCGCCACTGTACTCAAAGGCATTGATGACGCCTCTCTGCATTGACTCGTAGAGCTCGCCACCCGGCAGGAAGACAGTTGAACCCCCCATCTTCTGGATGATTTCACCACCAATACCGGCAGTGCGCATCTTTAACTTCTTGACGTCAGCTAGGGTCTTCAGCTCTAACCCTTTAGTATAACAGAAGTCCTCTGGGGTCCCTATCATCTGACTTATCCAGACTAAGTCAAATTTGTCGTATACCGGAGTCAGCATGTCATCGCCGTACAGTTCCATAAAGTAGAATAACTGTGTGCTTGTCAGGCCGCCGCTCATCTGGTCGAAGAGAGGGAGGCCCGGGTCAAGGTCCTTGTTATACCCGTTGGCGGTGTAGGCGTAATCCAACGTGCCGGTGCGCAGTGCTTTGGCCTCCTCACCGGCGGGGCAAATAGCACCACCCGGGAAAATATCAATGGTCAGGCGTCCACTGGTCGCCGGCAAGATTCTCTTCTGGAGTATGTCCATTTCATCTACGTACCACGGGTCGCCGGCTGGGAAAGACATCTGACAAGTCCACTTGATTGCCTTTGCCGGCTGTGCCGGTGCCGGAGCCGGTGCTGGCGCTGGCGCCGGGGCAGGAGCAGGAGCTGGCGCCGGGGCAGGAGCCGGAGCGGGCGCTGGTTTCGCCGCGCAGCCAGCCACGACCAGAGTAACCAGCAATACAGTAGCCAAACACAGAATGCCTATTTTCTTCATTTTCTCCCCCTAAGTAGTATTTTGGAATTAGCTAACCGATGGCTATTTCGAATGCTACCACCCCCTTTTTTTGCCGAACGCTTTGGTCTCGAAGCGGGAATAAGAACTGAACAACGAGCGCTCACGAATAGCGTAGGCGGAAGTCATAAACTATAAACATATTATAGCACTATTGTCAAGGCTCTTGGTGAAGTCCAGTTTTGTCGGCCAGCGGGCGTTAGGCGTTAACCGGAGCCGCGGGGCAGGGGTTCCGCGTCCATACTCACCAGGCCGTGGCGGATGGCGTACTTGACCCCGTCGTAAAGGATGCGGAAATCGGCATCCGCTTTCCATTATAGGAAACCCGGGGCGTTTGTCAATACCCTGAGCCTAATCAGGCACGGGTACAGTGTGACGAGACTAACAACGGACAGCGTTAATGCGGAAATATAGGGCACTAAATTGCCATATCTGATGGCTGATGGGCGGGAAGTATGCGGGCAGAACCGCAAACAGGGTAAGAGCAGGAGGCGCGGGCAAGAAGCGGGCAGATGTGGGCCGGGGGTTGGGACAAAGGCGGAACTTGAAACTGAGCCGCCAGAGGCTCGAACTCTGAACCTGCTGATTAAGAGTCAGCTGCTCTACCAGTTGAGCTAGCGGCCCGCAACTATCATTGTAGCGATTTACGGGTAAGAGTGTCAAACTCACCCCGTATCCCCCGAATTTGTGATACAATAGTAGGACAAAAGACAGGGGAGGAAACGATGAAATATAAGAAAATGGGCCGCACCGGTCTTAAGGTCTCGGAGATTTGCCTCGGGACGATGACATTCGGTGAGCAGGTCAATGAAGCTGAATCGATAAGAATCGTCAAGACCGCCATCGCCGATGGCATCAATTTCATCGACACTGCCGATTCCTACGTCGATGGCCGGACGGAGGAGATTATCGGCAAGGCCCTGAAGGGCGAGCGCAACGCCGTCGTCCTGGCAACCAAGGTCGGCGCGTGGCAATCGGGTCCCGCCATCAACGACGCTGGACTATCGCGGAAGCACATTATGCGCGAGGTCGAGGACAGCCTGCGTCGGCTCGGCACCGACTACATCGATGTCTACTATGCCCACAAGCCGGACTACTCGACGCCGATGGAAGAGACCCTGCGTGCCTTTGACGACCTGGTGCGGCAGGGCAAGGTGCGTTACATCGCCTGTTCCAACTACCGGGCCTTTCAGCTCGGCGAGGCGCTCTGGTTGAGCGATGTCCGGAACCTGGCGCGGTTCAACTGCATTCAAACGCCCTACAACTTGCTGACCCGTGACGTCGAATATGAGCTACTGGCACTCTGCGCCAGCCAGGGCGTGGGGGTGACTATCTACAATCCTCTGGCAGGCGGCCTGCTCACCGGCAAACACAATCCCTCCATGCCGCCACCGACCGGCGGCCGCTTCACCACCAAACGCCTCGGCAATATGTATTTCACCCGCTACTGGACGGACAAGAACTTTGAGGCGGTGGCACAGCTCAGGAAGGTCGCCGAGGAACATAAACACAAGCTAACCCAGTTCGCGCTGGCATGGATACTGAATAACCCGGCGGTGACTTCCGTCATCAGCGGCGTGACGTCACTGGAACAGCTGAAGGACAACGAGGGCGCCAGCGACGTCCAGCTTACCAAGGAAGAGCTTACCGCCTGCGATGAACTCTGGCAGAAGCTCGTGCCGAGTCGATTTCTCTATGGCCGCTAACCTGATTTGGCGGGAAGCTCTGTTTCTGGTTGAATCTGACGGCTGTGTCATTGCGAGGAGCGTAGCGGCGAAGCAATCCGAAGAGATTCATGAGATTGCTTCGCTTCGCTCGCAATGACAGCGAGGAAACAGGGCCAAACGCAAGCAAGACTTACCCGGAGGCGAGCTTGCCGCCCTGCCCCCAGTTGTGCTTGGCGTTGTCCTTGAGGATGATGTGCACCTTCTCGGGGTCGGTGCCGATTTTCTTGAAGGCATCCGTGATACCGGCGACGAGTGTTTTCTTTTGCTCGATGGTGCGGCCTTCCCACATTTCAACGATAATGACTGGCATGTTGTCCTCCCTTTCTTAGGTTACTTCTTCCAGGTCTTGAGCGCCTCGAACTGGACGCGCCAGGTCATCTCGAAGGGGCGCGCCTTCCAGGTTTCGGCCATTTCGGCGCGGGCGGTGGCCAGCTCCGGGCTGTTCTGAAACGCCTCAAAGTCTTTCTTGCTATCGAACTCGTAGATTGTCAGGTACTTTGGGTACTCCTTGGGTTCGTAGGCGGCCTTGAAGCGGGTCACTTTCTTCATTCCCTTGAACTTGAGCAGCATCGGGATGTGGACTTCATCGTACCACTTGTTGAACCGGGCTTCGTCATCGGGGTGACAGCGCGTTCCAACGACATTGATTACCTGTGCCATTGCAACCTCCTTTTCTTAGACAACATTAGCCTTGGCGAAAAAGACATTGGCGATGTAGCCGGCAATCGGCGGGAAGAAAAAAGTGCAGGCTACTCGGATAAGCGAAAATTTCCAGCCCATCAGGCCGATTTCCAGCGGCAATCGCGTGACGGCGATGAGTAGCCAGCCAGTCAGAAAGGCGACTACGGTGCCGACACTCCCGCCCAACCTCAGCAGTCCGGCGGCGATGGGAAAGGCATTATAAGGCCCGCCCGGCGTCAGCCCGCCGATGACAGAACCGATGAGCAGGCCGCGGAACCCGGACTCCGCGCCAATCCATTTCGAGATGGCTTCCCGGGGGATAAGCACCTGCGTCATACCGGTGACGACGAAGACGAAAAAGAGCATCGGCAGAATCTGGATGAGGAGGTCCCAGCCGATTTTGAAGCCCTGCGGGTGCACACCCTTGCGGTAGGCAAAGTAAGTAAGAACAACGGCCAGCGCGCCCATAATAATGGTCGAAATCAGCATCTGAGAGGACCTCCTTTGCCGCTGCATCACTCCCCCTTGCGTATTAGAAAACATTCCCCCAGCCTTCGGATATTAATTTGCCTGGCTGAGGGACTATGAAGTCGAGACTGGCCTATTTGTAGCCCTTCTTGAATTTGTCCTGCAGGTTCTTGAGCTGCGCCTGCTTTTCCACTTCCTCGGCGGTCAAAGCTACGCAGGACTTGACCTGGTTATTTTCGAGGACGATGTTGCAGAACTCGCGGCATTTCCAGCAGCGGTACATACCTTTGAAATTGGGGTCGAGGAGGGACATCTGGCCCACCGTATTGCACTTGGGGCAGGTAATATTAGCGAAAGCCATTGGAGGTTCTCCTTCTGATTTTCTTTCTTAAGATAGTAGACTGAGAAAGGATTTTTGTCAAACGTAGGGGAGGGGGGTGTTTAATAATGTCATTGTGAGGAGCGTAGCGACGAACCAATCTCAAGGAAAAACCAGGAATGACCTTGAGATTCTTCGTCCTTCTGCGGAAGGACTCAGAATGACAACGGAAAACTGGTAAACTCCCCTGGGGAGTGAAATCATCCTCGCCGCACCACCAGGCAGATATTTCTCGAAAACGTCTTTACCGGTAACTTGTAGCTACTCTCCGGGAAAGACCTCAGCACCTCCAGCCCCGCCTCCCGCGCCAGCCTCTCCAGTTCTCCGTAGGTGAAGAGGTAGTAGTAGCGGTAGAGGGTCCTGTCCTTCATCCGCCAGGGCACCATCACCTCTTTGCCCTTGAACCAGAACCTCGGCTGGCATCGGTTCCAGACCGTGAGGAAGGCTTCGCCGCCCGGCTTGAGTACCCGCCTCAGCTCGTGTAAGGATTTGAGCTGTTCCCCACGTCCTTTAATGTGGTGGTAGGTGGCCACGGCGATTGCCCGGTCGAAGGACTCGTCAGGGTAGGGGAGGTAGCGCGCGTCAGCCTGTGCCAGATTGACTGTGAAATTAAATTTCCGGGCGTATTTCAGCGCCAGCTTCAGCATCTCGATGGACAGGTCGATGCCGTAAAGCTCGAAATTGTCTTTGAAGGGGAGGAAATCAGGGCCGTGGGCGCAGCCGATGTTGAGAAGCTTACCCTTCTGCCACCGTTTTGCCAGCGCCTCAAGCTCGGTGCGGAAAATGGTGCGGTGACGGAAGCCGTACCAGCCCGGGGCAATCTGGTCAAAAATTTCCCCCGTTTGCTGTTCGATGACCTCACCCCCTTAAGCGAGAACTCTGAATCCTGAATCGATAGGTGTCATTGCGAGGAGCGAAGTCCGTATCAGGCGGATTCTTCGCTTTGCTCAGAATGACACTCAGGCCTTTGTCACCCTGAGCGGAGCGAAGGGTCTCAACTTATGGGGTCTGCTAACGCTCATTTCTGCAAGCAGACACCAGTGTTATTGTGAGGAGCGCAGTGACGCGGCAATCCGCCTCAGGCGGATTCTTCGTTTCGCTCAGAATGACAATCCAGAGTAACCGAATGCAGCCCGAATTCCTCCTTGTTGTTGACATAAGCTCAATTTGCTAAACTGTGAATGGTTATCCTAATACTAAGGGCATTATGAAGAAATTTGCAAGAACAATCTCCGGCGTGACGCCAGTAGCGGTGATGTCCCGGCCTATGGGCTGCCCCGGACATTGTCTCTACTGCCCCACCTACGCCGTCACCCCCCAGAGCTACACCCCGGAATCGCCGGCGGTGCTCCGGGCGCGCCAGTATGACTATGACGCCGGAGAGCAGGTCCGGGCCAGGCTCAGAATACTCGCCGATATGGGCCATCCCATCGATAAAGTCGAGCTGATTGTGATGGGGGGCACCTTCCTCGCCGCGCCCGTTGACTACCAGTTTCAGTTCATCAGGGCCTGCTACGATGCGCTGAACGGCGTCGACTCCGCCACTCTCGACGAGGCGAAGCGAATCAACGAAACGGCGAGCCACCGCGGTGTCGGCCTGTGCCTCGAGACGAGGCCCGACTTCTGCGACCAGGCGCACATCGACCGCATGCTTGAGTTCGGCACGACGCGCGTGGAAATCGGCGTGCAGACTCTGGACGATGATATTTACCGGCTCATCCGCCGCGGCCACACCGTCCAGGATGTAATCGAAGCTACCGCCCGGCTCCGCCGCCGCGCTTTCAAGGTGCACTACCACTGGATGCCGGGACTGCCCGGTTCAACGCCCGAGAAAGACCTGGAGCTATCGAAGAAGCTCTTCTCGGACGACCGTTTCCGACCCGACGGCCTGAAGCTCTACCCGACGATGGTCGTAGCCGGGACGGAGCTGGAGAGATGGCACC
>Ga0315288_10012546_pt1 | contig 10646 bp, 7 predicted proteins | sample YL17G11_20_MG_FD_203454 | JGI IMG/M metagenome (GOLD analysis project Ga0315288, IMG submission 203454) | Sediment microbial communities from Yellowstone Lake, YNP, Wyoming, USA - YL17G11_20 | ecosystem: Environmental > Aquatic > Freshwater > Lake > Sediment | place: USA: Wyoming | collected...
CCCGAGAACCAGCCAAGCTCCGACCCCGGGGTACCGAGCCTCAGAACCTCTCCGTCGGGCAGTACCCATTCCACGCCCATGACGTTGCGGGCGCTGTAGCTCATGTAGATGCAGTCATGGCCTACCCCGCTCATGGAAGTAGCGCTGGCCAGGGGTGAGCAGGAAGGCCCCGCCCCGATGATGTGGGTGTTCAAGCCCAGCCTCATGGTCTCGGCCTGGAGTTGGGCGCCGCTCACATATGGCTCCACGACCGCGATCATATTGCGCTCGTCGATCTCCAGGATGCGGTCCATGCGACGCATGTCGATCTGGACGACATCTTTACCGGTGGGTCCGGACGCCGCGCCCCAGCCGGTGGAGAGCGCCTTGAACTTCAGGCCGTGGCGGTTGCAGATACGCACCACCGCCTGCACCTCCTCGGTGGAGGACGGAAGGACGGCGGCGACCGGCCGGATTATCCACAACGCTGGATCGTCGTTGAGAAAGGGCTGCCAGGCGTAGCCTTCCAACACCGCCGGCTCGCGCGAGACGTTCTCCGGGCCGACCGCTTCCTCAAGCTTCTCGTATGTCTCATCCGATATCATGCAGCCACCTCCGTAAACCCACCCCGGAATGGGATATCTTCACCGCCGCCAAAGACCTACCCACAACCATGCATTTTCTACCGCATAATACGCCGCGGGCCGACATTAATCAAAACCGGCCCTGTCGGCCGTGCCCCCGCATGGGGGCTGCGCCGCAGTCTCGGGCTCTCCATTACGACCGGCGTATATGCGCCCATGTCGCAGCGATCCGCAACCAGCCATCATTCCGGAACCATCTATCCAGGTAGTCCCTCTTGTGTATCCTTTCGTTTCTGCACCAGCGCCTGCAGACGCTCGACCTTTGCGGGCTCGATGCTCGACAGGTCGAAGTCCCCCTCCCCACAGTAGAGGGTGGAATCGGCCGCCCTCCCGGGATCCAGGGAGTTGGACACCTCCCTTTGCCAGCGGTCGAAGCCACCCGCCAGGGGGCCGATGATCTTACGCACACGCGGGTCTGACGAGAACATGGGCTCCATGCACTGCTCCAGGGCAGCGATGGTGAAGTCCACGAATATCGGCGCCAGGGCCGCGCGGTGCTCGTCTTTCCTCGGATCGAACTGGTAGACCACCTCGCAGTGGGCCCACATGTTGTTCTCGTAGGGTACGTAGTACGGGTTGTCGGCCATGTCGTCCAGGATGCCGCCCTTATCGATCCATTCCCTCTTGATCTCCTTACAGGTGTCCCTCCAGTTCTCCTGGGTGTCCAGGGAATCGTTGCGGTCGAGGGCGGTGTTGAACGAGCCCCCTATCCTGAAGACGAGGGCGGGAACGGTCGCCCTCACGAAACCCATGAGGGACATGGATATAAAGGGGGTGAACCCTCCCATATCCATAGGTATGCCGCCCTGGTCGCAGACGATGGCTTTGAGCACCGACCGCTGATGCTCCAGCTCCTCCCCGGAGTTGGCCGCGAGTATGATGAGCAGGGTGTATTCAAGGGTCTTCCCCAGCACATCCTTGAGGGCGGTAGTGGAGGTCAGCTTGGTGAAAAGATGGGGGGCCATGACGTCGAGGTAGGCGGCGGTGGCCGTGCGCAGCGCGTTGTAGCCGATCTCCGCCTCCCCTATCTTCAGTACCGCGTCCAGGAAGCTCGCACGGTCGGGGAAGACGCACATGTAAAAACCCATATTGTCGGGTATCTCCGACTTGGCATCCAGGAGCGTGCCCTCCGTTTTCACCTCAGGTGGGCCCGGCCAGTTGTAGAGCTTGAGGGCGCACGCGGTGAATATCCCTAGCCCGCCGAGGGCCCCTGCGGAGCCGCGCATGATGCCCCGCAGCGATGGGCCGGGGCCGTCACCCGAGAACCACGCGGGGCCCGATCCCGGCGCTCCCAGCCTCAGGACCTCGCCGTCGGGCAGGACCCATTCCGCCCCCAGCACGTTGCGGGGGCTATAGCTCATGTAGATACTGTCGTGGCCCACGCCCCACCCCGAAGTGGCGCTGGCCAGGGGGGAGCAGTTGGGACCGGAGCCGTGGATGTGGAGGTTGAGGCCGAGCTTCATGGCCTCCGCCTGGAGCTGGGCGGCGATGGCATAGGGTTCCACCACCACGTACATGTTCTTCTCGTCTATCTCCAGGATACGGTTCATGCGGCGCAGGTCCACCTGCACCACGTTATCGTAGGTGGGGCCGCACCACACCCCCCAGCCGGTGGAGAAGGCCTTGAAGCGGATGCCGTGCTTGTTGCAGGCACGCACCACCGCCTGCACCTCCGCGGTGGAGGCGGGAAGCACGACGGCGGCTGGTCTTTTTACCCAGCGTTCCACCGGATGGTCGTTGTTCGTAGGCTGCCAGGCGTAGCCGTCCAGCACCCCGGGCTCGCGGGAGGCGTTCTCCGCACCCACCGCCGCCTCGAGGTCGCGGTAGGCCTCGTCGGTGAGAAGCGCTGTGGTCAGGGTGTCAAGGGCTGCCATCTCCCATCACCCCCTAGGCCCGTGCCGCTTGCATGATACCCGCCGCCTGCACGGCCAGGTCGACGAGGTCGTAGACGGGGAGGTCCATGCCCGTCTCCGCGGCTGAGTCCCGGAAGACCCGCACGCACCAGGGGCAGGCGGTGACTAAGGCCTCGGCCCCGGTGGCCCGGGCCTCCTCCAGCCTCTCGGTGGCGGTCCAGGTGGCGAAGTCGGGGAAGGCCTCGAGTACCCCGCCCCCGGCCCCGCAGCACCAGGCGTACTCCCGGATCCTCTCCATCTCGGTGAGCTCGGTGCCGGGGATGGAGGTGATGAGGTTGCGGGGGGCCTCGAAGATGCCCTTGCGCCCCGAGCGCTTGAGGGACATGGGGCGCTGCAGCTTATCTTCCTTCCAGTCGGCTAAGAAGGGCTCGCCCATCCTGCCCAGGTGGCAGGGGTCGTGGTAGGTCACGAGCAGGGGGATGGATGCGGTGAAGCGCAGCTTTCCCTCCGATACCAGCCTCTCTAAGTACTGGGTGATATGGAGCACCTCTAAGGGTAGGTCTATGCCCATGCGGGGGTAGAGGTACTTGAGATGGGCGTAGCCGTCGGCGCAGGGGGTGACCAAGGTCTTGGCCCCGGAGGCTTTGGCGCGGGAGAGCAGGTCCTCGGCGTAGTTGGCCGCCTCGCCGCGGTAGCCCAGCTCGTAGGCCCTTCCCCCGCAGCAGGACTCCTCGGCCCCGGCTATGCCCACGTCGGCCCCCGCTTGTAGCAGGAGCTGTACCGCCCCCCTGGCCGTGTCCCGCAAGTCGGGGTCGTAGGAGTAGCGGCAGCCGGCGTGGAAGAGCACCTCGCAGGTCTCGGTGTTGATGTCCTTCACGGGCAGGCCGGAGGCCCACTCCCCCCGCTTGGCCTTGGGCTCGCCCTGCACGTTGCCCTCTCTTTTGAGGGCGTCGATCATAGCCATGTGCTCCACTATGAGCTGGCCGGACTCGACGCAGTGGCCCCGCAGTTCTAAGAGCACCTCGGTTAGGTCGATGTCGTCGCGGTAGACCTTGCAGGCGGTATCGCAGGCCCCGCAGAGCTGGCAGCGGAATATGATCTCGGTGACGGCGTCGTTTAAGTCGCTTCTGCCGGAGAGGATGGAGTTGCCTACGATCATCCTTCCCGAGCCGGAGTAGGCGTGGAAGTTGTAGCGGCAGATGGAGGGGCAGTTCTTGGCGAAGCGCCAGCTCTTGATCTGGTTGAAGGGCACCCACTTGCAGGACGAGCAGCGGGAGCAGCCCTCCATGTCACGCTGGTAGTCGGAGAGCGCCATCTAGACCACCTCCTCTTTCGTAAAGCACAGCTTGCCGCGGTTGAGCACGTGATCGGGGTCGAGCATGTCCTTCACCTTCCTCAGGGCGGCCACGGTGTCCGGGCAGCGGGCGTAGGCGAGACCGGCCCAGGGGCCGTAGGGACGGGAGAAGAAGGCCCCGGCCGCAGACAGGGCGGCCGATGCAGCCGAGAAGAGCTCGCCCGCCGCGGCCGCGTCGGCCGGCCCGTAGTACAGGGTGAACTCTAAGTGCACGTTCCTGCCCTGCTGGATGGGCTGGATGTAGACCCCTATACGCTCCCGCGGATATCCCGCCCTCTCCGCTTCAGACTCCATGACCTCTATGAAGGAGGGCACCTTGTCCAGGGTGGTCAAAAAGAAGATGTCGGAGAAGGCGCCCTTGGGGGCCGCCTTGTAGTAGGGGTCAGGAGAGGGGGAGGCCAGGATGCGCTCCATCCTCCTGGCCGCACACCCGGCCACCTCGGGGACCGCGGCCACGCCCGCGGCCTGGGCGTGGGCGGCCAGGTCCTTTTCCTGGTAGGCCACCCGCCGCTCGGGCAGGTACTCGTATCCCGACACCCCGTAGATAACCGTCCAGGGGGCCTGTGCGGCGGCCAGCTCCTCGGTCCTGTCCGGGTCGCCGGAGATGAGCGTGGCCAGGGCGAAGGAGTTGAGGATGAGCCACTCGTCCGCGAGCTTGGGGCGCATGGCGCGGTAGGTGAGGTCGGAGAGGCGGGACAGTTTGGCGTCCGGGACGAAGTAGATCTTGTGTACGGTCGGCTTCACCTCGAGTTTGAGGGAGCACCAGGTGACCGCGGCCATGGTGCCCTGCGATCCCTGCACCACGCGCACGAAGTCGGTCTGGGCGGGGCCCATGGGGTTCTTCTGGGCCGCCCCGGCCGCCCACTGCTGCTCCAGGGAGCCCGGGCCCGCGGCGGAGCCGGTGCGGAAGAGGTCGCCGGTGCCGAAGACCAGCTCGGTGCAGAGCATGGGGTCGGTCATGTCCCAGTGGTACTTGGGGATGAGGATGGGCTCCCGCTCCAGGGAGGAGGCCAATACCGACTTGCCCCGCTTGGGCGCCAAGGGCATGAGCACCTTGAGCCCCAGCTTATCCACCTCCGGGATGAGGGCCTCGTAGGTCACCCCGGGCTCGATCAGGGCCACCTTGTTGCGGCGGTCCAGCCTCACGATCCTGTCCATGCCGGAGAAATCGACGATGACCGCCTCGCCCTGTGGCACGGAGTCACCCCGCAGCCGTGGTGGGGCGGAGGAGGAGAAGACTAAGTTGAGCCCGTCTGCCCGGGCGAGCTTTATGAGCTCGCGCACCTCGGCGGTGGAGGAGGGCCTGACCACGAGGGAAGGCTTGTCCCCGCGGGGGGGCTCGCTCCAGGTGGCCAGGAGGGAGGGGTCCTGAGACACGTTGCCGGCGCCCACGATGCCGGAGATCTTCTCTGCGTTGATGGTCATGTGGTTCCTCCCTTCCTAGGCGGCTTTCCCGGCCAGGGCCCGGAGTCTGTCCAGCATCGACGGCGGGGGCGTATCCGAGAGGGTCTTTAAGATGTTCTTTTTCATGCCCGCCACCATCGCCTTTCTCACCAGGGGGATGTCCAGCAGGCGGGAGGAGAACTTCATCAGCTTATCGTTGTCGAGATACTTCATGAAGGGGCCGGCTTTATCCAAGAGGCGGTCTATCTTCTGTACCGTCTTCTCCTCGGCCTCGTCCATGCGGTTCAGGAGGTCCCCCATGTTCACCCCCGCCTCCGCCATCACCCCCTCCAGCGCCTCGCCCTGGATGGCCATGAACTTGTCCAGCACCCCGTTGCGGTAGGCGCACTGCATGACCCGGAACACCTCTGCGGGATCGAGCGACAATCTACTCACCTCCGTAGCCTCGAGCGAAACCTTTGGCCCTCATCGGGCCGGCCTCATCTTGATCTTTAACAACCACTGGTCGCAAGTAACCGCGGGCTTTCTGGATATGGGCAACATGGCCCGCCGGGCATCTTCTCCAAAGGAACTCCTATATAATATCGCTATGACGGCTCCCTTTTAACCCCCTGCAGCACCACCTCTATGGCCGTGTCGAACAACTCCCGATACGCCCCTGCCCCCCCGCTGATCTCGTCCTCTAGAACGGCGAGATCCAGGATACCGGTGGCCATCCTCCATGTGATCAAAGCGAGAGCGTTGGGATCGAGCGTCTTCTTGAAGCTGCCTTCATCGATCCCCTCCTGGATCACCTTGATACCATGCTCGAGCAACGCCGCCGTTGACCGGTTTATGGTCTCGACCAGGTCGTCTGAGGTGTTCTTGCGTGCGTCCTCGGTGAGGAAATACTGGGTGATGCGGAAATACTCCCGATTCTCCAGGCAGTGGTCGATGAAGGAGTAATAGATGGTTCTTACCCTCTCCTCCGCTCCCTTCGCCTTCGCCACAGCCTTGGTCATGCGCTCCTCCAGGATGCGAAATCCCTCCATGATCACCGAGATATACAACTCATCCTTGCTGCTGAAATAAATATACAGGGTGCCTTTGGAGAGCTCGGCTCGCTCCGCTATCTCCTCCATGGTAGTGCGGTAGCCCTTCTCGAAGAAAAGGTCCGCGGCTGTAGAGAGAATGCTCTCCCTGCGGTGCTGCTTTTCTCTTTCTTTACGTGCCGAGACTCCCATGGCGAAGGGTAAAGCCTTTCCTATCGGCAGTTGAAAACAGACCGGCAGGGATTTTTATACCATTGACATGACCATCAGTCATTCTATAACCAATAGTCACCCATGTCAATGCTAGTCCGGATGATACCTTACCCCATCCTTTTCAAGCGGTTCAACCGGTGACGCAGTGGATGGTGTTGGTAGTGGGGACCCCTTCCTCGCCGGGGTCCTTGAGTCCCGCGGTCACCACCACCGTACTCCCCCGTCCCAGGTATCCCTCTTTCCTGGCCACATCCTCGGAGGACGCGAACATCTTCTCGATGCCGCCCTGTACCCCCACCAGCCGGGGATGGACTCCCCAGAAGAGCGCGAGACGCCGCGCGACCCGCTTTTCCGGCGTGGGGGCGAGGATGGGCTGCCGGGGCCGGAAGCGGCTCATCTGGCGTGCGGTGAACCCCGATTCCGTGGGCGCCACGATGGCCGTGGCCTCCGTCTGGCGGGCGAGTTCGCAGGCTGCAAAGCAGACCGCCTCCACCATGCCGCTGCTTATCCAGCGCCTGCGCTCATCCAGCCAGCGATCGTAAGGCAGGGTCGTCTCCGCCTTGAGGGCGACGCGTTGCATGGTCTCCACCGCTTCCACCGGGAAACTCCCTACCGCGGTCTCCCCGGAGAGCATAACGGCATCGGTCGCATCGAAAACCGCGTTGGCCACATCGGAGACCTCCGCCCGTGTCGGCGACGGGTGTTCGATCATGCTCTGCAGCATCTGGGTGGCGGTTATCACGGGCTTGCCCTGGCTGGCCGCTACTTCGATGATGCGCTTCTGCAGAAGCGGTATCTCCTCCAGTGGCATCTCCACTCCCAGGTCTCCGCGGGCGACCATGACCCCATCCGCCTCTCTGACCACGGCCTCCAGGTCCTCGACCGCCTCCTGCTTCTCGATCTTGGCTATGATGGGGGTATCCGAACCCCATTCCCTTATCTTCTCACGCAGGTGTACGAGATCACGGGGGGACCGCACGAAAGAGAGCGCGACCCAGTCTATGCCCAGCTCCAGGCCGAGCTCCAGGTCGGAGAGGTCCTTCGCGGTCAAAGGGGGGACATCGAGCCGAACCCCGGGAAGGTTGATGCCTTTGCGCGAGCGCAGTACCCCTCCCGCCTCCACCTTGCAGCGGACCTCGGTGTCGCTCGTACCGACAACCCTGAGGCGCAGGGCCCCATCATCGAGGAGCACGGTATCGCCCGGCTGCAGCACTGCGGGCAGTCCGGGGTAGTTCACGCCGGCGCGGGAAGCGTCACCCAGGGCCTCTGTTGTAGTAAGGGTGAAGTCTTGTCCGTCGACGAGGCAGGCCTCGTCGCCTGCTATATCACCCAACCTGATCTTGGGACCCATGAGGTCGAGGATGGCGCTCACTTCCCTGCCGGCTCTTTGCGACGCCTGCCGCAGAGCCTGCAGCTCTTCGCGTATGACGTCGTGAGAGGCATGGGAGGCGTTGATACGGGCTACGTCCATCCCCGCCGCTATCATGCGCTCGAGTGTTCCCACGTCCCGGCATGCCGGTCCGAGGGTGGCTACGATCTTGGTCTTCCGGACTACTGCCATCTCATTCCCCCCCCAACGCCACCCGGTAGATGCCCTCCGGGCCCGTATAATACAGCTCGTTTGCGACCTCGTCCCACGCCAGCGGCGCTTCAGCCCCGAGGTCAGGGTAGCGGTAGATGATGCGCTCCTCGTAGTCCATGTACTCCAGGCCTTTCTCGCCCACGTACGCTAACCGCTCCTCCTCCCGGGCTGGATAGAAGCGATAGTATGCTTCATCGTAACCCAGGCCGTCAGTGGAGGCCACCTTCTTGAGCACGTCTGGCGGCTCCGCCCTGTACCAGATCCCCTTGACCATATCCTGCCCTTTTATGGGTATGGGCGCGAAGTACAACACCGTGTCCTGGGCCGGCCACCAGATGAATCGCACCTCCCCGTCGCACTCGACGCAATACTCCCATCCCTCCCTGCCTGGAACCGCTATCTGCAGGAAGTAGCGGTAATCGTCATCTGCTGCCGAGAGGGCGGTATCGTGGCGGGACATCACCTTCCCTCCCGCCGGATCCCATACCGCCAGGGCTTGCGCCTCCGCCAGGAGGGTTTTTCCGGAACCATCCGCATCCATCACCCAGAAGTCCGGACTCTCGGATGCACCTTGCTGCGAGATGGTCCAGAGTATGTATCGTCCATCCGGAGAGGGGATGGGATTCCCATCGTATGCGGGGCTCGCGGTGAGGTTCTCGCTGGCCCCCTGCGCCACATCCAGAAGCTGGATGTCTCCCCCGTCTTCGTAGACGAGATAAGGGGTGTCGCCCAGCCAGGCCAGCTTTGCTCCGTCAACCTCCCCGCTGAAGGCGGTGCGGAGGCCTTCGCCCAGCTCCACTACATGCAGCATGGCGCTTCCTCCGGGCTGCCCTCCTATATAGGCGAGAAGGCGCCCATCGCCGGAGACCTGCATGGAGCGTACCTCCGTATCCTCGAGGGGAACGGATAACGTACCTTCGGCAGCGACCTCTTTGACCTGGGTCTTGGGAGTGACCACCATCCCCGAGAGGATGTCCAGCATGAGATAGCTGATCCCCACCAGGACGGCGCAGGAGGCGACCATGACGATGATGATGACGATGTAGCGCTTGGAAATCGGCCTTCTCCCCTCGCTCTCAGCCCTCTCCCGCCAACCCCTGACCGGGCATTATAACGACTCAGGCCCTGAGCCGGTTGGCGCCATGAGGTGGGGCGGGTTCCCTGGCTCAGCTCCCCGTGTAGCCCTCCGCGAAAAACCATTCCTGGGAGGGAGAGGTGGTGCCCTGCGAACAGCTTCCTCCATCCCGCGTCTTGTAGATGAAATACATGGCCCGCTCGGCGACCAGGGGGGCCTCCGACTCCACCAGGGTGGAGAACTCGCTCTGCTCCAACCCGGGCAGGTCGTCAACGTGCACGGTAAACCGCGCATGGGGCTCGATGACCACGTTTTGCACCACCGTGCTGCCGTCCCCGCGCATATAGGTCAGGGTGGCCTGCGTTGATGACGAGCCCGGGTTCTGTAACAGCAGGTAGGTGTCGAAGTCGCCGCCGGTATATCCCTCCGCAAAGTACCAGCGGCCAGAGGGCTGGCCCACCCCCATGGCGTCGTGTCCGCCGCCCTTGCCGAAGTAAGAGAAATACATGGCCCGCTCGGCTACTACAGGGGTGTCCGACTCCACGTACGTGGACAGCTCGGTCTGTTCCAGGCCGGGAAGGTCGTCCGCGTGCACGGTGCAGCGGCTGCGCGCCGGCACCTCGAGCTGCAGCTCCCTGGTGGAGGCATCGGGCAGCATGAAGGTGAGTCTTGTCTTGGCGGCGGTGTCATTGGGGTTCGCCAACAGGATCCAGGTATCGAAATCGCCGCCGGTGTACCCCTCTGCGAAGTACCACGTCTTGCCCAGAACTGGCGCACCTTCCGCCACCGTCCCTCCCCCCACTCCCTTGTATCCGAAGTAGACGGCCCGCTCCGCCACCACCGGCAGGTCGCTCTCCATCTCCGTGGAGAACTCCCCGGCATCCAGGCCCGGCTCCCGGTCGACCCAGATGGTCATGCGCGAGTTGGGTGGCAGGGTGTAGTAGAGTTCATCTACCTCTCCCGTGTTGCCCAGAAAATATACCGTGAGGCGAGCTTCACCTCCGTTGGGGTTCTGCACCAGGTAAAAAGTGTCGAAATCGCCGCCGGTGTATCCCTCGGCGAAATACCACTTGATGCTGGCCTGGTTCACCCCCATGCAGGCATGCCCTCCCTTCCTGCCGCTTCCCAGGAAATCGAAGTACATGGCCCGCTCCGCCACTACCGGCTGGTCCGAGCTTACCTTTATGGAGACCTCCGAGTTCTGTACCCGGTCGTTCACGCAGATGGTAAAGCGGGAACGAGCCCCCACCGTGCAGGTCTCCTGGGTGGTCCCGCCGCCCGGGAACATGTAGGTCACGGTACACAGGGCAGCGGTGTCCCCGGGGTTCTGGATCAACAGGTATTCGTCAAAATTCTGTGAAGCCAGGTAAAAGAAGTGGGTCTGCAGGCCCACCACGGAGGCAAAGAGGGTCCCGCTCACCGTCTTGCTCCCGCCGCTGCCGTCGATGCGTATCTGCTTGACACGGCCGGAGGTCCAACGCGAGAGCACTTCGAAGCCGTAAAGGGTCCCC
>Ga0315288_10012547_pt1 | contig 10645 bp, 4 predicted proteins | sample YL17G11_20_MG_FD_203454 | JGI IMG/M metagenome (GOLD analysis project Ga0315288, IMG submission 203454) | Sediment microbial communities from Yellowstone Lake, YNP, Wyoming, USA - YL17G11_20 | ecosystem: Environmental > Aquatic > Freshwater > Lake > Sediment | place: USA: Wyoming | collected...
AAAATCGAGCCGATCAACGAGAAGGAGTTGAGCATTCCCGCCTACTGGGTCCGGCCGCCGCAGGCTCTTGGGGCGGAGGCCGGGATGCACAGGTTCATCCTGGCGCTTCACTATCCGGCCCCTCAAGGCATGCCGCAGTCGTATCCAATCGCGGCGATCTACAAGGACACGGCGACGGTACCCACTGGCCCGTGGGTTCTGCCGGGTGAGTACACGGTCAAGATGACCGTCGGCGGCAAGACCTATACGCAGCCGCTCAGGGTGAGAATGGATCCCCGAGTTAAGACGTCGCCTGCGGACCTGGCCTTGCAGTTTAAGCTATCGATGCAGTGCTATGAGGGAACCAATCAGGCGCGCCAGGCGCTGGCGGAGATGCGGACTCTCAGGGCCCGGATCAAAGCGTTGGGCGATCGCCTGGGGAAGAGCGCGCTGACCGGAACCCTGGCTGAGTTCGATAAAAAGATCGAGACCATCGAGGGGGCCGGAGAAGCGAGCATCCCGCGGGGCAGCGCCGCTCCCGCGGGGACGGGAAAACCGACGCTCGGCCGGGCGGCACGAGAAATGGGCTCGCTCATGGTGCTTCTCTCTGGGAATACCCCGTTCCAGGGCGGCGATATGACGCCTACGACCCAGGCCGTTGCGGCGGCCGAGCAGACATCGAAAACGTTTCGCGAGCTCATGGCCGCTTGGGAAAATATCAAGACGAAAAGCCTTGCCGAGCTCAATTCGGAACTCCGCAAGGCCGGGCAGCCCGCGTTGACTCTCGAGGAAATAAAAAAGAACTGACGCTCGGATTCCATGACTCAGCCATCGCTAAAGGCTTATTTTCGAATCCGGCTTATGATTCCGCAATCTGAAAGGAGGGCGCGCCCTTGAAATCCAGACATTTTTTCTTGGTTCTAGCATCGCTGGCACCGAGTCATCCTCCGAGATGAATCCTAATAGACTTTCCCTAATAGATCCTTATAATGAGCGGGGGCCATCGCAGCAATATTCCTCCTCTCATTCGAATTAGTAGTCGAAGAGAGTTTACGATGGCTCACCTCCTAAGTGAAATTGCGAACTTCACTGTACACTAGCTTGAATGGACGATTAAGGACGGTATTCCCTATCACGTCCCTACGTTGATGAAGGAAGTGAAAGAAATGGTAGACCAGCGCAGGATCGATCGGGACAAAAAAAGGGAATGATTTGATGACTTGCCCTCGAATATATTCTTAAGATATCTGGTACACAAAGGGAAACATCTTGGTTTTTAACGAGAAGTTAAATGAACTAAGTTAAGGTCAGTCCCTAGACCGGGTTGTCTATAGACTCGGGGGGATGGCTGAAGTATTTTGCCCCTTCCGCCGTCATATAAAAATCGTCTTCAATCCGAATCCCATATTTATCGGGGATAACGAGCATAGGTTCATTGCTGAAGCACATGCCTTCCTGCAGAGGTCTCTTATTGCCTTTGACGAGGTGGACCAATCCGTCGTGGCCGTCCACACCCATTCCGTGCCCGGTCCGGTGGGGGCAGCCGGGGAGTTTGTATCCGCCCGGAAAACCATGATCCACATACACCTGGCGGGCTGCTGCATCGACGTCTTCACAAGGGACGCCTATGCGCGCTGCGGCGAACGCGGCTGCCTGAGCCTTCAGTGCGAGATTCCACATATCTCTCTGCTCTTGGCTGGGTGTTCCGTAAACGATAGTCCTGGTAATATCTGCGCCATAACCGTCCGGCACCACTCTACATCCGCCGTCCATAAGAACGATAGACCCTTCCTGGACCGTAAAGCGTTTGATGCTGCCGTGGGGTCTGGATGATGCGAAGTCGATCTGAGCTCCAAAACCGCCCGTAACGCCTAAAGCGCTGAACGCTTTGGCAGAGAGCGCGCGGATATCCTGGGAGTCCATACCTATCTCGATCTTAGGTATATACGCCTTTGCAGCCGCCATAGCGATGTCGTTAGCCTTTTGCATCAGGGCTATTTCGGCCGGACTCTTGATAAGCCGCAATTCCTGGACCACAGGAGCCGCGTTGACAAACTGGAGCGTTGGAGCTACCAAGCGCACACCGTCCATGATGAAGAAGCGCATCATTTGCTCGATTCCGACTCTTCCGGAGCGGATCCCTCTATCGCTGAGAATCCCGGCGATCACTTTGTAAGGGCTCTCGTCCTCCTCCCATGTCCGTATGTCCGTGCCAAAGCGGATGAGCTCCCGGGACCGGTCCTCCTCGAACTTGGGCGTAACCCAAGCCATCTCGCCTTTAGCCGGCAGAACCCAGGCAAATGTCCGTTCGCTGCCCCCCCAAGTCATGCCGGTGAAATAATACATGCTCGAGCCACCCTCGAGAATGATGGCATCGATTTTGTTCTCAACCATCAGCTTCCGGGCCTTTTCCTGGCGTTCCGTCCGCTCTTGGTCTGTGATGGGGACAATCCCGTCCGTCATGGGCGTGAGCGACGCAAACGGATCTGCAGACTTAGCGGCCGTAGCCTCGGGAGATTTGGCTTTACAAACCGCCATCGTACAGGCCGCGGCTGCGGCGCCACCGGACACCTTCAAAAAATTCCTTCTGTTAAGACTCATGTTCCTCCCTCCTTAAACTTAGAATTTAAAGCATGTTACTATCCGGTACGCTAGCGGATCTATTTGACTAACTTTGACTCAAGCCACCTGTCGATATCGGCTTTGCGAAAGAGAATCAACCCTTGCTTTTTGCCGGAGCAATAATTCTATTTGATCAGCCGGAGCTCTGTGACCGGAGGTGTTAAGTATCTCGCACCGTTCTGCTCGACGATGACCATTTCCTGGAAATGAATTCCGATATTTGCCTTTTGTTGTTCGGAATAAGCAGTTGCGCGCAGCTCCACGGCATAAATATCATCTTTATGAATTTTCATATTTACCTTTTCACCATAGGACTTCCAGGGAGGACCCAGAATGATGCCCAATCCATGCACCCATAGGCCGGTCGTATGCCCGGTGGCATGCCCGTAGTCGAGACAGCCGGAGCTCGTGACGACCGCACGTCCTGCTTTATCGACCTCTTGTCCCGTGGCTCCCGGCTTGATCTTGGAAACAGCCGCCTGAATTGCTTTGACGCCTACAGCAAATATTTTTTTGATGTGTTCCGGAGCTTCCGTTTCTCCTTCTTTCAAGACATAAGCCACCTTGTTGAGGTCGGACATGTGGCCTTCCAAAAGAAAGCCCGAGTTGATTACGATCAAATCGCCGCGTTCGACCACCTTATCGAGCGGGGGGGCGCCTACTCGGAAAGCGCCCACAGAGACCCCGGGACACGAAGATTCACGCCAGGCCGGCCCCATACCTTCTTCCTTGATTCGCGCTCTAATATAATTGAAGATCCCCCTAGCCGTCGTAACTCCTGGAACGACTTTGCTCAGAGCTTCATCCGTGATCTCGGCGGATTTTCTCGCCGATTTCTCGATCAATTGAATCTCGGCAGGGACCTTGCGGTTCCAGAGTGAGATGATGATTTTTTCTGCCGAAACCACTCTCCGGGCTAAATCCGGGCCTACGGATTTGTCGAATATATTCTTCATGCCTAGAGTTAGGCCGTCCGCGACCCCCTCTTCTTCCGAATAATTCAATCCAATCGATTTTGGATTCAACTCTTTCACCGTTTTTCCCAGTACATCCAAGAATCCCGAGTGGCCGTTTAATCTGTCATAGGTGTAGGTTAAGACTTTTTTATAAAGACCTGTATCGCGGATATATTTTGCGTCAGCCTCAGCCGCTATCGCTGTTCTTTCGCCTGAAACCGTGAAAATGAATGCCGCCGGAACTTTGACGTCCTCTCCGCCGATAAACTCCACGATCGGGTCGAGCTGGATCTTCCGGTCCCAGATCACGTTTGTCATGTCATCGTTTGGATCCCTGGTGAGAGTGATCCAGCAATCGATGTTGTATTCCTGCATAATGGGGATCAGGTACATATTCAGCTTGTCTCGCCTGATTAAATCCCTCAGTTCAAGATTTGTGTATCTGAATCCGAATTGGGCGGATACTGGGGGTGTCAGGATAAAGGTAAACGCCAAAACCAGAAAGAAATTTGTTTTTTTCATTGTTAAGCCCCTTTCATTTTGAAAACTTAGAAAACGAGTTGGCATAGACATCAATTTTATAATGTACGATCCTTTTTTCAAGGCAAAGCCGCGCGGGCATAAAAATACTTGACATTAAACATTAAATATAGAATTAAATATATCAAATATACAACTTTGTCAAGTATATCAATGTACGATCCTTTTTTCAAGGCAAAGCCGCGCTGGCATAAAAATACTTGACATTAAACATTAAATATGGAATTAAATATATCAGATATACAACTAGTTCAATTAAAATTTTGAAAGGAGGTTGGTTCAAATGAAAAAGTCGTGTTTTGTTCTTATCGTTTTCTTCTTCTTCTTATTTACATTTTATTCCTTCGGGCAAGAGCAGTATGGAAATATACGAGGCACAATTGTTGATACCGAAGGAACGCCCCTTCCCGGAGTCGCAGTAACTCTTGGAGGACCCTATGCTCCAAAAATGCTCATAACCTCTAGCGGAGGGATCTTCCGATTTGTCAATATGTTGCCTGGCACCTACACTCTCAAATGTGAACTTTCCGGATTCAACACATACATCCAGGAGAACATAGTTATTCGTATTGGAACGAATGTCGACTTGGAAGTTAAGATGTTACTATCTACTCTGAAGGAAGAGGTAACGGTCGTTGCAATAGTTCCAGTCATCGACCTCAAGAAAACATCCATCAGTTCACAAGTTGGCGAGATGGCCTTAGAAAAGCTTCCCTCCGCTCGGGATCCGTGGGCCCTCATGCAGCAACAGCCGGGGACACTGGCTGGTGCAGAAAACGTCGGCGGAAGCGCTTCCGGATCTCAATATGGCTCACGAGCCAGAGGCGCTTTGGGTGGCAGCAGCATGTATAACATGGACGGACTGAACATTACGGAAGGCGGAGATTCGACCGGTGCTTCAAAAATATACTACGATTTTGACACTTTTGAAGAGGTCGAGGTAACAACTGCCGGCCAGGACACCTCTATACAGACGGCCGGTGTTAATATCAATTTCGTTACGAGGAGCGGCAGCAACAAGTTGGCTGGGACGACTCGTCTTTTTTACACCGGCGATAAGTTCCAGAGTGACAACCGCACCGAAGAGATAAAAAATCTACGTCAGGCAGGGGATGCTATTAATCAGATCATGGACTATGGCTTCCAGCTGGGCGGCCCCATCAAAAAAGATAAGCTTTGGTTCCAAATCGGATATGGTGTCCAGGATATCAGGATGCAAACCATCACGGGTGACCCTGACGAGACCTCGATTAAGACTTTCAATGGCAAACTGAATTGGCAAATGAGCCCCAAAACCAGAGCTATGCTAGGCTTTATTTACAATGCGAAGGAAAAATGGGGAAGGTCCGCAAGTGCTACCCGGCCACCTGAAACAACTCATCATCAACATGGACCATTTCCCTATTGGAAGGCGGAAATTGAACATACTTTTTCCGACAACCTGCTCGTATCTCTAATGGGGAGCTGGTTTCCAGGAGGCTATAGTCTGGATCCTAAGGGAGGCCTGGATACCCAGATTGGCTATGACGAAATCACCGGCATGTGGTCTGGTTCGTACTGGGCTTGGAATGGGAAATATCACGCGTATGATGGGAGACTTGCTGGGATCCTTTTCGTAGAGGATATTTTTGGCGGTAACAACGAATTCAAATTCGGAGCGTATTACCGATATCAGCCAATTCTTTCACATTATCAATATGCCGGGGACGTCCAGAGAACTTTTCGGGATGGAGTGCCGTATTCCGCCCTGGTATATCGAGAAGCTCCAATGAGATATGCAGGTAATAAAATCAGCTTTTATATCACCGACGCCTATACACGCGGAAGATTAAGCCTTAATTTAGGTCTTAGATTTGACAGGGAGAAGACTTGGACAAATGATTCAGAGATAAAGGCAAGCAAAATTGTTCCTTCTTTATTGCCTGGTTATACTTCTCCTGGAATAGATTCTAACCTTATCTGGAACACTCTTTCGCCTCGGCTTTCTATGACCTATAATATCTCCGGCGACGGAAAATTCGTATTCCGGGCAGGTGTGGCCCGGTATGGAAACCCGATGCCAAACGATTTGGCCACACAACTTTCAACGACGGTAGTATGTTCGGCCCAATATTATTGGAACGATATGAACGGTGATAAAAAAGTTACACAGAATGAACTTGTTGGCTTTCCTTATACTGGTTTGATATCCTTCTCCGGCTTTGACCCTTTTAATCCCACCGTTGCCACATCACCTAACAAGATTGATCCGGATTTAAAATCTCCCCGTACTGATGAAGTTATTTTAGGTATCGAGAGAGAAATTTTGCCCGACTTTTCCATGAGGGCTAATGTTATTTTTCGCCGCAATAGCAGGCTAACATGGAAACCTTATATTGGTGAAAGCAGGGACAGTTATATCGGGCCAATTATGAAAACCCTCACCTACAGTGGGAAGACATATTCCTATGAATATTGGACTTTAGCTAAATACAGACCGACGGGGACCTATTTGACCAACCGGCCCGATTACCATGAGAACTACTCAGCTTTTGAAGTCGTTGCAGACAAACGCTTCAGCAAAAAGTGGATGATGAATTTCTCTTTTACCTACCAACTCAACACCCAGCACTATGGAGACAAGGGCTTCAATGATCCTACGAACATAGCATATTTGGAGGGCGCTTCGCTCTATAACGTTAAGTGGATGGCAAAAATTAATTGGATTTACCAATTGCCTTGGGGAATAGACTTTAGCGGTTTTGTGAATGCCAGACAGGGATATATATTTGCTCCTGTCCTTAGCGTTAAGACACCTGAAAGAGCCGCTGTCGGCTTGAGCGGTTCGTATTCACTTTATACAGAAAAATATGGCAGCCAGAATCTGGAAACGTTTTACAATTGTGATTTGCATTTGGGAAAAGGGTTCAAATTAAAAGAATATGGCACTCTCACTTTGATGGTAGACGTTTTCAATGTTTTTAATTTCAATTTTGATCTTTCACGCCGAGCTACTATTAACGCATCAAATTATAACCAGATTCAGCAAATTCTCAATCCTCGCGTCATTCGTTTCGGGATGAGATATTCCTATTAGAAAAACGGGGTCGCTGTCCTCAAGCTCACCTCAAGCACGATCGTTGTTGAGAAGGGAGGATCCCCCCTCCAGATCCTCCCTTCATTACCTCATGTTATTTTCATAAAAGCTAGAGGAAGAGGAACAGAGAAACTTTCTATCTGGAATAAAGCCTCAACCATACAGGTCATAAAGGAATAGAAAAAGGAATAATTATCTCATGAAGAGAGCGGTTGGTTTCTTTACGCTCTTGCTTTTTTTTGCCAATATCTTGAGCCATTCTGAAGAAAAGACCCCTCGTCTTGACGTGCTCCTCATAACCATTGATACCCTCAGGGCTGATTACTTGAGTTGTAATGATCAAACCCATATAAAAACTCCCAATATCGACCGGCTTGCTGCCCAGGGTTTACTCTTCTCAAGAGCCTATGCCCATAACGTTTTGACGTTGCCTTCCCATATCAACATATTGACCGGAACCTATCCTTTCTTTCATGGAGTGAGGGATAATATCGGTTTTAGATTAAGCGAAGAATCTATCTTGATATCTGAAATCTTGAAGGAGAAAGGATACCGGACTGCGGCTTTCATCGGCGCTTTTCCTCTTGATGAGCGTTTCGGCCTTAACCAAGGTTTTGATCTTTATGACGATTTCTACGGGAACACATCTTATCTCCATGATTTATTCTATGTTGAGCGGCCTGCGGATAAAGTCATTGACGCAGCTATGGATTGGATCGGAAAAAAGCAGCCGAATAATACTTGGTTTTGTTGGATTCACCTTTTTGATCCGCATTCTCCTTATAATCCTCCTCAGGCTTTCAAAGAAAAATACCCATCTGATTTCTATGGTGGAGAAGTGGCCTTCGTTGATCAGGAACTCGGAAGGCTGTTTGATTTCTTGGCAAAAAGGAAAGACAAAAGCTTCCCTTTGACTATTCTAACTTCGGATCATGGTGAAAGTTTAGGCGAGCATGGCGAGCAAACTCACGGCGTGTTTGCCTATAATAGCACTCTCCAGGTTCCCTTGGTCATTTATCAGCCCAAGATTTTCCCCCGAGCCCAAACTTTTAAAGAAATTGTGGGGCATATCGATATCGCGCCGACGATCCTGGACATATTGGGATTAAAAATTCCCAAAGATATGCAGGGACGGTCCCTCCTTTGGCTGTCGAAAAAGCCTTCAACCTGGAAGGAGCAAGATTATTATTTTGAATCGCTTTCACCAAATTTGCTGCGCAACTGGGCTCCCCTCCACGGCTTGATTCGAGGAAGCTCAAAGTTTATTTCCTTGCCTCTCCCAGAGCTATACGATATGGATAAAGACCCATCAGAAAAAAATAATCTTATTGTAGACAAAAGTCGTCAAGCCGAGGGGCTAAAAAGAGGTCTTAGCCAAATTCTTGGAAGGGAAGGCCAACCGCTCTCAGGCAGGAGGTTAGAAACCCGAGAGACCATAGAGAAGCTGCAATCTTTGGGCTATTTTGCTCATTCCTTTTCCACATCCCAAAAAATCAATTTTACCGCCAAAGATGACCCCAAAGAACTAATTAGGCTTGATCAAAAAATGCAGGAAGGAGTCATTGCTTATCAACTGCAGGACATCCCAAGAGCTATAAAGATATTTGAAGCCATCCTGGCCGAAAGACCTGATTTCACGATCATCTACTCGAATCTTGCCTTTATCATGAGGGAGACCGGCCGATTGGATCAGGCCGTTGAATATGTCAGAAGGGCGTTGGAGTTTGCCCCGGGTGACCCTTTTCTCATGAGCCATCTCGCGATGTATTACCAAGAAGCCGGCCAACTCAATAAGGCCAAGACTCTTCTTGAAGGACTGGCGCAAGCTGATCCATATGATGTGGAGACTCTGAACCTGTTAGGGGTGACCTACTGGAAACTCGGAAGTAATCGAGAGGCGATTACAACTTTTCAAAAAGCGGTGGCTCTGGATAAGGGCTATGCCGGCCTCTATAACAACTTGGGCTCTGTCTACATGAGCCAACAGGATTACTCCCAGGCCAATGAATACTTCGAGAAAGCGCTTTACTATGATTCGAATCTAGCCTCGGCTCACAATGGCTTAGGCGTTATCAAGGCCAAAAATAACCAATTGCCCGAGGCCCTTCTTGAATGGAAAAAGGCCGTGAGTCTGGATAAAAATCAACATGATGCCCTTTATAATCTCTGTCTTCTCTTGACTAAAATGAATCAATTCGAAGAGGCCATGAAATATATTGAGTTATTTATTGTCACGGCTCCTGCCTCTCAATACTCCGCGGATATAGAAAAAATGAAAGAGCTTCGGGATAAGCTCAAAGATTTGATAAAACAGGGAGCACGAAGCTTGTCCATAGAAGTATTGATGCGAATTCATGATTAAGAGCCATGATTTCCAAAAACCTGCAAGGATTCTTTCGTTCGTGGCTCATGGCCGCAAAGATATACATTTAGAACAGGAGGGAGATATTCATGACACCAAAACTCGTGCGTAAAGTCCATTTCATTCTTCCTTTTCTGATCGTCATCCTCTTGATCGCCTGCCGGCCTGAAGGGAATGGCGGCGGCGGTTCTCAGACCGCCCGTCTCCGGTTCGGGATTTCTTTCCCCGAAGAGCGGAGTGGTCAGCCTCTCGACGGACGGATGCTCTTGATGATTTCCACAGACGGCAACAGGGAACCACGATTTCAAATCAGCACAGGCGCGAATACTCAACTCATCTTTGGAATCAACGTCGATGGTCTAAAACCGGGAGAGACGGCCGTCATCGACAGCAGCGTTTTCGGCTATCCGCTTAAAAGCCTTTCCAAGATCCCGCCGGGTACATACTGGATCCAAGGGCTTCTCCATCGCTATGAAACGTTTCATCTGGCTAACGGCCATACTGTAAAGCTTCCCATGGATAGGGGAGAGGGACAAAAATGGAACCTGGCGCCGGGCAATCTCTACAGTACTCCCCAGCAAGTTCTTCTGGATCCTCAAAGAAACGAGATGATTTCCATCACGCTGGACAAGGAAATCCCTCCGATTCCGGACCCCAAGGAAACAAAATATGTCAAGCATGTCAAAATCCAGAGCAAGTTGCTGACAGAATTCTGGGGCCGCCCCATGTATCTCGGCGCCAATGTTCTTTTGCCCCAAGGCTTCGATGAACATCCCGAGGTCCGCTATCCGCTCGTAGTCAACCATGGCCATTTTCCTTACGAAACACCGACCGACCCCCTCCCATTTCGTGATATTCCTCCAGATCCGGATCTTAAGCCTGATTACAGTGAGCGGTTTCGTTGGGAGGGATACAACAGGACTATTCAAGAATATGGCTATGAGTTTTTCAAGTACTGGACAGCCCCAGGCACACCGCGCATGATCATCATTTCCATCCAGCATCCCACTCCCTATTTTGACGATTCTTATGCCGTCAATTCGGCGAATCAGGGGTCATACGGCGACGCAATCAATTACGAGTTGATACCTTATATCGAGCAGAAATTCC
>Ga0315288_10012549_pt1 | contig 10643 bp, 7 predicted proteins | sample YL17G11_20_MG_FD_203454 | JGI IMG/M metagenome (GOLD analysis project Ga0315288, IMG submission 203454) | Sediment microbial communities from Yellowstone Lake, YNP, Wyoming, USA - YL17G11_20 | ecosystem: Environmental > Aquatic > Freshwater > Lake > Sediment | place: USA: Wyoming | collected...
GTCGCGCAAATAGTTCCACATCCGCCAGGACAAACCCCCGCGCAATAGAATCCCTCCCCGGGGCGGCAACGCGGCGGTGTGCAGACCGGTGTCGCCAGCGGCGCCGGGGTCGCGCGCACCGGACGCGGTAGGGGTGTGGGCTTCACGATCTTGCCGTTGCTGCACACGCGCGATAGCGCGTTGTATATGGTGCCGTTGCAGCAACCTTCCGTCTCCAAGTTGTAGGTCGCCGCGTCGCAGCAGCCGAGCTTGAGCTTGTTGTAAGCCGTGCCGGCGCAGCAGCCCTGGGTCTTCGTTTCGGTGCATGCCTGCGGCGCGGCTGCAACCGGTGAAGGCACCAGTTGCATGGCGAAGGAAAGGAGGACAATGAACATTGCCGTTCTCCTCCCTGGCTTGTGGGCTGGTGCGTACCAGGTGTTTTCTCTGTTGCGTTGAGTGACACGCCCACCAGGAAGTGGAACCCTAGCAACGCAATGCTTGACCGATCGGTGCCCCGGCCCAAGACTCGAACGTCGCGGTCTCATGGTGACTCCCCCTTTCCCTCCGCTTCTCTGCGGAGGGATGTGTTAGGTTTGGTTTGCTGGTAACTCTGCCCCTCCTGACCTAACCTCCAGCGCTTCTCAGGGTTTTCAAAGGAATATTGACCTTCTTCCCCCGTCTCCGGAGAGCCGTCAATGCCAAAGATCAGCAATTTGAATGATTAAGGTCCGCCCCGGGGACGGAACGAAGCGCCTATTCGATGGGCCGGCGCAGCGACGTGACCGGCCGCCGTAAAGTGATCCTGATCGGGCTGCTCGGTTTCGCATTGTCGATGACGCTGTTGGCCACGGTGATCGAGATCGGCATTCATCGGATGCTGCCCGCGCTTTTGATCTATCCGCTCATGGTGGCGTCGCGGTCGGTCTTCAAGCTGGTGGGCGCGCCGCGGGCGGCGCTGAGGGATGTGGCGTGAGAGCGTGAAAAGTAAGAGCGTGACAGCGTAGGAATTACTACGCTGTCACGAACAGGGGGAGGATTTCACCGGCGCTCGCAACCGCATCTTCCCGTGGTCCGATCAGAACGACAAAGATGCCGAAACGGTGTATTGCTGGAACTGCTCGCCGCGCGCCATGTAGTGGTAGCGCCATTCCGCTCCGAGGGCTGCTTGCCGAAGTTGGCTGGAAAAGAGCGCATCACGCCGTGCCAGCTGTGCCAAGCTGAATCTGAAGCCCAAGCCGAATCCAGCCCCGCCTTCAATGGTCCCCGTCGTGGCAGTTGGCAGACCACGGCGTTGTAACTGAGGGGGCAACGACACCTGTCCGCCCGTGAGTGGGGGACTCTCGACTAGCGGCGCAAAGATCTCCGGCCCAGCTAGCGCGTAGGGTTCAAGATTCTCGAGGCTCTGCACCCGGTATTTGAACGCCGGTTCGAACTCGATTACGTTCACGGCTAGGCGGGCTTGCCGTCGGCCGAGGAGCGTGGTGATCTGTGCGGTCTCCTTTTCACCTTGGAGAAAACCCAACGAGCCTTCCAGGCTCAACGATCCGTACGGAACTCCATCTACCTCGGTGAACAAAATGTGGTCGGCATACACGCCCAAGTACACGCCACCGGGCAGGTCGTACGGTGACGTTCCCCACCCGCTTCGGAAGCCAATCTCGGTTGTCCCAGACGCACTCACGCGCTCGATTGGGTGACCCCCGGAACGGTCGTCGTGCGGTTCGGTGGGTCGCTGTGTGCCGTTGAGCACCAGGGCGCGCTGCTGTGGCGGGATCGCTGGCGACTTCAATTTCTCCCTGAGTTCCTCCACCTCCGCGCGAAGTCTACCATTCTCTTCCTCCAGCGCATCCAGCCGGGAGTCCACCTGTTGGAGCTGCCTCGCGAGATCTCCGGCCCGACCATGAGCAGCCTGGTCCCAGCCGAACGCAGCGGGGCTGCAGATTGATGCCATCAGAGCACTTTCCGAGAGCAGCACTACTCCGAGCGCAACACGGCTACGAATCCCACGTCGCAAGCTCGTGTCGCAATCGCACTTTACAACGTCGAGTCTGCGAACACCTCGCCACCGCACACATAATGGTCGACTCATCACCACTGCCCCACACGGCCGCGATGCAGTGAGAAGCCGAGGAAGACCAGCCCGGAGGACGGTGCCGTGATGGGCAGGAGCCAAGGGGTGGCAGCAACCGCGGCGGCCCAGGAGACGGATGGCGCGGCGGCGCAGCGAAACAGCGCGGTCAGCGCCAGGGCGCCTACGGCGACCAGCGCGAGGCAGAGCAGGTGATTCACGGACAGGGCCGGCAGTACCGCGAGCGGCCGGGGCGCAAAGCGCTCGCGATCGTCACGCAAGAACTCGATCGCGAAGCGACCCAGGCCGTACAGGAGAAACACCAAGGCGGTGGGTACGCCGGGCGCGACGCCCAGCCAACTCGCGGCGTTCACCACGACGAGGATGCCGAGATCGAGCACCGCCTCGTAGAACGCGGCTGGGTGCAGGGGGACATGCTGGAGCCCAGCCACGCGTACGGCTTTCGCCTCCGGGTTGCGGTAGGTGATGGCCACAGGGCAGCGGGTTGGCCGGCCGAAGCAGCATCCATACGAAAGGCAGCCGAATCGGCCGAGCGCGTGGCCGAGCGGAACCGAACGGGCAGCAGCGTCCAGGATGACCAGCAGGCTAAGCCCCGTGAAAGGCGCGAGAACGGCGAGCGCTAGCAGCATGGCGACCAGCCCGCCCCACGACACAAAAACAGGACGCCGCAAGGCCTCTCTCGGGCTCCGTAGCAGCAGCTCGTAATCGAACATCTGCCCGGCAAGCCAGGAACCCAACACGACGGCCGCGCTGCCGACCAATGCGAGCAACACGAAGAGGTGGACGGAGACGCCCTGAGCGACGAGCAGTCCGCCCATTGCAGTCATGGAAAGCAGCGCGCCCATCCCGGCGAACAAGCCGAAGGTGACGAACACCGCGTTGCCCCACCGGAAGAGCACCACGCGATCTCCGAGGAAGTCAAGCGCCCTACAAAGAATGCTGATCCAGGCTATCCCCGGAGTGCGAGTCCAGGGCCACACCGCTTCGCACGAACGGGCCTGTCCGCTCAGTCCCATACGATCTCTGCCGGGTCGCGCGTCAGATGCCCGAGCGCGTCCTTCCAGCGATAGAGGATCAGGGCGTCCATCAGCTCGGAGCCTTGGCCGCGGCGTTTCCTGTCGAGCTCCGTGCGCAGCACGTCGAGCGCGCCATGCACCTGCGGTCCGAAGAGCGACTCCAGATACGCAGGCGGAATGCGGCTGCCGCTCTCGTTAAAGCTGCCGTCCGGACGCAGCGGTGGGGGTGCGAGCGGCGGCACGTAGTACACGTTGGGGTGCGTGCCGAACTCCGGATGGAGCGGCAGCGCCACCTTCCACTTCTCGACGAACTGGTGAACTGCACTGCCCAGATCGTCGAGCAAGCCAATGAAAGCGGCACGCCCCGGACACTGCCGCACGCAGGCCGGTGCCACGCCTTGCTCGAGACGCGGGAAGCAGCCGATGCAGTGCTGGCTGACGTTGCGCATGGCGTTGAAGTAGATCTTTTTGTACGGGCACGCGCGCCGGCAAGCCTGCGCGCCTTTGCACTTCTCCTCGTCAAGCAGCACCAGGCCGTCTTCGGCCCGCTTGAACATCGCGTGGGTCGGACATGCCTCGACGCAGGCGGGCTGGGTGCAGTGGTTGCACAGCCGCGGCAGGTAGAAGAAGTAAGCGTTCGGAAACTCGCCGCCGCCTTCGTCCTCATCCCAGTTCATGCCCCAACTCTTGCTGCCGGAGATCTTGTGCAGATGCGTGCTGCGGCCTTTGCCGCCGCGCAGCACTTCATCGTAGTTAAAGTTCCAGCCGCCGCCGATCTCTTCAGCGGTAGGGATCTTGCCGAGTTGGAGCGTGCCGGTGCCGTCGTAGCCGCCGCCCATCGTTTCCCAGTCGCGCGGCGTGCCGCGGCCGGGCTGCGTGTTAACCGTCATCCACCACATCTGCTCGGTGCCGGGATCCTCCTGCGGCCAGAGCACCTTGCAGGCCACCGAGCAGGTCTGACAGCCAATGCACTTGTTGAGATCAAAGACCCATGCCAGTTGCCGTTTCGATTGCGTGATCGTTCCCATGACCTCGTTCCTTCCTCTTCGAGACTGCCTGTCAGCTCAGTTTCTGGATGTCGACTCGCACGGCGCGGTCGGCCGGAATCGGTTGCCAGGAAAACAGCCGGTACTTCAGGTGGCCGTAGTTGCCCACCAGGCCCAGGTGCTTGATGTGGCCGGGTTCGAGGTCCGCCTGGCTGTACCAGTTCTCATGCATGTACGGCTCGAAGCCGTTGTAGAGGATCACCTGGCCCGGCCGGCACGCCGGACTGATCTTCGCCGCCATGATGCTGTCGCCGACGTCGTTCACCAACTTGATCTTCTCGCCGTTCTGGATCCCCAGCCTGGCGGCGTCCTTGTCGTTGATGAACACGAACGGCTCCCCGCGATGGGTGTTCAGGATGATGTTGTTGGTCATGTTCATCGAGTGGATGCTGCAGCGGATGTGCCCGCTGGTCATCTGGAAGCGGCGATTGCGGCCGCCTTGCATCGGCGGCTCCTTGTGGGTCGGTAGTTCCTCGCCGGCTTCGAGGAACCATTCGTGATCGATGTAGAACTGCGCGCGGCGCACGAGCGTGTCGTACGGAATCTTGTCCTCGGTGTGCCAGCGCAGCGGGTTGTGGACCTCGTTGGGCCGGATCGTTGAAGCCTGCGAGATGCCGTGACCCACTATCCCCCAGTTCTCGAACCGCACGGCTCCTTTCTCGCGCAGCGTCTGCAGCGTCGTGCCCTTCGGCAGGAGGCCATAGACTGCGCTGTCGCGCAGCGCTTCGTCGAAACGCTTCTCCTCGTCGCGGCACACGCCGTCGAGCGTGGCGCGCGCCATGAGCCCCTCGAAGCTGCGCGGGGTGCCTTTGCGGTCGGTGTAGCCGGTCATGCCGCGTGCCTTGGCGCGCTGTTCGATCTTCTCGACCAGGCGGAGCCCGATCTCGACGTCCGGGAGCGAGTCACCTACCGGCGTGGCGGCGCGGTCGCACAACACGAAGTTCATATGGTGCACGGACGGGAGGCTGTAGCCGAGCTTCTCGTAGTGTTGTGCGGCCGGCAGGATGTAATCGGAGTAGAGCCCGGTCGTGGTCATGCGGTAGTCGACCGACACGATCATCTTGAGCTTGGGCCACAGGTGTTCGAGCAACACCTTCTGCCCGCCGCGCTGGCGCCGGAGCAGGTTGCCTCCGGCCTCGAAGATCACCCGCGGCTCGACCTCTTGGTATGCCTTCGTGTAGCTCGGATCCCACCAGCCCTTCTCAACGGCCTCGGTGATGTACTCGTCGAAGGTGCGCTTCATCCCGGCGTCGTGATTGTCGGGATTGTTCCAGCGGTCCTTGTAGCCGTACTGGTAGTACCAGACGAAGGCTGGCGGAATGGTGTTGCCGAGGCCGCCCATCTCACCGGCCATTTCGGCCGCTCGGTTCTGCATCATCTCCGTCGTCATCGTCGGGTCCGCTTGCGCCAGCATGCGGCGCATCCCGATGATGTTGGCGATCAGCGCTTGTGCGGCTTCCTGCCCGGCGCGCGGCTTGCGCTGCATGAACATGAAGCCGTCCGCGCCCATGAGCGCCCACGAACGCGTGCCGGTGCCTTTCTTGCCCCAGTTGCCGGTGAGGCCGAGCAGCAGCGCCATGGCGCGCTCCATCAGATCGCCGTGGTAGTACTTCCCGGAATTCCAGCCGATGAAAATCTTCGTCTTGCGCGTGGCCACCTTGCGCGCCAACGCACGGATGTTGTCGGGGTGGATCTCGCAGATCGCCGCTGCCTTCTCGGGCGTGTAGTTCTCGAGGTGCCGTTTCAGCCGTTCGAACACCGGCTCGAGTTCCACCTCGCTCCCGTCAGCGAGCGTCGCCTTGAAGCTGCCTCCCAGCGCAGGGTCGACGCCTGTCGTCGCCAGCGTGCCGCGCGGCGCCGCCGTGAGCACGTTGGTCAGTGTGTCCCACCAGAAGAACTGGTCGTCCCGGTCCATCTCGTTGACTTCGTTGCCCCGGAGGAACCGCCCAGTGTCTTTGCGCACGAGCAACGGTAGATCGGTCTGCTCCTGCACAAACTGCTTCTGGTACAGACCGGCGTCGATGATGACTTTGCACATCGCCAGCGCCAGCGCCGCATCCGTGCCGATGCGAATGGGTTGATGGTAGTCGGCATGGATCGCCGAGGGGCTGTAGTCCGGCGCGATGGTGACGACCTCGCCGCCGTTGTACCGCGACTCGGCGAGGTAGTGGTACCAGTGGATGTTGGTGTAGACCGGGTTCGCGTGCCAGATCAGCGTCAGGTCGGCGAGGAACCAATCGTCCATTGACGCCGTTGGGTTGTAGAGACCCCAGGTGATGTGAAAGCCGGGGCTGAAGTCTTGGAACTCGGCATTGCCGTCGGTCGCCGGCGTCCCCAGCAGTTGCGAGAACAACCGCGCCGGGAACGCCCCCGGCTCCGGGGTGAACATGGTGAGAATCGATTCTGCGCCCTGCTCGTTGATCGCGTCGAGCATGGCGTCGGCGATGTCGGTGAGCGCCTCGTCCCACGAGACAGGTCTGAACTCGCCCTTGCCGCGCTCGCCAACGCGCTTCAGCGGTTGCGTGACACGGTCGGGCGAGTAGTGGCAGTGACTCCAGCTCGCCCCTTTCTGGCAGCCCATCGGGTTCATGTCCGGGATGCCGGCCTCCACTGGCTTGAAGGTCGCGGCTTGCTCTTCCCGAACGATCTTCCCGTCCTTCGTGTACACCCGCCACGGACAGCCGCCTGGGTAGCAGTCAACGGAGTGGCCGCCCCAGGTTACCTTGTCCCAAGTCCACTTCTTCCGATACGTGTCGGCCCATGCCCCTTGTTGAGTCTTCGCCATGTTGTGTCTCCTTTCGTTCGTCAGCACTGCACCGGCGGCACGGGCTGGCTCACGCCTACCGAGGCCGTACGTTCACTTTCAACGCGTTGTTTCTCTTTGATCCGAATGGTGCTGAATCGGTAAGGCGTTCTTTTCTGAGAACTCCGCGATGAAACTCATAATCTTTCTCCAGTGGACGATGCTGATGATCTGATTGAGAATTGGCACGGCCTCCGTGGCAACCCGCGCCGCCTCGTCTCCTCCCACCGATGCGTATCGTTCCGTGAAGAACTCAATTTCTCGGCGGACGAGCCGCGAGATTGCTTCCTCGACGATTTCAAGGTCCCGCGGCATGAATCCGCGCTCCGGAGAGATGCCAATTGCCTTCAGGCGTGCCCAGGCGTGGAGCAGGTCCGCGTCCTCCCGCGAGACAGAGGCCTTCCGGCCGGTTCCCTCGATCGCGATCACTCCGCGATCGCAGAACTCGCCGATCTCCTTCTTGGGGATGCGCTCTTGTTTGAGGATGTCCGTCAGGAGAATGTGTTGGCGATGCTGAGCAGCCGTTAACGGGCCGAGGCGTACCCGTAACTCCTTGATCAGCAACTGTTGCGCAGCCGAGAGTGACGCATCGTCTGCATCCTCCAGCAGCGCGCGGATGGCCCGCAGCGGCAAGAAATGTTTCTCTTGAATGCTCTTGACCAGTCGGGCGCGCCGGACATGTTCCCAGCTGTAGAAGGCGGTGTTGCGCCCGGTCTTCTTGGGCCGCGGAAGGAGCCCCTCGGCAACATAGAAATGGATGGTCTCTCTCGGCAGGCCGGTTTCCCGCACCACGTCCCGCATGCGCAACTCTCGGCGCGTGCTCTTGCCCACCCGTGCATGCACCACGTGCTCGCTGGGAAAGTGCATAGTGGCACTCTACACTCTGTAAAACCCGGAGTCAAGAGAATTCCGCCCGCGCGTCCGAGTGCCCGCGGATTTCCTGTGGTTCCTTCAATTCAAGCGATCTGCGGCAGCGGCACCCTGCCGGATGACTTCCCGCACATACGAAAATTCACTTGCGCGGGGGCATACGCCGGCAATGACCCTGTTCCCGCACGCGCACAAGTGCGCGCACGCCTCAAGATCTCTTCTTCTTGGATTCAGCCAGGAGGTCGGCGAAGGTTCCCAGCGCTCGGAGCTGGTTCGTCTCTGCTACCTTTGCTTGACCGGCGTCCGATGGGGTGTCGGTCGGAGGAACGGCAGGGGCGTCAGGGGGCAGTCGATGCGGTGACGTGAGCGTGCCCGGACGCGTCGAAGCGCACGAGCGCGTGCTGTGTTTGGCTGTCCACGACGGCGACGATGCCCTCGGCGACGTTGTGCCGCCAGAGCTGCAGCCACTCTTCGGCGGCTTGCACACGCCGCTCCGCCGGGCTTGCATTCCAGCGTTTCGCGTCGACCGTGATCACAAGGAGACGCTTCAGGTGACTCTCGCGATACGCGCGCACCACGCCGAGGTGCCCCGCGGCGGCAGCATCATGGTTTAGACCACCGACGATCTCCTCCGGCCGCAACCAATGGGCGGCGGCCGGAGGAGACCAAAGCAAGGCGGCAAGCGCTAGAGCGAGAGCCCAGTGCAGACAATCGGTTCGACGAATCAGTGTCCGCTTCCTTCCGGCGCTGGCGTCGGCACCGGAGTCGGGAACTCAATGTGAGCCCAGGGGATATGGCGATTTTTCGGCCTGAGCGGGTCCTGACGAGGTTGTACCTGCTCTTCACCCTGAGGCTTCGAGGGCTGTGGCTCATCCGCAACGGCACGGCCGACCAACGTATTCAACACACGGGCCAGTATGCTGGGCTCGGGTTGAGGCGCTGTCGCCCGTGCGAACATCGTCGAAGAGGGAATCGAAGCAATAGTCCCAGCGCCCGCCGAGCAGGAGGCCGGTGGGGGGTCGCAGCTAGGTTCGCCGTGGCCAGCCGTCAAATCGATGCCCTCGTATCCGCCGCCATCGTAGTCGACGAAGATGGGATTGGCCACGCCAAACATGAACGCGCCGGCGGCAACCGTGTTGACCACGGGATCGACCGTTGGCGTATCGCCTGGCGACGGCAAGTTCTGGCCCGCCTCTACAATGTAGTAGCTGTCCCCGGTGATCGTGTCAGGGATATCAGCCTGAAACCGTGTCGCGTGGCTGTCCGTCTGTTCCAAAGGATCCGCCGGATTGTCGCTGACCGCAGGATCCGTAGTAGTGTTGTAGCACTGCCAGACACAGCCGTTCTTGACTATGCGGACCTCATCCACCGGGACCCACGGTGCCGCCTGCACCTTCACGTGCAGATTGACGCTGCTCACGGACGGACCGAGCGTCTCGCCCATCTTCTTGGTGTTTGTGCCGCCGTCATCCGCAGTGAAGCTGATGAACGGTCCGGTGGTGGGCGTAACGTTGCCGGATATAATCGTATCGTTGAAGGTCTTGGTGTCCACGCTCGCCGGATTCGGGAGGTTGCCGGCCCCGACGTAGGTGCGCGAGTAGCCCGGCAGCTCCATCACCAGCCGGTGCGAGTCGGACACGCCACTGACCCACAACATATGGCGCTTGCCCGGCGCGCCGACCTGGATACCTTGATTAAGAATGCTCAGCCAGTCGCGGCGCACTTGGCGGGTTTCGTCGAAGCTGCTGGCCCTCCCGCCGTTGTCGATTTCCATGATGTCGAAATCAATATTGCGGATGTCGTCCGCGTTCTCATAGCTGCCGCACCCGGGACTGGTGCAAAGCGGCGCAGCCTGTGGGATGGTGTTCATGTCGTTCAAGATGTTGTTGCAGCCGTTGGCGGCCGTCGGAGTGGAATTGCCGGGGCAACCGCAGCGTCCACCGCCCTTACAGTCGCTATCTGAGGTGCAGCTCGTTCCGTCGTTTGTCCCACCCGCACATTGCGAGTTCGAACAAAGGACCGGGTACTTCTGGCAGTCGGTGATGTCCTTCGAGGGATCGTAGCCGACGTTACCGAGCATGCCTTGGTTCGTCGCAGCGCTGGGCCCGGAGCGCGGATGGTTGAGGTGCACCATGTGCTCGCCGATGTCCTTGCAGGCGCCACCACCCTTGCAGTCGGAGTCTAGCGCGCAGGCCATGCCGTTATTCTTGCCGCCACTGCAGATAAGCAGCGACTGATGGCGCATGCGATAGAAGATTTCGTTGGCGGCGATATTCTCCTCTTCGATCGCGCCGCTACGCCGCGCCGTCGGGTCATACACCGACGGCCAGGTATTGATGTGGCCCCACTCGTTCGACATGTAGGGCGGCCGCAACACCGAGGTGGTGATTTCCGTGCCGATGATGCTGGTGATGAACGGCGTCATCTTGAGTTTCTTGATGATAGGCGTGTAATCAGTGTTGACGGCGTGATCGGTGGCGATCATCACCTCCACACCCTCGCTGGCAAAGGAGTTCACCCGCGCATTCAACGGAACCGAGGAGTCGAAGCTGCGGCCGGAATGGATGTGGAAATCGGCCGACATGTAACCGCTGGTGTCGACGACGCGTTTCAAGGTCACGGGGGAACCGCTATTCAAGTTCGTAGTTGTGCCCGTAGTGATGGCGACGCCCTCGAACTTCTGAATGGTGTATTTGGGGCCGCGCGAGACGGAGACGGTATACGTGTCGGGCTTCACCTCGACATTCGCTATGCCCTTGGAATCGGTGAAGATGACGTGCATTTGGGCGGTGCTGCCCGCATAGCCCTCCGGCTGCTCGTCCACCGTATCTGCCCGGCAT
>Ga0315288_10012551_pt1 | contig 10642 bp, 10 predicted proteins | sample YL17G11_20_MG_FD_203454 | JGI IMG/M metagenome (GOLD analysis project Ga0315288, IMG submission 203454) | Sediment microbial communities from Yellowstone Lake, YNP, Wyoming, USA - YL17G11_20 | ecosystem: Environmental > Aquatic > Freshwater > Lake > Sediment | place: USA: Wyoming | collected...
AATCCCCCTGTAGCGGGCGAGCAAAAGACCCACCAAACAAGCCAATCCACCACCAGCTGCTATGCCTAATGCGACGAGAACCAATCCCTCATGTATCCCCAGCACTCTTACACCAAAGCCGGCAGCATAAGCCCCGGCCGCAAAATAAAGACCATGGCCAAACGAGACAAGGCCTCCCCATAATAAGAAGACAATCCCCAGTACCAATATGGCTTTTGCCCAAGCCACCGTCAAAAGGAAAATACCCCACCGGGGGATGAAAAATGGCAATAAGGCGAAAATGATCAGAACGCCCGCCATCGCCAAGAGAATGGGGGATTGGCTTAGCAATCGTTTTTGCAAAAGGTTCATATCCTCCTTACCTCTACCTCTCCAAACAGGCCTTGGGGTCTGAAAAGGAGTACCAAGGACATAACCAAATAGATGGTGAAGAGGTCAAGTTCAGGAAAAAGGTGAATAGCAGCCGCCCGTGCCAGCCCTACCAATAGGGATCCTAGTACAGCCCCTCCCACACTGCCCATTCCTCCGATCGCAACTACTGCAAAAGCTAACACTATGACCTCTACTCCAATCCCGGGCACCAGTGCTGTCATCGGGGCCGTAAAAGCACCCCCAAGGGTAGCTAAAATAGCCCCTATTATAAAGGCAAATGTACGCACCCTAGGCACATTGACCCCCAATGATGTACAGATCTCCCGGTCGGTGGTGACAGAAATGATAATCTTTCCAAAGCGAGTACGGTTAATGATGCCCCAAATGATGGCCCCAGAAGCTAGGGCAATGCCCGGGAGTAAGAACACATACTGTGCGTAGATTATGCCCCCGAGCCTCATTTGGCCTAAAAGGGCATAAGGCTTATCAGCAAAGTATGGACTTACACCCCACACCAACTTGATCACATCTTCAAGAATGAGAAAAAGTGAAAAGGTGAGGAGGAGTTGCACCTCCTCCTCACGATGATAAACACGTCTCAAAAATATCGTCTCAATGAGGGACCCAGCGACAATACCGATGAACAGAGCTGCCCCGAGTAGGACAAAATAGGTTAGGTAAGGAGTCGCACCGGTTTGGAGGTAATATAGGACCATCGAAGCTCCCATATAACCCCCAAGGGCATACAGACTTCCATGAGCCACATTGAGAATCCGCAAGACTCCATATATGAAAGTCAGGCCCACGGAAACCAAGAAGAGCCAAGAGGCAAACACAATTCCGTCAACAAAAATGATGGTTAAGATTTTCAATTCTTCTCCTAACAGTCTATGGTTTTTTACGGACCCTTGCCTACTGGCCAGCTATCTATCCAATCCAGGTGTTTAACTCCTGGCGGCGGGTTCACCTTTTCGGCGGGGAAGATCTTCACTTTTTCTAGAAGAGGAAACCCCCACTTTGGGTGGCGCTGTGTGCCTGTGATACCAAAAACTTGAGGATGAATAGCCTGATGCCCCTTTCCCAAGGCCATTGATACACGGACTCCAAGACTGTCAAACTCCAAAAACTCCAAAGCTTTAATGACCTCTTCCGTCGTGGGCCACCGGCCGTGGGCTTTTATGGCTTTCTCATAGGCTGCCTTCATTGCGAGGATGTCTTGAACCATATTGAATGAATCTGCGATAGGGATTTCACCAAAACGAGCCTCATAAATCTCATAAAACTTTTTTGCTTCTGCATTCGCTTTGGGATCTGGCAAAATATATGGGACAAATCCCCCACGTCCTCCTACTATAACTCCTTCAGGCATCTCCTTGCCTATGGTAACGATACTCCTTTCACCAACGGTTGCCACCACTTGAGTCTCTTTAAATAGTTCTCTAGGAGCTGCCTGTTTAATGAAACTGTCCAGAAAACCAGCCCACAAACTAGTGTGGAGTACATCAGGTTTCGCCGCAAGAGCTTTTGAGATTTCGGCGGAAAACTCAACCGCCCCTAATTTTGGCCAGAGGGTTTCCACCACCTTAACCCCGGGTTTTAATCTTCGTATCGCGTGATCGAACGTTTCCCAAGAGTCCCGTCCCCAGGCATAGTCCTGGTTGATACCAACGACAGTCTTCAGGTCAGGCTTGATGGTTAAAACATAAAGAGCCGCTGCTACATTTTCCGCGCCCTCGTAGTTTACAGCCCGAAAGACATACTTATAGTCGGCCTGCTCGAAAAGTTTGGAAGTTCCACACCCGTTGTATATTGTGAGGGTTTTCAACTCATCAGCGACAGGTGCGATGGCTAAGCAATCGGCGCTCGAGAGATAGCCCAGAATAGCATCTACCTTCTCATCCAGCACCAATCGTCGGTACTCGGTCACTTGCTTCTCAACCCCACCCGCTTCATCTACAATGATGGGTCGTATCTTAACACCCCCAATACCTCCCGCTTGATTAATCTGTTCGATAAGAATGCGCCCGGCGTTAATAGCAGCGGTCCCTGCCTTGGCTGGTGGTCCCGATAAGAAATCGACTAGCGCCACCTTCAACTCTTTAGGTGCCTTAGGGATGGAAGGTGAAGAGGGCTTCGCTTGCCCAGAAGCAATAGGAACTTTAAAAGCAAAGCCATCAAGAACCAAACAACTTATTAGTCCAATCAATAACCAAAACATAGATACTTTTTTCACCGTTGTCTTCATTTGCTACCTCCTTTCTCAAATTTCTAGCTTAGATTCTTTATTAGTCTTTACTCTTTTGAATTAATGAGACGTTCCCATACCGTTACAGAATTATCAAGACTAATTTTTCAAGAATACATTTTGATTGGCCCCTATTTTAACACTTCAAGCCACACGTTTTCCAACATATTGGAATTTGAGACCGAATACTTCTTTACTGGTCTTCTTGCCTCGATACTTTCCGAGCCTCTTTCTACAGGTTGATAATATCGGTAAGTACCTTAGACCTTTCTGGATAGATGTGATCAAAATTGTTGCGCCAAACAAACCATAAACTTTCCCCTTACGCCATATGGGTGTAGCTATAGCTATGGCGGGCTTGCCTGTTGACCTGTTGATAATTGGCTCACTTATTGCGGTATAGCCACCCATCACTTTTTTAAAGTAAATCCTATCTTGTATATTATTTTTTTGACCATCAGCGTTAAAGTAATCACCGTTCGAACCCGAAATGTAGAATTGCTCGTATCGGTAATTCAAACGTGTCAAAAGGTTTTTCAACTGGGGAATCTGTTTCTTCTCGTCGATAGGAGCATTCTGCGCAAAAGCCGCTAATTCTTCTATTTCTCGGCATGAAAGATTAATTAGGTCTACAATCGCAAGATATTTCTTATCAATATAAAGGGAATTTCCTATGTGTAACCATTCAATTTCCCCCGAGAAATCTGTAATCCTAATTTCCATTTAACCAATCCCCCTATTCTTGGATAACCTTTGCTTTAAATCTTCTTTCTTTGTAATTCCTTATCATAATTCCTTGCATATTCCAATTCCTTTTTGGGTTCTCTCATTTTTTCTTCCCGAAGTATGAGAATTAGCTTCTCAAGCGTCTCAGCCGATATACCTCTTTCACTTGCTTCCTTACTCAAAAGGAGATAGGGTAGCGACTCCTCTCTTAACAGAAACTCGGCCAGATCTTTTGGTAACTTATCGATTGTCTCTAAAGGCGTGATGACCCTATCTTCAAAAAAATAAAGCGGAGAAATCTTTAGCGCGTGTGCCAAACGTTCAATTGTACCAATGCCAGGATGATTAAACCTACCATATTCAATAGCATGGATGGTTGTTCTATGAACTTTTGAAATTCTTGCTAATTCTGATATGCTTAGTTTTCTTAGTTCTCTCATTTTTTTTAACTTGTCCCCTATTGTCATATGTCTATTTCTCCTGAAAGTTTAAGTTAAACTATTTTTGCGATTATACAACTGTATCTTCATTATCCCAGGAATAAAGGTTAAGCAGTATCTTTTAAGCCTAAACTAAATTCTATCGGTTTTCTCTCTGTTGGATCAAAAATAACCCTAGCTACGTCCAATCTTGCATAATGGCCTACCGTATCGACCATATGTTTTGCACTGACAATGAGATCCTGCGAGATATCTGCATAGATGATGGTCTCCTCATCTTCAACCGGTCCGGCAATGTAATTTCCTAAAGGGTCAATGATTCCAGAAATTCCTCCCCCAATTTCAAGTTTACCTTTATTGGTGGGATCCAAATCCATATAGAAATCTAACTCTTCCCTGCTTAGGCATGAGGAAGAGAATATGACAAATACCTGTCCTTCAAATGCTATATGCCTCATGGCAGCATCTATTATCTTCTTTCTATCACGCGGCTGACTTCTGAAATTCGCTCCTGGCCAACAAGCTATATGAATCTCTTCTCCTTGAGAAAATAAAATAAATCTGGATAATGGCATTGAGTGCTCATAACAAATGAGGCCGCCTATTTTACCGAATTCTGTCTGGTAAACCTTGAGGTCGCTCCCATCTCCCCAACCCCAAACGGTTTTTTCTTCCCCTGTCGGCATAAGCTTTCGTCGTCGGCCCAAAAGATTTCCTTTGTCGTCAATAAGAATCTGAGCGTTATACAAAGTCCCGCTACTACGCTCACTAATCCCGGCAATTAAAAACAGTCCACATTTTTTGGCCACTTCGCAAAGCTTATTGATTTCCTTGCTGGGTATTTCGAGGGAATTTTTGAAAAGTTTGGAAAAAAGTTCAGCCTTCTTGACATTATTGATTCCCATCCAGATCCACCATGGATAAGAGGGAATGAAAGTCTCTGGTAGCACCATTAAATTTGCCCCTTCCCTTGCAGCCTGGGTAGCTATTTTGGCAACCTTATCGATCGTTGCATCTTTTTCCAGGAAAACGGGAGAGGCCAGAGTGGTAGCTGCTTTAAACGATCTCATATTTTTCCTTTCGCACCTCCTGAATAGCCTAAATAGGCTTTTTTCACGTTTTCATCCCTCAAAAGATTTTTACAAAGGTCTTCCAAAGCAATACGGCCATTTTCCAATATGTATCCCTGCTCAGCGATGGTCAGAGCCTGCCGAATATTTTGCTCCACTAGTAAGATCGTAACCCCTGAACGATTCACTGATTTTATAATTCCAAATATATGCTTTACGATTAAGGGCGCAAGACCCAAGGAAGGTTCGTCCAGCATTAAAAGAATCGGTATGGACATTAAAGCCCTGCCAATGGCTAGCATTTGCTGTTCCCCTCCAGAGAGGGTTTCAGCCAGTTGTTTCTGTCGCTCGAATAATTTAGGGAATAAAGAAAAAACCTGACCCAGCGAATTCTTCCACATTTTCCTGGCCCGAGGAGCAAAGGCTCCTAATTCCAGATTTTCCTGGACGGAAAGCCTGGGGAAAATTTGCCTTCCCTCAGGAACTTGAACCATGCCCAATTCTACTATTTCATGAGGGGGTAAAGAATTTATTGCCTGGCTTTGAAAATAAATTTCTCCTCTCTTAATAGGTATGAGACGGGATACAGCCTTGATGACAGTAGTTTTCCCAGCCCCATTGGATCCCAGCAATGCAACGATTTTTTTCCCGCCAACTGTTAAAGAAACGTCGTTTATAACCTGTACATCACCATATGATAGATAAATTTCTTTTATTTCTAACATACTCCTTCGTCACCCACTTCGCCCAAATACGCTTCAATTACTTCTGGATTATGATATATTTCTTCTGGAGTCCCGCTGGCTATCAAATTGCCATAATTCAACACAATGACTCTTTGACAAAGTCCCATGATAACTTGCATAACATGTTCTACAATTAAAAATGTTGTTCCCCTTTTGGAAATTGTTTCTACTAAATGGATCATATCCTCAACTTCTCTGGGATTTAATCCAGCCATTACCTCATCTAAAAGGAGCAAATTCGGCTGAGTTGCCAGTGCCCGGGCCAACTCCAGTCTCTTTCTGAAGGCCAGAGTCAGATTTCCAACCGCATAATCGGAATATTTCTCTAGTCCGCAAAGGGATACAATCTCTCTGGCCAATTCCTCGGCTTCTTTAGGCTTAGGGATCCGGGTGAGGGCCCCGACTTGAATGTTTTCTATTACAGATAGGGAAGAAAAAGGTTTGACAATCTGGAAAGTTCGGGAAATTCCTAGGGAGCAGATCTCATGGGTTTTTTTACCATGGCTAATATTTATTCCATTAAAAAATATTTCCCCAGAATCCACGGGCAGAAATTTGGTGACCACATTAAAAAGAGTTGTTTTCCCGGCTCCATTGGGGCCGATCAATCCCACTAATTCGCCTTGAAATATTTTAAAACTTATATCATTTAGGACTATTAAGCCTTTGAAGGATTTATGGACATTCTTTAACTCCAGTAGGAGTTTTTCTCCTTTAACTTTTCTAGGTTTGTCCTCGAGCTTACTGGAAATGACTTCTTTTTTTCTCCTAAAAATTTCAAATTTAGGAAACTTCTGATATAAGTGGTTCAGTTTAGGCCCCAACCATTTAATAATTCCCTCTGGAATCAGCATAACCACTGCGATCAGTAAAGCGCCATAGACAATAAAACCTAGACCCGCATAAAGGCTTCCCAACCATCCCTTGAGGGCAATATCCAACGGAACTAAGAGGAAGGTTCCAACAATCGGTCCAGCGATTGTCCCTATCCCTCCAATGATGGCAAATAAGGATATTTGGAGGGATTGATGGATCGAGAAGACGATTTCGGGTTCAATATAAAGCATGTATTGAACATAAAAAGTTCCTCCCAGAGCTGTCAGAAAAGCGCTAATAACAGCAGCTACCAATTTCGACTGAAATACATTAACTCCGGCGGCTTCGGCCCCATCTTCATCATTCCTTAGAGCTTTTAAGGAATATCCCAAGCGAGATTTTTCGATTAAATGTGTAATAGCGATAGCCAGCAGCAGCAGAAAAAGAGAAATAAATAAATAAGGGTATTTGCTAGTAAAAAGCATGTTGTAAAGAGAGGGTTTCACGGGCAACAATAATCCAACGCCCCCTTTAGTAAGACTCCGCCAGTGGGTAGCTAAAATTCTCAAAACTTCGGCAAAGGCAATGGTGGCAAGGCAAAAGTAAAATCCCTTCAGCCGAAAACAGGGCCAAAACACCAAAGCGCCAATCACCGAGGTAAAAGTCGCTCCAATAAACATTCCCAGCCAAGGAGTTAGGTTGAAGTGTAAAAAAAGAAGGGTTGAAGTATAGGCCCCGAGTCCCATGAAGGCGGCATGGCCCAAGGAAAATTGTCCTGAGTATCCTCCAAGGATATTCCAGGCTAAAGAGAGGGTGGCAAAATAAAATAAATTGATGATGATGTTGATGAAGAAGGGATTAGGAATAACAAAACAACTCAGTGTGATAGTAATCAAAAAAAGAAGGGGAACATAGGTTTTGGGGTTAATAGTCATGTGAGAAATGACTCCCAATTATTCCTGGAATAAACCAGTGGGTTTGAGCAACAAGATCAGGATGAACATGATGAAATAAACCAAATTTTTAAGTGGAGGAGCAATAAAGAACCCACTCAATGCTTCAATAAGACCGATGATGATTCCTCCTAAAAAGGCTCCTTTTAAATTTCCCATACCACCCAAGACAACCACAATAAAAGCGATCAAAACAAACTGGACGCCAACGTTGGGGAAAATCGAGTAGATAGGCGACAACACCGCCCCCGCTATGGCGACACATGATATGCCTATGCCCATGGAAATAGAATAGACCTTTTTGATATTAATTCCCATCAATTGAGCGGCCTCCCGGTTTTGAGCAGTCGCCCGAATGGCTTTTCCCCAAAAGGTATTCTTTAAAAACCAGAACAAAACAATGGTTATGCAAACGACAAATCCAAAAGCAATCAACCTCGTGACCGAAACATAAAGGTCTCCAATCACCAAGGATTGCCCTGAATAGGTGCTTTTTAAAGTTCTATAATCGGCAGAAAAGAAGAATAGAGCGAGGTTTTGAAGAACGATCGATAACCCAACGGTAGCGAAAATCTGGGCGATTTCGGGAGCCTTGATTAAAGGATCAATCATTGATTTCTGGAAAAAGAGGCCAACGAAAAAGAAACCGGGAATGATGATGGGTAAAGACAGGTAGGGATCCAATCCATAAATGGAGCCCAACCAGAAGGTGGCATACATGCTAAGCATTAAAAATTCACCATGAGCAAAATTAATAATATTCATCACCCCAAAAATCAGGGTAAGACCCATGGAGATTAGAGCATATAAGCCACCTAATAGTATTCCATTTATGATCAACTGGAGAAATTGAGTCAACGTATAACCTGTTTTGATTAACCTGTTTCATCTCCTAGTGTAGTGACTCTAACACTTCTTTAAAATAATTTGAGAGTTGTCATTCCGCGAAAGCGGGAATCCAGGTTGAAACGACTGGATTCCGGATCAAGTCCGGAATGACTATATGTGTATGGTCATTTCTGAGACACCACACCAGAGGATTATATTTTCTTTCCTTCAAAAGATAAAGGGGAAGAACCCGAAAGATTAAAGAAAAAGAGTTATTTTCTCTCTCCCCATGTGGGCATGGGCAACATAACCTCATTGGCCGCGAGCTTTTTGGGATATACAATATCCATTTTTTCATTCTGCCATTGCATGATGGCTGGATAGGCTCGTAGATTTGTACCGGCGTGGGCATGTCCGGGTGGAGCAAACTTTACCCCGAAGGCATAAGGAGTTGCTAGATCTTCAATGTCAAGTTCTAGCGCAGCTTTACGAATGGCTTCTGGGTCCATACTTTTAGCTTTTGGAAGTAAATATTTTAATAAAACGTACGTACCCCCAAAGGAAGTAAACCCCGGATCTCCAGGGGCGATTTTATAATTTTTATAAAAAGTATCACGGAACTCGTCCAGTATCTTGGCTGCAGGTGGTTTTAATATTTTTGACAACACTGGGGTGGGAGGATCTACGACACAAACATAATTTACGAGCTTTCCGAATTTCTGTTGAAATTCCTGTAGGCCAAAAAATATGCTTCCAACCAAAACTTTTACATTAAGATTCATTTCCTTCATCTGACTATAAAGCAAATTCCCGTCATTAGCATAATGAATGCTGACAATGCCATCAGGGTTGGCGCCTTTCAGTCTCATAATTTCAGAAGAAAGATCCACGGTTTTATGGGAGTAAGCGATGGTTTCCACTACTTTCATGCCCAATTCTTTAGCCCTTTTAGTGCAGTCTTCGGTAATAGAGGTGCCAAAAAGTGAGTCTTCGTGAATGATCGCCAACTTGAAATCGGACGGTTTAATACCCAGTTTGGGTGCCGCTATTTCGGCTAGAAAATCAGCTGTAGTTATTCCCCACTGGCTTGCCCTAGAATTAAGGCGAAACAAATATTTATATCCCCTTGCCGTAATGGGATCGCCCACTGCCGTTGTGATCCAGAATATGGCTTTATTTTTTTCGCAGACGTCAGATGCAGCATAGGAATTCGAGGATGAATATCCTCCAGAGATGAGTTTCAGTTTTTGTAAAGTAATTAGCCGTTCTGCTTCGGCCATGGCGGTTTGAGGATTCAATTCATCCCCCATAACGAATTCTATTTTTTTCCCCCAGACCCCACCTTCTCGATTTACTATATCTCGGGCAATCTGAGCAGCTCTCATGCATTCCTGACCTATGAAAGCCAGAGGTCCAGTCATGGGGTAAAGGATTCCGATTTTAACTGTGTCCTGAGACGAAGCTACATTTGGAAGCATAAATCCTAGGAATAATCCCAATATCAAACATATAATGCATTTTTTCATAACAGCACCTCCCTTTTAAGTTTATTGTAAAATCAAATATAATAAATGATGCTAATTGTCAACATTTTTTTTATTTACGTTACAAAAATAACATCCTCGAGTCGGAAAGAACCTCTCATGATTACCAATTCAAATCAAGTATACTTTGCCAAAGTGCTAGGTCATGAAGAAGGTTTCAGAAAAGGGATGGTAAATTTTGTTTACAGATTTTCAACATGGATTACTTGGAAGAGATGATCTTTACTTTCTCCTTTTCATTTAAATGCCACAAACTGGTCTTTGGGGGCTGAACATACTGGGCAAACCTCGGGCCAGACTCCATCCGACACATAACCACACACCTGGCACACGTAATAAGTGGTCTCCCGCTCTCCGATCAGATGGTTGATTGCCTTTTTATAAAGTTTGGCGTGACCATCTTCCACATCTCTGGAATTGGAGAAGATCGTTGAAGCCGGAATGTCCCCAATCTCCTCAGCAACCTCAATAAAATGGTCATAAACCACTCCCGCAATATTGGTTTCTGACTGAAAGCTCTCTTTGAGATTGGTATCGGTGTCTTTAATCACCCTGAGCATCCGAAGCGCACGCTCACCGTGAATCTCTTCGCTGAAGGCGATCACGCGGAAGAGCTTAGCCATCTGGGAAAGTTCTTCCTGATCCGCCTTCTTGGCAAATATTTTCAGCCTCAGTGCGGCCTTGGCCTCGCCCTCATAAATCTTGTGAAAAGCCTCTTTGAGCCTCTCGTCCATTGGTTCCCACCTGACAATTTAATCTATCAATACTGTTTTTATAAAAATATGCCAGAATACCCCCCAGCTCTGCTGGGAGGATGAATGGCTCGGAGAGGTGAGGGGGAATTTATCTTATCATCACCCCCACCTTAATCCTCCCCCATCAAGGGGGAGGAAAGTTTTTTA
>Ga0315288_10012552_pt1 | contig 10642 bp, 10 predicted proteins | sample YL17G11_20_MG_FD_203454 | JGI IMG/M metagenome (GOLD analysis project Ga0315288, IMG submission 203454) | Sediment microbial communities from Yellowstone Lake, YNP, Wyoming, USA - YL17G11_20 | ecosystem: Environmental > Aquatic > Freshwater > Lake > Sediment | place: USA: Wyoming | collected...
GCTCAAACGACGAAACCTGTGTCATCGCGGAAGCGGCAGGCACCACTCTGGTAAGAGCGCCGAAGGGCAGGGGGAGTCAGCTCTCCGCCGGCGCCGCGATTGCCAAAAGCGATTGGCTCCTTTTCCTCCATGCCGACACCGTGCTCGAGTATGGCTGGGAGGAAGAAGCGAAGAGTTTCATGGAGCGGGTGAAGGCTGGGAAGCGTCCGGATGCGGCGGCAGCTTTTCGCTTCGCCCTCGACGATGAAGGCTTCATGCCGCGCTTCATCGAATCGCTCGTCGGCCTCCGGTGCTCGCTGTTCGCGCTGCCTTACGGCGACCAGGCACTGCTCATCTCGCGCCATCTCTACAACAGGCTCGGCGGGTTCAAGCCGCTTCCGCTGATGGAAGACGTGGACCTGGTGCGGCGCCTCAGGCGCCGCGAGCTCGTCATGCTGAAATCGACCGCCACGACGAGCGGCGAGCGCTATCGAAGCGATGGTTATCTCTTGCGGAGCTTGCGCAATCTGTTTTGCCTCACGCTGTATTATTTGCGCGTGCCGCCGCGACTGCTCACCCGCCTCTATGGCTAAAAAGTTCGCGCGGCCTCGACGCTATCTTGTCATCATGGCCAAGAGCCCGCGCCTCGGTCTCGCCAAGCGAAGGCTCGGCGCCGCGATCGGCGATGTCGCCGCGATCCGCTTCTATCGCGCCTGTCTCTCCAACACCTGCCTTCGCTTCGGCTCGGACCCGCGCTGGCAGACTTTGCTCGCCATCACGCCTGACCGCGATCTTCTCGCGAGTGACTGGCCGGGAAATATCCCGCGCATGGCGCAAGGCCCCGGCGATCTCGGTCAACGCATGCAGCGCATCTTCGCGACCCTCCCGCCCGGCGATGTCATCGTCATCGGCAGCGACATCCCTGCGATCGAGCCCAGTCACATCGCGCGCGCCTTTCATCTGCTTGGCGGCGCCGACGCGGTGTTTGGACCGGCCATGGATGGCGGCTATTGGCTTGTTGGGCTGAAGCGAATGCCGGTCCCGCCAAATGCCTTCACTAAGGTGCGCTGGTCCGGTCCTCACGCCCTTGCCGATACGCTCGCCAATCTCGATGGCAAGAAAATCGCCCTGGCCGCCACTTTAAGCGATGTGGATGGCGCCGGCGCCTATCAAGTCCAACGCGGGTCGGCGGAGCGGCTCATCTCACGCTGTTAATCCGAAAGCGATCGTGATTTCTTAGCCGCGCCTTGGAGGAGCGACAAATGCCAACCACACCCAAGACCGCCTTTGTTTTCGCCGGCGGCGGCAGCTTGGGCGCGGTTCAGGTCGGCATGCTCCAGGCGCTTGTCGAGTATGGGGTCGCCGCCGACATGGTCGTGGGCTCGAGTGTCGGCTCGATCAATGGCGCCTATTTCGCAGGCGCGCCGAGCCTCGATGGCGTGGCCCGCTTGGACCGCATCTGGCGCGGCTTGCGCCGCCGGGACGTCTTTCCCATTCGTTGGCGTTCGCTGGTCGGTTACCCGCTCAAGCGCGATTTCCCTGTGAACCCCAACGGCGTGCTCAAGCTGGCGGAGACGCATCTCCCCTACCGCAATTTGGAAGACGCCAAGATTCCGGTCCATATCGTCGCCACCGATGTGCTATCCGGTGCGCCGGTCATCTTGTCGGAAGGGTCTGCCTCACTTGCCATTCTTGCCAGCACCGCGATTCCCGCAGCCTTCGCCCCAGTGAAACACGGCAATTCCTACCTGTTTGACGGCGCCATCGCGAGCTGCACGCCCGTGCACGTCGCCGTCGAGAAGGGCGCGACCCGATTGATCGTATTGCCCACTGGTTTTGCTTGCGCTCGCGAGACGCCGCCGATAGGCGTCATCGCCAACGCGCTCCACGCGCTTACGTTACTGATCGCGCGGCAGACTAAGAGCGAGCTCGAAACCTTAAGCGAGAAGATCGACTTCCACGTCGCTCCGCCGCTCTGCCCGCTGATTGGCTCACCTTACGATTTCTCGCATACCGGCGAGCTAATCGATCGCGCCTACAAGAACACGCAAGACTGGATCGCCAAAGGCGGCCTAGAGCGCCGTGAGATCCCACATGAGATGAACGCGCACAAGCATCATTGAAGCGTGTCAGTCGGTTTTTTTCTTTTTCGTCTCGCCGATGCGCGGCATCACCTCGATGAAGCTGCAAGGCCGGTGACGGTTATCGAATTGATGCACGAGGATGCCCTTCCACGCATCCTCGCAAGCGCCCGGCGATCCCGGAAGGCAGAAGATAAATGTGCCGCCGGCTAAGCCACCACATGCCCGTGACTGCACTGTCGAGGTGCCGACCGTCTGATAGCTCAGCATGTGAAAGATGGTGGAGAATCCTTCGATCTCTTTCTCGAACAGCGGCCTGACCGCTTCCGGCGTCACGTCGCGCCCAGTGAAGCCGGTGCCTCCTGTCGTGATCACCGCGTCGATCTCCTTGTCCTTGATCCACTTCTTCACCTGCTTGCGGATCGATTTCTCGTCGTCCTCGACGACGGCGCGGTCGGCGAGAATGTGCCCAGCACCCTCGATGAATTGCGCCAGCAGCGGACCTGACTTGTCGGTCTTCTGCGTGCGCGTATCGGAGACCGTGAGCACGGCGATGCGGAGCGGAATGAAGGGTCGAGTTTCGTCGATGCGGTTCATATTTTTGTCATGCCCGCGAAGGCGGGCATCCAGTAAACACTGGCTCCCAAGAATTGCTCTGGCTCTTTAGGCTACTGTATTCCCGCCTTCGCGGGAATGACATTGATCGTGGGGCGACGCGTTCAAGCATCCAATGCTGCTTTCACCATCAACAGATCGCGCCAGGCCAGTCGCTTGGCGGACGGGTTTCGCAACAAATAGGCCGGGTGCAGCGTGGCGAGCGTGGAAATATTTCCGCCGCGTGCCCCATAGTTCAACCACTTGCCCCTGAGCCGCATAATGCCTTCGCTCACGCCGAGCATGCTCTTCGCCGCGGCGCCACCCAGCAGCACCAGCACTTTCGGCGATACGAGCTCGATCTGCCGCGCGAGAAACGGCGCGCAAGCCTCGACTTCTTCCGGCGTCGGCGTGCGGTTCCCTGGCGGCCGCCAGTAGACGACATTAGTGATATAGACGCCGCTCTCGTCGAGACCGATCGATGCCAGCATGCGATCGAGCAATTGCCCCGCGCGGCCGACGAATGGCTTGCCGGCGATGTCCTCGTCGCGGCCAGGCGCTTCGCCGATCAGCATGAGCGGCGCGGCATCGTTGCCTCTGGCGAAACAAAGGCTCTTCGCCGTACGCTTCAGCGTGCAGCCGTCAAATTGTTCGAGCAGAATTCTGAGATTGGCGAGGCTCGTGGCGCCTTCAACCATCGCTTGCCGCACCGAGCTTGCCGCGTCAGGCGCGCGTGGCGGAATCGCGGGGCGGGGAGGGGGCGCATTTTTCCGGTCCAGGACAGGTGCTGCCACGGGGCGTGCAAAGGCGGCGAAGGCATCGACCGGCTCATGGCCGATCGCCTCGTCCACGCCCATCGCCTCGTACCAGGCGAGAAGCTTTATTGCCGCATCATCTTGTGGATTTGCCATTGGCCCTTCGCAACTCGGCTCAAATGTGGCATTGCCCGGCTTGCGCCCGCAAGAGGCCGTTTTGCCTCAAGCCCACTCAAACGACCTGGAGCGTGACCTTTGAGTGATGCCATCGAACGCGAAACCATGGAGTTCGACGTCGTCATCGTCGGCGGCGGCCCTGCGGGCCTTGCCGCCAGCATCAGGCTGAAGCAGCTCGCAGCCGAGCAGAGTAAGGAAATTTCGGTCGTCGTCCTGGAGAAAGGCGCCGAGATCGGCAGCCACATCCTCTCCGGGGCCGTGATCGATCCCATCGGTCTCGACAAGCTGCTGCCGGATTGGCGGAACCAGGGCTCGCCGCTGACCACGCAAGTCTCCGAGGATCGCTTCCATTATCTCTGGAAGACTGGCGGCATCCGCATCCCCAATATTTTCATGCCGCCGCTGATGAATAATCACGGCTGCTATACCGGAAGCCTCGGCGCGCTTTGCCGCTGGCTCGGCGAGCAGGCCGAAGCTTTGGGCGTGGAAATTTATCCGGGCATCTCCGTCACCGAAGCGATTGTCGGCGAGAACGGCGCCATCGAAGGCGTCATCACCGGCGACATGGGCGTAGCCAAAGACGGCTCGCACAAGGACAGTTACACGCCCGGCATCGCGCTGCGCGGCAAATACACTCTCCTTGCCGAGGGCGCGCGGGGCTCGCTCACCAAGCAGCTCATCCAGAAATTTGGATTGGATGCGAAGAGTGGACCGCAAAAATACGGCATCGGTCTGAAGGAGCTGTGGGAGATCCCGCAAGCCAAGCACAAGCCCGGCTTCGTGCAGCACACCATGGGGTGGCCGCTCGAGGACAGAACCGGTGGCGGCTCCTTCCTCTATCATTTCGGTGAGAACCTGGTCTCGGTCGGCTTCGTCGTGCATCTCGACTACGCCAATCCCTATCTCAACCCGTTCAAGGAATTTCAGCGCGCCAAGACCCATTCATTGATTGCCGCGCAGCTCGAAGGCGGCAAGCGCATCTCTTATGGCGCGCGGGCGCTGACCGAGGGCGGCTGGCAGGCGATCCCTGAGCTGGCGTTCCCGGGCGGCGCGCTGATCGGCTGTGCCGCCGGCTTCATGAATGTGCCGCGCATCAAGGGTTCGCATAACGCAATGCTGAGCGGCATGTTTGCCGCCGAAGCCGCCTTCGATGCGGTCATGGCGGGCCGTTCCGGCGACGTGCTGGAAGCCTATCCACAAACGCTGAAGACCAGCTCTCTGGCGAAGGAGCTGAAGCGCGTGCGCAACGTGAAGCCGCTCTGGTCGCGACTCGGCACGAGGTTAGGTGTCATGTTCGGCGGCCTCGACATGTGGCTCAACACCCTCTTCCCGTTCCTCACTCACACGCTGCGGCACAAGAAGGCGGACCATGCGAGCCTGACGATGGCGGACGCCGCGAAGCCGATCGATTATCCGAAGCCCGACGGCGTCTTCAGCTTCGATATTCTTTCCTCGGTATTTCTGTCGGGCACCAATCACGACGAGAACGAGCCCGTGCATCTGGTGCTGACCGACCCCGCAATTCCGATCGACCGCAACTTGCCGCTCTTCGCCGAGCCCGCTCAGCGTTATTGCCCGGCGCAAGTCTATGAGGTGGTGCAGGAAGGCGGGACGGTGCGTTTCCAGATCAACGCGCAGAACTGCGTCCACTGCAAGACCTGCGACATCAAGGACCCGGCCCAGAATATCAATTGGGTGCCGCCGGAAGGCGGTGAGGGCCCGAGCTATATGAATATGTGAGGCTGGCCTTTCACGCGCGGCCACAAAGGAGCCCCCTTTCCGAGGCAAACAAGGATTTGGGGTTGCGGAGCCTCCTAAAAGGCCTCACCCTTTAGCAGTCATCGTAACGACAGTCGGGGCGGCCCCAAACCGCAGAAAATATGCCGAAATTTGATAAAGCCACGGTTCGCCGGTGGACGCAGAAAGCTTTGATCGTCGCGGCTCTTCTTGCCGCGCCCGCAGCCTATTCCGAGGTCGAGCTTGCGGCCTTTGACAATCAAGACCCCGGCACGTTGCTCGGCAATTATCTGTCGGGACGCATCGCGCGCGGCGATCACGATACTGCCACCGCCGCGGATTTCTACACCAAGGCGCTCGCCGAAGACCCTTCCAACGAAGTGATCCTGGAGCAGGCCTTCTTGCTCGAAACGGGGTCGGCCCATTGGGACCGCGCTCTCCAATTCGCCCATGATCTCGTCAAGATCGAGCCGGCCCATCGCATCGCGCAATTCCTGCTCGGCTGCGAGGCCTTCAAGCAGGGCAAATATGACGAGGCCGATCAGCATTTCGCCGAGGCGCGCCAGGGCCCGATCGCCGATCTCACCTCCACGCTCGCGCGGGCCTGGGTGAAGGAAGCAGCCGGCAAGCCCGACGAGGCCTTTGCCATTCTCGATTCCTTGAGCGACGCCGACTGGGCGCAATTTTATCAGCGCTACCATCGCGGACTGATCGCCGACGTCGCCGGCAAGCGCGATATCGCCGCGGAGTCTCTCGCCGTGGCCTTCAAGAAGAATCCCGGGACGCTTCGCGTGAGCGAGGCCTATGCTCGCCACGCCATGAACAGCAACAACCGCAAGCTCGCGCTGCAGATATTGAAGACCCATATCGGCAAGACGGCCGGTCATCCCTTAAGCCGCGCGCTGCTCGACGACATCAACGCGGGTCAGGTCCCGCCGCTGCTGGTGGTTTCGCCCACAGACGGTCTCGCCGAAGTCTTTTACGGCATTGGCGATGCGCTGGCCGGTGAGGGTGGCCTCGACATGGGCATCATCTTCTTGCAGTTCTCCCTCTACCTGAAGCCCGACTTTCCGCTGGCGCATGTGGCGCTGGCCGAGGCCTATGACAACGCCAAGCGCTACGACCTCGAATTGCAAGCTTTCGATCGCATCCCGGAAGCTTCGCCGCTTTGGCTGAGCGTGCAGATCCAGAAGGCCTTTGCGCTGAATTCGCTCGAGCGCGTTGACGAGTCGAAGGCGCTCCTCGACAGCCTGATCGCGAAAAATCCCAAGGACATCCGCCCGCTCGATGCGCTCGGCAATATCATGCGCTCGCATGAGCGCTATGCCGATGCGCGAGATGCTTACTCTCGGGCCATTGCGCTGCTGCCGAAGCCGACGAAAGATAATTGGGCGCTGTTCTACTCGCGCGGTGTCTGCAACGAGCGCTTGAAGGACTGGCCCGCCGCGGAAGCCGATTTGAAGCGAGCGCTTGCGCTCTCGCCGGAAGAATCGGTCGTGCTCAACTATCTTGGCTATTCCTGGGTCGATCAGGGCATGCACCTGAAGACGGCGATGGATTACATCCGCAAAGCCGTGAAGCTAAAACCCGAAGATGGCTACTATGTCGACAGTCTCGGCTGGGCCTATTTCCGGCTCGGAAATCTCCCCGCCGCCGTCGAGCAGCTCGAGCGCGCCGTCGAACTAAGGCCGGATGATCCCATCATCAACGATCATTTGGGCGACGCCTATTGGCGCATTGGCCGCAAGCTGGAAGCTAAGTATCAATGGCAGCAGTCTTTGTCGCTGAAGCCTGAGAGCGAGCAGCTCGTTGAGCTTGAGAAAAAGATCAAGACCGGGCTTCCCGAAACGCCAGAAACCAAGGCAGCCGACCGCACGGGTGACGCCGGTCATAAGCTGCAGCGATAAGTTGCGCCATGTGCGCTTTGTACCGCCACCCGCTCCGCGTCATTCCCGCGAAGGCGGAAATCCAGTAATCGGTGCAAGTAGCAATTCTACAAAGGAGTTCGCGCGTTACTGGGTGCCCGCCTTCGCGGGCATGACAAACTAGCTCCGGGCGAACGATGTTGCACGAGACCGCAAGAGCCAAACTCAATCTCACCCTCGAAGTGAAGGGGCGCCGACCCGACCGCTATCACGAGCTCCGAAGCCTTGTCGCTTTCACCGATTTCGGCGACGGCGTCGAGTTGGAACCGGCACCTGAGCTTAGTCTGGAGATCGATGGGCTCTTTGCGCCGGCGCTTGGCACCCACGAAAATCTCATTCTTACCGCCGCTGAAGCTGCAAAGGCGATCTGTCCTGATCTCACGCTCGGCCGCTTCCGGCTGATCAAGGAGCTTCCCATCGCTTCAGGTCTCGGAGGCGGGTCCGCCGATGGCGCGGCCGCCCTTCGTCTCCTCGCCCGCGCCAATCAGGGCAAGCTTCGACCGGATGCGCTAACGGAGATCGCGGGCAAGCTCGGCTCCGATGCTACGGCTTGTCTAGCGAGCAAGCCTGCCTTGATGACGGGACGCGGCGAAGTGGTGAGCGAGGTCGCCGGGTTCCCGATCTGTGGCGTGCTTCTGGCCAATCCTGGCGTCGGACTCGCAACCGCCAAAGTCTATGCCGCGCTCGATGCCAAGCCTTGCCGCGACGATGACAATCGCGCGGAGGCCCTCCCGCAATTCGAAGACAGCTTTGAGCGTCTGGTCGATTATGCACGGGCGCGAACCAACGATCTCGAAGCTCCGGCGATGAAGCTCGCACCAATCATCGGGGAAGTCTTGGCCTCACTCTCGGATTTCGGCCCCGGTCTGACGCGGCTTTCGGGCAGCGGCGCAACCTGTTTTGCGCTATTTGACTCGCCGCAAGAGGCCGCGAGCGCGGCCCATGCGCTTTCCAGGCGGCAACCCAATTGGTGGGTGAAAGCCGGCAGTCTCGGTTCGACCTAGAGCATAATCCGGAAAAGTTGCAGACTTTCCAGACAAGATTATGCGTCAAGGAGTGAAATTCAACCAAACGGATTTCGCTCTAGAACGGCCGATCGACGCAGAACTCGATGGCTTCCAGCAGCGCCGATTTGGCGTCGGAATCCGGGAAGATCGCCATCGCGTCGCGGGCAATGGCGCCGTAATGGCGCGCGCGTTCCATGGTATCGCTCAAGGTATTGTGCTCGCGCATGAAATTCATGGCCTGTTCGAGGTCGCCGTCCTCGATCTTTCCGTCTTGCAATGTCCGCCGCCAGAAAGACCGCTCGGCCTCGTTGCCGCGGCGATAGCAGAGCACGACGGGAAGCGTGAGCTTGCCTTCGCGGAAATCGTCGCCGACGCTCTTGCCCAGCGTCGCCTGCTCGCCGGAATAATCCAGTGCGTCGTCCACGAGCTGGAAGGCGATGCCGAGATTGCGGCCGTAGGACCGCAAACCCGCGGCTTCGGATTTCGGCCTTCCTGCGATCACCGCTCCAACCTCCGCGGCTGCCGCGAACAAGGCTGCCGTCTTAGCGTCAATCACCGCGAGATAATCGTCCTCGGTGGTTTCGGTGTTCTTGGCGGTGATGAGCTGCATCACCTCGCCTTCGGCGATCACCGCCGCCGCATCGGAGAGAATGCGCAAAGCCCCGAGCGAGCCGACATCGACCATCATCTTGAAGGCTTGCCCCAGCAGGAAATCGCCGACGAGCACGCTCGCCTCGTTGCCCCAAAGCAGCCGCGCCGCCGTCTTGCCCCGCCGCACATCGCTCTCATCGACTACGTCGTCGTGCAGCAGCGTCGCCGTGTGCATGAATTCGACGGATGCCGCCAGCCGCACATGCCCATCGCCCGCATAGCCGCACAGTTTTGCCGTGGCGAGCGTCAGCATCGGGCGCAAGCGTTTTCCCCCGGAATCGATCAAATGCCGCGCCAGCTCTGGGATCAGATCGACATTGGAGCGGGCTCGGTCGAGGATGATGCGGTTGACATGGGTCATGTCCTCCTCGACAAGCGCTAGCAGCGGCGCGAGGCTCGCGCGCGGATCATGTGACCCGGTAAGCTTTACGACAACGCCCAAGGGACTGCTCCTAAGGTCGAATGGCTTTTGCCGGGGACTATAGTCGGTCGTATGGCTGGGTGGTCAAGCCGCTCATACGTCGCAAGCGAGGGTGAGGTGAAGGAATTACTCCGCTCCAACGACCCCGTGCTCATTTCCTTCGTCAGCGCACTTCTGGAGGAGGGAGGCGTAGGCTTCAGCGTCGCCGACACCAATATGAGCGTGCTGGAAGGCTCGATTGGGGCTTTGCCACGGCGGGTCCTGGTGGAAGAAGATCAGCTTGCCCGCGCCCGCCGCATTCTAACCGAGGCCGGAATTGGCCATGCCCTCGCCGAAGACGACCAAGCCTGAGCGGCCGGCCCCTGATGCGCGGGCCAACACCGCCGACGATTTTCTCGGCGGCCGCATCTCTGTTCTCCAGCCGCGAAAAGGCCATCGCTCAGGCAGCGACGCCGTCTGGCTGCAAGCCGCCGTGCCGGCAGGGAAGGGCGATCGCGTGCTCGATGCCGGCGCGGGTGTCGGCGTGGCGGGACTCTGCCTCCTGGCGAGAGTGCCAGGAACTCGCGTCACCGCCGTCGAAATCGACTCTGAACTTTGCGCGCTCGCAGAATCGAACGCGGCACGGAACGGGTTCACTGCTCGCTTCACGACAATCGAGGCCGATGTGAGAGCGCAACACAAAACTCTCCACGCCAAGGGTCTCGTCGCGGAAACCTATGATCAGGTCATGGCCAACCCGCCTTATCATGCCGAAGGCAGCGTGCGCACCGCGCCCGAGCGGGCTTCAGCCCATGTCATGAAGCAAGACGGCTTGGAGGCTTGGACGCGATTCCTCGTTCGCATGATGGCGGCGAAGGGCACGCTCACCCTCATTCATCTCCCCGAGCGGCTTCCGCATCTACTTGCCCTGCTCGAAGGAGGCTGCGGCGGCATCTCGATCTACCCCCTCTTCCCAACAGAGGGCGCAGCCGCGACGCGGATCATCGTTCAGGCGAACAAGGGGAGCCGCGCCGCCATGCGCCTTTTGCCTGGGCTCATCCTTCACGGCCCCGACGGCGCCTATAGGGCCGCGGCCGAAGCCGTCCTGCGGGAAGGCGAACGCCTCGACCTCGGTCGGTAGACAAAAAAGCCGCCGCCCGGGGGGAGGGCGGCGGCTCTTAAACGGCCCGAGTGTGAGGCGGGGGCTCGGGCGCGGGCAAAACCGGCTAGTAGCAGGACTTAACGCTGCGATAGACGGTCTTGTAAGTGTATTCGCAGTAATAGTCGTTCCACACCCGGATGGTGGCCGGAACAGATTTGTAATAGCAGGTCGGCT
>Ga0315288_10012556_pt1 | contig 10641 bp, 11 predicted proteins | sample YL17G11_20_MG_FD_203454 | JGI IMG/M metagenome (GOLD analysis project Ga0315288, IMG submission 203454) | Sediment microbial communities from Yellowstone Lake, YNP, Wyoming, USA - YL17G11_20 | ecosystem: Environmental > Aquatic > Freshwater > Lake > Sediment | place: USA: Wyoming | collected...
GAAGGCAAAACAGTAGAGCAAGGAACCCACGAAGAACTCATGAAAACAGACGGACTCTACAGCGCATTCTACAGGATGCAGTTCAGAGAAGAAGGCTTTGAACCGATGCCTGCAGACACCTAGACCCTGACGTTTTCACGATCAAGTTTCAGCGGCGGAACCGGGCAGGTTCATAGGCTACTTCTTATATGGGTTTTCATTTGTTTACGCTTGCTATAGTTTCAGCGGGGTCACGGAATGGTATCTGATGGGTCTAGACGAGCTGGTTTGATAAAACCCTCAGCGATCCGCAGAATGCTAGAGCTTTCAGCAAAGGCGCAGAACGTCATCCACATGGAGCAGGGTGAACCCGACTTCATCACACCAGATTTTATTGCAGAAGCCGCCGTCGAAGCGGTCAAAAGAGGCTTCACCCATTATACAGAAATCGACGGGACAATAGAGCTGCGCCAGGCCATATCAGACAAGCTCACCGCAGAAAACGGGATTGACGCTGACCCAGGAACAGAGATTACAGTGACGTCTGGCTCTCAGGAAGCCATGATGATTGCCGCGCTGGGTTTCCTGAATCCTGGCGATGAAGCACTCATTCTGGATCCGTACTACCCCGCGTACTATGAGGACACACTGCTTGCAGAAGCGGTGCCAGTGCCAGTTCCACTCAACGAACAGAAAGATTATGGAATAGACATTGAAGCCTTAGAAAGCCGCCTGACCGAGAAGACCCGAATGATTTGGATGTGTAACCCTTCGAATCCAACGGGGCACCTGTTTTCAAAACAGGATCTTGAAATTGTTGCTGACATCGCGAAAAGGCACGATCTGATAGTATTCTCTGATGAGATATACGAGAAAATCGTTTACGACGGTGCACAGCATCAAAGCATCGGCTCATTGCCAGGCATGGACAAAAGAACAATAACAGTGAACGGCTTCTCAAAAGCGTATGCAATGACAGGTTGGAGAATTGGGTACGTAGCGGCTGAAAAGAAAATCTCTGCCACTTTGCGAAAGTTGCACTACTACGCAGCGCTTTGCCCGAACGCGATATCGCAGAAGGCCGCCTTTGCCGCGTTGAAAGGACCACAAGGATGCGTCCGAGAAATGGTGTCTGAATATGACAGGAGAAGAAGACTTGCGCTCAATGAACTCGGCAAGATCAAGTTCCTGTCACATACGGTGCCGAAAGGTGCCTTCTACGTGTTTCCAGATTTCTCGAATTTTGACATATCTGATGAGACGTTTGCTGTGTACCTGTTGAAAAACGCTGGAGTGGCAACTGCGCCAGGTTCGGGCTTTGGAAATGCTGGCAAGGGCCATCTGAGAATATCCTACTCTGTTTCCTATGACCAGGTCAAAGAAGGCCTCAGAAGGATTGTGGAAACATTGGAAAGTAGACCATAGAGTCTCCCCCTGATTGCATTAAGACTTATGCCTTTCTACTACAACTGTTCCTTTGTTCGCGTCTACCCTAACTAGGTCGCCCGTTTTGATCGCCTTGAACGGGTCTTTTTCGAGTCTGTCGACGAGAGGTACTTTGGCTATGAACGCACTTACTATGAGTACTGTTTCCACGTCCTTGACTATCATTGCTTTTGGGGCAAGGTTGTGGGAGGCAAGTTTGAACAGGCCGTCTATCTGGACGACTGAGCTGGCTTTTCCAGAGGGGAACACGAGCACCTTGTTGGAGATGTTTTTTCCTGCCAGCTCATGTGTTTTCTCCCTGACTATGCCTGTTTTTGGGTCTGTGAGATAGAAGCATATGGGCTCGTGAGATACGAGGGCTTCACCTTCTCCGTAGCCTCCTATGATCTTGTGACATTTCAAAGCGGTCTTCATGGTTTTCGTTTCCCTTCTTCGTTTACCGCGGCTTTGACGCAGTCCTGAAGTCTTTCGAGTCTGACTTCTCTGTATCGCCGGTAGTAAGCGCCTTTGGGCGAATCTGTCATGCCGACTTTTTGTTTGTAGGCGATCCAGCATGGTTCATCTATACACGTGTCCACCACTACGCGTCCGCCCGCTTTTTCTATCGTGTTCGTGTACCCGACCCTGTCAGCCAAAAGTTTGGTTGTAGCTGATGTGCAGACCCAGAATGAACTATCTCTGTGTATTTTCTTTCCGTTTAACAATTCTGCCACTTTTCCTATCTGCTTCAGCGTATAGTGGGGGCATCCGAGCTGGATGAAGTCCGCCTTTTTGCTTGTTGTTTGAAGTTCTTCATAGACTCCTTTAAGCTCCCTGTCTGTTACCGTGATTTTTTGTTTTGGAATGTCGCCTTGAAATGCTTCCTTCACGGTTGAGGCCTCGACTGTGTGTCCTGGAATGTAGAACATGGAAATGGCTCCCGACGTGTTGGACATTGCACAGAAGTTTATCAGCTCTTCTGTGTTGGGCGGCCTGGTTATCCCGGTCAAAACGGGGATTCCATAGCCTATGGCCTTTCCAACGTAGTATCCTAAAAGAGTGTAATCGAACTCGTCTCTGAGAGTTGCCTTCACATCGAAGAGGGTTGTTCCCTTTCTGTTTTCTTTGATGTGAAGACCATACTTGGGGGTTTTCCCTATGATTCCCGCGGCTAATGCACTTTGGGCTGCCTCTCGATTTGTGTAGGCGCCTATTACCGAGTTTACGTATGGGGTGGCGCTCGACTCGGAGAAGGCGACAGATTCGCCGTAGAGCGGGATATTCTCTGACAGGTAGGGAACGCAGCTCCAGCTGAGTATGGCTCCTACTTTGCTGTAGGCTTCCATCACTCTTCGAGCCACTTCAGCCTCGTCTTTCGGGACGTCGAATAGTTTATGGAAATACTTGATGTCATAGACTGGGTTTGTGCTCGTTGGAACTCGGCATTTGGCCCCTCCGTCGGCTAGAAGCTCGACGAAGTACATGTCGCCTTCTTGACCGCTGGATGCAGCGTGTGCGCGGCTTATAGGAATCATTTTTTCTGCGTCGTACGCATCTCCTATTGCGACGAGCAGTTCCATTGCTTTCTGTGTTCCTCCGCCGAATTCTCCGTTGAGCGTTTGTTCTTCTTCTTTGGTTAGATGCAAGCTAATTCACTGTTCCTCTTCAAACATGTTGAATACAAGCTAACAAGTGTTCTGCGGTTTTCCTTCTATAAACTTTGCAACGTTATCCACGCAGATGTCCGTGCATCTTGCCTCTGCCTCGACGGTGTTGAACGCTATGTGCGGGGAAAGTACGGTGTTGTCTAGTTTGAACAGTGGGTTGTTTTTGGGCGGTGGCTCTTCCTCTAGCACGTCGAGTCCTGCGAAGGAAAGTTTGTTCGATTTGAGCGCTTCCACTAGAGCCTTTTCGTCCACAACTTTTCCTTGGGAAGTGTTGATTATTACGGCGTTGTTTTTCATGATGCCGATTTCCCTTTTTCCTACGAGTTTTTCCGTCTCCGGCGTCAAAGTGACATGGAGTGTCACTATGTCGCTGTTTTTCAAGAGTGTATCGAGGTCAACATTCTTGAACCCGATTTCCTCTGCTCTTTTCGGATTAGGATACTTGTCGTAGCCTAAGACCTGCATTTGGAAGGCTCGAGCTATTTCAGCAATTCTACAGCCGATGTTTCCTGTTCCGATTATGCCGAGAGTCTTTCCGGCTAGCTCTCTTCCTCCGAATGGTCTCCAGTCAAAATTCCCTTTTCTTACATGTCTGTCTGCAAGGTTCAGCTTTCTGACAGACGCCAGCAACAAGGCAAACGTGTATTCGGCCACAGACTCTGTTGCATAGCCTGGAACATGCGTTACTACGATCCCCCTTTCTTTTGCAGCTTCAAGGTCGGCGTAATGGCAGGTTGTCGCCCATATTGAGATCATCTTGAGTTTCGCGGCTGAATCGATAACGCTCTTGGTCAGTTGGCTCCAACCAACGATAGCAACGTCCGCTTCTTTTATTCTCTTTTTCAGTTCCTCTGACGTCTTGGGCGGCTCTTTGAAGACTTTCAGTTGTCCCAGGGTTCGCAGTTTCTTGAGATGCTTCTCTTCCAAGTAGACATGGTCCACGACGACTATCTTCATGTCAACCGTTCTCCAGACTGTAAGCGCGAGTTTATGTTCTTATTCCAGCAGACACAACGTTTTTCATGATGTGAATCGCGGAAAAATGGATGAACGGTGTCAGCGGGCTCTTGATTGAACTCTTGGTTCCATCATAGCCCACAGCCAGTCGACGAATTCTTTGAGGTTCTTTGTTTGTATGTAGATGTCTCCTGGTCCTGTGATTTGAGTCACAAGGCCTTCTCCGCCAAGTATCGTTTCTTTCAGTCCGCCGAATTTTGTGACTTTGTACGTGCAGGTGTCGCTGAAAGCTACTAAGTGAAAGTTGTCAACCGTCATTGTTTGTCCAGGTCCTAGCGTGTGCTTATCTATTGCTCCGAACGTGTTTATGAAGAGATTTCCGTTACCGGTGACTTTTATCATGAAGAGCCCTTGACCGAAGAGTCCCTTCGCAAAACCTTCCCATTTGATGTCCAAATCAACATTCGGCGTTGATGCGACATAGGCGCTTTTTTGTATCACGTATCCTCGGTTGGGTTTGACCTCCAACATTTCAATGTCGCCAACAGGTGCCGAAACGAGTCCCACTTCGCCTGGTCCTTGTGAAGCCGTGAAATCGTTCACCCAGAATGATTGCCTGCCCACGATTGCGAGGCCAAGACTGCCCAGCAGGCTTTTTTCTCTTTTTCTAGTGTGCACTTCGATGCTTGGATTCATGTAAGTCATGGCGCCAGATTCTGCTGTTATCGTTTCACCATGTTCTAGGGTGACAACTAGCATTGAATATGACGGTTTGTATTTTATCTCGTACTTCATTCAACTATCCCTCCTTTCAATGTTGTTCTGAAGGTTATTTCTGTCTTTTGTAGGAGCGGTTCTTGCTACGACACTTCAACTGGACGGAGAAAGCTCTTGTTGGGATTGTCCGTGATGAGGAGGGCCTTCTTTTTGAAGATTGGACGCGATTCTGGGGTCAATGATTGAAATGCTTTTTGATTCAGAAATTGCTTTTCATAAGACTTTTATATGTGATGGTTTGTGGTATTGTATAATCAAGTTTAAGGAACAGTGTGCTTGAATGGAACCGAGCAAGAAGCCATTGAACGTGCTTGTGAAGCAGTTGAACGCGGGGATCGCTGTGGTACTGAAGAACGGCGGAGAATACAAGGGCAAGATGATCAAATGTGACGGACACATGAACATACTCCTCGAAGGAGCAACAGAGTCTAAGGATGACCAGCTGATAACGAATTACGGGAACGTTTTACTGCGTGGCAACAACGTCCTATACATAGTCTTAGATGTATCTACAAGGTAAGAGTTTTGCTCTTTCCCGTGACGTAGTCTAGGCTTTTGTCAAGTCCTGCGGCCAACTTGTGCTTTCGTCTGAAGTATTGCAGAACATTCTGTACGTCTCTTGACAACAACTGCTCAGCGTTCGGATGGTTTTTCGTCACGTACTGCGGCCAGTCTATTATCAAGATCCCCCTGTTTGGTTTCAGCATAATGTTGTACTCGCTCAGGTCTGCGTGAACGACGCCTGCCTTCAAATAGGCTTTTCGAACGTTGCACAGAATCTTCTTCAAGATTGTCCCTGGTTTGGGTATTCTTCTCCAGTGTGCAAGTTCTGCACCTTCAATCATTCCCATTGCCACCACGTGGCGGGTTTGGCTGACCGGTTTGGGAACCGCCACTTTGCAGGGATAAAGCAAGCTCAGAGCTTCATATTCCTTTTCGGCTGCAAGCCGCGATTGATAAAGCCATCCCACATGTTGAGGCGTGTATCCTCTTGTGCGTCGGGTTTGACGGAAACTGATTCTGCCCAGCCTATGGAACTTGACAGCTATCCGTTCCCCTTTGGAGTTCAGAGCGTCGAAAACGTCAGCCTCTTTTCCCACTCCAAGCGATTTTCCAAAGGCATCTATGATTCCGCCTTTGACGAGGGCGTTGATAGCTAAGCAATCATACCCCGCATAGTTAAGTGTGTAACCTACGTAGGCGCCTCGCATTTGGTAGATGAGGCCAAGCTTGCTTAGCCTGGTTATTCTGAAGTCAACGTCCCTTTCGAGGCTCAGCTTGGAGAATTTGGCGACTTGTTCTTTCGGAACGAATTCATGTTCGCTCATGGCCGTCTCTACTATCTGAAGCACTCTCAAGTCTTCATTCTCTAGCGTTCGAAAGACTTTGACGGCCATTTCTGCTGATGACATGATAGAACAAAATAGGCTCTTACGACTAATAAGTCTCGCTAGGTCACACAGTTACTGTCTGCATTGCATTGACTGATTCGTCAACCATCTGCTTGATGTCAAGTTTTTCTTCAGCATCTTTTACCATCTGCAGCTTGGCCTGCGTCGCTGGCTGGTCTGGGGCGGCTGAACAGCTCTTGGCTTTCCGTGTTGAAATTTGAAAAGTGCCGATCTTCCGCGCAAGTGCTTCAGTCTCTATTTTGTCGAAGCCCAGAAGCGGACGGTGAATCGGATAACTTTTTGCTGCTTCATCAAGGACCCTCAGGTTCGTTATGGTCTGGCTCGCTTGCTCACCTATGGCTTCCCCCGTCACTATGCCTTCCGCACCTTCGACATCCGCTATTCTTTCAGCAATGCGATACATCATACGCTTGCACAGAAGACAAGTGAATCTCCTCGGCGCTTCTTCCATGAAGCGTTGGAGGTTTTTGCCGTGAGGCACGATATGCACTCTTCTTGGGTAGCCTATTGACCAGCTGAACAGTTTCTTGGCCGTTTCCAAAGCCTTGTTCCTTGTCGCCTCGTCCGTCAACGGCGTATTGTCCATGTAGATAGGCGTTATCGGGCAGCCTCTTTTCATCGCCATCCATGCAGCTACTGGAGAATCGATCCCTCCGCTTAGCAGGCAGACCAGCTTTGCTTGAGAACCCGCCGGGAAGCCACCTGCACCTTTAAGAGTCTCTGTGAAGACGTAAGCTTCGCCTTCTCTGACCTCAATGTTCACCGTGCGCTCGGGCTTTGTCAGGTTCACGACGAGGGTTCGATTCTTCAATGTGGCCTGTATTCTTTTGCCTGCTTCTTTGCAGATGTCCACACTGGAATAGTTGTGCGTGCCGACCCTGTGACACCTCACTGCAAACGTGCCATTATCCTTCATGGTTGTTTCCGCTGCTTCTATGGCCCTCTGCAGGACATCTTCACTGTCTGACGTGGTTTTCGAGGCGACCGAGACTGAGGAGATGCCGAACACTCGGGTCAGGACATTTGCTATTCCGTTCGGGTCGCTTGCTTCAAGATAGATCCTTCCGCGTTTCCTCACGACTTTTTCATAGGCGAAGTCGAAATGTGAAACCGTATTCTTGATGTTTCTAAGGATCAACTTCTCATAGATGCGTCTGGTCCATTCACTCTTGATGCCTATTTCTCCGCTGAACCGGACGATTATTGATTCATTCTGCGTTATCTAGCCCTGCTTTCGAATTTAGACAACAAGGGAATCGGGTTGAACGGATTTAACGATTATGCTTTGCAGTGTTCTGTGCCCCTTCGGCTTCAATGCTTTCAGCCAATATCAGGTGGTATGCCACAAGTCCTTTCCATTTTCCCCATCTTAGCGATCCTGCATGTCTCGTCGCTTAGAATCCTGATGTCACTGCAATAGTAACGAGAAGATCGTTCTTCTCAGACCAAGGTCGTCGGCAGGCAGCGCGTCCCATTTCTGCATTCCCCTAATCATCGTCAGTTCACCTGTCCAGATTCCGACTCCCCTGATTCTGTCGAGTATGCTACCTATTCTTTCGTTGTCTTTCAAGTGTCTATGCGTTACAAAGTGAATGTGGTCTGGTTCTCCCTATCGCTTTTCGCATAAGAATGTTGAGCTTTCGCCAAAGGTTTTAACTGGAAAATCTTCTATACTATGCCTTTGAAGGACGTGCAATACATGCGAATAGTCTTGCGCATAGGCGGGTCTGTGTTTGCTTCTCCCATCAAACCGGACTTGGTGAACAAGTATGCCGCTCTGCTGAGAAAGTTGAAGAAAAGTGGACATGTGGTTGCGGTTGTCGTAGGCGGAGGGGCTGTGGCCAGGGAGTTTATCGGCGTGGCCAAAAGCCTGGGGCTTTGTGAAGCCGCGCAGGATGAGGTGGCCATTTCTGTTTCAAGAATATACGCGCAGCTGTTTCTCAACACGCTTGGCGAGATTGGATACGACACAGTTCCTACTACGATTGACGATGCTGTCGAGTGTTTGGACGGCGGAAAGATTGTTGTCATGGGCGGGCTGAAACCTGGTATGACGACGGACACGGTTGCAGCACTGATCGCGGAGAAAGTCAAGGCTGATTTGCTCATCAAGGCGTCAGACCAGGAGGGCATATATGATAAGGACCCGCGGAAGCATTCTGATGCTGTGAAGCTTGACCGCATAAAACTTGAGAATTTGTCTCGGGTTTGCACTGAAGACCAGCACAAGGCAGGTATCCACCAGATCATAGATCCTGAAGCTGTCAAGGTCCTGAAGCGTAGCCGGATAAAAGTCGTCGTTGTGATGGGTTTCAAACCGGAAAATGTTCTGAAAGCTATTGAAGGCAAGAAAGTCGGAACTTACATTGATTAGCTTGCAGTCCCACCGAAGAGCGTGGCGTGCGCTAACCTACACAACCGATGCAGCAAGACAGCTCTTGATATTCAAGTCTGATTGGGCCCATCTTGCCATGGACTTCGCGTTCGTTGGAATACTTGCGGCAGTAACTGCAACAATAGGCGTGGTTCTTTCATGGAGATTCTTAAGCAAGTAAGCAATGATTAGTTAGCGCGCACTGGCCTTCAATGTGGGAGTCAGCGTAGTCTTTGCACTCTACCCGGCTTGGCGAGCTTCAAAGCTCAAACCAGTCGAAGCCCTAAGATACGAATAAACGATGCTTCAGCAGGAGTTCCAATCGTGAAGAGACTTTATCCTGAACAACCTCTTGTGGGAGTGGGCGCTGTCATTATCTGTAAGGGACAAATCCTGTTCGAAAAGAGGAAAAACGATCCGGGTAGAGGGAAATGGAGCGTACCCGGCGGTCTGGTCGAGCTTGGCGAAAAATGCGGACAGGCAGTGGTCAGAGAAGTCAAGGAAGAAACAGGGTTGACGGTTGAAAAGCCGGAACACATTGACGTCGTGGACAACATAGAGCGGGACGAGAATGGGCGGGTGAAGTATCATTTCGTGATAGTCGACTATTTCGTGAAGTTCAAGGGTGGAAAGCTTGGAGCTTCAAGTGACGCTGCAGAGTTAAGATGGGTATCCTTGGAAGATGTCAAAGAATACGCTCTGACAAGAACATTCAGAGAATTCTACAAGAGAAACTGTAAGAAACTAGCTGCCCTGGAGTCTTGCCCCTAGAAGAAGCCTCACTTGCTCGTGGCTCTTCTCATTTTCTTAGTCCGCCCGTAGAGTTGTCGTACGGCTTTAGCCTGTTGCATTGTTCGTGAAAAAGAGCCGTGTTTCTCCCATTGTTTTGACGTCCATTGCTTTCACTTTGGTCACTATTGGGAAGTCTCTCACGGCTTTTCCAAGTGCGAGGCAATAGTGTGGTGGTAGGTCTCTTGCGATTGACCTCACTGTTTCTGCGTCGACTCTTGCGGCTCGGGAAACGACGTCTAAGTCGTGTTCGTTTGTGAAATTGAAGAGAAATATGTTGTCTGCTTGTCGGTAGATGTTGTCGCGGATCGTGTCTGGCTGGTTTGTGATGAATGTGGTGAAGATGCCGAAGTGGCGCATGCGAGTTACTATGTCGTCCCAGTATGTCTCGCGCAGGTAGAGGTGCGCTTCTTCGGCAAAGAGGAAGACTGCTTTGAGCTTCCAGCTTGTCAGTGATTCCACGAGTTTTCCGAGTACGTATTCGACGACTATTTGGCGGTCAATGCTGCCCGTGTTTCGGAGGTTTATGACTATTGCGCCGCCTTGTTCTTTTGCCTTAAGTAGGCTGTCTTCAAGCATCGTTGCTTCTGCGATGTTGTCCGTGAAGAAGCCCGAGTTGACTAGGGAGTGATACCTGGAGAACAATGCGTCGCGTACATGCTGGTTGCAGTTCCAGTTGCGTATGGTTTCGCCTAGCTCATGCAAGGTAAGACTGTCTCTGCCTTTCAGTGATTGCCATATGTGCCTGAACTCGCGTGCGGACGTTCCGGGTAAATGCAGGGCGTGGATAAGGATTCCCAGCAAGACATGCAGGTTTATTTGCTTGAGTGCCAATTTGAAGTTTTGTGATGGTGTGAGAACGTGTATTTTGTCGTAGATGGCGTTTCTTTTTCCGTCATTCGTCATACCGAGGCTGTGATATTCGCCGTTCAGATCGAAGATCACAACAGTCGCTTTGTAGCCAACCAAGTTTACCATCAGCAGTTTGGAGAGGTGAGATTTTCCGGTTTCCTTCTTGCCTGTTATGATGTTTAGGCGTCCGTCTAGCGATGAGGCGTCTATGGTCAATAGTGATGAGTCTTTGGTGCCTCCCAGCACGATGGGTAGTTTTCCTTCGACTTTTGCAAGCTTTAGCAGTGTTGGGAGGGGCAATTTTCTTACTGTTGATTGTGAGCGTGAGGGAAGCCATGAGCTGCTCGGGCTTAGATTTTCGTTTTCGACGGTTGCGCGTATCTTGCATATAAGCAGGCTTGCGTCCTGA
>Ga0315288_10012557_pt1 | contig 10641 bp, 10 predicted proteins | sample YL17G11_20_MG_FD_203454 | JGI IMG/M metagenome (GOLD analysis project Ga0315288, IMG submission 203454) | Sediment microbial communities from Yellowstone Lake, YNP, Wyoming, USA - YL17G11_20 | ecosystem: Environmental > Aquatic > Freshwater > Lake > Sediment | place: USA: Wyoming | collected...
GGGAATTGAAGGCATCCTTATTGATAATGATCACGTCTGTTCCGGCCATGGCCAGGTTGGGCTGGATGTAATATTTGGCCACCTCGCAGAATTTCATCGTCAGCGCCCCACCGGCCGCTCCCCAATGGGCCCCCTCGACCACTCCGGTTTGCAGGGCAAGATATAATTCCTCACCGGGAATCAAGCTGGGGGCCGCTCCCAAATCCTTCAGCATGTCCGCAATGGCTCCAGAAGAGCGGATCTTATAACCTTTAAAATCTTCAATTTTGCGGATGGGTTTTTTCCCGATCATCGCCGTGGGATAAATCTTTTCTGTATAAAGAAGGAGGTTGTGCTTGGCATGAGCCTCCTTCAGCATATCTTCAAAACCGAGAACGTAATGGAAGTAGAGCCCTTCCCAGGGTTCCCGGAAGGTCATCGGGCAATTGCCAGCCACCCCGGCGATAGGGATAATGGTCATCCAGTAGGCCGGGCTTCCCGTTCCCCCATCCACCGTTCCCTTGCGGGAGGAGTCGAATAGTTCTTTGGTGGGAACCAAAGCGGCTGCGGGATAGAGGGTGATCTGCAACCGCCCATCAGTAAGCTTGGTCAGTTTTTGCTCGAAGAAATCTTTCAGGGGTTTAAAGGAAGCGCTACCCGCTGGCCAGTGAGACTGGAACCTCCATTTGATCACCTTTGCGGTTGCCGGTTGCTGGGCGAAGGCCGCCGCGGCGATGAAAACCGCTAAACAACTGATTAAAATTACGCCAACCAATCTTTTCTGCATGTCGCACCTCCATTTTCCCCGGCATTTTCCAGGCCGGGTTGATTTTGGATCTTTGGTAGTGAGGAAAAAATGGTAGGTCTCTCTTCTATAAATATCGATCCAGTGAGAAACCTGGAGATTCCCTGTTTTGTATGTATAGGTGGCCTTTATTCATTGGCCAACAAGTCTTCGCCCTTGCGTAAGGCCCATCTTCCCAAAACATTAGAACAGGGCCAGTTGGAGGTTTCGTCCCCCAACGACATGCACTGGTTGGCCAAAGACCTTTTATGATTATATTTAAGAAAAGTCAAGATAATTTTGGTTTGTGGTGTAAGAAGCGTGGGAAATGGGGTCGGCCTTTGTAGTTTTGTGATGGGTGGTTTTTAATCGTTAGTATTTACTTTTTCTGGCGTAAGGCTTCGTAAATCACCAGACCTACGGCCATGGCCACGTTCAAGGATTCGGCGCTTGGGGACATGGGGATGGTAAAGGATCCATCTACCGCGGCCATTAAACCCTTGGGTAATCCTGCACCTTCTTGGCCGAAAAGAACAGCAGCAGGCCGGGAAAAGTCTACCGCCCAAAGAGATCGCTCGCTGCGAAGGGTGGTGGCCCAGATCTGATAGCCTCGGGAACGCAATTTTTGCAGGCAATACGCCGGGTCTTGATTTACCAGGAACGGAACCCGAAAGAGGCTGCCCATCGAGGCTCGCACCACCTTTGGACTATAAGGGTCAGACGTCAAGGGACTTAAAATTAAACCTGCGGCCCCGCCGGCATCCGCCACCCGGAAGATCGTCCCCAGATTTCCCGGGTCCTGCAGCTCGTAGAGGAGAAGGATCATTCCCTCTCTTTGCCAGAGTTCTTCTATTCTTCGATCCTTCTTCTCTAAGACTGCGAGAATTCCCTGATGACTCTGAGTATCGGAGATCGTCCCAATGACCTCATCGCTGACATAGAGCCATTCGGAATTTGGAAATTTCCTGCGAGTCGCGGAGAGCAGTTCCGCTCCGCGTTCGGTCTTTTCCAGCCGCGGGCTGTGGGCGATTTTTCTCATCGGCACCGCCTGCTGCAAGGCCTCCTCCACCAATCGTACTCCTTCGATGAAATATTCTCCCCGGGCGTGACGGTATTTGGCCTGTTTTAGAAGACGGATTTCCTTTATGGCGGGGTTGCTTTTAGAAGTTATCATTTGGTTTCAGTTCGGGAAAGCGATCCAGCGATCCAAGGACCCGGGGATGGCGAGATGGCCTGGCGCGATGCTTCTATCTCCGGGTCCCCGTGTCTCCGCGTCACCGCGTCTTTTTTTAATTCGCTACTCTTCCAGCAATTCGGTGTTCCAGTAAGATACGTCCACCATGAAGTCCAAGAAGGGGACCCATTCTTTGCGGATGACCTCCCGCAGGGAAACATTGAGAGGCGGGGTCCAGGCGGGTTTTCGGGGCGGGATAATCAGCCTCATCCTGGCCTGTTCCGGGGTCTTCCCGCCTTTCCTGCGGTTGCATTGGTGACAGCTGCAGACCACGTTTTCCCAGGTGGAAGTCCCCCCTTGAGAACGCGGGATAATATGATCGAGGTTGAGGTCGTGACGGGGGAATTTTTCCCCGCAATACTGGCAGGTGTTCCTATCCCGGGCAAAAATGTTGTAACGGCTGAAGCGGATACGGCGCCTGGGCACCCGGTCGTAGGCGATGAGCAGGATCACCCGGGGAACCTTGATCACCCGGTCCACAAGCCCGATGGCGTCATCGTTCAGCTCAACGCTGAGCTGGCGCCAGCTCTCATAGTCAAAAGTCTCGTACTGGGAGTTCACCGCCTTGGCGATCCCCGCGTAGAGCAGGCAGAAGGCGCGGCGGACGTTGGTGATTTGCACCGGCAAAAACGACTTATTCAGGACCAGGACGTTGGAATGGATCATCTTTAACCCTTTTATTTCAACGCTTGGCGCACCCCGGCGAGAAGCGCACTCTCCTCTGTTTTCGCCACCGTCCTCAAGTCCAGGAGAACCTCTTCTTCCTTGACTCGGGCAATCACCGGCGGGTCGCTTTTTCTCAACCTCTCCTCCAATTTCGCCGCTGAGGTCTGCAAAGGCCGCAGGGCGATGACCCAGGTAGGTAACGCCTGCAAGGGCAGCGCTCCCCCTCCTACCTGAGAAACATCCTCTTTCAAATTCACCCGGCAGACCGAGGAGAAGTCTTTGATTAACTTTCGCTGAAAGCGCTTGGCCCTGCGTTCCAACTCCCCTGCGGGGCAGGTCAGCATGGCGAGCACGGGGATGTTCTTTACAGCCCGAGCGTCGTTTAAATATACCCGGAGGATGGCTTCGATCCCCGCCAAGGTGAGTTTATCAATTCTCAAGGCTCGGTTCAAGGGATTCTTTTTGAGAAGGTCAAGGTATCTTTTCTTCCCTAAGATAATACCGGCCTGGGGTCCCCCCAACAATTTATCCCCGCTGAAGGTCACCACGTCCACCCCTGCTTCCATGGTTTCCTGGACTGTGGGCTCTTTTTCGATCCCGTATTCCGACAGATCCACGAAGCACCCACTCCCCAGGTCCTCCATCACCGGCAAGCCTTTCGCTCGCCCCAGAGCCACCAAGTCTTTCAGAGAAACCTCGGCCGTAAATCCTAAGATTCGGAAGTTGCTCGTATGCACTTTGAGCAGAAGGGCCGTTCTCTCGCCGATACTCTTTTCGTAATCCTCCAGATGAGTGCGGTTGGTTGTGCCCACCTCCACCAGGCGAGCCCCGCTTTTGATCATCACGTCGGGAATGCGGAAGGAGCCACCGATTTCTACCAACTGACCCCGAGAAACGATCACTTCTTTCCCTTCGGCCAGGCTGTTTAGAGCCAGGAGAACGGCCCCGGCGTTGTTATTGACCACCAGGGCGGATTCTGCGCCCGACATTCGGCAGAGGATTTCTTCTACATGCCCGTACCTGGAGCCGCGGTCCCCCGTGGTCAGGTCGAGCTCCAGGTTGGAATAGCGGCCGCCGATTTCCGAGATTTTCCTCAGGGCTACCGGAGAAAGAGGCGCCCGGCCGAGATTCGTATGCAGGACCACGCCGGTGGCATTGATCACGGGCCGGAGGGAAGGACGCGTTGCGGCGGCCAATTCTTCCTCAACCTCTGACAGGATACGCTCCTGGCCGATCTCTACAGCGCCCGCCTCCCGGTCATTTGCGCTCCTGAGGATGGCTTGACGCTTTTTCTCCAGGACTCTGCGGATGGACCCGACGACCAAAGCTTTGGGATGGATTTTTAAATGCGTTTGACCCTGTGAATGGCGGAGGAGTTCATCAACCGCAGGAAGGGCTCTCAGGTATCTTTGTCTATCCTCGGGCTCCATACTCCCCGCTAAGAAAAGCCTGGCCTATTCCCCCAATATCCATTTCCTTGGCCGCTTCTTTGAGGGTTCCTTCGCCGAAGAAAATCTTGGGGGGATGGGAAGACTGAAAGAAAAGCGATCCTGGTAGCTCATGGTCAGTCTTTCAAATCGGGTTCCAAAATCTCCACTAACTCGATCAGGTCTTTGTTGATGGCCAGGTAAGATTTTGGTGAGGCAAAATCCTTTGATTCCACGTCCGTCATGCTGATGAATTGCCTTTCATCGTTCATGACGTCCGAGAATCGCGTTTGATCCGCTGGTAGATAGATGGTGCCGGTATAAGAGGAGTCGATCGTCTTGACCCAGGCCCTTATTTTTCGGTAATCGAACTTGCCGTCCCTTTTCTTCTTCATCGCTTCTTCCTCCCCGGTTCGTACCCTCAGGATTACAAGACCTCCTCATCATAAATAAAAAAATCCGGCCTTGTCAAGGGCGAAGTCAACGAGGCCAACGAGGTGCCTTTTTGAGAAACTTGCTGATTTAATGGTTTTTATTGGAATTCGAACCTATAGTATAATGAAGGATACAGATGGATGGAATCCATTCCAGGAGGAGGAAAGGGTGGCTCCCTTTGATCACAGGATCTGGAGACTTTCTGGCGGAAAGGATATTCGCGTTCGTCCGTTGCGCGTACCAGCCCTTTTCCTGTTCTCGCTTCTGACCCTCTTTCTTTCCTTTTTGCCCGCGTCGTCTTCCGCCAGCCCGCAGCTGGAGACTCTTCCCAATGGTTTGAGGGTATTCATCCTGGAAAATCATTGGACGGCCTCGGTCTCCGTGGACCTTTGGGTCAAAGCAGGCTCCCGTTACGAATCTCTCCAAAACAACGGCATCTCCCATTTTGTGGAACATCTCCTCTTCAAAGGGACTTCCAAACGGACGGCCAAGGAAATCTCCCGGGAGATTGCCGGAGTGGGGGGCTTGATGGGCGCGACCACCTATTGGGAGTATACCCAATTGCATATCTCTATTCTTCCTCTCCACCTGGGCCTGGCTCTAGAGATCCTGGCGGATGTCGCCCGGAATTCTCTGATGACCGAAGAGATGATCGAAAAGGAAAGAAAAGTGATCCTCGAAGAGATTTCTTTGGCCAATATTTACCCTCCTAGCTACGTGCTGAACCTTGTCTCCCAGACCCTCTTCCCGGAGAATTCCCTGGGGATGCCTATTTCCGGGACCTCGGAGACGGTTAAAGCCCTTCAACGGAATGACCTCATGCAGTTTTACCAGCGCCATTACGCGGCGAACAACGCATTCCTCACCGTTGTGGGCAACGTGGATTCCCAAACCGTCCAAGCATCGATCCGGGAAAACTTCAATTCCTGGCCCAAGAAAGACCCCCCTCCCTCTTCTTTTTCTCCTCCGCTGCGTCAGAGTAAATTCAAAGAAGTGAAGGAGAGAAAATTTCTCGATCAGGCCATCGTGGTCGTGGCCCTCCAGGCCATGGGACGGAATAACTTAGACCGTCCGACCTTCGAGGTCATCAACGCCATTCTCGGGTCGGGAGGCAATTCCCGCCTCTACCAGGAAATACGCGAGAAGAGGGGACTTGCTTACTTGGTAGGCTCCCTATACCACCCTCTTTCAGACACCGGCTTCTGGGGTACTTACGCGGGCACCCACCCGAAAAATATAAAGCAGGTGCAATCCATCATCTTCCAGGAGTTTCAAAGAATTCGTCAAGAGCCCCTTTCCCCGCAGGAACTGGATGAGATTAAAAACTATATCCGGGGCCGGACCCTCATCCGCAACGAAACCAATGGAGCCTTGGCCGACTTCGTCGCCTCGGGCCTCCTGGACGGGTCCTGGGAATTGCCGGGAGAATTCATAACGAAGGTGCAGGCCGTGACCGCGGAAGACGTCCTGCGCGTAGCTCGAACCTATTTGAGACATGATCAGCTCAATGTAATTATCCTGAAACCCTACCCGGGCTTGACGCTATTCCGGGGCCTCTTGTAAAGAGAGGGGAAATGCAGGGGGTCATCGATTTGCCTTGATGCCGGTCCCCCATTCGATGGAATGAGCCATCCGTAGGATCTGCGGCTTCTATACTACTAACGTGCAAAATCTTGAGATTCTGTTAAGCAAAATTGGTTTAGAAACCAGCCCCTCAAATCCCCCCCCAACCCCCCTTTCGCTAAAGGGGGGCAGGGGGGATTTCTGGGATTGGGCGTGGCTCGAAGCGAAAATTATTCTTTTGGTTGCGGCTCTGCCGCGCTGTGAATCCCGCGGTATAAAATCGTCGAAGTTTGACTTTTATTTATTATTTTATTAAGATAAACTCTTTATCTTGTTGACCTCACCTCGCTTAGAAGGTTTAAGTAAAAAAGTTTATTTGGGGAATATTCCGATTTTGTTTCCGGCGTCTTCTTTCTTTTGGGGAGCCATCCTCTTTGGGGGGATTTGTTTTGCCTCAAGCAACGTGGCTGAGGCCAAGGAAATCATCCGCGTGCTCATTCTCCGGGATGTTTCCCAGTGCAAATTATCCGGCCAGGAATTGGCCCTTCAGGATCTGAAGACAGGTCAAACGTTCTTTAAAAATCAAAGACTTTCTTCTCTGACCATTGAGCGGGGAGCACACCCCCGACTCCGGGTGCGCGGTCACCCGATCTCTGCTCAGGCATTCTTGCTCACCTCGTCCGGCGGCCCCCTGACCATTAACGGCCGGCGCTACCGGGATAAGCTCAAGGTCTTTCCCGGTCAAAACGGAGATCTGTGGGTGATCAACGAGCTGCCCCTGGAGCAATACTTGGTTGGCCTGATCAATTGCGAGATTTCCTCCCAGTGGCCCTGGGAAGCGGTAAAAGCCCAGGCTGTCGTGGCCAGGACGTATGCTACCTTCCAAAAAGGGAACCGCCTGGGCGAATTGTTTGACTTGGACTCCCGGGTCATCGACCAGGTTTACGAGGGAATCGATAGAGAGGATGGGCGATCCCGAAGGGCCGTAAAGGAGACGGATCGGGAATTGCTCCTTTACCAGGGCCAACCAATCTTCGCCGTCTACCATGCCTGCTGCGGGGGGAAGACAGAATCCCCCGAACATATGTGGCCCGGGGACTATCCCTACCTTAAAAGTATTGCCTGCAATCTCTGCCTGGATTCCCCCTTCTTCCTCTGGAACTATCAGGCAGACTCGGACACCTTGAGCAAGGCCCTGAAGAGCGGGGGATTCTCGGGGTCCAGAGTTTTAGGAATTGAAGTATCCGAGAGGAGCCAAACCAGGCGGGTTTTACAGATTTCTCTCCAGAGCGAAAAAGGCCGGCTGGAGGTCTCGGGTAAGGAATTTCGACGCCTGCTGGGGTATGATCAACTCCGCTCTACCAATTTTATAGTCAACGCGAGCGGCGGGGCTTTTCTTTTCTCCGGCCTGGGCTGGGGGCATGGGGTCGGCTTGTGCCAATGGGGGGCCAAGGGAATGGCTGAAGGAGGAGCGGATTACCGTTCGATTCTTAAATATTATTATCAAAAAGTGGACATAGGAAAACTCTCCTGATGAAACTTCAGGACTTTGATTACCGTCTGCCGAAAAGGCTTATCGCTCAGCAGCCGGCTCCGGTCAGGGATCAGGCCCGGCTGATGGTCTTAGACCGGCGAACCGGTTCTAGGGATCATCGGCGCTTTTCCGACCTTCCGGAATACCTTCACCCGGAAGAGGTCCTGGTGATCAATGAGACGAAGGTTTTGCCCGCCCGGCTGATAGGGAAAAAAGAGAGCGGGGGAAAAGTCGAGATCCTTCTAATCCGGAAATGGGGACGGGGGGAAACTGGGCAGGGCTCCGGAGAGGGGGCCGAGGAACGGAAAGCGGAGAGCATCGACGAGTGGGAGTGTCTGGTCCAGAGTTCGGGCAAACTGCGCCCCAAAACTCGTGTGCATCTGGATGAAGAACTCAGCGGCGAACTCGTGGAGAGGACGCCCGCCGGCCTCTGGAAGCTGTGCTTAAAAGACAAAGTACCGGTGGATCCGCACTTGCGGCGCATCGGGTCCTCGCCCCTTCCCCCCTATATCCGGCGAAATGGCGATCGGGACATGAGGATTCGAGATCTGGACCGCTACCAGACCGTATACGCCCGCAAGGAGGGGGCCATTGCCGCGCCGACGGCTGGCCTGCATTTTACCGAAGCCCTCCTGGATGAAATAAGGGAGAAAGGGGTGTCCATCCTCGCTTTGACGCTCCACGTGTCCATCGGGACTTTTCGCCCGGTGAAGGAGCAAAAGATAGAGAAGCATCGCCTGGAGCCAGAATTTTTTGAGGTTCCCTTGGAAACCGCGGGGGCAGTGAATGAGGCCCGGCTCTCGGGCAAAAGGGTGCTGGCCGTAGGTACCACTGTGACCAGAGCTTTGGAATCCTGCGTCGATGAATACGGAACCCTGCGGGCCCAGCGCGGTGAAACAGGATTGTTCATTCTGCCGGGCCACCCATTTCTGGCGGTGGATGGACTGATCACTAACTTCCACCTCCCCCGTTCCACCCTTTTGATGCTGGTCTCGGCCTTTGCCGGGAGAGAGTTGATCCTGGCCGCTTACGATGAAGCCATCAGAAAAGAGTACAGGTTTTACAGCTATGGGGATGCCATGCTTATCTTATAGGGCCTAGAGTTCGAAGTGCCTAGAGTGCCTAAAGTGCGCTCAAGTGTTCCAATTTATTTTTTTCCTGAACCTCACACTGACACTGACACTTTTTTATGATGAAATTTGAAATTTTAAAAAAAGATAAAACCTCCCAGGCTCGGTTGGGGCAATGCCACACTTCTCATGGCGTTTTTCACACGCCGGCCTTTATCCCGGTGGGTACCCAGGCGACGGTCAAAGCCATGACCCCGGAGGAGCTTCGGGAGGTGGGAGCGGAGGTCATTCTTTCCAACACCTACCACCTGTACCTGAGGCCCGGACACGAGCGGATCCAGCGGATGGGCGGGCTGCACCGGTTCATGAATTGGGACTACCCTCTGCTTACGGACAGCGGAGGATTCCAGGTTTTCAGCCTCAACTCCCTGGTCAAGGTTGCTGAAGAAGGGGTCCAATTCCAGTCTCATCTCGACGGCTCGCGGCATTTTATCACCCCGGAGAAGGCCGTCGAAATCCAGGAGGCCTTGGGGGCGGACATCATCATGTGCCTGGACGAATGCACTTCTTACCCGGCTTCCCACGAAGAAGCGGAGCGCTCCCTAAGACTAACCCTCCACTGGGCCCGGCGATGCAAGGATGCCCATCAGGTTCGGGGACAGGCTCTTTTCGGCATCGTCCAGGGAGGAATGTATTCCGACCTCAGACGGAAGAGCGTTGAGGCGCTCGCCGAAATCGGCTTCGAAGGGTACGCCATAGGGGGCCTGAGTGTAGGGGAGAGCAAGGAGATGATGTTCCAGGTTGTGGCCGCGACGGCTCCTCTGCTCCCTGAAGGCCAGCCGCGCTACCTCATGGGCGTAGGCATGCCCGGAGACATTCTGGAAGGGGTGCGACACGGGGTGGACATGTTCGATTGCGTGCTGCCCACGCGGAATGCCCGCAACGGGACTCTCTTCACCCGCTCCGGGAGAATCGTCATCAAAAATGCGCAATATGCCGGAGACTCGTCGCCCATCGAGCCGGGCTGCTCATGCTATGCCTGCCGCCATTACAGCCGGGCCTACCTCCGGCATCTCTACCTGGCCGAAGAAATTCTGGCGTTGCGCCTGAACACGATCCATAATCTCCATTTCTATCTCAAGTTCATGAGCGATATAAGGCAGGCCGTGGCCCAGGATCGCCTGGCCGGGTTTATTCAAGATTTCAACTCCCAGTGGCCTTCCGGGAAAGAAGAAGCCTCGGAGCAGCGGGAGGAACTCTATTCCAGCCGCGCCTCCCGGAAGAGAATCTCTTTTGAGGGATCGGAGAGTCTTTAGAATCTTGGCGAATGAATCTGAAAAACCAACAAGGAGGGAAGTTCGATGTTTAATGATTTAGCCTACGCAATGGGGGGGCTGCCCGGAGTGGGCGGTGGAGCCGGCGGGCTGGGAAGTTTTCTTCCCCTGATTTTGATGTTCGTGGTCTTCTATTTTCTTCTGATCTGGCCGCAGCAGAAGAAATCCAAGGCTCACCGCCAGGTCCTGGCCAGCCTCCAGAAGGGCGAGACCGTCGTGACTTCTTCGGGAATCTATGGGACCATCACGGGAATCACGGACACGGTGGTCACGCTGGAGATTGCCGAGAAGGTGCGCATCAAGGTGGCCCGCAATTCCATCGCTGGGGTAGTCAAAAATCCGGTCTGAAAGAAGCCATGGGCGTGGTCACCGTCCATCATCTCAAGGGAAACCCCAAGGGTGATGCGTACCATCAAGCGGGCCGACCGCTACCTGGAATACATCTTTTAAAATGCCGGTATGCTCTGTTTACTCAGTAGTTGCAAAAATATTCTCCGAAATTTCGTTTTCGCCCCTGCCTGTAAAGGGCAATAACGGTTTATTCGATGGCCACAGGACTTCACCCCTGGTGTCCTTTGCCCCCCCACCCTCCCCTCCCCCTCGGAGGGGGGAGGG
>Ga0315288_10012558_pt1 | contig 10641 bp, 10 predicted proteins | sample YL17G11_20_MG_FD_203454 | JGI IMG/M metagenome (GOLD analysis project Ga0315288, IMG submission 203454) | Sediment microbial communities from Yellowstone Lake, YNP, Wyoming, USA - YL17G11_20 | ecosystem: Environmental > Aquatic > Freshwater > Lake > Sediment | place: USA: Wyoming | collected...
ATCTGAGTCCGCTTGCTTCTCTCTTCGTGGCGGGACCCCTCTTTCTTTGTTATCGCTACTTCTGGCTTCGAACCGTCGATCATATGCAAAAGCTTGTCATCAGAGAGTGTAGCAACGATACCGGTCGGGGATCGGCATCGTGAGCGGGCGACTGCGACACTTCACGCTCGGCTACAAGCTCCCGAGAATGCTCTCCGTACCGTTGTTCGGCGACCGGCAGCGCTACGGGCAGACGCCGCTTCCCGGCGACCCTTGCTGGCGAGAGTGGCTGAGCATCTACGAAAAATTTTACCTCGCGACCCAGCACGAAGGCGTGCGGAAGATCGTCAACCATTCTGGTTACAAGGTCATGAGGCTGTTGGATCTGTCCGGTAAAAGCATCCTTGAAATCGGCCCCGGAACCATCGCCCATATGCCTTGGTGGCGAGGTTGGCCGGCCCGCTACGACTTGTTCGACGTGAATGAAGGGATGATGGCGGAGGCAGTGAAGGTCTTGGCGACCAAGAGCATTGCCTACGAGACCTATTTGCGATCGCCCTCGGACGAGGTAGCGCTGCCATTCCCGCCGGCACACTACGACGTCATCGTCTCCTTCTACTCGCTGGAGCATTTGCACCCGCTAGATCGCTACGTGGCGGAGATTACCCGCATCCTGAAGCCGGGCGGACATGTGATCGGGGCCATCCCATGTGAGGGTGGGATTGGGTGGGGCTTGGGGCGCCTGCTAACGACCCGACGATGGCTCATAAAGAACAGTACGATCGATCCGGACAAGTGGGTGTGCTGGGAGCATCCGAACTTTGCCGACGCAATCGTCGCATCCTTGGATGCGTTTCTGGAGAGAGCCCACGTCTCGTGCTTCCCGTTTTTCTTCCTTCCGTTAATCGATCCAAACCTCATCCTGAGGTTTCTCTACCGAAAGGTTTAGTCTCAGTCGCCGCCGGAACGTACTCAATTTGGTCCTTGGGCTTCGCCGGCACCCCGACGACCGTCACGCCATCAGGAACGTCCGCAATCACCACCGCTCCAGCACCGACCACGGCTCGCGCTCCGATCCGGCGGCCCTGGATGACCAACGCCCCAAGGCCCACGAAAGCGTCGACGCCGCATGTGACAGCCCCGGCCAAGTGGGCTCCCGGAGCGATGTGCACGCCTTCCGCCAACTCGCAATCGTGGTCGATGGTCGCCCCAGTGTTCACAATAACAAAACTGCCCAGCACCGCCCCCGTGTTCACGACACTGCCAGCCACTACAACGGTACCGTCCCCGATGCGGACATCTGGAGCGATCACCGCCCCCGGGTGGACAAGTGTTGCCAAGACTCCGCGCTTCTCCTTCACCAGCGTCGCCAGCCGCCGCCGCCCTTGCTGGTCGGCCACGGCGACGATGAACTCATGCGCGGCGACAAATCCGGCATCGTCGAGGCACGCATCGCCGCCGAGGACCTTGAAGCTCCCAACTAACTGGCCCTGTTCGGTGTGCGTATCGAGAAAGCCGCTGACCGAGCGGCCACAGGCACGGGCGACATCCGCAACGACGCGGCCATGCCCCCCGCAGCCCAAGATCACGATGGGCTTCATCATCGTAAGCGCGCCGCGCCTCCCGCGCGGGCGGCACCGGCAGTCGCGCTGCCGGCGACGTTGCCGCATTCCGCGATCTGCATCTGTTGCAGGACATCAGGGCGGTAGAGAGCTGCGTAACGCCGCAGGACCCATGTCACGCCCCCGACGGCAGCGAGCGCGGGTACCCACAGTCCGTTGTGGTACAACAGGATCGCAGCCACCCCAGCAATCCCCAGCAGCGTAACGAGCCGCGCCGTCGGCATTAGAGACAACGTCCCATCAATGGCGAGGTTCACCAGGCGCCGGACGCTGTACTTGCTCTCTCCGTAAACCCGCTCCTCCGTATCGATGGACACCTTGAAGAGTGCACCGGGCTGCCGTGGCAACGGGAAGCGCAACCAACGCCAGTATCGCGGGTGCTGCAGCAGTTCGCGCGCAACACTGCCTGAGATGAGCCGGTAGAAAATATTCTGCTCGGTTGTATCCACTCCGGTCAGCAAGCGGGCTACAAGCTGGAATGCCGCCGCACCAAGGCGACGGTGAACTCTGCGATTGGACAATGTCCTGCGCACACACTGCACCACCTGCGCTCCACCCAAGTATTCGCGGATCATCTCGGGAATGACGGCAGCTGGATGGCTGCCGTCCACGTCCATCGTGATCATGGCATCGGCCGTCGAGCGGCTGAGGCCAAACACCACCGCGGGCCCCTGACCGAAACCCTGCGCGAGGGTGTAGTAGCTTACTGCCGGCGCCTCATTCGCCAGCCGGCGCAGCAATGGCCGCGTGCCATCGGTACTGGAATCCTCGACGAATATCACTCTGAGATCCACGCCTTCCGGTAACTGAAGTGCCGCGATACGATCGAGAAACACCGGGATGCTCTGTTCCTCGTTCCGGACGGCCACAATGACGTCGACGCGCGTCATGCACACGAAAGGCAGCGGGCGGGCGAACGCCTACTGTCCCTTGAAATGGATGCGGTAGGCCTCTTCGGCCTCGCTGTAGTCCTCGACCCGCCCGATGTCGAGCCAGTACTCCTCCATCAGGTAGCGCATGATCGGACGGCCGAGCGCGAGCATCTCGTCGATCAGGTCGGGAATCCCGAAGTTTTCGCCGTCCGGTATGAGGGCCAAAACGGGCGGCTTCATAAAGTAGATGCCGGCCAGCACCTCGGTGTAGAGATCAGGCTTCTCCTCGACGCTGACGATGCGGTTCCCTTCGGTGTGCACCTTGCCGAAATTGAACGGCGTGACGATGTTCTTGGTGGCGATGGTGAAATCGCTTTCCTGCCCGTAGCCGAACTCGTAGAAACGCCGGAAGTTGATCGTCGTCAGGATGTCGCCGTTCATCATGATGAACGGTTCATTCAACTGCTCCTGAAGCAGCGACAGCGGCCCGCAAGTCCCCAGCGGCTTGGTCTCGCGGCTGTAGCCGATCCGCACCCCAAACTGACTGCCGTCGCCGATGAAATTCTCGATGTATTCGGATTTGTAGTTCGTCGCGATGAAGATCTCATCGAAGCCATGCTTCGCCAGATTCGAGATCTGAATCTCTAACAGTGACTGCTCGCCGATCGGCAGCAGTGGCTTTGGGATTGCTTGGGTGAACGGGCGCAGCCGTTCACCCAACCCACCTGCCAGTATTACCGCCTTCATGATGCCCGTTTGCCTGGTGATTCTCCGACCTGCACCGTTAGCACATCCTTCCGCCATTTAGTACGGGAATCTCTCACCGCTTTTGCCTCGTAAGAGGTGAGAAGTAAGAGGTAAGAGAGTCACTTCTGACTTCTGACTTCTGACTTCTGACTTCTCACTCCTCACTTCCAACTTCTCACTTCTGCCTTCTTACGAAGATTCGCTGCTCGGCGTACTTTGGGTTGCGGGCGTCGAGCCCTCGGCGGGCGATGGTGTTGCGTGTGACCGTCCGGGGGTATTTGTGGTAGCGGGCGTATGTGTGCTCTCCGCACCCGGGATCTCCGGTGCTGGCGTTGAGGTGCTCTCTCCTTCCGTAGCCGAGGCGGTCTCGCCAGCGGTTGACGGGGGCTCGGTTCCGGACATCGGGGTCGGCGGCGCGACGGGGAGCGGGGCTGTCGGCGGAACTCGCCACTGATCCGCCCCGACCTCGGCAGTTAACGGGCCCTGGACACCGGCGTCATGCGGCGCGGCTGGGCTCGCTGGTCGGCGCGGTGCAAGCGACGGCTCAGTGATCAACTCGATGATCATCACGCCGTCCGGGTGCCCATCCGGGGTCAGGGAATTGACACCAACGCGATCAATGCCGACAAGGTCACTCGGACGCCACTGATCAGTTCCGCCGCTCGCCGGCATATAGAAGGCGACCGCAAGGTGTGCCGTCGTTTGCCCATCGTCGAAGAACAGGCTGCCGACGTTATCCACGTCGCGGCCGTAGAGTGATAGCGTCGTCGCCTGCGTATTCGGCTGAAAATGAGTAAATCCACGCGCAGAAGAAACTACGGCGCTGATCCCTGGCTCGACGTAGTCACCATTAAAGTAGAGATTCAACAACATGCTCGGTGGAAACTCCCATGGCCCGAACTGCCAGAAGAGCGTTATGTCATGGCAATCAAAGTACAAGTGAACGTTGATTTCGCCACCGGTTCCACTGTTCGCGAAGGGAATCCAACGAATTCCGGGCAAAGCCCACCGCGTGAAGCCGATCGGGCGCCCGGCGGAATGGGTGGCCGTATGCCACAACGGGCCGACGAGATTTCCGTCGGCACCGATCCCCTGCATTAATATGCCCGACAACTGCATCGCCGCAGCGGTACTCAGGAGCGTCACCGGCGCTTGCGCCAGCACAACCGCCAGACCAATGGACCTCAGATACAAAGACCAAGCGCGCCGGCGACCAGGCGACCGGTGGTTAACAGCGGCGGCATCCTGAACCCGCGGATGACGCTTCATACCGAGCAAGTGACCCCTAGCGGGACCCGTTTCCGGAAGCCCAAGGCTCAATTCGCATTACAACCCAACGTCGCGCTATCCCTTGGGTCCTGCTTTAATTTAGTTTCTCACGTACGGATACGGGTCGTAGTATTCTCTTACCGCGGCGACTCGGCCGTCTCGAACATCCAGCACCGTTGCGCCATCGATGGGCACTGCCCGCCCCTGGACCGACGTCTGGTCGATGTGCCACTCGATAACGACAGACCCCTCGCCCACTACGATGCGCTTGGCGAAGTACTTGCGGTCTTTCCACACGTTCCAGCCGTTCTGCAACGCGTAGCGCATCTGCGGCACGGACGCTGATTTCGAGAACGAGGGGCCGGTCCAGGTCGCCATGGGCGCGAGCAGCCGAATCACATTATCCGGACTGTGGGTGTTCATCGCCTCTATCCATCGGCGACCCATCTGATCTTCCTTGCCGGCGCACGACGCGCAAGTGGCCGCAAGAAAAAGCAGAGCAAAGGTCGCGAATCGACCGCGCACTTGTGCACGGGCTCGCCCAACACCAGGTGCCCTCAGGACTGCATTAGCGACTCGCTCGCGCCGATTCAAATCAGTTCCTAATCGCCAACCAGCTCAGTTAGTACCGTCGGCGGATTGAAAGTCAAGGCTTTCGGTTCTTCGCTTCTCACTCCTCACTTCTCACTTCTGACTGCCGGTAAGAGGTGAGAAGTAAGGGGTGAGGGGTGGTGCGCGCCTGACACCTTCTTCTTCGTAAGACGTGAGGCGTGAGGCGTGAAGTGTGAAACGTGAAGCGTCAGGCGCTCACACCCCTTACGCCTTACCCTTCACGCCTGACGGTTCTTCACACCTGACAGCCGGCGGCTTCAGTGCCTTTTCGATGTTCACGGCCAAAGCGTCCCCTCGTCGAGGGCTCGCAGGAACTCATCGACCGGCAACACGTCAATACCCTCTCGCGTCAGCAGTCGCCGCCCGCCGGGGCACACCAAGACGCGGCGCACCAGACCCTTGAGACCGTTGATCGCCCGCAGGCCACGCACCGTCTTGTCGCTCACGTTGGTCGTGGTCTTGGCTTCGAGCGCAAGCCACTCACGACCGCGGTTCAGCAGGAAGTCGACCTCAGTCCGGTTCGCCTCCGCCGGCGCCCAGTAATACCAATCCTCGAACAGCTGCCGGTAGTCGCGGTAGGCGCGCAAGAGGCCCGCAATCCACCCTTCGAACAAGCTCCCGCGCTCTTCGGCGGTGGGAGAGGAGAACTGGCTCTTCAGCGCCCGAACGATCCCGGTATCGACCCAGTACAATTTCGGATGACGTTTCTCGCGCACGCGCATGCGCGCGACATAGGCCGGGAGACGGAAGGCCACCAACGTGTCCTCGAGGATATCGAGGTATCCGGTGACGGTCGTGCGCGCCACCCCCGCATCGCGGGCCAGCGTCGCCGTGTTCAAGGTCTGCCCATGAAACAGCGCCGCGATCGGCAGGAAGCGGGCGAAGCCGGGCAGGTTGCGGACAAGGGCCTCGGCTTGGATTTCCTCCTTGAGATACATGCGAACATAGCCCTGTAGAGCGTCCCGGCGTGACGGGGCTTGCCAGATGACCGGCAGGCTGCCGACGGCGAGGACGGTCTGCAACGAGAACGCCTCGCCAAGCTCGGCTGGCACCAAGGGGTGCATCTCGCGGCGCACCGCGCGTCCCGCCAAAAGGTTGGTGCCGTGCTGCTTCAGCTTGCGCGCGCTGGAACCGCATAGGATGAAGCGCAGTCGCTTCTCCTCGATGAATCGATGCACCTCGTTGAGCAGTTGCGGCAACCGCTGGATCTCGTCGACGCAGACGGTGGTCCCGGAGCGTAGGGCGCGAAGCTCGTCCGCGAACGACCCGATACGCACGAGGTACGAGTGGTAGAGTTCCTGGTCGAGGAGATCGATGCGATGCGCGGCCGGGAACTGCGTTCGCACCCACGTGCTCTTGCCGGTACCGCGTGGCCCGAATAGGAAGAAGGATTGCTTAGGCGGAACAAGCAAACGGGGAAACAGGGCTGACATGTCGCCGTCACTTTACGCCGTAAAACGACGCCATACCAGTCTTTCTTGCCTTAGACCTTCTTCGCAAAGGGCAAGGGGTAAGGCGTAAGGGGCGATGCACGCCTGACGCCTTCTTCTTCGCAAGGCGTGAGGCGTGAAGCGTAAGGGGTGCACGCCTAACGCCTCACGCTTTACGCCTTACGGCTCTTTCGCCTGACGCTTCACGCTTCACGCCTTACGGTCCTTCACTCCGACGGCTGCAAGTATGGCATGCGCCCAGCCCAGTAGCGCTGACCTCCAAACATCAGCGGCAACACCCCGATCAACCCGTTGGCCAGCATCGTGAACCCTAGCAGAACGGACAAGGCCAGCGCCGGCTCGGTCCCGATGCCGATCATCGACAATGCGCCGACCATGACGCCCTCACGCACGCCCCACCCGGCGATGGAGATCGGCACCGACGCCAGCAGCATGATCGGCGGCATGAAAAGCAGACAATCGAGCAGGGTCAACGGCAGGCCGAGATTGCGCGCAAACATGAACATGACCACTGCTGTGAACACGTGGACGAGAATGCCCATCACCCCGATGATGATCCCGCTGCGCGCCGTCAGCATCAGCGCCCGGGCCGGGGCCGACACCTTCGCCAACTCCCTCAGAGCCCGAAGGCGTTGCCAGCCGCTCGGCAACAGATCGCCGGTGAAGAATGCGATCGCGCCGCCTAGGCTGCAGAGCAGCAACATCAGGAGCCCACTCTTGACGGCGGGATCACCGAGGCGCTGGAACAACAAGGCAATGCCCGCGGCAAACATGACGATCAAGGCAATCATTCCAAGCATGCGATCGATCAGCACGCTGCGCACCGCGGGCCCCAACCGGTTAGACTCGCGATACAGCCAGTACATCCGGTACGCATCGGCGCCTACGAAAGACGGAAGGCACTGGTTGAGCAGAAGACTCACAAAAATGGCCTGCAGCGCCGGCCACAAGCCCACCGACACCCCCACGCCTTCCATGACCAGAACCCAGCGGTAAGCCGTCAAAACGGTTTGGGCGAGCGCCAACAGGAACGCCGCAACGATCGTGCTGATCTCGACGGAAGCGAGCAGCGTTCCGATCCGGCTGATGTCCGTGCGCGCCGCAATCAGCGCCAGAATGCCGATGGAAACGCCCACCTTGAGCGCAAATCCCAGCCACTTTTTCATTCGTCAATCGCTGAAAAGCCCGTCAAAAGTAAGGCGTAAGGCGTAAGGGGTGTGAATGCCTAACGGCTTTTTCTTCGTAAGAGGTTAGGCGTGAGGCGTAAGGGGAGCACGCCTTACGCTTTACACTTTACACTTTACACTTTACGCTTTACGCTTTACGCCTGACGCTTCACGCTTCACGCTTCACGGCTCCTCTTACTATCCCACGCACAGCCGCGATCACCGTCTCTTGCTCCTCGGGCGTCAGACCGGTGGAACACGGCAGCGTCAAAACTGTCTGCCACACCCCCTCGGAGACGGGCAACGGCGCTCTCGGAACCTGTGCGTACGGCACCTGCAGATGAATCGGCTTCCAGAATGGCCGGGAGTCCACTCCCCGCTTCCGCAGAAGCGGAATGATCTCGACCACCGTCGGACGCGTGAGGGTGACGCCGCTAAACCAGCACCCCCCCTCGGCCCAACTCGGATGAGGAAACAGACCGATGCCGGGCAGATCGCCGAGCGCCCGGTCGTACCTCTGCGCGATCCGCCGCTTCGCCGCCACGAAGGTCTCCAGCTGCTCCAGTTGCGCGCAGCCGACCGCCGCTTGCAGGTTGGTCATCCGGTAGTTGAATCCGACCATGTCGTGGTCGTACTCCGTGCCGCAGCGCGCCGTCGTCGTCAGATGGCGAACCAACGTGCACAGCGCTTCGTCGGCGCCGACCACCGCGCCACCGCCGCCCGCGGTCACTGTCTTGTTGCCGTTGAATGAGAGGACCGTCAGGTCAGCCCCCAGGTCAGCGATCGCTCGTCCTTTGTAGCGTGCCCCGAGCGCTGCTGCAGCGTCGGCAACGACGGGCAATCCAAACTGGCGGGCGATCTTTCCCAGGCGGTCCATGTCAGCGGGCATACCTAAGGTGTAGACCGGCATAATGGCGGCGACCCGCTGCCCTGTCGCTTTATGGAAGATTGCGCCGTGCCGCGGTTCGGTTTCCCGCTCCAGGGCGCACGCAAGCTGGTTCACGTCGAGTGTCCACGACCCCGGATCAATATCGAACAGCCACGGCATGGCCCCGCAATGCGCAATGGCATTGGCGCTGGCGATGAAGGTAAACGAGGGAACGATCACGAGTTCGTCGCGCGAAACACCGACGGCGGTCAGAGCGGCGTGCAGGCCCGTGGTTCCGGCGGAGGTCGCAACGGCATGGCGCGCCCCCGCCGCCTCCGCGACCATCGCTTCGAAACGCGTGACGAACGGCCCCACCGAGGAGACGAAGTTGGTCTCGACGCACTCTTGCAGGTAGCGCGCTTCGTTGCCTGCCAGATTGGGAATAGCGAGTGGAATCAACTGAAAACCCCTTGCGCGCGTTTCCTAGAAATCATGCAGGCGCTTGGCCTCTCCACGTTGCAGGCAAAGTATTAACGCAGAAGGCCACACATTTTCCAGCGAAACATATTCCGGGGGCCGGTCACCCCTCTCCATGCCACCTCACGCTTGCTGTACCTGCGGCGTTTCAGCTATGCAGCATCCTGGGAACCGGTCTAGGACCAGATTGGACGAAGATGCTGACACTCGCTGAGTGTGAGTCATTGACCACCGGTCGCACCGCTTCGCTGTTTCAAGACGATGTTGATGCAAATCGCGCCGCCTTGTCAGCTTCCCTGCTGGGGCGTTCAGTACTTGTGATCGGCGCGGCGGGCTCCATCGGGTGTGCGGTCGTGAAGAATATCCTGGCCTTCCGCCCAGGCGCGCTGGTCCTGATCGACTTGAGCGAGAACAACCTGGCCGAGGTCGTGCGCGACCTGAGATCTTCTCCGCACATCACGCTTCCGCAGCGGTTCGCTGCTCTGCCAATCGGTCTGGGGAACGTTGAGTGCCGTCGGTTCCTCGCGGAAGCGGAGCCGTTCGACTACCTTTTCAATCTCTCTGCCCTCAAGCACGTGAGGTCGGAAAAAGATGTGTTCTCCTTGATGCGGATGATCGATACTAATGTGTTGTTCCTGGACGAACTGTTGGCATCGCTTCCGGCCGAGCAAACAAAGGTCTTCTCCGTGTCGACAGACAAAGCGGCGAACCCCACGAGCGTGATGGGCGCCAGCAAGAGATTGATGGAATTGGTCCTCGTCGGGCACTCTCTCCGCACCGCGTTTTCGACGGCACGCTTTGCCAACGTCGCGTTTTCCGATGGCAGCTTGCCGTTCGCATTTCTCAGGCGTGTAGAGAAACAACAGCCGATCGCTGCCCCGAGCGACATCCGCCGATTCTTCATGTCGCATGACGAAGCCGGGCAGCTCTGCCTTCTATCGGGTGTGCTGGGCAGTAACCGAGAAGGGTTCCTCCCAAAGCTCGAGAGCGGCATTCATGAAAGGACATTCCGCGAGATTGCTGTCGGCCTATTGCAGCGGCTGGGCTATGAGCCCTATGAATGCGCCTCAGAGGAGGAAGCAAAGGCCACCGCAGCAAGGCTAATCGGGCAAAAGAAATGGCCTTGCTTGTTCCTGCCCAGCGACACGTCTGGCGAGAAGCCGCGCGAGGAGTTTTACTGCGAAACCGAGAATATCGATTGGAAACGGTTCAAGTCCGTCGGGGTCATTCGCTATCCCTCGCCCGCAGCAGAGCAAGCGGCCGTGCGCGGCTTCATCGAGTTTGCCAAAGCCGCAAGACGTCGCTCCGCATCGAAGTCCGAATACCTGGCGGCGTTTCGCGATGCCCTCCCCGATTTCCATCATATCGAGAGACAGAGAGACCTGGACCAGAAGATGTAGCGGGTTAGGGGAGCGCGCCTGACGCCTGCTTCTTCGTGAAGCGTGAGGGGTAAGGCGTAAGGGGTGGTGCACACCTGACGCCTTCTTCTTCGTAAGGGGTAAGGCGTGAGGCGTAAGGGGGGTGCACGCCTGACGCCTTCTTCCTCGTGAAGCGTGAGGGGTAAGGCGTAAGGGGTGT
>Ga0315288_10012559_pt1 | contig 10641 bp, 14 predicted proteins | sample YL17G11_20_MG_FD_203454 | JGI IMG/M metagenome (GOLD analysis project Ga0315288, IMG submission 203454) | Sediment microbial communities from Yellowstone Lake, YNP, Wyoming, USA - YL17G11_20 | ecosystem: Environmental > Aquatic > Freshwater > Lake > Sediment | place: USA: Wyoming | collected...
GGGAACCGGCCAAAGGACGAAAGGTCAGCAAGAAAAAATCTACTGTTATCCCGCTCAAGACAAGAGCGGATTTATTGGCAGAAGATTTTATCTTGGATCTTAAATCCACTACCGGAAATTCCAAAAACGAATATGCAATGAGGGGCTCGGTTTCTAAATATAGTTACGACCTCTCGGCGGCTTTGTATTTGGATATTTTTACCCTGGCCACAGAGAAAGTAATTTCCGAATTCATTTGGACCTTTGCTTCTAAAGATTGTTTTAATTCTCGCTCCTATGTGGCGAGTAATGAAAACATTCAAATAGGCAGAGCTAAATGGAAAAAGGCGGTTCTTTCTTTGTCGGAATATATAGAGAATGGATGGGTTTTTGAGGACTATTTGGCTATTCTAAATCCCAATATGTGGGAATTAGAATTTATCAAGGTTCGTGGAGAGGATTTACTGTGAATGGGATAAAATTGCCTCGAGAGGGAAGAAATTCAATTCGAGACGCTTATCCCGTAGAACTTTATCAAAGTCGTACCTACTCGGCATGGAATAATAGGAAGAGTAGGTGTGATGGAGTTGGGAAGAAGAATAAAAGAAATTATTTTGACAGGGGAATTTGTTACTATCCCAAGTGGAAAAAATTCTCCGGATTTCTCCAAGACATGGGAATTTGTCCTGGGGGGGAAACGCTTGAGCGCATAGACAACGACAAGGGATATTTTCCCGGAAATTGTAGATGGGCCAGCTATTCCGAACAAAATAAAAATAGAAGGCCTTCTTCCAATACCGGATTAAAGTATATACGCAGTACCGGCAGATCCGCCTTAAAGCCATTTACCGTATTCGTTAGACCATTTAAACAGTTTCAAGCTAGGACAATTTCAGAAGCAATGGAAATAAGAAATATGCTTTTGGGGTATAGAAAAAACAATTTACAATTTAAAGGAGATAGCATGATAGTAGAGTCAATTACCTACACAAAGAGAAAACCATTGGAGCCCTACGCGCATGAGGAAATCACAGCCTCGGCGCTAATAGAGGAAGGGGATGTCCTCGGACAAATATTGGAATTAAAAAATTTTGTAGATTCGGCTTTGTCTAAAAATAGAAATGAGATTATATCATTTCCCAATTCCGAACCTGTTCCGGATAAAAAAACTCCTAAAGCAGAAGAAAAAGTAAAAAAGCCTGCCGCTAAGGCAGAGGCTAAAGAGGAAAAAACTACTCCGGAAAAGGAATCTCCGGCGGCCAAAGAGGAAGTCGTAAAGGCAGAGGAGAAAAAGACTCCATTGAAAGTGAAAGTTAAGGGCGCAGTTACAAAATATAATCGCGCTACTGAGCTTCACAAGAAACTGGTATCTGAAATTCTCGACTCCGATCACAAGGGCTGGAGAACCAATGCTACAAAAGCTAGGGACGCATCAGTAAAACTGGAAGAAGAGAATATCGACTTCCTAGATTCTGAGGGAAGGGTACTAGATAGTTTCAAGGAAGCCTTGAAAATGGCAATGGAAGCCAAGTAGGAAGAATGGCTATCAAGCTAGAATTAGACCAGGATCAATTAGATACGGTACAATTCGCGCTTGATAGCCCCTATTCAATCATTGCTCTGGAAATGGGTCTTGGAAAATCGGCCTGCGCTATTGCAATAAAAGATTCAATTAAGGACAGTAGGTGCCTGGTAATTTGTCCCGCATATTTGACGGGCAATTGGATAAACGAAATAAATAAAACTTTAGACGGACAATTAATTTCGAGATTCAAAAAAACAAAAGACGTGTATTACCCCGTGGACAGCGATTTCGTAATTGTCTCATACGACACAGCCATAAAATGCGAATTTCTTTTTGAATGGGCCAACATGGTAATTTTAGATGAGGCCACGGCTGTAAAAAACATGAAGGCAAAAAGAACTTTGGCCATCCATAAAGCAATATACGAAAATGGTATCCCCCGTGTTCACCTACTGACCGGAACCCCTATAAAAAATAGGGTGACAGAATTCTACAGCCTAATGGCCCTTTGTAATTACAATCCCAATTCAGGGGACACCTCATTCCTAACTGAATTCACCAATGCCATTACTTTCTCCGATAAATTTTCCCATAGGACAGAATTTACAAGATATTACAATTTCAAGAGCTACACGGTAGTCCAATGGGACGGATTAAAAAACGAAGAGGAATTGAAAAAGTGGCTAGGCGGCATCTATATAAGTAGGAGATCAAAAATGCCCCCGATTAATTTCAGCGATGTTATGATAGACGATTGCGACGACAACGAATTGTTAAAAGATTTTATGGAGTCTCAAGGACTCAATCCCAATTCTGTGGCTCCCAAATCTAAGGTGGCCGCCGCAATATATAAGGCCCCTCTAACAATAGAATATGTAAAAGATAAAATAGAAAGCGGGCAGATCGAGGGCCCCGTAATTATTTACACCGACCACATAGAGCCCTGTGAAATTCTGGCAAAGGGATTTAACACCATTCCTATAACTGGAGCCATGCCCCCTCAGAAAAGACAGGAAATGGCCGACGCATTTCAGGCCGGGACTTTGCCTGTTTTAGTGGCTACCATAGGATCATTTTCTTCCGGATACACATTAACTCGGGGGAATTATATGTGCTTTAACGACTTTTGCTGGGTTCCGGGAGAAATGGAACAGTGCTATTTTAGAATTAATCGCAAAGGACAGGACCGGCCCTGTTTTGTAGATAGACTTTTCGGGTCCAAACAAGATGAATACATTTTTAACACTCAGTTGAATAAATATAACGTAATAAAAAAATTCTATTGAGGTATTTTCAGGCCTTGTCGAATGTCGATTTGGATGTCAGTCTATTGGGGCTTAACCAAATATATTCCAAGGAGGAATTTGTGGACGTGGTAAAACGAAAAAAAGTTATTGTGGACAATGACGTTAATGATTTTAAAGGGGCTACTGTTATTCAAGTATCCGGGCAAAAGGGAGACCAAGGTCCTGTGGGGCCCATGGGTCCTCAAGGAGCAATGGGCCCTGCCGGATCTGGAGAGAAGGGAGAAAAAGGCGATGCCGGATCTCAAGGGGCTTCTGGAAATGATGGGAAAGATGGCACTGTCGGTCCTACTGGTCCTCAAGGAGAAACTGGTCCTGCCGGTCCTGAAGGAATTCAAGGACCCCTTGGAGCTACTGGACCTATCGGCGATGTCGGCCCCGCAGGAGAAAAAGGCGATGCCGGGGAAAAAGGCGACGCCGGAGAAAAAGGGGCCCAAGGAGAAACTGGTCCTGCCGGTCCTGAAGGAATTCAAGGACCCCTTGGAGCTACTGGACCTATCGGCGATGTCGGCCCCGCTGGAGAAAAAGGCGACAAGGGAGACAAAGGAGACCAAGGAGAAGTTGGTCCCGCCGGTCCCCAAGGTTCCGCCGGTCCCCAAGGAATCCAGGGAGATTCCGGCTCTCAAGGAATTCAAGGGGAGATGGGCGATAAGGGAAGTCAAGGAGAAATCGGTCCTCAAGGCATTCAGGGCGAGATTGGTCCGCAAGGTCCTCAAGGCATTCAGGGAGACAAAGGGGAAACAGGTCCAAGGGGAGAAGAAGGAGTCCAAGGGGTAGTTGGCCCCAATGGAAGCGATGGTCCCCAAGGAATTCAGGGAGAAGTCGGCCCTGCCGGTGCCCAGGGAATCCAAGGACAAATGGGAGAGACAGGAGTTTCCGGAGAAAAAGGAGAGCAAGGAGAAATTGGTCTCGCCGGTCCTGCTGGAGAGACTGGCCCTGCTGGGGAGACTGGACCACAAGGAGAAGTTGGTCCTGCGGGTCCTCAAGGAGCCCAAGGAGAAGCGGGCCCTATAGGTCCTACTGGACTTGAAGGGTTTGATGTTTTGTCGGAAGATCCAGTAAATCCCCTTTTCACTGAAAAGTGGATTCTGCATACACCCGCCGACGAAGCGACTTCCACGGATGAGTCCTTTGTTCTGTCAGTGCAAGGCAGCAACAAAATATTCCGACTCCCTCTCGCATAGTCCCAAAGCCCGGAGAGACTTCTCTCCGGGCCCTATCAGCCAAAAACTAGAAGATATGGCCCAGAAAATGGGCCATTTTCTTAAAAAATCTGTCATCGAGTAGAAAATTGTGCAAGCCTTATGGGCAATGGCGGAAAAATTAGATCAGTTAAACCTGCTCCAATCTATTAAAGCACTGGCCGTGGAATTAAAGAGAACTCCTACTCGAGTGGAGTTTGAAAACACGGTTAAGGGCGGACCAGGGGCTTTAAAAAGATTTTACACCAACAATTTTAGTAAATTGCTCGAGGCCGCCGAACTTCCTACTTATGGAAGTCGCAGAGTAGATCCCGGACAAGAAGAAATCTTGCTAAGGAAATACCGTCAACTTTGTTCAAAAACTGAAAAAATACAGGGCCATGTACGCCATGTCCTGGACCTTGATGAGATGTTTCGGAGGGCTGGGAACCCGCCCGTACTCAAAGTCTCGGCCCAGCCGGACACGCATGTCAAATTTATGGATATCCCGGCAATGAATTGCTACCAAAAATTTCTTCTTTGGTATCAGCCGGATGTCCATATCATAATGGGAGATTTTTTAGACTGCGAGGGCATAAGCCATTGGCCATCACGAGATCTAAACCCGAGGAGATTAATTCCAGAGATAAAAGAAGGAAGAAATCTTTTAAAAAGGACAGTCGAAAATACTAAAAAATGCACTACTAGAATATTTCTAGAAGGAAATCACGAACATTGGATTGAGATGGGACTCAGTCAAATGCCCGAATTATTCGAGGGCCTAGAAGACCTGGGCCTAGAAATAAATTTAAAGAAATTACTTAATCTATCCGGATTCAACTATGAACTTTTCCCCATGAACCAATTTATACAAATTGGAAAAGCCCATTTTACTCACGGAATATACACGGGAGACAATCATACCAAGAAACATCTCTCTGTTTTAAAATCTACAATATATTATGGCCACCTCCATGATGTGCAAAGTAGGAATGAAACTTCCATGGAAGGAAACGTGGAGGCGGCCTGCCTGGGATGTCTGTGTAGACTAGATGCTAAATTTTTAAAGGGGAAACCAAATAATTGGGCCCATGCCCACGGAGTTTTTGAATTTTTCAGGGACGGCACATATAACTTCTATCGGCCTCTAATCACTAACGGGGTTTCTTCTTTTGCGGGGATAGTTTTCGATGGCAACAAAGAATAAATTATTTCCACAAGGGGCTCTAGTAGCCGTGGAATGGATAGATGCCTGTTCCCTTGATGAGTGGACTGAGAAAGGGGAAATAGACCTAGATCCGGCCCCGATATTATCTGTAGGAATTGTGCTAGCGCATACTGATGAAGCAATCAAATTGGCCCTAAACCATGATCCGGTGAACGATTCCTTTTCTTGCCTTATGGCCATAGGAAAGGGCATGATTGTGAAAATCCGGGAATTAAAATATGCAAAAGCCAAAACAGTTCAAGCCAAATCACGGCGGAGTCGGTCCAAAATTTAATGGCCGCTCGGCCATTGACGCGATGTACGATTCTGTGTGGACAAAATACAGTCAGGCATTCCTCGCTATAAATAAAAATTGTTATTCTTGTGGCGAGAGATCTGAGGCTACCGATCATTTAATTCCCCATCACGGAGACAAATATCTGTTTGAGAAAACAGACAACCATATTCCGCTCTGCCATCGATGCCATAATACGATAACAAGCCTTTTTGACCGGAGACATAGGCCAGGGACAACAATTGATCCTAAGTTAAAATGGATGGCATTAAATAGGTCCAGAAATATGGTAGAAGGAAGGGTAAAGGTACTTCCGCGTTACGGCTAGAAGTTACTGTCGGCGTTTACTAGAAGTTACCGCATAATTTATGCGTTACTAAATTATTAAATTTATAAAACAGGCATTAATTTAATAATTAGTATCCTAAGATGCTGAAATTACTGGACGTATAAATGAATATATACACGAGATGCCCTAAGAATAATTTATACACCACTAGAAGTTACTGCTAAATGTAGCCCTTGGCCTTACAAAATTTCTCCGCCTGAATTCCATTCATCCCTGTAAATTCACCATCGCTGTCCCAGACAACCTTTGTATTGCTGGCAAACAGAAGTCCGTCTGGGGAAATATATGGCCTACCCAATCCCGCAAGATCTGATAAATCGACATCCAATACTCCGCGCACATCGGGGGAGGATAATGCCTCTTCCGTGATTTTTGGAAATGCCGTAATTCTGTCTAGCTGATAAATCAATTCTGAACAATAAAGGGCCTTAATTCCCAGACTAAAATTTACCCCGTATTTGACATTCTCAAATCTAGAAATATTTTTAACCATGTCTTTCTTATATTCTTTATCCCAGTAAAGACAGGTGCAAATTAAAATCCTGCTGGCCTCTTTACAAATTGTGAACAGATAGGATTTTGTATACCCGCGATGGGTCATCTCCGCCACTTCATATTTATTTCCGCCAAATTTCTGGCAGTTACTTACCACATAGGCAGCATGGGTAGTAAATCCCGGAACCAAGACAGTAGTGGCCTTCTTCTCGTCAATAGCTAGAATGAATTGCCCCGGCTCCAATATTTTATAGGCCTCTACAAATTTATCTCCCTCGAATCTGGTATAATATATGGAAAATCGGACAAACGGAATCACCCTCAAAAGAAGCCAAGACCAGAGTTTGGTCTCCATAATCCATAGTAATAATTTTTTCATTTTAGTATTCTACTTTCACCGCAATAGGCTGATCTTGTGGGGGACTATTCACCCTTAATACTTTAATTTGGCCACGGGAAAAGTCATCTATCAAGCCCATATCGGTGACACAATAACATTTTTTATTTCGACTAAATCCTGATGCGAAGTTTTTGATGCACAAAACTTGACATATTTTATCATCAACCTGTTGCTGATTTAGGCACACTGCAATGGCTACTAATAGGGCATAGGGCAATCTATTCACTATCCCATATTACATATTGGAATATGGAATAATTAGGATTTTTTAGAAACTGGCCCTTTGGCCAACTGTTTGTGCTTTCTCCGACATTCTCTATCCCGCATATCCTGTTCAATCAGAATATTTCTCTCGAAGCACAGAAATGCCAATTTTGCCAAAAACACGGCGCATACAAATGCGGAAATAGATGCCACTATGGCGCAAGTCAAAAGTATGTAATAGTAATTACTGGATATCACTTTGTCCCCTTTTCCCTCTCCAAACATTTCTCTTTAATTGGTCTATTACTAAATTAGAAATTGCTCCCGGAGAATGGATATTTGAATAGGTATTAAAAACTAGGTCGAATTTTTTCTCTTTTTCGTATTTATCTAATCCTGTTTCGGATGGATGATTAGTATTTTCTCTCCAACTCTCGGCCCTTCCCCTGCGAATCTCCTCGGGGGCCGATAGTCTAATCCTAAAGGCCTCTGGAAAAGCATCGAACTCGTTTTCGAATCTGCAATCATCGAGAATAAAAACAACTGCTGTGGGGGATCTTGACGAGATGTCCGCCATTTCTGCTTTTATAATTCTTACCCAAATATCTGAACCGAAATTATTTCTCCCCCAGTCAGTTCCCAGATATTGAAGGAGCGGCCCATCTTTTTTAACTCTAGGTATACCGGACATTCTTTCCATTTCGTTCAAAATGGAATCGTGTATTTTATAGAGGGGAGTAGCAAATTTTAAAATTTGGGCCCTGCCAAAGTGCGGACAAAATTTATGGATATCTTGGTACAACTGCATTGCTGCCGTTGATTTTCCGCTTCCCTGTAGGCCAGAGAACATAACAATTTTGTAGTTCACAGATTCCCCCGTATAGGCATTTCAAGTATCGGCCCCGGTTATTGCTTCCTGTTTAGGAATTTCTTCCGGGCGGAAGCGGGGCCGATATTTCAAAGGTCTAAAACAGTCTTCCCCCTCTTAAGGACAATTAAACGAATGCCATTGTGAACAATATCTATCATTTCTTTGGGATGCAGGTGCCCGCAAATATAGGTTCCGCATCCATTTCTTAGGGCCAAGGCCCCCGCCCTATTCCTAAAATCTATTGAGAAATTTCTTTTAAAATGGTGTTCATAATCATCTATGGCCCTAACTAAAATATTTCTCTTAAACCATTTAGCTCCCCAAGGCCTTCTTCTATAGGCCATGGCCTTATCTTCCCCCCAGCTTTCAAAATCCCCGTGGGCCAAAATAATTTTTCCATTTTCGGTTTGAATAATCCTAGTTTCATTAATTGCTGTAAGTCTCTCGTGATTTCCGGGAATGAAATTGGGCCCGAAATCCGCCATCAATTTGTATAATACGGCTTTGGCTGTTTCTAAATCCTTTGCGGAAACATTTGCCATATCTACAATATCCCCGAGAAGATATTGATTGTGATTACGCGGAGTAAGGGAACAAGAAATTTCATTTTCGGAAAAGAGATGTAGGTCGGCAATTAGCTCAAGTCGCATTTTGTGACTTCTCTTTTATCTGGGTATTTATTTGGTTTTCTATATCTTTGGCAACGGCTTTCTCTTTAGCTACAATTGCTTCTAAAATAGGAACAGCCCGAGCCCCTATCTCCATAACATAGGTCTCTATCTTAATTCTTTTGTCCCCTCCCTTAAGGGAACTAAATTTTGCTCTAAACTTTGTGTCACACCCTTCGCAGGTGACTCCGACAAACGAAGCATTGAAGTAATTTGGCTTAGTTATTCTTTCTTCCTGAATGTTCTTACATATCGGACACGGGAAGTTTATTTTTATTTCAATTGACATTATTTTTCCTCGGCCATCTACAGGAAATCATATATTTCCTGTCATAGAATTTATAGGAAACCTTATTACCCTGGTTCCCTCCCAAACATTTAAGTATCTCCCCGTCAGTGCTATCGATAAAAGTAACATGATGAAAACCGGAAACCCATTCAAAAACTGCAATGGCCCCGAATTTGGGCTCACACGGAATTCCGTATCTACAATAAGATGCGGCCATAGCATTTCCGGTATTGGCTTCTCCTGATTTGTTTAGGCACCATGCTACAAACATCGCGCACCATTTATCTACAGTGTCGTCAGTCATATTGTAGCCAATAGATTTAGCATATTCTAATATGTGGGGCTGTGACAATTTTCCAGGCACTTCTTCGATCCCCAATTCCCCCATTGCAAATACCATCCATGCAGCTTCTCTTGGAAGGGGAATAGAAGGAGTATTTGGTTCAAGGATAATGGGATGAAGTGTTTTAATGGGTTTAAAAAATAGCTTTATGATGGACCACAATTTTTTAATCATTTTTTCACCCTCCTTCCCATAACTATCCCAAACTCGAAAGCCTCTTGCTTAGAAGAACAATTGCAAATTGAGGATTTATATTCCTTCCAGTGGGGAAGGGGAAGATCGCAAATAGAATAGAATCCTTTAGAAAAAGCTACTTCCCATTCTGCAATTTGTCCTTTGGGATGTTTTGCAGTTCTCGGAAACAATATTCTTTGTTCTACCGGGCCCCTTATTGTAATATTTCTTCTTCCTAATTCAAATAGCAGGGCATTGGAGGAATGTCCTACTTCCATGGCCGCCCTACGGATACTCATCCCATTTAGATAGTGCCCTACCATTTTATCCATTTCAGCTTGAGATATTTTGGCTTTTTGATAGAGGCGCATATTTATAGTTTCTCGCATACTCTTGGATTTGATTCCACAATTTTCTGTACCTGAAATAACATTTGGTCACACTCTTTTTTTATCTCAGCTTCTTTTCTGCGAAGGGGGCCGTAGTGCCCCACTCTTCCTGCGGAGATTCTAAGCATAATCGCCGCGTATTCTGCGGAGAATGTGGGGCAGTCCTTTTCCAGTTTTTGAAATCCGGCTCCTTCCCCCGTCCCGTAATTTTTCCAATCGGATTCCGGGCAAAATATTTTGTCATTAAAATCGTTTAAAAAACAGCCGTCCCTGGATGAGGAGTATTGTTTAAATAGTTTAACTAATTCCGGGGACAGGATATGGCTATCCCATGAAGTTTGGAACAGTCCGGCTTCAGCATTGGCACTTCCGGTATTTGGGGCTGCCGCATCTCTTCCTGTGCAGTGGCTTCCAGAACTTTCACGCATTCCAAGTCCGATGAGCAGGGCATAGGCGTGTCGCAAAGTGTTTTTTCCCGCTTCTTCATTGGAGAGGCCGAGAGATTTGAAATTTGAATTATACCAAGATAGTGCATCTGTGGCATCGTTTGAAGTCCTCGCGGCGGAAACCAATTTTAAATCTGATCTAGTGTCGAATTGGCATATTTGTTTAGCAAATACTTTTGCCATTCCTTGAAAATACGCTGCCGGGGCATGGCCCCTATCTTTCCAGTTGTAAGAAGCACAAGAAGAAAAAGTGGCCGCATTTTTTATGTCCTCAAGGGGTCCAGAAGAGATATAGGGAGCAGAAGAATTTGGTTTTTCTGGGAGACAGGATACGACTGCCAAATAAATTGCTGTCCAAAACGAAATTATTACCAGGGTCCCAATCCAATTAATGAGAATCCGATTAGTCATTTAATTTTCTTCCATCCGGATTTCTTGGCCGCCTGGAAACTCTCAAAAGATACGGTCCTCTTATCAGAGCAAAGAGAAAACACTCTTTCTTTTTTTCCTTTGACCGATGGA
>Ga0315288_10012562_pt1 | contig 10639 bp, 15 predicted proteins | sample YL17G11_20_MG_FD_203454 | JGI IMG/M metagenome (GOLD analysis project Ga0315288, IMG submission 203454) | Sediment microbial communities from Yellowstone Lake, YNP, Wyoming, USA - YL17G11_20 | ecosystem: Environmental > Aquatic > Freshwater > Lake > Sediment | place: USA: Wyoming | collected...
TGTCACCAGGACAAAATGACTTAAGGTACTAAATACCGTAGTTACAACTCAAGTTTAACATTGAATTTCAATGAACTATTTTATTTCAATAGGTAATAACGACTTACAACTATTTTACTATTTATATAAAAAAGTATTTGCTTTTTATATAAAAATGTGGTATATTTATACTGTCGGCGGGATTGCCGGCGGAAAGGAAAAACCATGAAAATGAAACGTCACACAACGGACGAGGCTGTGGCCGGTAAAGGAATCCGGTTGGAAAGCGAGCGGTTGACCAGTGACGTTTCATTCCACTTTTACAAAAAGGAGTTGATATGAAATTGACCTATTGGATGGCTCCTTGCAAAGGTGACAGTTTTTGCTACAACATCCGAACAAAAACGAAACGCGAAGCGAAGGACGCACTGAGTTCTTTCGGCAGTACCGATTACGGTAAAATCCGGAAACATACAATTGAATATGATTCTGCGTTTGACTTGATGGCGCAATGTTTGTCGGAATCTCACGGGTATGAACCGTCGGCGGATTATGATGAATAACAAAGGAGAATGTATGGACGACCAAGTTGTTGACCTCGTAAACGGACGGCCGGTTACGCGCGGAATGCTGCTTGCAGCGTTCAATAAAGTCGCGGACCCGGAGAACTGGAAAAATCCGATAAATGCGGTTATTCCATTGAAGGACCGAAATATCGTCGATCGGGCAATAAAATATTTTGCCGGTTCCGTTGCGAAGTTTTCATGGTGCGGAAATAATTCATGGTACGTCAAGGCAAACGGTTATTATATGGACATAGGGTCGTGACAATGGATGAAAAACTTTTCAAAATGATAGAAAAAGAATTCGGCGCGGACGCTGAGGAAATAATCGCGCGGATAATTTGCGGCTCGACCGTTGACAGTGCAATTCAATCCGTATGCTGCCAGGAAGTTAAAAATGAAAACAAATGAAATAATAGAACAGAACGGTTTGGAATTGACGGCGTTGATACGGAAAGAAAATCGAATGAATTGTAATTATTGTATCAATAAAAATACGCGTGATTGTCCGTATTGGCAAAATGAAAATGCGCGGATTAGTGATTTTTTAGCAATGCCAGAACCGCCGACTTGTTACCGGCCGGAAAATAAAAATGAAAATATATAAAATATTGTTTGCTTTTTATATAAAAATGTGGTATATTTATACTGTCGGCAATGACGCCGACAAAACATAAACCTTCTCAAAGGAGCCAATATGTTGACCGGACGTACCATGACGGAAGTTCAAACGGAACTCAACCGTCAACTGAAAACGAAGTTCGACTTTCTCATGCCGACTTCGGTGCTGGCGTTCACCGTACTGGGTGAATTGAAACGGAAAGACAAAGAGAAAAAACTGCCGCTGACGGATTACGCTCACGGACAAATGGCAACGTATCTCAAAATTCCGAAAGAATATTATGACCGGATGCGAGATAACGAGCCGGACCTGCTCGCGGCGAACGTCAACCGCTGGATGGAAAAACGGCCGGCGGAACGCCGGATGATTCGCGTCCTCGACGGTTCTTGCCGCGCCTTCCTTTCTGACCGGTACATGCCGATTGACAACCATGATGTTTTGAAGTTCCTGCTCCCAGCGATTGAAGATGCCGGTTGTCAGGTTGTTTCAGCGGAAATCACGGACAGGAAAATGTATATCAAAGCGCTGACGCCGAAAATCACCGGAGAAATCAAAAAAGGCGATCGCGTGCAAGCCGGCGTTTTAATCCAGAACTCCGAAATCGGCGCAGGTCGCGTGCAAATTTCTCCGCTCGTTTACCGGTTGGTTTGCTCGAACGGTTTGATCGTCAACGAAATGTCGACGAGGAAAAACCATGTCGGACGGCGCGCAACGGATGACGACTTGACGGACAACGGAATCTACTCAAGGGAAACGATAATGATGGATGTCGCGGCGTTTCTCATGAAAGCGCGGGATTCAGTAAAGGCAGCGCTGACGGAATCCGTTTTCGGGAAAATCGTCAACCGGATGCGTGACGCTGCGGACAGGAAAATCGAGGACGTTGAACTCGCCTGTGAAAACGTAACGAACCGCTGGTCACTGTCGGACGTCGAAGCGCAGGCGTTGATGAAACGGATGATAAACGGCGCGGATTCAAGTCAGTACGGTTTGATGAATGCCGTGACCGCAATGGCGCACATGGATGTAACGGATTATGACCGCTCGGTAGAACTCGAACGTATCGGCGGCGAAATCCTTTTCGGATAATTTTCCAAAGTAAACAGCGCCGGCGGATGACCGGCGCAATCAATCAATCATTTTCAAGGGAGCCAGTATGGCAAGCACGAAGTTCGCGAAGGGCAAGAAAGTCAGCGACGCAAAAGCGCCGGAAACGAAGAAAACCTTTACCGGAAAACCCGGTGTCGTCGGAAAACCCACGGACAAGAAACCGCTGGCGCGTCCGGCCGTAACGAAACCGGCGGATGGCGGCGCGTCATTCGGCGCTGACGTTCCGGAATCGGAAATGAAAAAATCCGCGAAACCGGCGAAACCCGCGAAACCGGCAAAGGAAAAAAAGGTCCGCGCGCGGACGGCTTACGGTGTCGCGCGGGAAATGGTCCTAGCGCAGAACAAGACGGACGAGGAAATCAAGGTTGCCGTCAAAAAGGAATTCGGTGACGTCCGGATTCTCAGTCTGCTCAGCGGTGTCCGTCAGGCAATCAACCGCGCGAAAAATCCGCCGGCGGAACCTGTCGTCAAAATCGAATAGTTCAAGTTCGATTTTAGAAAAATAAACAAACGCTGGTTGAAAAACCAGCGTTTGTAGTATTTACAAACAATAGCGGGAGGAAATCATGCGGTACGATTGGAAATCAAAAAAACTTTATCGGATGAACGGTCATGTCGGAAACATCGCGTATATTGAACGTATCAAAAAATACGTTCTTGTCGCGCGTTCTAAGGCGGTTTTTACCGTTGACCAGAAATTCGCTGAACAATGTTTCATCATTGAATCACGTGTCAACAGAACGCTCGGGAGACCGTTAAATTTTCCTGGGGAAAAAACGGAATCCAGGTTGATAACGCTGCCGGTTGAAACGTGGAAAAAAATAGGTGAACCTGCGTCTGTCAATATCGCAAAAATAACAGAAACGACCGGCGGCGTAAAATGAAACAGCAAAAGGAAATTTTTAATGAATTGCGCCGTATCCGCGCCGGCCGGATTGTCGATGATACAATTACTATTTGTCATGACGGGAAACCGTGTTCGGAACGTGAAATAATTACGTTCAAAAACCATACTATCACGGTATGTAAAACGCTTATCCCGTGTCGGACGGCGACACATCACAATTTAACTATATACGGAGAATTCTGAAAAATGAAGGCAACGAAAGATTGGGGCAATTGTGAATGCGGTTGCAATAAACCGATAAAAGCGGGTACTGAGTTCAAAATCAAAAGCGGTTCGTTTTATTTGCATGGTCATGATATTAAACGAAAACCGCCGCCGTTGACGCGACCCGCTCAGCCGTAACGTATATATCATTGGAATTATTTTTTTTTATTTGTTAATTGTTTATTTAAAAAAAATAAAAAAATGGAACAATACATATACGGAACGGAGTAAATTTACAAATGGATACTAAAATAAAAATGTACTGACAGGTAAAAAAGAGTTTGCGGATTGTTTCGGATTGCGGTATATTTTAATCAAATCAATTTTGACATTAAATATCAGGAGCCACGAAGTGAAAGATATTAATCGAATTGCCCGCACAATGGCGGGTCGCCAAAGTGCCGAAACCGGTCGCGTCGGTGGCTCCACGCGGCCGGTTTCCTTTTCCCTCCGTCCATATCAACAATCCGGTATACAATATTTACGGCGCGTCAACGGTTGCGGTTGTTTATTCTGGGAAATGCGTCTCGGAAAAACAATAACGACAATACGGTTTTTGCGCCAGCGCGCGGACGCGAAACGGATTTTAATTGTAGGTCCATACTCAGCGCTCGCCGGATGGCGCGATGAATTGTTCGGTGAAGGAAAAAAAGATTTTATACATTCCGTATATAAAATTGAACCGTCTGACCGTCGACGGTTTATGGATATAACAAAAAGAGCGGACGGTTGGTTCATTGTCAATAAGGAATGCCATTTATACCTCGATGTTTTATCTTATCAATGGGACGCCGTTGTCCTCGATGAATCCTGGATTGCAAACCCGCGAGCGAAAGTTACGAAATATTTCCTCGGAAAAACTTGTTCAAAATATCGAATTCTTTTAACTGGTACGCCAGCTCCGGAATCTGAACTTCAGTATTATACGCAATTGACATGGGTGAATCGAAATATCCTGAATATGAAATCATATTGGGATTATCGAATACGGCATTTTCGGCCGGAAGGTTTCGACTGGCGGATGACCGTTCGCGGACGGCAATTTTTAGCGAACGCGATCGCGCGTAACTGTTCGGTACTCAAACGTAAAGACGTCAATTTGCAAAAGGAAAAAATATTCAAAAAGTGGATGATTGAATTATCACCGAAAACGCTCAAACGGTATGCGGACGCTGAGATGGCATTGCTTGACGATGAAATCCTCAAGTTTGCCGGACAACGATGGAACACGTTACGCCGTTTATGTTCCGGACCTGAAAAAGAAACCGAACTTGTTGCATTAGTCAAAGGTGAATTGAAAAAAGAAAAAATTATTGTATGGTGCAATTACGTTGAAGAGGTTGAACGGATAGCGCAGCAATTTGACGGCGCGTTTATTCATGGCGGCGTAAAACAATCTGACCGTGAATGGGCGCGTGAACAATTTTTGCACGGTGATTGCCGCGTCCTGGTTGCACAACCGGAATGCTGGAAGTTCGGAATCAATTTGTCCGGCGTTGATACCGTTATATTCTTTTCACTTCCTTCAGCGCTCATGACTTGGCAACAAGTTTGTGAGCGGACGGTTGACTTGACAAGTAATAAATCACTTTACATAATATCTTTCCTTGCTGGTGATACCGTCGAGGAAAAAATATTAGAGGGATTGTATGCAAAAGAAGACAGTCAAAAAACCTTGGAACGTATTCGCCGGAGCATTATTGCTCGACGAACCCCCGAACGGGTTTGATGAAGGAAAATGGTTGACGGTTGACCCGGGGTCCGGTTTGTTTATTATGGAATGGACGGACGGCAAAATGACTAATAAATTTTACTACCGGAATGCGTTGGCAGAATATCCGTATGTTTTAGATACGGCAGCGCGCAATATTATAATTGAGGATGTTGAATTGTGGAGCGGTTCTGCCGTATCGTATGCGTCAGCGACACAAGGTGATACGTTCCGCTTAGCAATGCAAATCGGCGCGTTGATAAATGATTATCGCAATGCGCGTTGTAATATATACTTAGTTTCTCCACGCCGGTGGAAAGGTCAATTGAACTATGAACAATTGCGGTTTATTTTGTCTCGTAAATTCAAAATAATTACGAAAAATGACCATGAATCTTCCGCGATCGGAATAGGTTTATGGGCGAAAGGTTTGTTATGAATTGTACTAAATGTCAATTACATAAAACGCGGACGAATATCGTCGAATATCGCGGAAATCTTGATGCGACTATTTTAATTGTCGGCGAAGCGCCTGGTATTTCAGAAGATATTCTCGGGATGCCGTTCGTCGGTGAATCCGGTAAATTACTTGATACGTTATTGACACGCGCAGGCGTACCGTTGGATATTTGCGGATTTATAAATACGGTTATGTGCAGACCTTGTGATGAACGCGGCGGACAAAATCGAGAACCGACTGAAAGTGAAATATTCAATTGTATCGGGAATGTTATGACGATTTATATAGGATTATCTAAATTGAAAGGCATCGTTTTCGCAGGAAAAATTTCAAAAAAATATTACTCAAAAGTGTTCAAAGGAATCCCGCATATATCAATCGTCCATCCGTCATTTTTATATCGGCAAGGCGGACCTGCAAGTTCACATTATCGTGACGCAATGAACGCGTTGAGGGAATTTTATGATGAAATTGAAACCTGAAATATTAGCGCATCCGAATATTCCGAAACCGTTGCACGGAATTTCACCCAGGACAATTATGGGGACCGCGCGCTGGAATGAAACGCGACAGGACGTATACTCAAAATACGGATATATTTGCATCGCGTGCGGAACGCCGAAAAAAGAAGTCAAAGGTGAAAACAAGTGGCTTGAAGCGCACGAGTTTTATGATATCAATTATAAAACTGGCGTTGTCAAAATCCAAAGTATTGAACCGTTGTGTCCGTATTGTCATGGATTTATCCATTCCGGTCGTCTTGAAGCGCTGCTTGACAAAGGTGAAATTGAAAAAGAAATCGCGTTCGCAATACTTGAACATGGTTTTTCTATATTGTCAAAAGCGAAATTAAAATGTTTTCCTGGAACGTACGAATTCGCGCAATCAATCGGCGCGGATACGTTTAAAGTAAAACCGTATATTGTTATAGACAAAATACCGTGGGGAAAATGGCGGTTGATTTATGAAGGTGATGAATACTATTCAAAATTCAGTTCATACGACGAATGGGAAAAATTTTATTCATTTAACAAAGGAGGTTCAATGACTTTACAACGTAAACCGGCCGCCGCGCGTCCGCCAGCGTCAGCGCGTCCGTCTGCCGGAACGGAACGGCCGGCAACGTCAGTAGTAATTCCGCAAAATGCGAAAAGTAAACCGGTCTTGGTTATCGGAAAATCAGGGACCGGAAAAACGCGGGCGATTGTCGGTTTGAATCCGAAAGAAACGTTTCTCGTGAACGTTATCGGAAAAGACTTGCCGATAAAAGGATGGCGTAAAAATTATACGCCGTATATAAACGGCAAAGGCAATATGCTTATTTCCGATGATTATTCAACGATAACGTCCGTCCTTGAAAACCTCAAAAACAGAAAGGAAATAAAGTACGTTGTCATCGATGATTTTCAATATTTGATGGCAAACGAATTTATGCGCCGGTCCTACGAAAAAGGTTATGATAAATTTACGGATATCGGCCGGCACGCGTGGGACTTGCTGTGGCTCGCGAATACGCTCGGAAACGGACGGATTGTTTTTTTCCTGGTTCATTCCGATACGAACGACCTCGGCGAGGAAAAAGTAAAAACGATCGGCAAGTTGCTTGATGAGAAAATCTGTGTCGAAGGTATGTTTACGATCGTCCTCAATTCCGTCATTAACAAAGGGACGTATAACTTCGCGACGCAGAACTCCGGCAAAAATACGACGAAGTCACCGGAAGGAATGTTTGAATCGAATTTAATTCCTAACGACCTCGGTTTCGTAGCAAAAGCGATTTACAAATTCGATAACGAGTAAAATGCAGTTTAACTATACAATCAACATTAACAGTTTACGAAAGGAAGTACGTATGGGAACGTATGCTGACAGGCTCAAGCGTATGCAAGGCGCAGTTGATGAACAAATGACGGATTACACACCAGGCGGATTCATTTTGCTTGCCGTCGGTGAGTATGACGCGCGAGTTACGCCGAAACTTACGGAAACAAAAAATGACCCGAAACGGCTGCAGGTTGAATGGACCTTCGTCGTTGCTGAAGGGGAAAAGACGGGCAAGAAAGTCGTCGACCGCACCATTATCGAAGGTGGCGAGAAAGCGAAAGTGTCCTTGCAAATCTGTCGGGGACGTATCGAAGACCTCGGATTCGAGTGGCCGGAACGGATTGTCAATATCGAGTCCGTTGTCGAGGAAATCGCAACGGCTGCGCCGCTCGTTCGTATCCGCGTCACTCACGAAAAGTCAACCGGCAAAGACGGCAAGGAATACGAAAACGCGCGTGTCCGGATGACGGACGTTCTCGAAGCCGGTCCTGCTGCGCCGGCAGCGGACACCGCAACGGATGATGCGCCGGCGGATGATGCGCAAGCGGGGGATGTCGACCCGAACCTCAGCGGTTTATTGACGTTGTGCAATTCGTATCAACTGGATTATATCACGGATGACATGGACCTTGATACGATCGTCACGGCGTTGAAGGATAACGGCGCGTCATTCCGTGAAGCGGACTTGAACGCGGAAGAACTCGCGGTCATGGATGCGGTTGCACCGGCCTTGGTTGAACGCGCGGAACCGGAACCGGAACCGGAACCGGAACCGGAACCGGAACCGCCGAAAAGGACGATGGCAAAACCGGCAGCAAAACCGGCCTCGAAACCGACGGCAAAAACCGCCGCAAAACCCGCGCAGGCGCGCGGACGGCGTTAATTGAACCGCCGATACGGTATATAACCGTATCGGCAATCTTTAACCGTTTAAACGAGGCTCTGGTGTGAAAATTGAACCGCGCGCATTTGCGCCAAATCAAACAATTGTCATAGATTACGAAACAACCGGATTCCATCCGCGTGAAGGCGCGACGTTTTTTTCAACGTCGTTGACCTGGGTTGATGACGGTTATACTGAAATTTGGCGCAATGATGGCGCGGTTCGATTTTATCTTGACGAAAAGGAAATCGGTCGTAAAGATTATTCTCCAATGACTGTTCAAAATCGTATCCGTGAATTCTGGGCGTCACCGTGTTCAGCGGTAGCGCACAACCTCAAGTTTGAACTTCATTTTACCGTTGATGCGCCATTTTCAATACATCCAGAAAAAATTTTGCATGATACCATGATTCAACATCAATATCTCGATAATATTTGTCCGTCACATGCCCTCGATTATTTATTCAACCGTTACCACGGCAAAGTACAATGGATTGCAGACGCGGATAAAGAGGTTTCCGCCGCAGCAAAAATATACGGAACGTATGATCGTATTCCGCGTGAACTAATGTTTACTTATCAATTAGGCGACGGTATACGTGGAGCGTTGTTGCATCAGACGTTTTGGCCTAAAGTAAAAATGCAATTTGAATATTTCAATGAAATTGAATTGCTCAAAGTTACCGTCGATATGGAACGGCGCGGTTTTATGGTTGACCAACGGCAATCTAAAAAATTGCTTGATTGGATGAACCGCGAACTTGCAGACAATGAACAGGAAACGCGGCGTATACTGGGGCGGTTCGTAAATTTGAATTCTGAAAAACAATTGAAACAATTATTATTCGATGAATTAAAATTGCCGCGTACTGAAACTACGGACAAAAATGATATAATCAAAATCAAACATCCGATTATTGATTGTGTCATGCGGACCCGCGCGTTTACAAAAGGTGTCGCAATGGTCAACGGATACATAAAAGCGTCCGCCATTGATGGTGCGGTTCATCCGTCTATTAAAACAAATCATGCCGGAACCGGTCGTGAATCCAGTGAAAATCCGAACGTTCAAAATGTTTCAAAGGAATTTAAAGCCGGCGTTAAATATACCGTACCAGCGCGGCGTTGTTTCCGTGCGCGACCAGGATATTATTTGTTTTTAGCGGATTACGCAGGAATAGAAATGCGCCTTGCTGTGCAAGCGACAGGTGATAAACGATTAATCAAAATGTGTGAAGATGACTTTGATTTTCATGACGCGTGCGCGGCGTCTTTTTACGGCGACCGGTATATATTAGAAAAAGATAAAGACATCAAAAAAGCGTTACGATCACGCGCGAAAAATGCGCGGTTTGCAATGTTATACGGCGCAGGACTTGAACAAACGTCGATAACGCTCGGGTTGACAATTGAAGAAGTACGTGCCGGATATGACCGTGACAAACGTGATTTTCCTGAATTTTACGCGTTAATGGATAAATGCACGCATGATGCGCGGAAGCAAGGATTTATAACAACATTTTTCGGACGCAAATTACGCGTACCGCTTGATAGACCGTATGCCGCGACTGATTATCTTATTCAAGGCAGCGCAGCCGCATTATTTAAACATGGTCAAGTAGGAATCTATAAGTATTTTCAGAAAATCGGCGGATGTTATTTAATAATTCCCGTCCATGATGAAGCAGTTATGGAAATCAAGCGGGATATCAAACCAGCGGAAATATATTCTGATATCCGTCGGTTGATGATTGACAGAAAAGAAATCACCGTTAAACTCGAAGTAGAATTCGCAATTTCAACATATACGTGGGACGCAAAAAATGAATATAAACCCGACACTGGTATTTGAACAATTCGGATTCGTTAAAGAACGGACGGAAGGAAATCATGCCGTAGGAACGTGTCCGTTCTGTAAAAAACCTGGACATTTTTATGTCAACATAACAAAAGAAAATAGACCGTTCGATTGTAAAAAATGCGGCGCGTCCGGCGGTTTCCAAAAATTTCTCCAAACGGTAGTCAAAGAATCTGCCGGATATAAACCTCAAATAGCAGAACTTGCTGCAAAGCGTGGTTTATCCGCCGATACATTGTCAGCCATGCGCGTCGGTTGGTTGAATGACGTGTGGATAATTCCGGTTTTTTCATCAGACGGAGAAACGATTTTAAATATCAAAATATATGACGGAACTTCATTTAAAAATACGGCTGGTTGCAATGCGGCGATGTATGGTTTGTGGACTATTCCAGATGAATATGAAACTGTTTACATATCGGAAGGTGAATGGGACGCGTTGACTATGATTGAAATAATGGATGATGAACGCGCGTTGATTTTAGGCGTACCTGGCGCTGGGACCGCTTTTAAACCTG
>Ga0315288_10012563_pt1 | contig 10639 bp, 9 predicted proteins | sample YL17G11_20_MG_FD_203454 | JGI IMG/M metagenome (GOLD analysis project Ga0315288, IMG submission 203454) | Sediment microbial communities from Yellowstone Lake, YNP, Wyoming, USA - YL17G11_20 | ecosystem: Environmental > Aquatic > Freshwater > Lake > Sediment | place: USA: Wyoming | collected...
GCCGTGAACGTCCAAGCATCCACATCGCCGGTGTCGATGGTCGCCAGGTACGTGGTCCCGTTGGTCAGGGCGCCGCCTTCGTCCGACGGCGAGATCACCAGCCCACTCCCCGTCTTGGCCAGACTGATCCGATAGTCGCCTGTTTGATTCCGCCCGCCGCTGCCGTCGGCGACGGTGACGGAAAATGTTCCACTATTGGTCGCTCGCACCGCCACCTCTGCCGCGGCCGCATGGAAATCAGCTCCCAGCAGCACGCCGTCCGGGCCGTAGACACGCAGCCACGGAACCAGGCCGCCAGCGGCTGTCTCACCCATGCGCACCACGATGCTTTCCCCGGCGCTCGCCGGGAACGTCCAGGTGTTGGTCTCGCCAGTGGCCGATAGGGTTCCCAGGTGAGTTCCGCCGTTGGTCAACACATTGGCCCCGGGAGGCGCGATGGCGCCCCGGGTCAGATTCAGCCGGTACGTTCCCGCGCCAGTTTCGTTGGAATCACTGACGAGCACGATGTAGGTGCCACCGACCTCGATCGCGAGCGCGAGCGTCGCCACCGAGGCGTTCTGCGCGAGGCCTTTTCGTTCACCATTCGGAGCGAACACTTCTATCCTGGGAGCGAAACTGGCCCCGCCGGTCAGCTCGGTGATCTGCACCGTGACGCGATCGCCCAGAGTGGCCGCAAATGTCCAAAGATCGAAATCGCCCAATGGAATGACGCCATCATGATTCACTCCATCAGTCGTTGTGCCCCCCTCATCACCGGCCGGCGCGGCAGAGCTGCCAGGAACTTGTGCCAAGTGAAGCTCGTAGCTGCCAGTGCCACTCTGATTGAAATCGCTGACGAGCACGGTGTAGGTGCCGCTGGTGCCAGCCTGCGCATCCAATCGCGCCGCCACCCCGCCCGAATCGAGCCCCAGCCGCGTGCCGTCCGGCGCAAACAGTTCAATCATCGGTGTGAAGCCGGCGCCGCCGGAAAGTTCTGCGATTTGAACTGCGATCCGGTCACCGGGGTTCGCTGAAACAGCCCACAGGTCCAGATCACCGAGATCGATGGCGCCTTGATGATTCACGCCGTTGGTCATCGCTCCACCCTGATCACCGGCAGGAACCGTGAAAGCACCCGGCACCTGGGCGAGGCGCAGCCGATACGTTCCCGAACCGGTTCTGTTCAAATCGCTGACCCGCACGGTGTAAGTGCCACTGAGGGCCGCCTGCAAATCGAGTCGAGCCGCCACCCCGTCCGAATCAACTCCCAACCGCACGCCGTCCGGCGCAAACACCTCGATCGTCGGCGTAAACCCTGCACTCCCGGAGAGCTTGGCAATCTGCAGGACGATCCGGTCCCCGGCGATCGCCAGGAAGGTGTGGGCATGGGCGGTGTTGGCTGCGAGGGTTCCCTCCTCGTTGCCCCCGTTCGTGAGCGCGCCCTGCGCTTGGCCCGCGAACGGGATGAGCACGGCCGCGCAGAGCGCGGGCAAAGCAAAGGAGACCCTCCACCGAGCGCCGATTGAAGATCGAGGAAGGCGGCTTGGCACCGCCGGCATGACGAGGGATTTCACGCGAAGCGTTCTCCTGGGTTCCGCGAAGGTGTTCACGAAGTTCATCAATTCATCTTCCGTTCAGTACGCCTTGCCCATCGGAGCGCATCGGCCTGTCCCCCGCCGCACGCAGTTCCCGGCCTCTTCCCGCCGCGGCCTCCCGAGGGCAACCGTGGCCGACGCCCTCGAAACTGGCTTTGGCGCGGCGCGAGCAATCAGTTGCAAGCTTAATGGAGTGCATTACAGAATCTCAGTCAAGTGGGTTTCTCCGCACAGTGGATTTCTCCATACTCCGGACCACCCGATTGGGGTGCCGTCCAAGGAAGCACTTGAATGTCGGCGGCGGCGGGCGCATCCAATACGCACGCGTTGTCGCACAGCCGCCGGTCTCACGTGCTCGCCTCCGCCTGCAAGGTTCTTCCGGCCCAGCAGGACCGGCGTGCGGTCGCGTTCGTAGTGGAAGGGGTGGCGAATACGCCGGCGGTCGTGTTGCTTCATTCGCCGAAGGCACCAAGCTCAGTCGCCCTGGGCGGCCAGCCCCTCCAGAGCTTCGCGCATTCGTCCCGCGAGCGACTCCTCTGGATTCGCTTCAATAACGAGTCCCGGCCGCGCCAACTGGTGGTGAATTACTGAATCGGCGGCGGAGACTTCAGCAGTGGTTCTCTCGCCAGAAACTTGATCCGGGCGGCGATCCGGTGGCGCAGGTCGTTGGCGCGGCGATCGATGTCCGGCTGTACCGGGCGCAGCACCTCAGCCACGCGCGCCATGGCGTTCGTCATGCGCTCGAACCGGAACACGTCAAAGAACCGCGCGCGAAAACGTTCTTCATAGAGCTGGCGGCCCTCCGGGGTGTCGAACAGTCCTTGCGCGACCAAGCCGTTAAAGCCCGGGAACACGCCCATGTCCGTGCGCTGGAACATCTGGTCCATACCGTGGGGCAGGAACACGGCCCGGCCGTCGGCCGGGTTGAAATAGACGCGGTAGTTGTTTCGGTTGAGCAGGTAGCCATCCCAGTCGCCCAGCATGACCGACACCGCCGCGTAGGCGACGAAACGATCCACGTCGAGGGTCTGCTGGAGTCGTTCCCAGCGTTTTGCTCGGTTCGGCTCGTTCGCGGCCGCCGTGAGGGCCTTCAGGTCTGACCGATCGCGCACCCCCTTGCCTTCGTCGAGTTCGAGGGGTTGATCCACGTCCTGCAGGAAACCGCCGTCGTAGAGATTGCCGTTGGTCTGCTGGAAGTGGCACTTCAGGAAATCCTCGCTGAACCCTTCCTTGAGGACGTAGAGGCCGAGCTTGCGGGTGTTGAGTTCGACGGTGGCGAAGGCGACTCGCGGCGTGGGCACGTTCGCCGCGCGGAACAGTTCGCTCGCCACGTATTCGTTCATGAACGAGTCGTCCTGCACCGAGTTGTTCAGGTGGATTTTGCGCAAGCCAAAGAGTTTGCGGCCCGCGGCGAACTTGTTGAAGGAAACCGTCAGCGCCGGGCGGTCGTCCACGCCGCGGAAGCTCCCTGCGGCGCCCTTGAGGTGGAGCGCCACGTTCGTGAACACCCGGCCGTCCACGGTGACGGTCGCCGCGGCGTAATGGCGGGGCTCGCGGCTCAGGGCGTTGAGCGCATCCGGCGACAACTCGATTTTGAAGGCGAGCCGTGTGGGCTGGTTGAAGATCTCGGCGCCGGGGAGAGGTTTGGCCTTGCGGGCGGCCGCGGGAGGCGCGACGGGAGGAGTCGGGTTGGCCGCGCGGGGCAGCGACCACCAGACGCCCACAGCTCCCAGCAGCGGCAAGAGGAGGAGCGGAACGCGTCGCATAAACCGGCGCGCAGTCTGCCAGCGCAGCCAATGCCTGGCGAGTGTCGATCGCGAAGGCTTCCCTTCCGGCGCCGGTTGCGGTTCACTCGCTTCCAGCATGAACCGCACTCTCGTCCTGTACGATTCCCGGACCGGCAACACCGCGAAGATGGCGCAGTTGGTCGCCGAAGGCGCGCGGACCGTGCCCGACACCGAAACGCGCCTGCGCTCGCTCGACGAAGCCCGTCCCGAAGACGTCGTGTGGTGCGACGGCCTCGCCGTGGGCAGCCCGACGAACATGGGTCTGCTCTCCTGGAAGATGAAGAAGTTCTGGGACGAGACGATGAGCGAGCAATGGATGAAACTCGACGGCAAGATCGCCTGCGCGTTCAGCTCCGCCGGCGGTTGGGGTGGAGGGATGGAACTGGCCTGCCAGTCCCTCCTGACCTTGCTGATGAACTTCGGCTTCCTGGTCTTCGGCGTGACGGACTACGCGGCCAAGTTGACGACGCTCCACTACGGCGCCGTCGCGGCGCGCGAGCCGCGCGGTGAAGACGCCCAGGCCGCCTGCCGGTTGCTGGGCCGTCGGCTGGCCGAATGGACGGCGGTCTTTGTGCACAGCCGCAAGGAACTGCACCCCGGTAACCAACTCGCCCAGCGCCGACCGCCGGGAGCATAAGCCGTCGGGAACGCATGAACCCGCTGGAGGACAAAGGAGTTGTCAGTGCTCTTCACGACCCCATGCTGGGTCGCGACCGAAAGGCGCAGCATGCTGGAACCGATGAGGTGTCCACCCGCGAGGCGTTAAGATGAGCCCGATCCCTTCTCCGCAACCCGCCCCGATCCAACCCGCTCCCGCGGAGCCGTTCGTGAAGAACCCGAGCGAATCGGCGATCTTCTGGCTGGTGGTGGGAATCGCGGGGCTTTTTGTGGCGTATCTGATCGTGGACGCGATCATTCAGCGCGTGCGGAAGCGCCGCGTCGAGCGGGAATGGAAGGAACGAGCCCGCCGGGCGGCCTCGCGGGCGGCGGCAGAAGCCCAGGGAACCGCCGGCCCGCTCAACGAGCGACCAGCCAAAGAGCTGCCGCCGCCACGTTGACGTAGCACGCGGCCAGCACATCGTCCAGCGTCACGCCCCAACCCCCGGGAAGTCTCTGCGACGCACTGATTGGCCAAGGCTTCGCGATATCGAAAACCCGGAATGCCACGAAGACGCCGGCGGTGCCCCAGCAGCTCGGACCGGTGAAGAAGAACCCCGGCGACGGCATCGCGCCGGTCTTCAGCCAGAGCCAGGCGACCCAGCCCAGGTAGCACAGCGGCACCGCGACGATCTCGTCCAGCACCACGGACGGGGGATCGGTGCGTTCCAGGATTCGTTCGGCCGCCCCACAAACCCAGACCGAAGCCAAAACTCCGCCGAAGGCGCCCGCGGCAAGAACTCCGAAGTGCCGCGGCCACAGGAGGACCAGAAACCAGAGCAGTCCCAGGAGTGATCCGAACGTGCCAGGGGCGAGTCGGACTCGTCCGACGCCGAAGCCGTGAGCCAGAGCGAGGAGAACGCGGGAGGTCATCTGCCTGCCTCCGCTTATGTTGTCCAAGTGCGATTCCACGGTTGCCTCCGTCGCGCAGGGGCCTTTCCCCCGAAGTGGCTAGAGCTCCTGCAGATAGAGCGACCGGTTGCGACGGAGATAGAGCACGCCGGAGAGGACGGTGAAGAAAACCGCCACCCAGATCGAAGCTTCCGTGAACCAGACCACCCACGGTCCACCCAGCAAAGGGAACTCAAACACCGTGCGGGCCCAGCTCCCCCATTGGGCATAGCTGATCAAGACCAGGATCGAGATGATCGCCACCATTTGCGAAGTGGTCTTGTGTTTGCCGCAACCCTCGGCGGCCAGCACCACGTTCCGCGCCGCGGCCAGGAGTCGCAGCCCCGTGATCGCGAGCTCGCGCGCGACGATCAGCACCACCATCCAGGCGGGCATCAGCCCGCGGCCAACAAACGCGATGAAGGCCGAGCAGATGAGAATCTTGTCGGCCAACGGATCCATCAGGATGCCGAAATTGGTGACCAGCTTGTCGCGTCGGGCGATGCGGCCGTCGAAGAAATCGGTGATGCTGGCCGCCAGGAAGAGCGCCAGGGCCAGCGTCTCGCCGAAGGGAATCGGGCAGATGAAAACCGCCACGAAGACCATCGTCAGCGCCAGACGCCCCACTGTCAGCTTGTTAGGAAGGTTCATTCGGCAGATTTCAGGCGCGGGTCGCGGTGGCGTCAGCGTTCACGGCGCGGGCACTGTAGCCGTCGGTCGGGAGCTTGCCAACCCGCTTTCCACCGAGGTCGGTTCCGCCAGCAAATCATAGTCGGTGTGTCCCACGATGCGGACCTGAGCGAACTCGCCTACCGGCAATCGACCGCGCACATACACCCGCCCGTCGATGTCCGGCGCATCCGCCTCACCGCGGGCAACGCGGTATCGCCCACGAAGCGGGTGCGCGGGTTCGCCGTGGCCCCGCACCAGCCCGTGCTCCCAAGAACTCCAGTCGGCCTCAGGCAGTTGCTCAAGACGCACCTCCCCTTCGACTAACACCTTCCGCGTGCGCCCTACGAAGGAGCGCGCCACCTCACGCGCCACTTCGCGTTGAGCCGTCATGGCCTGGTCGCGCCGCTGTTGCCTCACGCGATCGGGAACGGGATGGCTCATCAGGGCGGCACGGGTCCCCTCTTCCGGCGAATAGATGAAGACGCCCATTCGCTCGAACCGCGTCTCGCGGATGAAGTCGAGCAGGGTCTGGAAGCACCCCTCCGTCTCGCCCGGGAATCCCACGATGAACGTGGTGCGCAGGACCAGGCCCGGGATGCCGGCCCGCAGGCGCGCGATCAACTCGACGATATGTTGCCGCGTCGTTTCCCGCCGCATCCGCTCCAGCATCGTGTCATGGATGTGCTGGAGCGGCAGGTCCACGTAACGGACCACCTTGGGACATTCCGCGATCGTCTGGATCAGTTCGTCCGTCCAGTGGGCCGGATGGGTGTAGAGCAGGCGAATCCAGAAATCACCCGGCAGGGCGTTGAGCTCGTGCAACAGCCGGCTGAGGGTCGGCGCGTGCGCGGGCAGCGAGCGGGCCGCCTCGGCGAATCGCTGTGGCGATGCGAGGGAGCCGGGGCGCGCCAGCCGCAGGTCCAGGCCGTAGTAGGTGGAATCCTGGGAGATCAAGTTCAGCTCCTTCACGCCCTCGCGTAGCAACTGCCGCGCTTCCCGGACCACGTCCGCTTGAGGACGGCTGCGGTGGCGGCCGCGGATGCGCGGGATGATGCAGAAACTGCACGGGTGGTTGCAGCCCTCGGCAATCTTGACGTACGCGAAGTGCCGTGGCGTCAGCCGAAACCGAGGGGTCGCGTAGTCGGGGATGAACGTGGAACGGCGATTGACCTCAACCGGGGCAGGTGCCGCGGCCGGGCGGGTGGACGGCTGCGAGGCATTTTCCGTTCGCCGGCTGTTCCCTGGATTCCGCGGCCAAGCACCAAGCCGTGCCCGCGCTCGATCTTTCTTGCCTCGGGTGGTCCACGGCGCGGCTCCGCTTTCAAGCTGCGCCGCGCGTCGCGCCAGGGCCTGCTGAACGAGGGCGGAAACGCGCGTCACCTGGTCCAACCCCAGGAACGCGTCCACCTCCGGCAGCAGCTTGGGAAGATCCTCGCGAAAGCGCTGCGGCAGGCAGCCCGCCACCAGCAGCGCCTGCCGTGGGTTCCGCGCGTCCCGTTGGGCGGCACATTCCAGGATGGCATCCACGCTTTCCTCCTGCGCGGCATCAATGAAGGAGCAGGTGTTGACGATCACCGCGTCGGCCCGCGCGGAATCGTTGGTGATCTCGAACCCGGCTTGGAGGAGTTCGCCCAGGAGGATCTCGCCATCGACCAGGTTCTTGGCGCAGCCCAGGGAAACCAGGCCGACGCGCACGGGGTGTTGCTTGGTCTCACGATTCTTCACCGGGCGCAGACGTTACGGGAACGTCATGCGGCGAGGCAACTCCCGAAACCCGCCGCTCCCGAAACCCGCCAACCAGCTTCTTACTTCCGGGAAGCCGGGGGAAGCGGCAACGTGTCGCCGGAGGCGGGCTGAGCGGGCTGGTGCAGGCCGGGACCGAGGTTGCTCAAGGGGTCCTTGGCGTGGCCGCTCCGCCAGGCGCGATAGCCGAGGTAGGAAGCCAACAAGATCAGCGCCACTCCCAGCGAAGGCAACGCCACCCGCCAGTTCACCTTGGAAAGCTGGAGCATCAGCACGTCCAGAAACCCGCGCTCGCCAGGCATCAGCGACGGCGGTTTGCGGAGCCGCTCGTCCAGACTGAGCTCTGCGTCCAGTGCGGCCACGACGGAGTTGACCTCCAGCTTGAGCAGCGCCGCGTAGGTGCGCACAAAGCCCCGGACGTACACGGGCGCGGCGAAGACCTGGTGGTTGCCTTCCTCCAGCGCGCGGATGTGGTCGGTGCGGATCTTGGTGATCTCGGCCACCTGGTACACCGTGAGGCCCTGCGCTTCGCGGGCGGCGCGGAGCTGTTCGGCAACGGTCGGCATGACGCGGGTCTTATAGTCCGGCCGCGGTCCGTTTGGCAATGCTGGAAAACCAGAACCGGGGCGGCAACGCGCGTGGGGTTGCGCGCGACTCACGCCGGGGAAGGGCTTCACTCGCGCCACTGGTCAGTCGGCTCGAGTCCGTCTCGGTCGCAGGGCAGCGAGCATCCCGGGTCCCAAGAGCCCCAGGGCGAAGAGCGACGGCTCCGGGACGATGTGAAGTTGGAAGCTCTCCAAGCCTCGCTTCCGGCTGGGAAACCGGAGGGCGTGTTGCCGCTCCGGGACGCCGTCGGGTTGCCTGGATCCACACCATGGATTGGTGCGAGCAGCACACCGGGAATGCGGTTGCCCCAGTCGAGCGTGCTCTGCGCCTGGGCTGAGACGAGACCGGCGAGACATGAGAAGGTGAGAAGAAACGTCTTCATGGTCCTGATTTTGTTGAACGCCTGAAAGGTAGTTCGGCTGCCGCAGCCGGTCAAGCCACCGGGGAACCGCCCAATGCGGCGACGCTCCAGTCTGTGGCCCGGGCACCCTCCGGCCATTCGACACTCGACACCCGGGATTCTCTTGGGCTTACTTTCCCGGACCGCGCCGGGCGCGGGGCATTGCATGGACCCAGAGCTGTTCGCCAAAGCCAAATCCCTCGGCTTCTCCGACCGCCAGATTGCGCATCTGACGGGACGGAACGAGGACGCCGTGCGGGCCGAGCGCAAGGCGCTGGGCCTGGTCCCCAGCTATCGCCTGGTGGACACTTGCGCCGCCGAGTTTGAAGCTTACACGCCCTACTACTACTCCACTTACGACCGTGGCGATGATGAGGTGAAGCCCAGCGACCGCCGCAAGGTGATGATCCTCGGCGGCGGCCCCAACCGCATCGGCCAGGGCATCGAGTTCGACTACTGCTGCGTCCACGCCGCCTTTGCGCTCAAGGAGGAGGGCTTCGAGACCCTCATGGTCAACTCGAACCCCGAGACCGTCTCGACCGACTACGACACCAGCGACAAGCTGTTCTTCGAGCCGCTCACGCTCGAGGATGTCCTCCACATTTACGAGCGGGAGAAGTGCTGGGGCGCCATCGCCCAGTTTGGCGGACAGACCCCACTGAACCTCGCCCTCGGCTTGCAGCAGAACGGCGTGAACATCATCGGCACGTCGCCGCAGGGCATCGAGATCGCCGAGGACCGGAAGCTCTTTGCTGCGATGCTCGACCAGCTCAAGATTCCGCAGCCGCCCAACGGCATCGCCACGAAGGAGGCCGAAGCGCTCGCCGTCGCCCAGAGGCTCGGGTACCCGATCCTGGTCCGGCCGAGCTTCGTGCTGGGCGGCCGCGCCATGCAGATTGTTTATTCCGATCCCGAGCTGACCCATTACATGCGTTTCGCCGTCGAGGCCTCGCCCGAGCGGCCCGTCCTGGTGGACAAGTTCCTCGAGGACGCCACCGAAGTGGACGTGGATTGCATCGCCGACGTCGGCCGCTTCGACGACCCGGCCCAGGGACACATCGTCATCGGTGGGATGCTTGAGCACATCGAATACGCCGGCGTGCATTCGGGCGATGCCGCCATGGTCCTGCCGCCGCACGCGCTCTCCCACCACACCATTCAGGTCATCCGCGACTACACCCACGCGATGGCCAGGGAACTGAAGGTCATCGGCCTGATGAACGTGCAGTACGCGGTGAAGGATGATGAGGTGTACGTGCTGGAAGTGAACCCGCGCGCCTCGCGGACCGTGCCGTTCGTGAGCAAGGCCATCGGTGTTCCGCTCGCCAAGCTCGCGGCGAAGGTCATGGCGGGCCGAACGCTGAAGGAACTGGGGTTTACCGAGGAAATCTGGCCGCGGTACTGGGCGGTCAAGGAATCCGTCTTCCCCTTCAGCCGCTTCCACGGCCAGGACATCATCCTCTCACCCGAGATGCGCTCCACGGGCGAGGTCATGGGCCTGGACGCCAACCTCGGCATCGCCTACGCCAAGTCCCAGATGGCCGCCGGTTCGCCGCTCCCCACGGCGGGCAAGGTCTTCATCAGCGTCAGCGATGCGGACAAGCCGCGCGTGCCCGTGATCGCGAAGCTGTTTGCTGACCTCGGTTTCGAGATCGTCTCCACCGGCCGCACAGCGCAGCTCCTGGAGGCGGCGGGGTTGAAGGTCGAGCACATCTTCAAGCTGCAGGAGGGCCGGCCGAACGCGCTCGACCTGCTCAAGAACCGTCAGATCCAGCTTGTCATTAACACGCCCGCCGGCCCCACGCCCCGGGCCGATCAGATCAAGATTCGCACCACCGCGGTCTATTCCGGCGTGCCGATCATGACGACCCTCAGCGGCGCCAAGGCGGCTGCACTGGGCATCGCCGCCCTCAAGAAGCAGGGCTACGGTGTCCGGACACTCCAGGAGTATCACTGAACGCGCCGCACCGGCCGTTGGTGTCGCACTCAAACGAGCGCGTACCGGTGGCGTCGATCAAGGTATTGAACTGAGCCGCTCTGCGCCAAGGACGGGTACCGGTGGCTGGGTTCGTCCGCATGCTCTCTGCCGTCGGGTTTTTTGTGGAGCGAGTCGCCCTCATCGATGAGGTCCCGGCCATGCGAGCGGAACAGGGCCTGCACCTGGCGGACGACTTCCCGGCAGGCGGTGTGGGGCTTGAGCACTTGCCACAGGAAGCACTCGCAGGTCAGGCGCAGGCTGTAGATGCGCTCCCGGCTGTTGGGGCCATCGTCTTCGGCGGCCAGCAGGGGGGCGGGGAGGAAATCGCGGA
>Ga0315288_10012564_pt1 | contig 10638 bp, 14 predicted proteins | sample YL17G11_20_MG_FD_203454 | JGI IMG/M metagenome (GOLD analysis project Ga0315288, IMG submission 203454) | Sediment microbial communities from Yellowstone Lake, YNP, Wyoming, USA - YL17G11_20 | ecosystem: Environmental > Aquatic > Freshwater > Lake > Sediment | place: USA: Wyoming | collected...
GCTCTCCTTTTTGCCTTTTTTCTTATCCACTCCTTCGGCGTAGTCTTGAGTCCATTTGTACCCGGCGGAAGCTCCTTTTTTCATTCCTGTCCATGCTAGGCCGCCCATTTTCTGGAATCCGGCTCCTATCTTTGACGCTGTTCTGTGGGCTTTTTCTTTCCTTTGATGTTTTCCGATGTCTCTCACGTCTATCCATTCATCCATTGTTCTCAGTCCTTCTTTTTAAAATTTGAATATCATTTCGTAGTTATTCGGCTCCTTCTTTTTCTTTTCCCCTGTGTTTTCCTCGACGAATTTGTCAATAAAGTTTGTGAGGGTTACCTTCTTATTGATCTTGAGTTCGTAATCCGCCTTTTGTTTTAATATGACGTTTCGGGCGAATGGCGAAATCCTTATCATATTAAAAGGAACTCTTTGGGCCAATTATTTACCCTCCTTTAGGCTTCTTTATTGATGTGATGGTCATCTTCATAATATTCCATAAAAGGAATAGTATAAGGTATATGATGTATATTCTGAATATGTAAGTCGCCCCTTTAAACACTACTAGGGAGGTCGTTTCGAGGGTTGATCCGGCGGCGATTATCACTCCTAGGTGTCCTATTACTTGGAGCCAGTAAATAGCTATTGAGTAACAAAAAAACCTTAGGATATTGTGTTCTAAAACCTCCTTGTCTAGTATTGAGGATACATAAAGCATTATGAGAGGTACGATGCAAGTTAATATTACGATTGCGATATACATACTATTCAACCCCCCTACTTTGATGTTCTGAGTGTGACCATCGCAGAGGAGAACCGTATAATCCCCTACTGGTTGATAAAAGTTCAAGGTGTAAATTGACTGGTTCAAAAGGGAGAGGTTCCCGCGGGTGTTTAGTGATCCGTTCGCATTGTAAACCGAATAATTGTACGCGGTACACGATAGTACAGGGGTTACTAAAGTACAGTTTTGTAAGGGGAGCGGCTCGTCCTCGCAATAACCCGCCGAGGCGAGAGGAATAAATAATAAAAGAAGTAAAAAAGTTGTTTTGGTTGTTTTGTTCATGGTTCATTATTCTCCTCGGTGGAACGCTAACGGATCAGCCAACAACATCACAAACCTCCGGCGGTCATTATTCTGATCCTTGACTTGTTATTTTGTTATCCATCATGTCGTACCATTGTTTACAATTACCGTCGCGTTTCCTAAGGTTCCGCGGGGTATGAATTGCTTGTCGTTTATTATTGCGTCAATCCTTTCGAGCATCTCAAAGTATCGTTGATCTTGCTCTTTGTCGTATTTCATCGTCTGATCTTGCAACGCGGTGACCTTTGATTGTACTTCGAGGAATGGTTCGACCATTCCCTTACCGAATATTAGGAGTACCGCGATAATTATTATGATCCCTAGGATCCCGGCGATGGGTAACAGGTAGTCCAAGGCTTTCTTTTTGCTTCGTGTCCATGACCTCTCAAGCTCGTCAACGAGGGCTGATCGTTGCTGTGAGGTTATCGGTTGAAACTCGTAATCGATGTATGCCTCGTTTTTATCCGTTCCTTCGGGTAAATCCTCGGCTTTCCTTACGAAATACCTTATCTTGTCACACCGCCATATGTACTCCCCCGGTGCGATCCTGTAAACTTCGAGGGCGTGTCCTCCTTTTGTTCGCGGGTGTTTGGCTTGAGGGGGGATCGGGCCGTAAATCTTTTCATTAAGCCCTTTTATTTTTAAAAAAGGCCCTTTTGTTACCCTGTCAATGAATATCGCGGCCTTGTCATCCCTCACAATCTTCGAGCCGTCCGCAAGGTCGAAGATCCTTATAGGATACTTGAATTGTGCTTGATACCACAACGCCCACATCAAAAGCGATGTTACCGCAAGGCCGAAAAGTATTCCAAGGCCCCATACTACCGAGTTGGTTACCGAACTCGCTATCGCCATCGCATCCATTATTCACACGCTCCGCATCTTTTTTTTATTTACCATTTCATAATACTTGGAGCTTGAATAGGCTCCTTTTTAATCTCTTCTCGAACCATGAAACTTCCTTTGTCTCCGTAGCTTCGCCTTTCGCCATCCTCCTTTGTCCGACTTACGAAAGGGTCGGCCATCGCCATTATACTGCCTATGACGTTGTTTAGTTCCTCGTCTTTGATTCCGTAATTGTAAGCGTTCTTTATGTAGTGTTTCGCTATCCTTGAGTGTTCTCTCATTAGGAATTCTATTATCTGATCTTCGCTCATGTTTCCTTGGACACTCTGCGGGTTGATGAAAATATTAAGGTCGTGCATGATCTGTTGTATTCCCTTGTCATTCGCTAGTGGTTCCCCGATCTCTTGGTATCTATAGGTGATTTTTCCGTCCGGGCCTATGCTTGACGCGTAAATCCTTTTACCTCTAAAGTAGGCTTCAAGTTGCTCGAGGAGGAGTTGCGTGTTTAGTCTTATCTGTAAGTAAGTGGCTTTCTCCTCGTCACTCATCCCGCCACCCTGAAAGCTGTACTGTTGGCTTTTGTCGTGGTATTCTTGAACGTTCATATTTTAAACCCTCCAAACATGTTTTTAGGAATCGGTCTTATCCCGGCCCCTGTGAAAGCCCCCCACAAGTCCTTTTTTCCCCTGATATTATAGGTCATCGACGTCACAGTAGGAACGTAAGCCCCGGGTTGTGATGGTTTAATTATCGGTTTTGTCTTTGTCTTTCTAGGTTTTTCCCGGCTTATTTTAAATAAATAGGGTGTTTCTTTCTTCTTTCGGTTAATGCTTATTGATGGGCTTATAGATGGCGATTTACTTATTGATGGGCTTATTGAGGGGTATGTACTGGGGTAGATGCTCGGGTACGTTGATGGTGTAATGCTTGGGTAGACGCTTTTAAATGTGCTTGTGCTTTTAGAAGGGCTTAAAACCCGGCTAGGACTTGATGAGAAAGAAGGCGAAATACTAGGGCTAGGGCTTGGTTTTTCAACACTTGGGGATTTAGATATGTTTATTGAATAAGATTTGTCAAAAGAAGAAATTTGGCTTCTAGAAGCACTTTTAAAGGATGTCTCGGGTTTTGTTTGGCTTATAATCTTATATTCTGATAGTAAATAAGGTTTGTTACTTTTGGATGGCGACCTTGTGAAACTTGCGGTATCCTCGATTTTGGCCCCTGTTTTGAGTGCGGGTGTTAAACTAATCTTTCCTGTTTGCTCCTCGAAAAGGGTTTTTACTTCGGGATTCCTCCATTCTAAACCCCTCCATTCCTCGGCGAAAACGTCATGTTCTCCCGGTAATTTATTAAAGTATACCGCACTTTTGACCTCTGAATAAACATCTACCGGATCTTTGGCTCTGTGGGTGGGCGGTTCTATTATGATCTCTCCCTTTTCACCTTTCCACCATGTCGCCGAGGTTCCGGTCTTACGGATTAATTGTTCTCCTGATTTCTGAACTTTGAACCCCTGAAGATCTGTTATCCCCCTATCTTCTAATAATCCGTACCTGTACCCCTTGGATCCTATAAGGTCGGTTTGCGTTTTCCCGGGGTACTTGAGTTCTATAATCTTATCCTGTCCTTTAAAGATTCCAAGCCCTTTCTCCGGATCCTCTAAAACCTTAGCGTCTTTCATACCTGTACCCCTTATTACTTTTGCGAGTTCTGATCCTGTCTTTATAGCTTGGGGTTTACCCGAGAATTTAAGCTCTATATCCCCAATAGCCCTTTTATATTGCGTTGGTCTTTGTGCGACATCTGGAAGGCTCCCGTAGATCTCATTATAGGCTTTTGGGTTGCTTTTAAGATACGAATAAATGGCCTTCATTTGTTTGGGTGTAAGCCCCCCCTTGGTTTCCATTGGAAGATCCCCGGGGCTTATAGTTGTCAACCCCTTACTTGCCGCTCCAAAGATTTTGACTAGTTCAACTTTCCTTATATCCGATCCTGTAATCTTCATGGCCTCCATGGTTGGTTTATCTGTGAATAAAGAGGTTTCGAGCGGTGTTTGGGGATAAGAAGCGATGTTTTTCTTTGCTATCTTGGGATAATCAATATTTGATACATCAACGTTTTTATAAGATAAGCGGCCTACAGCTATACCTTTATTTGTGATTCCCAAGAGATTGACCGCTGTTCCCTCCTCACCTGAATAAAGGGCGGCACCGCGGTAAATCGTTTTTTCGGTTCCAGATTCCGAGGGGACTTTCATAACCTCATATTTTATTCTTGGTATTGCTGAAGGTTGCGGTGTTAATCCTTGCGTCGTGGCGATATTGGAACCTATTGTTCCGCCATACCCTAATGCTCCGAACTCGATTGCTGATTCTCCCAGTATCCGGCCTTTTGCTCTCGCTCCGGGAGTTACGATTGTCTCGGCTGTTTTAGATGCAACCCAAGTACTCATTAATGCCCTACCTGTAAGATCCATTGTTGACGCGGCGGCTATTGACCTACTAGAGATTGCTATAGATCCGTACCCATACACCGCCCCTGTTCCGGCGTATGCGAGGACGTTTGCGGGTTTGTATTTTAGATAATCCCTCCCACCCTCTACTGCTCCGACGAAGTAATCGGTTCCTTGGTTGTATATCTTTGTTACCCCTGTTTTTTTAAAGTAGGGGTTGTCCATCGGGGTTATCCCTTCTTCTAGTTCTCCTTTAAACACTTTCTGGCCCACGCTCCGGGATAAGTCCGCGTTGATCTTATCCCAGTTCCTAGTCATACGCTGAACTGTCGGAATAGAATTTACTTTCTCCCTTGCCGCCATCTCGACTGTTTGTTTGTAAAACCCCACCTTCTCCGTTAAGGTTCGGGGTTTAGGATAGAAATAATAAAAGGCTTCGCTCTTCTTATCAGGTCTTAGAGTAGCGAAATTAATTATTGCTGTTGATCCTCCCTTGATCCTCCCGCTCCCGGGAGCCATGGAAAAAACCCTCGCAACCTGTCGCTTGTTGAACTCGTCGGTTTCCAATAAAGGATTATAATATGTTTGCCGCCCCTCGGTGGGTGTGGTGGTGACTTCATAATCGGCTGTTATAGGTGCACCTGTAGAGGTTACCCTGTAGATTCCGGCTTGGTCGTAAGTTATGCCGCTCTCGGTTTCCTCCCGGCTCTCAATGACTTTTCTTCTGAATTTCTCGCTCCCGATCCCTTGCTCCTCGGCGATTCTCAGCTCGGCGGCTGTCTGGATTCTCTCCGGGATCCCGCGGGTAATAACTTGTTTCTTCTGTGCTTCGGGTGTCTGAGTAGTGGCGGATCTTAAAGGAGTGTTTTGAGATGCGGTTTTTACGGTTCCCCTTTTTTCAAGAATAACTTTTTCCCCTGTGACTGTGCTTCTAGCCCCGGTGCGTTCAATCGTTTGCCCTTCAGGGGTTGTTAAAAGAATACTAGCGTTTGTAAGTTGATAAGTGGTTCTAAGATTATCGCTTGACGCACCGCCACGCTCAACATTCGTAACGGACACGCCACCCCAAGACCTGTTAGTTTTCGTAGTTAAAGGAATAAAAAAACCACCCCTCTTTAATTTCTTTTTTTAATCGCTCCGATAAATTCTTGTTTTAAATCAAAATTTCTTTTATCTATTGTTTGGATTCTTATTTTATCAAACTCTCTAAAACCATCCGCCACCAAAAAGATTATTATTGTTTGATTTGCGGGTTTTCCCGGCTGAAGTACTTATTTTTCCCGATTCTTTTCTCCTCTGCACCTCGTTTGATATTTCTTTCGTGTACCTAGGCCCCCAAAATTCGTTTTGTGATACATAATTGGAGTCTTTGTATCTTCCAATATTTTTTTTATGCTCCTTCTCTTTTCTTATGTCGTTATGAAATTTTAATAATTCTTTATTCGACATTTTTCTTATTTGTTGACTGTATCCGGCAATTTTGACCACCTCAAATTTTTTTATGTCTTTTTCTTAAACGTCTTTGATTTATATGTTTTTCCTTATTGTAACATTTTAGATTTTTGTAACATCAAGTTTTTATAGTGCCCAAAACCGGGTTAGAAATATTTTAACCGCATGGAGGTGCGAACAACATGGAACAAAAACTAAGTAAGAAAGAACAAAGAATCGTAGACCGATTTTACAGGCCGAAAATGGATAAGAAAGGCGAACTGATGGGGCCAAATATGTTTCTCTTGTGGGGTGCCGCGATTATCGTGATAATCATTTTCTTCACCCTAGGAGCAACTCTAAACAGCGACATGAGAACAGATCTTGACCCCGGAACCACAGCTTACAATATTTCTATTGCTGGGGATGAAGCACTAGAAGAAGGAGCAAACAAAACCAAAACCATAATGATGGTCGTAGCTTTCTCAATAATCATAGCTCTACTTTTAGGAGTTGCTTATCTAGTAGGCACAAGAAATTAAACGAGGCTGATAAGATTGAAAGCTAATAAAAAAGGGCAGATGACCGGGCCTTGGACTTTCCTCAGTTGGGGTTTAGGAATTGTTTTCATTATAATCCTGTTCACCATCGGAGCAACAGTCAACAAGGACACCCGGGACGATTCCGCCGAATGTAACGCGACAAACACTTACGTTGTTTCTATCGGTGCGTGTGTTGATCCGGCTGGTTACGGAACTACCGACAACACAACTTACAGGCCGGGGAACTACGCTTATAACATCTCAATATCAGGGGATGAAGCTTTAACAGAGGGAGCAAGTAAGACTAAAACCATAATGATGGTCGTCGCTTTCTCAATAATCATCGCCTTGCTTTTGAGTGTTGCGTACATGGTAGGAAGTCGTAAATAAGAAACTCTTTTCTTCTTTTTTTTCCTTTTTTCTTTTCACAAAATTTAAATAATACATTTGTTTTGGAGAAATCCACCCATTTTAATCGAAACCAAAATAGTTTATATGTGGGCGGTTCCTTTGAATCTTGACCTATCACCCCCTTCCATCGGAACCCCTATTTTCTTAGTTCTAAAGAACTTTTAATCGTTAGGGTACTTTCCTCACCGAAAAACTTTAAAATGGTTCACAGGGCTTATTTTAGGGGTTCCTTGGGCTTACGCTTGAGAAGATCCCTTACGTCCCGGACTTTCTCAGGGTAACACCTAAAAAACATCGTCAAAGTCATAATTATCCCTATTATCGCCATTAAACTCGTTAACAGGGTGTTTCTCCCCGCCCAAACCAAAAGGCTTATCGAAAGCCATATCGCGAAAGCCAAAACCCAATCGTTCGTTATAGCCTCCCTTTTTTCCGTCTGCATATAAGTCCACCTCCGTCATCTCCTTTTTTAACCTGTCAATCTCGTCTTGATCCGCGTTCTGATTAAGCCGCCTCTTCGCATTCCTCAATTTTAGGTATTCCTCCTTATCCTCAGGGGTTAAATCGTCGTATTTGATAGTACAAACGTAACCGATACACTTAGAAGGGTTTTTACTCTGACGCAAAATCTTCATGTTAGCATACTCATTCCAAGGGCTAGGATTCCAAGGATTATCCTCCTTCTGGAAAACGTGAGCCAAAGTCCTACCCCGAGGAATCCAAACAATGAAACGGACATGCTTCTTAAAACCGATGTCCACATCACTTTGATAAGGAATCGCCCCACCTATGCACAAGTGACGATCCCGGATCTTGTTAACGATCTCAATAAACTTTTTCTGTTCCTTCTGCATCCAGTTACGACGGTACATCGTGCTTATAAGCTCGTCGTTAATGATGTAAGAATACTCGGGGAACTGAACCCCCTCCCCGCCGCTAATCCACTTCTCGAACTCGTCACGCTCCCAAGTAATAGAGCCAGTAATAGAGAAGCTGGTCTTACTCATGTGAGAATAAGCTTTCCCGAAAAGGATGAGGAAATGGCTTTTACCCTCCCCAGTCTCCCCCGCAACCATCAAGATGGTATACCTATCCTCTTTGTCGAGCCTATAAACGGTCTCGGCAAACTGTTTAATTGTCGCCCAAATGATCGGCATTTTCAGATTTAGACCTGTCATTATGAAGGTCTTTTAAAAGATCCTCCCGCAAACTGTCCACTATACCCAATAAAAAGAAGGCGTTAACATCGTTTCGCAAACGAATGGCGATGACCCCCTCGGCGTTCTCATAAATGACTAATAACTCCTTATTTTTCTCATCCATAATTCTACCCCTCCATTGTTAGCCCATACGTCCTCATCATGTTAGTAAGACCTGATCCTCCCTCAATCCTTGGAAAAATCATTTTCTTCTCATCCATGATACGCATAAGCCTTAATTCGATTTGGTCGAGCCGCTCACCCGCGTCTTTATAAACCATTTCCCGAAGGTTACCGGAAGTCTTACACGAGACTATAAGCGATTTTATAACCCTGAACTCGGCCTGAATCTTTAAACTCTCATCCTGACCGATCTTAAACTCCATGTGCTTAAACCAAGAATGAACCCCTAAGTACCACGCGTTCATATCTTGACGCTGATAAGCAATCGTTTTCTCTAGGATGATCCTGTTTAGCGTAAGGTAGTACATGGCCGCCATGCTCCATGAAGCATCAAGCGGGGCTTTATTATCCTCCATAACCATTTAAATTCCTCCTGTTAATAAGCGTTTTATATCTGATCTTTCGGCGTGGTCGATGACGTGGGAAATCTTCGTTTAGTGTTTGGGCAAACATTGGGTTTAAAAGAGGGTTTCTTGGTTTGTCATCGCACCACTTTAACCGGATTAAATATAATCTTTCTCCTCCTCGTCTTGGGTGTTTAACGGTGGGAAAAAGGCTTTGCATCTTTGACAATAAGTGTTTTTTTTCTTCTCGGAAACGGGCTTCATAAAGAAGTCGCAATAATCGTTATTCATGTGTTGGCAATCGTTAGCTTTTCGCTTACTCTCTTCTCGGCACTCCAATGGGTTCACCCTCCTTTTTTTCGATCCTCTCAACCTCTCGGTTTTGTAACGTGTCAATGTAGAACAAGGCCATCAAAACCAAGAAGGCGTAAATAAGGTTTGCCTTGGAATAATGTATTCCTAGGCAAATGTAGTACCCTATAATCATGCAGAAGATGTATTTGAAAGCGTCATACCACATTATCAGATCCATTTAAGGCCCCCCTCTTCTTTTGGTTTTTCTTGCGGCTCGGTTTTATTTAAATCTTTTGCCTTCTTGTCAATCGCGAGGCTCTCAATAAGAGAGGACATATCATTCTCCATACCTATTAAGTGGATTTCTGTTCGGAGCTTTCCAAAGATAATGTTATCCCCCCATATCCCGAAGTCTTTCCTTTTTCTCTCGAGAAGATATATCTTTCTCTTAATAGCTATCTGAGAATAAAAGGTTCTCTCCTCGACGAAACAGCAAAGTTTTGACACGCTTAATTGTCTCCCCCGGCTTTTCGCTTCGTCGAGAATCCGACCTATCAAAATCTCCATCCGCTTATTAGATTCGTAGTAGTGCATTTTTACCACCCCCTAGTAGGTTCATGCAAAATTTTTTGTATTTATAAACTCCCTTTGCATTTTCTTAATTACTCAAAATATTTAAATCTTTCGAATTGAAGCGTAGTTTACTTTTAGTTGCCTTTTTTTATTTTTAATTATTATGGCTTACATATACATCACTCAATTATGTCATACTTACTCACTCCGCAACGATGTTTTAGTCGAGAAAAAAAAAACGTTTTCGAAAAAAGTTCAACTCATTTGTTTAATTAAAAATTTTCTACTCTAAAAAAAAGTTTATTTATAAATAGCCAGTATACTAAAATGGTATTTCTGACTTTCAGAAGTACCCTTTTTCCACACTAATAAACTATAAAATATATAATAAGTTATATATATATTAAGTGATATACATAAATATATATGATCACGTTAAACGAAAAGTATAAATATAAGTATCAACATCCCATAATGTTATGAGAATAAATTTCGACATTGAAAAAAACCAGTACATTTTATACAAAAAACAGATAGAACCTTTAAAAGTGGCCACAGTTTTGAGGCAATTTATAGAACAATCTCTAGAAAAAGAGGGAGAAATCGAGCCAATAACCCTAGCAAGAATAGACCACCAAATAGAAAAAGCGACCAAAGAAGATGAAATCGTAATTAAGAGGTTGCAACTTTTAGAAGAACAACACCTTTATAATCAAGAAAAACTATTAAAATTGAATCAAGAAAAACAAGTCATCGAATTAATAAAGAAGAGCAAGGAATCTGTAGAAGCAGAAAAGGAAAGAGCCGAAAAACTTGAGCGAAGTGAACAGGAAATGCACGTCGCCATGGAATTAAGGAAGCAGATGATTCTCGATGGTAAACTCTAAACCTTTAGATCAACTATTTATAAATCAGATCACAAAGAAGTATTATTTATTTGTAGGGCCTTACAAAGTTTACCACTGTGACAAATGCAAAAAAGAACTTGAACATGACACAAAGATACTATTTATAAAGACATTTTCAAAGAAACGTTATAACGAAAAAAAGATTTGTTCTAAATGTTGTCTCACAACAAAAGAAGACTACGACGGACGATATATCGAAACGTTCCCGGTTTTAGTAACTAATGTCATTCCTTTCGGCTCGGTTCCTTATGTGAGAACCAAACCGGAGCTTGTCAAAAATCGCGTTGATAACTTCGCGGTAGCTGACGGGGTGTCGGATTATGAGAAGGATATGCCTAGAACTAAGGATCGGACAGTTCACGCGGGGCGAGGATCTTTTGAGGGGT
>Ga0315288_10012565_pt1 | contig 10638 bp, 10 predicted proteins | sample YL17G11_20_MG_FD_203454 | JGI IMG/M metagenome (GOLD analysis project Ga0315288, IMG submission 203454) | Sediment microbial communities from Yellowstone Lake, YNP, Wyoming, USA - YL17G11_20 | ecosystem: Environmental > Aquatic > Freshwater > Lake > Sediment | place: USA: Wyoming | collected...
TGCAATGGAACACTGATTACAATGCTACAGTAAGCACGAATATCGCAAATGAGATTGTATATTATCAGATTAACTCTGTCGGGGCTCCATGGAATCAGTTTGCTACAATGACAGCCCCCTCCGGCTATTCAAGTCAGTCAACATCAATTGATATTCGGAACTTCCGGCGGGGCAACTATATTATTTGGGTACATGCGACTGCTGGAGATGCAGATGACGCTGATGCATATTCCACATTAACAGTCGGATCTGCAAGCCCATATTTCATAAAGCTGCAATAACTTTTTTTTAAGGTGATTACTGAATAGGAGTCACCAGAGAATACTCAGAGATACATTTCACTTCAGCATCATAAAGATCATGGTGTCTGTTGTTCGTCCTGAATTCCAATTCTTTTAAAGAGAGCGGAAATTTTACCGGATTGACCCCGTGATATTTCATCAGACGTTCTTTTGCAAAAGACCAGAACCCCTCAATACCATTAATGTACACCTTACCGTTGACGAATCGTTTCCCGTAATCGACTCTCAAATGACGGAACCCGTAGGAGATAAGACCGTTATAACTACGGAATTTATCCGTGTAAATGAGAATGCCACGTTTCACTTTTTTGATAGCCATCTCAAGTAAGGTTTCTCCGGTAACATTCCGTACTACCTAATTATGAAATACCAATAATGACCCCCGTTTTATCAAAATAATTTTGGAATATTCAAAGCAGGCAAATCGCCCATGATCGAGCCTTCCTAGTCATTCCCGGTCATCAATTTTCATGCTGTACAATATTTTGTACCGATATCGGCCCTAAGAATTCGAGACCAGTGAAAAACCAAAAATCGCTCCTGTTCGTTGACTCCAGACTTTATATTGTTGGATAATTGAAGAATTGATGAGGATAAAATCTTCAAGAAAATCGTATTGTGGATAAAGAATTACAGCGGATTAAACATACATATCGAGAATCACCCTCTCTGAACCATCAGAAAATACTACTGATACAATAACGTGATCCTTTCCGGGCATATCTCCATAGAGTGTGACCCGTTCCCCGACTTTTGGTGAATTCCAGGTGTGATCTGTTAATCCGATACCATATTTAAGTTTTGAAACAAGGGTGTGGTCCGTTCCTCCCTGATATGCAATAATGATATTATCACCCTGACGGATTGCCGTTGCAGTGACAACTTTTGCCGGCTGAAAATATTCATCCATGCCGAAAACAAATACCGAAATGACCGCAGCTATACCCAGAACAACAACTATGACAGGCATCCAGAATAACATGCTTTTTTTGACAAAACTTTCCTTTTTCTGATTAATTCTTTCTGCAGTTTTATATGCATCATACATCCCGTAAACCCAGATGCCTATCATTAATGCACTCAATAAAATTAATATGAATTGGGTAGTCGTTGGCTGGCTTGACGCTACGAATTGGGTAGTCAATGGCTGATTTGATGCCATCCTTGTAAAGATAAAGAGTAACAGGCCGGATCCCAGAAAAGCTCCAAAAAATTTCAATCCGGCCCCGGTCTTTCCGTTATACCACTGGCCCCAGCCGACAAAGAAAAAGCTCAATATAACTGCTAAATAAGGATTCCGGATTACTGCACGAATGAATAATGGCCGGAGTCTCACGCCGCAGTTCGGACAAACCGCTTGGTTCTCAAAATATATCGGTATACCGCACTCAGGGCAGTATTTTTGCATATGACAAAGATGTTAGTTGTGAATATTAAATTTCTGATATATTTCGATGTTCCTTTATTTTTCATCAACAAAAAAATTATTGCTGCCATATGATAAAAAAAAGGGGCTAATGCGTCTCGGATTTATTTTTAAGTAATTTGATGGATTATCTAATATCGATCTCTTCAACCAAAAAACCAACAACCATTCAAGAAACCATGCTTTGCGGGTTGAAAAAAAAAGTCAGTCGCGATTGATTTTGCATTCTTCAATATCTTTAAGTAATTGAATTCTCTCCCCTTTTTCAAAGGAGGTATCTGCCTCCGAATACCGTGCAAGGTTAGCGAGCACGTGTCCCCGGCGAGCCATGGATGCAGTATTTCAACTTTTGAAGAGAATATGCGTCTCGTGCAGACGCTGGATGATGCCTGGAATACGCAGGACTGGCTAGAGTTTGATCGTGCCATGCACCAGTGCATTGCATGAATTAAATATCTGAACGAGGAAAGATAACGAAAAATGAAAGATCATGTTATGTTTACATAATCATGTAGGGATGTAGTAATCAACAGGCCGTTCAGAACATAGGCAACAACCGAGCATGATCATTGGATAAGCAAACCGAACCCGCGCAAAAATCAAAAAATTTTGAATTAAACAAAAATCTGGAGTTAAATAATACTTGTATTCCCAGACAATGTTTCCACCGAGAAGATATTTATGAGAGAGAAAGCTTGGATGCTTATAATTATCATCAGTTTGCTGTTCCTGGTAGGGACAGTGGGAGCAGAAATGCCGGATAACGTGACTATCACCGGTAATTCTTCATGGATTGTAGCCGGTAGTGGTCCATCTACCTACATGGTGACTGTGACAAATCAGTCGAGTGGAGGAGTTCTGAATGTGGATGTAAGTTTCGAAGTTAACAATACTCTTGGAACCCTGAATCCAGGAACTAAACAAACTGATTCAAATGGGATAGCTTCAAGTAACTTCAACATAGGCACGAAAAGTGGTACATCAACCATCACAATAAGAGTACTATATAATGGTGGTTCTGATGGAATTTTCGATGAAACCTATATATTCGATCAGAATATTGACCACGACATTCTCTCTGCCAACTATACCCCCTCCACCGGAATCGTTGAAGAAGAGATCCCATTCACTGTATCAATCAAAGATAAATGGGGAAATCCTATCGATAATAGGAGAGGTGATAATACCGTCAGTCTTTCTGTGACATGTCCCCTACCGAACGATTGCAGTTTTGTTGATCATGGTGTTGATTATGGCCATTCTTATACCTCACAGCCTGTCCAGGGAAATCTTACCATACCAATTAAATTTGGCACGAAAAGCGGGTTAACTACTATCATAATGAGTTCGATAAAAGATCCTGTCAAGGACATAGATGAACAATATGTGTATATTGATACCCTGGCAGGTGATCCGGCTCTGAAAGTAGATATTTCTCCCGCCAGTCTCACTGTTCCTGTGAATACAGGAGTTTTTAGTTTTATCTATACAATCTCAGATAAAAATAACAATCCTGTCGCAAATGAACCTGTGCATATAGTGACCTCCCTTGGTGAAATACTCGATACCAAAACAAACGCGTTTGGACAAACTCCACTTCTGTCATACGGTCCAAAAGGCACCGTATACAACGCGATAAATATCAACGCAACATCTGGGAATTTAACAAAAAACGTTACGGTCGCTTTTTCCACCGCTGAAACGAAAAACCTGGCGCTTTACGTATTACCGCAAAGCATGCCGAGCCTGGACGTTGATCCCTCTTCGCACGCAGACGCAGTAGGAAAAGTTGTTGATGCTTATGGAAACCCCATCAGCGGGCAGACCCTGGCATACAGTCTTACTTGCAGCGCCGCAGATCCCACCGAGGATGCCGTTCCGCATCTCACGAACTACGGGGGGCAAACCAATAATAATGGATATGTAGAAACCATCTTTATTCCCGGCTCCTTTAACAGTACAACAGATAAGAAAGGATCCTGCCAATTAGCAGCCAATTGGAACGATAACCCCTCGTATCCCCCGCAAACCGTTACCCTTACCTGGGTGAATTACCCCTATGTTAGTATATATACGGGTGTTCCCCAACAGACTGTTCATATAAACGATACGATTGATGTCACTATCAGTATTGTCGGCAGTGGAAAGGAACCTAAAGGTGGACCCGTTTCAGTGATGCTGGATTTGGATGCCAGCTCAAATTTTGCGAATCAGGGAAATCGGGTAGATAAGGCAAAAAACGCAACAGCAAAATTTGTTAAGAACCTGAGTTCCCATAATGCATTGAATCAGTTGGGACTCGTTTCGTATGGGGATATTGATAATGAAGTACTCCATCTGTCTCCAACAGACAATCATGCATTGGTACTATCGAATATTAATGGGACATTTTTAAACATGTCTGGGGGTGTATCGGGTGGTATAACTGTGGAGAGATCAATCGATGAAGCAGTTGTCAGAATAATGGGTCCCCCACCCCCCAATAAAGTCCGTGCAATTGTATCGCTTGGCGATAGCGCCTATACTAATAATAATGGTGTATTAGAACGTCTGGTTAATGAAACGTGGACACAAAATCAGATTCGTGTTTTCGTTATTTTGTATTTGTCCGAAACCGGAAGTACCGGCTGCGGTACTCCAACAGATAGCAAAGCAGTTAGAATGAGGTTATTAGCAGAACAAACACAGGGAAAATTTTACTGGGGATGTAGTGAGGCCGCGATTAATGCTGCATTTGCTGATGTTGCAGAAACTCTGAGAAGGTTGTCTGCTGAGAACGCCACGATGAGTGTATCTTTTAGCAACATAGCGGTAAATAACACCACCAGTCTGACCGGTTCACAAGTGTATGATTATATCCCGGTTGATATCCCGGCGGGTCTCCCGCCGGGCGTCGTTTCCCCCCCCAATGCCACGGTAAATTCCAATGCGCGCACGAGCATTATCTGGACGAATGGAAATCAGTCTATTGTGAATCAGATCAATGAATGGCCTGAGCTGAAATTCAATGTCGGGACAATCGAAATTGGAAAAAACTGGTCAGCGACATTCCGTCTTAAGGTAAAACAGCCCGGATGTTATAACGTCTTTGGGACGGGAGGATCAGAATTAGTATTCAACGGCGGATCTAATAACCTGTCCCTTCCCGATCTGCCTATTTGCGTAGTGGAAGAACCTGACAATCAAGGATTTAAGAACGGAACTCTGGATGTCAATGACCTTGATACAATTCCATCTGCCAGTACAAATCCACCATTCACTGACTTTATTCCCTTGCAGTGGAACACGAGCTACAACAGTACGGTAAGCACGAATAATGCAACGGAGTATGTATATTATTGCAAAGAACGTTTTGTTGGTGATTGTGTGCCTAATACTAACGGGGTTTGGAATCAAGTTGAGGTAAAGACAGGAATTCCCACAGGGGATTCAAGCCAATCAACATTCCTTGATGTGCGGAACTTCCCGCTCGGCACTTATGTTGTTTGGGTTCATGCAACCGCTGAAGATGCTGTTCCCGCGGATGCAACAACATCTCGATTCACTGTTAGATCTGCAAGTCCCTACTTCATAAAACTCCAATAACTTTCTTTTTAGCCGAGAATCATGAAACCAACGGCCTCAATATTGATCGACGAATCGCCAATAACTCTCGAAAATCAATAGAATTGCCTGAGTAGAAATTTTTTTGGAGGGAGTAATGTGTTGTAAGAATCATATTTTGCAATATATTCCTCGCATGTGCTAGAACACTTCTAAGGAAAATTATTCGTTGTTGGAGTGTCTAAATAGCGACGAAAAGAAGTTCTTTAGTCAAATGAGTAGGTAAGTGATGCAAGTGTACTTGAATCCTTTTCTCGCGAGTGCAAGAACTCCCCCCAGACATTGTCTCACACGGAAAGGATCAGTTTAATGGGAAAAGTGTTCTTCGAGAAAATCGGCAGGCAGGTGAATTACGAGACTTTGATTCATTTTGATGGGGACAATAATACACCTTCTCTAATTGATAACACTCCTTTCACCGACAAAGTTTCCACGTAGCGATTTTAGTGGTCGCCTGTATTTATTGAATCAATTGATTGATCCGCCATCGGGATATTGATAATGGTGTAAAAAATAATTAGATGGATTCTATTTTTACATCATATTTTTTTACGACAAGCTTATTAACGCCTGTCAAGGTATAGGGTCCAGCGCCTCCCATGTTAAGGGATTTGGTGAAATAATTCCGCCATGCCACTTCATAATTCTTGTCTGTCTGGGGGGTGTAACGTACTGTGAGCACTCCACCTGGTGGACTGACATCAAAAGAAGTGTAATTGGTATCAACAAGCTTCATCCGCACCGTACCGATACCCTCTTTCGCAATGATGTTATCGCTGGTGATATTGATTAGATTAATCACCATGGTTTTCGTCTGTGCATCGTAGAACCAGCGGGGATCGGCGAGCATGGTCGATCCGGTTTGTATTCGTGGTCGCATCACCACAGCGCCATTCTGTAGGGAGATATCGGTTTGGGCACTGACTGATTCATACGATAGTTCACCGGATTTGAACGAATCAACAACTATGGTCCCTGTCGGATATTCAATGGTCAATTTCGGACTGTTGGCCAAATTGTAGCTTGAATTATATACTGTCAGGGAACCCCCACCGATTTTCAGCGACGTTTCTTTAAATGGTACGGTCTTGTACGCCAGACTTTTTACATCATTCTGCAGCACAATCATGTTCTTTTCCATGATCTTCTCATCAGCACTTACCTGCTGATGCAGGAGCAATGGATACCCGTAGAGTGTCACAAGACCTATACCTGCAATCACTATGGTGAAGATGAGGAGGAATCCAATCGATTCTGAAACTCCTCCGTCGTTTGGTCTTTTGTTATACAACTCTGCCATTAAAATCCCCCCTCAGAACTGTAGCGTATTGTGTTCATTCCAGCACTCGTTGTGTTCCCCGTTGCTGTACCTTTCAGGGAAGCGCCGATACCGGCAAGAGAAGTCTGTGACTTCAGATACCCCCGGGACACAATTATATCCTGATCAAACGGTTGTGCTCCGGGCACGACCTCTACAAAATAATCCTTGCCAACAATTTCGTCCGGGATATCGAACTTTGTAGTAACCGTACCGTTTGCTGGTGCAATTGCATAGACATCAACCATTCGCGTGGAAACACCATTACCAATATCCGTAAAGGCAACATACACGAGCCTGTTGGCAGGGTTTTCCATGATGTTGGTGTTTACCAGAAGAAGCATAACAATCAGGAGTCCCATAATCACACCACTTATCATGAGATACTCGATCATGTTTGCTACGGCTGACTCTGTATCCTGCTTGTTATGGTGATGTCCAGTTTTCATCGTATTCTGTCACCCCGCTTTTAAAGTGTATTTGCGTACAGCTATATTTCCCATAACATGGGGTAAAAGGGAATGTATAATAGACAACTGCATTCTTTCTGCCCAATGAGATAGCATAGACATCTTTTTGTATTGTATCACTTTCTGTTCGAATTATAATGCTTCTTACATCACGGATGTCATTTTTTGGGAATTCGATCACACTTTCTGCAGTGGTCTGTCCTACTACCGTGGCCTGATTGATGACCAGAGCCAGAAAGAAGAAGCTGAAGCTGACAAGGAATCCCATCAGGACAATCCACTGTGCGTCATCATTCAGTCTCGCCATAAGAGCACCTCCACGAGAACAGCGCGATCCCGCGTAGTCTCATTTCCACAAGGTGTATTCACAATCACCCACTTTGTCACTCTCACCGGATGTTCCCCTCCTGTGAGACTGCGGGAGGAAGAACTGAGGGGTTGGAGAGGAGGAATTGTTGAATCACTATTATCAATCCTGCAAGTGTAATTTGCAACAAACTGGATATCTTGTTTGGGACCCGTTCCGCTGCTGTTAACCAGTTCCAAAAACTTTGTTCTGAACATGACATCACGGTCAGGCGCCTCAAGGATCATTCGGAGTGTGCTATTAGCTGTGTCATACTCTGTAGTATTCATTGGCGTACCCATCACCGTAAGCGCATCAGTTCCCAGAGTCTCGAGTTGCATATCATTGATGTGGGTGTCACCAGCAGTATAAACCGATGTTGCATTTACAACGAGATATGCGGTCGATATCATTATTAACGCTGCAGCGAACCCCTCAATGGTGTACAGCTGACCCCCGTCACTTCTCACCATACTGCCACCTCAACCACTGCATCCCTGAGCTGGGGCTGCGTGACATTATTTGGATTGTTATCATAATCAAAGGGGGCGGTATATGTATTGTTTAAAAAACGGCTTCCCATCGTGCACCCCGGTTCTCCGGTTGGTATCAAATTAAAAATAAGAGATATAGTAATTTGGGGTGCTTCCCAATTTAATCCTCTTCTGTTGGCGGTGGTGTTGTAAAGTATAGACACGTTCCTTTTAACCGGCTGCGGCGTTGTCATATGGAGGGGAACTTCGTCAATTATAGGATCAAAGAAGGTTATCGTACGTGTACTATCGCTCACAATGGTATTATTAAGCGAAATATTGAAGCAATTTTCCTGGCTAACATTCATGGCATTCACTATCGTTTGATTCAGGTATGTCAGGTTAATCATAAACGACTCTTTTCCCGGAATAATTTTATATGCAGCATCCTTAACCAGACTTCCCTCACCGATTAGATCGGTGTTGTTGAGCAGAATTGAAAATATATGAGTTCTTGTAGTATTATCTCCGTTTATAAAACGCTCATTGTTCAGGAAAGTAAGATTACTTCCGTCAATCGTAGCATTGCTCATACTCTTGATTTTGACGAAACGCCGGATGTATCCATATCCTTCCGGTAAAACCTCGCCAATGGATTTCGCTGACTCGGGGCTCCCTATATATTTGAGGGAAATATTAAAACGGTACGGATAATCTCCGAAGATCGACCGATTATGGTAATCACCCGGATAATTAAATGTCGTATTGTCGAAGAACCGGTTCACTTTATCCAGAGAGAGAATATTAGGATCTTCACGAGATACCGCAAGGCCAAATCTCAATACGTCAGCTTTATTATAATTCTGCTGAAAAGTTGCTATTTCCCAGGACGTTTCATTTGTCGATTTCTGCCCTGGATCTTCTACGAGAATTACGCCAGTCCGATACGCAACAGCATCATAATCGATGGTAAATGCCTGCAACCCGATTAATAATCCGGGTATAATCGATAGCACCCAGATGAATGCAAGTAGGAAAATGGTAAAGCCAACAAGAAAATCGATGGAAAGAACTGCTGAATCATCAGACATTGCTAGCAATTAACACTCCTGTGGTCGCATTGAACATAAGTGTCCTGCTTGTACTACCGGAATTAATGGTAAGTGTATAGATCCCCTGTTTTAAAACCAGATCCCGTCGTTCTGGGATTGACGGCGATTGGGCATTGAATATTACTTGTTTATTCTGGCTGAACAAAGTACCTGGCGAGACAACTTCATTCAGCATTATTTCAGCCGAAGGAATTGTTGCATTCCAAGGGATTGTTTTCCAACCACTTCTGTCATACATCAACAGTTCTGTTCCGGAATTTTGGCGTACCCCAAAAAGCCAGCTTAAGGCATTTCCTGAACTATCTACATCTCTGGAAGCAATGTAATAAACAGGTAATTTCTCAGCAGATTTGTGAATACTGTTGTATCCTTCGAATTCCTGTTTTGCTTCTTCAAAACTGATATGTGTGGATATTTCTCGCGTTGTTATCTGGGAAAGCCCAACATTAACAGGCTTCTCGCTTCCCGGCAAAACGCACCCGCTGCATAGTACAAGGATAGTCAACAGTAAGATCGCGAAAATTTGGGGGATATTTCTGCGCATATTCTTCCTTAATGGTTATTTGAGAGATGAACAGATATAAATATTGGTATTCATTTTAGTCTGAAATTATCTTTATATTGAACAATGAGTTTTTTTTCAACTATTTTGCTTGTCTTTTAGCGAGGCGGTTATTGGAGAAACCTTTGCTCAGGTTAGGATTGTTGATGAGATGAAGCCTAAAAAATCCCCGGTTATCATATCACGGCACGATCTTCGTAATCGGAATCTCAAGGATATCTTCCGCACCGCACGCTTTCAGTTGTGGGATCAGCTGGTTGACCATGTTCTTGGGAACGACCGTCTCGATACTGTAGTAATCGATCCCGTGCAGCCGGCTCACGGTTGGTTTCTTCATCACCGGGAGGGCAGCAACAATCTTTTCCATCGATGCAGCCGGCACATTCATTGCCAGGAGCACCTTGTTCCGCGCTTCGATTACCCCAAACAGCAGCGTCTTTATCTCCTCGATCTCCCTTCGCTTCTGCGGGTCTGCCCAGCTCGCCTTGTTCGCGATGATAACCGTATAGGACTCCATAATCTGTCCGATGATCTTGAGCCCGAATGATCTTGAGCCCGTTCTTGCGCAGCGTGGTGCCGGTTTCCGTCAGGTCAACTACAACGTCCATGAGGTCCGGCACTTTTGCCTCGGACGCCCCGTATGAGTGGAAGAGCTGAACCGGGATTCCCAGTCGTGCAAAATAGTTTTTTGTAAGTTCAGGGTATTCGGTCGTCACCCGGCTTTGCGGGCGGATACCGCTGACGTCATCAACCAGCTCATCGCGCATGTCGATGTACGAAATCATGCCGTCCGGGATACGGGAGGTGGGGTTGACTGATTTACCACAGATTCAGGGATGATTTGGAATAGCAATCACTGGAAGGTGTTTGCGGTCATAGGAGGGGATCTCCATTATTGGTATACATAGCGACATAAGTTTTCAAGTAAAAATATAAAGGAGTAGCCCCTTAATAAGAATGAGGGGATATTGATGCAGAAACTCGGTGTAAAAAATTCAGAATACGTAGTTCTTAAGATACAGCAAG
>Ga0315288_10012566_pt1 | contig 10637 bp, 10 predicted proteins | sample YL17G11_20_MG_FD_203454 | JGI IMG/M metagenome (GOLD analysis project Ga0315288, IMG submission 203454) | Sediment microbial communities from Yellowstone Lake, YNP, Wyoming, USA - YL17G11_20 | ecosystem: Environmental > Aquatic > Freshwater > Lake > Sediment | place: USA: Wyoming | collected...
GTGTTCGAGGGTCTCGTCCTCCCTCCGGTCGTAGACTGAGAGAGCGTATCCCGCCGGTTTAATCCACTCGGCCACCACATTATACTGCCCGTACAGGCCAGCGTCCTTCTCGGCGATTACCATGCTGCTCATTTGCCGTCCCTCCGCGTCCGGTCGAGCACGGTCTCGGCGGGGTTCGGCTTCGGCCTCTTCTTGCACTCCATCAGACCCACCAGTTCGTCGAGGTGCTCTTCCTCTTCCTTCCTGATGTGCGTGAGGACCTTGCGCTCCTTTGCGCTGTCGGACTCCGAAATCATGCCTGCGTAGTCGTTTATGGCCCATCCCTCTCCTGCCACGGCGCCCTTGAAGTCCTCGTAGGCGAGCGGGTTGCCCTTTGCGGTCCTGTAGATATACACGGACTCCCCGCCATCACGTTCCTTTATCGTGTCGGCGTCTGCCAGCCTCTCTTTGAGGGTCCTGACGAGCGTGCCGTATATCCGGCGGTCTGTCTCATCGTCTCTGACACGATTGATGATGATTGCCGTCGTCTCCGGCCGTATCTGGTAGAATATGGTGAAGGTCCATTTCCCCTCGACATTCGGGTCGTTCCTCAGTGGAAAGTCCTGCTCGTAGGACCGCCAGTTCCAAGGTCCATGATGGGGGGGTACGAAATCGCCCCTGCAAGTCCATCCGAACGCCGTCATTATCTCGTCCAGCTCGGTTATCTTTCTGGGCGGGGGTGGGCACGGCTCCGACGGGTTCGCCTCAACCTTCTCGGGAAGGTCTCCGTAGTTGACGGGGAACTTCCTCTGCCAGTCCTCGAAGATGTCCGGGTGGCGGGCCTTGAAGAAACGATACTGCGCTTTCGAGCGAATTGGATTCGATTGTGGGTTGAACCTCGAAGAGTACAGGTCGCGCTCGGCACTGAACAGGTTTCCGCATTTCCGGCACACGTACTTTCCGCTGATATCGAGCCAGCCCTCTCCCCCGCACTTCGGGCACTTCACCTGTTGCTGCGGATTGGCGATGTACGGGACGCTCGGTGCGCCTTTACGCTTCTCCTGGTCGTCCTTGTGTCGCTTCCGCTTTCCCTCTGCGAACGCCTTTCTCACCGCTGAGAAGTCGAGGTCGATGCCCTTCTTTCTGAAGAACGTCCATGCGTCGCTTGCGAGCTTGATTTTGCCTTCGTAGGCCCATTTCTGCGTCATCTCCAGCGCCTTCTGCTGGAGTTCCTCCTTCGTGTACACCTTCCCCGGGTTCTCGGTGGCGCCCTCCGTCTCTCCGCTGACGTCCGGCTCCTCCACATCGGGCTCGTCCTCTCCCTCTTCCCCTTCCTTGCCGCTCTCCCCCTCGTAGGTGCCGACCTTGCTCTCGAAGCTCTGCTCGTTCCAAATCTCCTGGACCCTGTCGGTGATGTCCTTCGGGTCTTCGACACCGGCGTCCATGTAGCTCTGGGTCATCTTCGCAACCCATTTCGGGGGCGGGGGCATTGTCGGGGGCGTGACCTTGTTCTTGATATATCCCACGACGAAATTGACCAGCAAGCTACCGAGCACGGTGGCGACCATACCTACTCCGAAGGTGGCGGTGGAGACGCCTGTAACTATCGACTTCAGGAACGCCTGCGACGCCGCCGTTGCCGCTGCCGCTTCCGCCGCCTTTGCCGCTATGCTCACCGGAACCGTTATGGGGTTCCCCCTCGGCCTGTTGGCGAACGCCCTCTCCAGCACCCGCATCGCCTTCTTGTCTCTCCTTATCCCGTCCACGATGTTCTCCAGCTGGAGCACCGCAATCGGCTTCGAACTCGGGTTCTGACGCATTGGTGTGGAGATGTAGGTGAAATCCTTGCTCGGGTTCCCGACATAGTATCGGTCTCCGAACATCTGGGACTTCGTCTTCCCTGTCTTTGCGTCCTCCCATGAGAGCAACTGGAGTACGCCGAGCTTGCTCACGCCCTTTCTCGCCTTCGGCTTCTTCCACCCGAACACCTGCGGCTTCAGCCAGTCGTCGATGCCGTCCTTCGTGATTCGGATGTTGCCGTATATGTAATAATTTCCCTTTCCGTCGATATAGAGCTGCGGCCAGCCCTGCCTGAAATGGTGATAGTAGTAGACTTCCTCCCTCTCCCACTTTGGGCTCATGTAGTCGAGCCTCTTGAGTAGCCCGCAGTAAGTGAGGTCGCCCCTCGGCTCTGGAATATCGATGTCGATGATTCCCTCTGGCTCGAACTGGTGCCACTCCTGATATAGCGCTGCGGCGTCCTCGTAGGCCATCTTCCTCGCTCCTAATCCTTCGTCCCCTTCTGCTTCGGCTTGAATACCAGTGTCGATACCCTGTTCTGACAGAAATGGCATGGATAGGTTATCTCGAACGGTCCCTCGTTCGGATAACCGCAGGCGATGCACCTGTTGCTCAGCTTCAGCTTCTCCAGCAGCTCCGTATCGTTCGTCGGCTGGACCGTTACCCTCGATACGAAATCGTCGATGCGCATGTTTGCGGGCAACCGTCCGATGAACGCCACGAACTCCGTGTTCTGGAACTGGTATGCGAAGTACGGAATGTCCTGCTCCAGCCTTTCGACCCTCACATATCCGGCCTGGTACCCATGACTCTGCCACAGCTGGATGGTCTTATCGACATCCGCCTCGAACTGCACGAACTCTCCGATGCGTACCGGCGCTCCGTGCCCCGTCTTCAGGTAGTTCTTGACGCGATGCGCCGAGAGCCTTCCTATGAACGAAATGTTGGCGAGGTGCTCCGGTACCGCATGCGCCGGAATCCTCCTGTTGCTCGACCCCTCGGGGAACAGCTCCGCGTGCCACTCCTTGTACACCTGATACGACATCTCGTTCAGTATGTCTCTGAATATCAGGACCCCCGGGTGGCTTGGGTTCCGGCAGTATCTGAGATTCCCGGTGCAGAGCTGGTCGTAATATGCGAAGGTCACCGGCTGGTGCGGAATCTCGTGCAGTGCCGGAGCCTGCGGCAGGCCCCTAACGCTTACCTCGGTGAGCCAGCCGTCTCCGTCCCACTTCATCTTCAGGTCGGTATCCTTCAGCAACGAGTTCTGGTGCGGCGTGAGCTGCTTGCACGGGCTCCTCTCGAAGCCGGTGGTGGGCGTCGCCACGCAACCCTGCTCGGGGTCCACCGTGACCGGATTCCCGCTGAGACAGAGGCTGAAGAACTTCATGTAGTACCCGCATTCCTCGCACCGCATCTACCTCACCTCTGGAACCCGTATCGGGGTCGCTCGGTCTACGAAGAAAAAGCACGAAATGTTGCTCACGTGCTTCTGCTTCTGCTCGCTCCTGCTATCTATCGAGCACGAGCCCATGCTCTCCGATTGCGCTTGGAAATGCGCACAGTCTATGCAGGACTTATCGAGTTGGACGGGCATGTCTGTTCACCTACTTCACATCAGGTCCCTGGCCGTTATCAGCGCTTCCGGCGCCTCTGCGTCCTCGGGGTTCGCCGCCTTCTTCTGCGCTTCGGCGGTCTTGGCGGCCTCTATGGCCTCCCTCTTCTTCTTTCTGCGCTCCTGGATGGCCCCTATGGCCTGCTTGGCGACCCCCGCTCCTGCGCCCACGCCGGCGCCTATCGCCGTTCCCACGCCGGGCACGACGCTTCCCATCGTGGCGCCCATTGCGGCCATGCTTGCGACCTCGGCCGCTGCGCCTGCGGCGTCGGGGTTGGCCCGCGCCTTCCGCTCCAAGTCGAATTCGAGCCATCTAACGACATCCCGCTGCGTGAAGTCCTGGACATCGTTCTCGTTCAGGTAGTCCACGAACCTGTGGTACTCCCCCGACGTCATGCTGACCCCTTTGACCTTCTCGATTGGATTGGACCTCGGAGACTTGGCGCCCTTGGCGGAGATGCGCATCTGCGCTGGCTCGACCTCGCCCCTGTAGGTGTCGTCCGGGACCCTCAAGTGGTACTTCAGGGCCCTGTCGGTCACGAAACTTGGGGCGTTCGTGTAAAGGAGCTTGGCGGCCTCGGGCTGGCCTCCCCTTGTGAGCTTGGCGGGGCCGTCCCTCGTATCGGTGCGGTATGCCATTTCTTCGAGCCGGGCCTTCAGCGGCGCCAGTATCGGAACTGCGGGGGCGGGGCTCTCTGCGTAGATGAACAGCATCGGCTCCGGATGTCCCGGCAGGTCTTCGGGCGTGATGAAGAAGATGATTGCGCGCTCGACGCCCTTCGCAAAGTGCTTCGGGGCCGCCTTGTAGAACAACGACAGGCTCCAGCCCCTTGCGACTTCCTCGTTCTGCGGCTGGCCGAGTTGGTGTTGCATGGCGTGCTTGAACTCGTGGAGAAGGGTGACCACGCTGTAGTGCGGAAGCTCGATGTGGTTCGTCGCCTGGTTGTAGAAGCCGGAACCCTGCGCGTGCTCCGGGTCGCTGATGTGCAGTGTAGGAGTCCGCATTCCGTAAGATTCGGACAATTGCAGAAGGAGCCTGTCGAACTTCGCCTGCTTCTCCTCGGCGGTGCCTCTCCAGGGCCGCTGTCGGACTATGAAATCCCTCACTATCTTCACGATTGCGGGCTTGATTTTGGTGTACTTCACGTGATAAGCGGCGTGGGGCATTGCCTGCTGTTGCATCTGCTCCATCGTCACCCCGTGCTCCTGCATTATCGTGCGCATTATCTGCGCCTGCTGCTCTCGGGTCATGCCCGGCCGTGCCCTTCCCTGAGCTTCCGTCATCAGGTCTCTGAAGCTGAAGCGACGCTGGGGTGCGGCTGGGGCGGGCGTCTGCGCAGGGGGCTGTTCTGGGTCGGGGTTCGCTCTCGCCATCAGGAACTTTCCGATATAAAGGCCCTCGATGTCCTCTCCGGGGTTCTCCATCCACCCTATCTGCTTCATCTTGTCGAGTTCCCTGTAGTGCCTCAGCGAGTCCTGCCCCATCTGCTTCAGCGCCTTCCCCGCAGGGTGCTTGGCGCGTACATCGCCTTCGGTGAGGTAGGTCTCGGCGGTGCGGAGCGACATTTTCTTCAGGTCCTCGGCGGAGGGGTTCTTGGTCGGCTGCTTCGCCCCACAGTCGGCACAGTATTTACTGCGTTGCAGTAATATACGCCTGCACTTGACGCACTTGTAAATCTTATCCGGAACTTGCAGGTCATCGAACTTCTTCTGGAAGGGGTTCTCCCGCTCCCCTGGCGCCACGGGCGGGTAATACTTCCTCTCGAACTCCTCGATGTCCCTGTCGTCCTCCGGATTGGCGATGCCTTCGATGGGCTCTACGCTCAGCGCGTCGGGCCCGCCGTGCTGCATTGCGTACTCCCAGCCCTGCCTTTCCGTCTCGAACGGGCCGGCCACGCGCCTTCCGCCTGACGTATCGTATACCTCCCAGCCCTTTGGGACGGGATTGGAGGCGGGCGCCCTCGGGTTCTCCGTGCGCACCGCCCACTTCTTTCCCATCGGGAATATCGTGACATCGTACCCCTGCTCCTCAAGAGCCCTCCCGATTTCCTCCGCCTTCTTCCTCTTGTAGAGCTTGGGGTTCTCCTTGGACGGCGGGGTCGGCCGAAGCGCCGCCTTCGCCTTCAGGTCCCTGGCCGTTTCCGCAATGTCGGTAGCGCTTCGGGCGAGGCCCCTGCGCCGGATGGCCGTTGCGGCTACTTGGGCGCCCTTCTGAAGCAACGGAACGGCCGCCTGGACCACTGCGCCAGCCTGGTTGCTTCGGCTCTTCGGCATGAATTGCTCGGGATTCCCGTGAATCCTCTTAAAATGGGCTGGAATATAGACCTGTCCGGTGTCGAGGTCCTTCAGGTGCTTCTCACAATTCACCGCAATCTTCTTTCCGCAGCCACAGGCACATATCGCGGTTTTGGTCATCAATGACACGCTCGCAACGCATATCAACGGGGGGTGTATTTATATAATTCGCACTACCATATGGTTATACTGATGTGTCCATGAGGATTGCCACGATTTCGGTTCTGACATGCAAGCGGTGCGGGCACAAATGGGTGCCGAGGAAGGTCGAGGTGCGGGTGTGCCCTTCGTGCGGCTCTCCCTGGTGGGATAAGGAACGGGGTGAGAAATGAACAGTATCGAGAGCGCCGTCTGCCTTTCCGTGTGCTTCCTGTCCTTCGCCGCCCTCCCCTTTATTGTTGGACGCCTCTCGGGGTTGTTGAGGAGGTTGGGACTATGAAGCTTGCGGAAATCGAGGGGGATGAGGAGAATATTCGGGAACGGATGTGGCACATCGTCGCCTATCTCTTTACTGCCGCTGGGGTCATCGCCGTCGTTACGGTGGCTTGTTTGTGGCTCGCCGGAGCCTGACAATTACTCGAACTTTATTATCGTCGAGGCAACCGCCGGCGGTTCCCAACCCATGGGCACGCCCTTAAAGATGCTCTCTATCGGAAATTTTCTACCGTCTATGACGCCCTGGGCGTACACGTGATTCCTCTTCGTGGGGGTTTCGGAATGCTGCCCGATAAGCTTGGCTTCCATTTCGATTCCCAACGATTCACCGATAGCGACATTTAGCAGTGTCTGGTCGTCACAGTCCCCGGCACCGAGAAGTAATGTGAGATACGGATGCACGAACTGGTCGAGGAATCTCGCATCGTAGCTGTAGTTTATGTTCCGCTGGGTCCAGTCCTGGATTGCGCCGAGGACCGCAACCTTGTCGTGGCCGTCAAGATTGTAGCTCTTCATTATCTGTCTGCCGATGGCGAATACGGCCGGGTGTTCTCGTCCCGCCGGAATCCAGCACTGCCGTGCGTGGTTCCAAGTGTCGTCGCAGACGATTTCCCTGAACTTTTCCCCGATGATTTTGTAAGCCCAAGCGTCTGGGTACCAGTCGGGAATATTCCACCTCGTCATGCTAATTGGCGGGAGGCCGTTGATGGCGCGGTTCCATTCCTTCGCCATCCTCTTGTCTTTGTGGGCGAGATGATATGCGTCGGCGACGACCAGCCCCGCTCCCGTACCCACCATCAACGGATTGCCGGTCAGGATGCCGACCGACATTGCGCTGACGCCCAGGGATTTGTTGTGGGAAGGGGAATACCTATGTACGGCATGGCGGAGGCGTCTCGGGAGATACTTTGCGATTTTGAAAACTACGGGAACGGCCAGCTCGCCGATGACGACTCCCATCGCAAGCCCTAACCCTCCCCGTTTTAGCGTCGCAGAGTCCACGCCTTAGATATAGTATGGGGTTGTTAATATATTTTTGCGGGACTCACTTGAGCTTTTTCTTGAGCTTCTCGTGCCCTCTGTCAATGAGCCCTTCGAGGTCCCTGAGCATCTCGTCACGCTCGTCGTCCTTGATGCCGAGCCCCTCAATCAGCTTCTTGGCGCGGCTCTTGGCGACGTCCTTGATGACCTCTTTGTCGGTGACGATTTCGACGATTTCCTTCCCCAAGACGGACTTCAGAATCTTGACGGCCTTCCTCCGCTTCCAGTGGTACTTGCACCTCGCCACCCTATCGGTGCAGTCCTGCTCATCGCACTTGTTGCACTTCTCCTTCGTCGGGGGAATGGAGCCGTACTTGCAGCTCTTCTTCTTCGGCGGTGCCTTCTCTGCGGACTCGGGCGCCTCTTCGTCCTCGTGCTCTTCCGGTTCCTCGGGTTCCTGCGGGGGGGCCTTCTTCTCCGTCGGGGGCTTGTTCTCTTGGCACTCCATGACCTTTTCAACAACACCCGGGGCGAGCTTTACTCCGCAATTCTGGCAGTATTGTGGAGTCGTTGCACGTTCGACGACTTCACGGTTCCCGCAACCCTTGCATGTGTAGGTCCATATCTGCATCTGCTCAACGCTCCAGGATACTCCTGATGACCTCTCTCTGCTCCTCCGGCGTCAGCGTCTTGAAGTTCTCAAGGCGCTTTCCGTACATCTGCTGGAGTTGCGGGAGCAACGGGAGCATCGCCTTCGCAAGCGTCATACCCACGAAGAACTCCGTCTTGTAGGTGTGATAGATTCCGACGGCTTCGTCCATGACCTCGGAGAAACTGTCGAGGTCGAACGACCATCCCATCAGCCGGCTCTTCATGCGCTCGAAGTCGGCCATCCCACGCTCCAGAAGTTCGTCGTAGGTGTCCAGTCTCTTAGAAAGAACCCTCACAAATATTATCGACGCTAACATAATTACTATGTTGGTGAGGTTCGAAGTCGCCCCGAAGAGGATTGCCTGGTCCCTGACCTGCCAGCTCAGCTCGTATTGTGGTTGAAACCATAGCAGAATGTTGTATCCAACCTGCGGAATCACGGCGAACAGGATGCTCGCAACGATTATGACGTCGAGCATCCACTGCGCCGTCTTCACCTCAGTGCCCCGCCTCTTCCTTTCCGCATTCACGGGCGCCGTTCCCGCCTGCGCTATGAGCGGGTGCTGAAGCGGTGCGTGGTCTGGGTCTGCGGTCTTTATCGGTTTCGGGGTCACGAAAATCGCCTTACCGCACGAGGTCGCTCTCGAACATCTTGCTGTCCTTCCGCGCCTTCTTCGGGTTCGCTGGTGCGGGCGGTTCCGGCTCTTCGTCGGGCTCGTCGCCGTCCTCCTCGATGTCCTCTTCGTCCTCCCCGTCCTCGTCCTCTTCGTCCGCATCGGGGTCGAAACCGAAGGTGGCGAAGAAATCCTCCGTCTCGATGTTCATGACCCCGCAGACCTCCTTGATGGCCTTTGCGGTGCTGGCGGTATCGCAGATATTGAACATGAACTCGGATAGCACGCCTGCGTCCGCCATGGTGCCGAGCGTCACATCTCTCCGGAGAAAGCGTTCCTGGACATCCAAGAGCCGCTTCCGGAGCGCATCGTCTATCTGGGGCTCGTCATCGGGCTCCTCGACCTCGGGGGGCGCTGCTGGGGGCTCCGCTGGCGGCGCTGGGGCGGTCTTCTCTTCCGTGGGCGGTTGCTTCGTCTCTTCTTCTGGCATGTGATTATCCTCCTATTGTATGTGAAATCCGAGATTGGTCTCGAAATCGTCCAGCATCTCTTCGGCTTCCTCCCCCTCTAAGCGGATTCCGGCGAGCTTGGCCTGTATCTCCAATTCCAGGAGCGCCTTGTCCATCCAAGCACGGCCGTCTGGGCTTTCGCAGGCTAGTACATAGACGCCGAAGTCTCTCCTTAGCTCCTCGTGCTCTTGAATCAGGCGCCGTGCCGCCCTCATGAGGCGTTCTCTGCCTATGCGGGATGTGAAGAGGCAACCCTTTCGGTCCTCCTCGTCTCCTACATGGAACAACGCCCGCATCTTGAGGACTGGGTCGTCGTTTGCGGCGGTGGCTTTGGCGAAGCGGGCGATGAAGCGGAGGGTGATGGCGCTGTCTCCGGTGTTGATGGGGCGAGGCGCAACGGGTGGGGCAACGGGGGGCGCCTGCGGGGGGTCCGGCGGGGGCGTCTTGGGATGTCGTCTGCGCTGCCTCAGAAGCGACCTGAAACCTCCTATCTGTCGGGGGGCCAGAAACTCCCCAGTCTCCGCATCGGCGATGTTCATCTTCTTCAGCCATTTGTGTATCTGGAACGCATTCCAGCCGATAGCGAACCTCCTGACTATGAGTGGGGCCAGGTCCTTTCTGCTGAGTTTGACGGGGGCGGGCCGAACTGGCTCGTCCTCCTCCTCGTCATCATCTTCGTCGTCCGCCTCTTCGATGCCCTTTTCATCGTCCTCGTCAGTCATGGTCACACACCTCTATTCGATTGCGAAGCCGAGTCGCGCCTCCATTTGGGCCAGCATCTCTGCGGCTTCCTCCTTCTTCAGATAGACCCCCATGAGCTTCGCCTGGTTCTGAAGCTCCTTCATCATGGTGTCTATGTACGCCCTTCCGTCGGCGCTGTCGCACAGGTCCACATAGTGCTGGAACTCCGAAAGCTCCGGGTGCTCCTTCAGTAGGCGCTGTGCGGCGGCGAGTATCTTCTGCCTGCCAATTATCGACAGGAACACGCCGTTCTTTCGGTCGTCGTCGTCCCCTCCCTTGAAGAGCACTTGGGATTTGAGGACGGGGTCGTCCTTGTTGGCAATGAAATTGGCAAGCCGTCTGAGGTTCCGGAGCAGGTTCGACCTCTCCTCGGGAGTGATGGCGGCATTCGCCGGCCTCGGTCCCACGGTCTGCTGGGCTGGCATCGGCGATGGCTGTTGCGCGGCGGGCGCCCTCTGCTGTTGCGGAGGCGTCCGGTTCACGGCGCGCTTTGCGATTCCGGCTCTCTTCTTCCTCTGCTCCTCTTCGCGCTGTCGCATCTTCATCTCCTCCGGGTCTTCCTCGTCTTCGTCGTCCGCTTCTTCCCTGATGTCCTGCTTGAACGCAAGACCGCAGTATCCGCAGTACAGGGAATCCATCGGAATGAGCTTCTCGCAGTTCGGGCACTTGCCGGTCTTGTCGGCGTGGCCCTTCGAACCCGTGATTTCCAATGCGGTCTCACGGGCTTCCTTGGCGACCTTCAGGGTCGTGTCGGACATGACCTCGGCCATCTGCACGGCCTCGGACTTGCCTTCGGGCATATCTGGCATCATGTTCTTGACTATGCTGGAGAGCTTCTCCAGCTCGTCGAGCTTGCTCTTGCCCTTCCCGCTTTCGAGTTGGGCCTTGAGCAGTTCGAATACCTGGCCGTTTATGCCTCCTTGGCTTCCCCCAGCGTCCTTGTCCATCTCCCTGTAGATGCCGTCCACGGCAATCTGTGCGAGCGCCTCGTTGTTGTTCGCCATTGCCTTGTCCAGC
>Ga0315288_10012569_pt1 | contig 10636 bp, 7 predicted proteins | sample YL17G11_20_MG_FD_203454 | JGI IMG/M metagenome (GOLD analysis project Ga0315288, IMG submission 203454) | Sediment microbial communities from Yellowstone Lake, YNP, Wyoming, USA - YL17G11_20 | ecosystem: Environmental > Aquatic > Freshwater > Lake > Sediment | place: USA: Wyoming | collected...
ATACGGCCCGCCATACTTCGTGTTGTGGACTTGATTGCCTTCCACGACGCCGCCCTTGCACCACCCCATTGACAAGCCTCGGTACTCCGGCGTGGCGATCGGCGAGCCGCAATCCACAAAGCAGTTTCGAATGAAGGGTCCCTTTCCAAATCCTTCGATCTCCACGCCGGCATCATCCATCGGGCCCGCGCGCAGCACCGTGACCGGAGCGTTCGCAGCGGAGGCCGCGGGCAGGACGGCGATACACCCCTCGATGCCTGCGTCGCACACCTCCACTAGCCCCGCCGTCGCATCTCCGGTGAGCACGGCGATCACGAAGCAGGGCTTCGAGTTGGTCTTCGTGCCCCAATTTGTCGCCTTCACCCGGCTCACCTTCACGTGGTTGCCCATCAACCGCACGGCCCCGCAGGCAACTTGGCTCCCGCTCTGGCTGGCGAGATTGCAGTCCACCGTCATATCGCAGACCTCAGCGAAATCGACCAGGTTCGGCTGCGCAGGGGCGCCGGTTGTGAGGGCGTGGCCGATGGCAAACAAGCGCGCCGCCGTGCCCCCGGTCTGGGCGTCCACCAACTGGAGCGTGGTGACGTCCATGCCCGAGCCGCTGATCTTGACTCCTGCCTGGATTTGCCAACCGCTGCTGACTTCATCCGAGTAGCCCCGCGTTTGAAAGGTCCCCGGACCGAGATGTACGCGGGTGTTGGGGCCGACTTTGGTGCTCATCACGCTGTCGAACTTCGCCTGGGTGCTGCCGTCATACGGGTCATTGAGCGTTCCGCTGCCACCCGGCGACCCTGTGCGACAGGCGATCCAAATGTCGAACGGGTAGGGATCGAGTAGAAGTGAATCAACAAGCGACATTCGAGTGCCTCCTCATCGGGTTTCGACGACATCGCGATTGGCCCGCACGTGGCCACGAGGCCGCCAACCCAGAAAGGCCAGCACGCTCAGTCCCGCGAGGAGCAGGAACGCCGAGCTTGGCTCCGGCACACCGGTCACGGTGAACAGCGTGGATAGGCCCACCGTATTCACGAACAGGCTGGCCGTAGGGGAGTTGACATCGAACGCCGCAGCAAGAGAGACAGTGTCTCCCAGCGTGTTTCTGGCCTCAAAGAGCGGGTGGGGATAACCCTCGGGCGGTGGCGGCACCGTCTGATAATTCCTCACGTCCATCAGCAGGTTGCCGGCGCTCCACGTGTACAGAAACGGCTGCTGCAAAGGGATGCCAAAGGCGAAGGTCCCATGACCATACCTACTGCCAGCGGTCCAGTCAATGGGGCCGGAATACACCAGGGTGTTGTTCGGACCGAGGTTGTTCGCAAAAACCGGGCTCAGTGAATCGACGGAACTGGAAGTCGTCGAAAGGAAGATCTGGACATTCGGACCAGCAGTCCGATCGGGTGCTACCACTGCAGCGAACGAGATCTCCGTGATCAAGTACGCCGGGCTCCCTTGGCCGGCAAAGTCCGAGGCGCCATATACTTGTTGGTACCGCACCGATGCCGCACCGTTGGTATCTGTCAGGAAGGGGATCGCGCTCGCATCGTTGATCGGCCCAACAGAGGGCGAAGGAATGAAGGCGGCGTGCAACATGGTTCGGCTTGCGGCGATGAATGTGAGTGCAAACAGAGTCTTCACGTTCAGTCCTCCTCCGATTTCAAAAATGCTGAGATCATCGTGTCCTCCAAATCGGCGCGCACTTTCGTCACGACCTCCGGGGCCATCACGGTACCACCTTGCCAGACGAACGATCTGATTACCTCGCCGCCTGGGTTCGTGTTGTTGAAGGTGATGATGGTTTTGACGCCGGCATGTTCGATCGAGTGGGCCCGATCGACGCCGATCACGTTCCGTTCGATTAGCACCGCCTCGCATCCCGTTACCTCGATGGCCCGATTTGCCGGTCCTGATTCATCGTTCACGTTCCGGATGACATTCCGGCGGATGGTGGCCTCCACAAAGGGGTACTGTGGCGGGAAATATTGGAAGCCCAACAACCGGATGCCGTATGCTGAAGCGTTGGCGCGGATGGCAAGTTCGATGACATTGTTCTCGATCACCAGCGAATGGGTCTGCCAGACGCGACCGAAGTACCCGGCGGCGAACGCCTCGCTCTCGGAGTCGACTCCAGCCTCGCCCGCTTGGCAGTATCGGATGCCTTTCACACCCAGCACCGCTAGGTCCTGGTTCTCCGAATCCACCCCTGGATCGGCGGTCAGTGCGTCCAGCTCATATTCGAACGTCTTTGGGTTCGGTACGGCGGTGATCTCGAAAACGCCGTTGAAAACGTCGGAATGTGGGTACTCAGTCCTGTTGAAATGGCCAGCCTTCGTGATCCTGACCGCCGCGCCCACGAAGAAGCCATGCGCCGCATAGGTCGTCTTGGCGCTCACGATGTTCTTCCCATCACGGACGAAGTAAAACAGCGATTCCAGGCGCTTCTGAGAAGTGACGGCAGGAAATCCGGCTTGGGATGGTTGTTCGTACGTGCTGTATCCGGGCTGTACCGCCTGACCGCCCGGGTCTGCGATCGCGTAGCGAAATTCGTTGGGGGCTGGCACGGATGCAATCTGCCGTAGCCCGTTGTAGCCTACCGGCCCAGTGTTCGAGATTGTGACCTGATCGAGCTCCGCAAGACCGTGGGGGAAGGACGTCCTGGCGACAGCTTTTCCAGTAAAGCTATCGTAAACGAGAGAGGCAAGGGGGATTGGGTAAGGAGTTGTGCTAATGCCGCCGAGGCTCTGGTGCGGTCCGTAGCTGACGTCATGGTAGTAATTGTTGCGGATGACGACATCCTTGGTAGACCACGTGTCGTGGTAGGGGCCCCCGATGTGGGAGTGGAACACACGGTTCCCTTCCACCACGGTCCCAGTGCCGTTGTCCACCGACAGGGCCTGATGGAACGTGTTCACCACGGCCCCGGACAAATGGAGTTGGGCTGCGTCCGCGTCCGGCTCCTTCAGTAGCGTGTATTCGACTTCCTTCGGTTTGGCCGGAATGTAGTCGTCGATGGCAAAACTGCCGTTGAATGCCTCGCTCGGGAAATCATTGGGTTTAAGGACGTTGTAGACCCGCAGGTTGTTGTTTCTCGTCCGGCCATGGGGTGCCCTGGTGGTAAGGATGTAGCTGTTCTCGTAAACCTGGAAGTCGTGCAGTGCCAGCGTAGGACAGACCTCGAGGGTGTCATCCTTGGTGAGGCTCTCAACCGCCACCGGGATGGTGGAAACGCCGCCGCCCACATGGCCGTTGCCGGCGTCGGGCGCGTCCGTGGTGACCAGCTCGTACTTGAAGGTCGTCGCGGACTCGACGCTGGCTACCTCAAAAACGCCGTTGAACAGATTGCTCGGGTTGCCACTGACCGTGACGCCGCGAACTACGGCGTTTCCCGGCTTCGTCAAGAGATGCGGCGCCTTGGTGGTCACGGTCACCACGTGGGCGGACGCGTCGTAGCTGATCGAGTTGATGGGCAATGGGATCGAGGTGCCGTAGATGATCTGGCCGTTGACGTAGCAGTTGCGGATGGCGCAGCCCCGGTGATAGGCCTGCACGCCGTCGTCGGCGGTTTCCCCGCCTCCCATGTGCAGAATGGTGCTGTTGTTGACCGCGTTCGGCGACGGCCGCTCGGCGATGCAGTCTTCGATGACAGAACCGACGCCTTGCTGGGTCTCCTGGTCCAAGCGGGCGTACGTCGCGCCCGAAACGATCGGGAAGCTCTCCCGTTAGGTCTGCGAATGGGAGCCCCAATTGATGGCCCGGATCCGGCGGATTCGGATGTGTCCTCCATTCAGGTTCACCGCATCGCAGGTGACGTAGGGGCCGGGCTGACCAGTCAGATTGCAGTCAACGGTGAAGTCTGCGACCTCGACATCGTGCAGGTAAGTTGTGTAGAAGGCGCCGATCGCGAAATACCTGACCTCGGGGGCCTCAGAGCCCACGAGCTTCACGGTGGTAACGTCGATGCCCGAGCCGAGAATCTTCTGGCCCGGTTTCACCTGCCACGTCCTCACCTCCCACGACATCCCTTTGGTTTCGAATACGCCCGGGCTCAGATGGACGGCCGTGTTGGCCGGCATGGCGCGCATCAACGTGTCAAACAGCTCGCGCTCCCGACAGCAGGTCTTCGCCGAACCCGGGGCCGCGCTCGAGAACGGCTCATAGAGCATCTGGTAGGTGAACTCGCGGGGCCCGGTGACGCTGATCATGAAGGTGCCCAGGTAATAGACGTCTCTGGGCTTGTTCGTGGGGTCCACCTCGACGCCCGAAATCGTCACCCAATCTCCAGTGGCGAAGCCGTGGTCGGTGGAGGTTGCGGCGGTGGCCGTCGTTCCACTCTTGGTCAGGTTGCTGATGGAGACAGCGGGGTAAGGCCTCGTGCTGCCGTCGTAGGGATCGTTCTCCGCGCCCGAGCCTTTGACGCCTTCGGAGCGCACCGCGACCCAAACGTCCATCGGGTAACGGCTCCAACAGCAATGCGTCAATCAGTGACACGGCTCGTGCCTTTCCACATCGGCCGCCGGTCGGAAGATAGCGCCTCCAAAAGCAGCGGCCTCATCCTTCGCCGTGCGGCCTTTTCAATCTGATGGTCGAACGTTCCTCCCCTCCTCACCTTTGTCAAGCGGCGTTTCGACCGTGTCTCGACGATCGGTGCATGCCCGCAATTGTTGGCGATGGTAGGGCGAACCGTCCCTAGTGAGCCGATTTCGCGATGGAAGATTCCGGCTCGGCAGGGACGCCTCGCCCTACCCAGAGCGGCGGACTGAGGACAGGTCCGCCTTACCGAGACGGGATCGCCAACAACCTCGGAATGCACCGCTTCACGTCACACGCCCGAACTTCTTCTCCAGCTCACGATAGGGGAGTTCGATGAGCGTCGGACGGCCGTGCGGGCAGGTGTAGGGCATGTCGCACTGACGCAGATCGCTCAGCAGACGTTCCAGCTCCGGCAGGCTGAGTGGGTCGTGGGCCTTGACCGCATGACGGCAGACGGTCTTGGCCACCGACTCCTCGCCCAACCGCAAGGCATTCAACTCCCGTCCCGCCCTCACCAACTCGTCAATGAGATCCACGACGAACCGTCGGGCATCCGCCACGTGCACGAAGGGCGGCAGTGCATCCAGCAGGAACGTGCGTTCGCCAAAAGGAGCGAGGCCGACGCCCAGGCGCACCAGCACGTCCAGGTGCTCCTGAACGAACTGGGCGTCGCGGGCCGACAACTCAACCGTCGCCGGCAGCAGCAGCCGCTGCGAGGGTGCCGACCCCTGCTCCAGCCGGCGCAGCATCTGTTCAAAAAGAATGCGCTCGTGCGCCGCGTGTTGGTCCATCAAGACCAACCCTTGGTCGGATTCGAAGACGACGTAGAGGTTGCCAATGACGCCGACCAGGCGCAACGGCACCTGGAGCATCGGAACGGTCCCACCGGAGTCCGGGCGGGACGGCGCTTGAGGCGCAGCGTGAACGGGGAGTTGGGGCGTGGGCCGGGGCGGCTGAGGAGCCGGTCGTTCCGTGGGCCGCGCGGGAGCCGGGTCGAGCGGTGGATGAAGCGGCGCGGTCGCCAGTGCGGGTTTCGGAGGCAAGGGCTGCGGGAGATCGGCCGTGACTGGCCCCGGTCGAGACGCCGGCTCACGTGGTGGCTGGGAAACGCCGGGAGCCGGCGCCGGACGGGTTTGCGCTGGGGGAACGCCCGTCGCACCGGCGTGGGCAATGGAGCCGGTCGCGGAGCCAGCAAGGTGGTGATTCAACAGCGCCTGTCGGACGGCGGTCGTGACCTCGCGGCGCACGGCCGGCTCCTGGCGGAACTTCACCTCGCGTTTGGACGGATGCACATTCACGTCCACCTGGGCGGGATCCAACTCCAGGAACAGGCAGCCGATCGGGTAGCGCCCTTTCATCAACGAGGTGTGATAGCCCTCGAGCAAAGCGTAGTTCAGGGCCCGATTTTCGATCGGGCGCCGGTTCACGAACAAATGCTGGTCCTGGCGCGTGGCGCGCGACACGCCCGGCGCCCCGATGAATCCCCAGACGCAAAGTGCTGCGGTCGGCGCACCGGTCTCGGCCTCGGTCGGATCGGCCAGTTCCACCGTGTGATCCACCGCCAACAGGCGGAGGTCCGGACCGAGCAGCGCCCGCAGCCGATCCTGGACCGACGCCCATCGGTCCCCGCCCGCGGGCTGCGGCGGCAACTGCCAGACCAGCCGCTGCTCGTTCACGAAGGTGAAGCCCACCTGCGGATGGGCCAGGGCGGCCAGGGTGAGGTAGTGTTGGCTGTGGGCCCGCTCGGTTTCCTCGCTGCGCAGAAACTTGCGACGCGCCGGCAGATTGTAGAACAACTGGCGGACTTCGACGCTCGTGCCCGGGGCATGGCCCGCCGACTTGACCTCCAGAATGCGTCCGCCATGGACGATCACCTGCGTGGCTTCCGGCGATTCGCTGTCCCGCTCACGCGTGGTCAAGGCGAACCGGCTGACGCTGGCGATGCTGGGCAGGGCTTCGCCTCGGAAACCCATCGTGCTGATCGCCGCCAGATCCTCGGCCTTCTGAATCTTGCTCGTGGCGTGGCGTTCGAGACAGAGCAGGGCGTCGTCGCGGCTCATCCCGAGGCCGTCATCGATCACCCGGATCAGGCTGCGCCCGCCGGCCTGGATTTCGACGGTCAGGCGCGTGGCCTGGGCATCGAGCGCGTTCTCCACGAGTTCCTTGACCACACTCGCCGGCCGCTCAATCACCTCGCCCGCGGCGATCTGATTGGCGACCTGCTCCGGCAACAGGCGAATGCGATTCATGCCAGAACCTTAGGGTGGGTCGCGCCACCTGTCACTGAGAACTGCGGTGAGAGGGGAACGGATCAATCTTCCCCGGCGGCCCTACCTCGTTGTCGTCCACAGCACGAAGCGCCGGGAATCAAGCTCGAATGCGAAAGCGTCGGTGCGCGCCATCAGTCCTCACGCCACTGCCAGGGCCGACTTTTCCGAAATGAGCGGGAGCGTGAACGTGAAGAGCGCGCCGCCGCCCGCGGCGTTCCGGGCGCTGATGGTGCCCCGATGATCCTCGACGATCCTCTTGCAGATGGAGAGGCCGAGGCCCGTGCCCTGGGACTTGCCATGCGTGGCGAACGCCTCGAACAAGCGCGGCTCGATCTCCGGCGCGATGCCGCCCCCCGTATCCTCGATCTCGGTCACCACCTCGCGGTCGGTGGTCTGGATGCGCACCGTGATCTTGCCGCCTTTGGGCATGGCATCGCAGGCGTTGTTGATCAGGTTGTGGAAGACATGGGTCAGGCGGCCGGGATCGAGCAGCAAAGAGACGGACGGCGGCTCGGTCCCAAGCTCCAGGGTCACTCCGCGGGGCTCGAGCTCCGGCCCGACCTCGTCGAGAATCTGGCGGACGAACTCGGCGTAGTCTCTCCGGGCCATCACCATCGCGCCGCCACTGCCCCGGGTAAACTCCGTGAGTTCGCTGATCATGTTGCTGAGCCGGTCCACTTGACGGCGGATGCGGTCGCGGGCGGTCTGCCGCATCTGGGGCGAGGCCGTGTCCATGCCCACCATTTCGGCGGAGATGCCGATGATATTGAGCGGGTTCTTGAAGTCGTGGACGATGGACCGCGCAAACCGCCCGACCAGCGCCAGCCGCTCGGCTTGCAGCAGCTCTTTCGTGTACTGATGATTGAACTCCCGCATCCGCTGGCTGAAGTCGCGCATCAGTCCGACGGCGAGGGAAGGCGCCTGCGTCAGTACGCGCAGCAGGTCTTCCCTCGAGATGAAATGGAGTTTGACGTCGGTCTCCGCCGTGGCGGTGGCGGACCGAGGCTGTTCGTCCAGCACCGCCATCTCGCCGAAGAAATCTCCTTTCGTGAGCCGCGAGAGCACGCGCCGTTCGTCCTGGCCAACCAAACAGGTGATTTGCACCGTGCCTTCCGCAATCAGGTAGAGGCCGTCACCGGGATCACCTTCCTGAAAGATGTTCCGGCCCGCCTTGTAGAACTTGAACTGCGCCGTCTGCTCCAACTCCCGCAGCTCCGTCGCCAACATGCCACTGAACAGCTTGCCGCTTCGTAGGGTGTCCACTGGCGGGCATTCTACGGGAACACCCGGGTTCGTAAAGTCCAGAGTTGAATGAGCTCGTGACGGAGCCGCCCTTTCCGGATGACGCAAGCCAGCTTGGCACCAGGCCGGTTGCGGACGCGGGACCGGGCTTCGACGTCGGGCCGGCTGCCCCGGCGACGACCGTACTCAGACGCCGACCTTCTCCACGGCGCCTCGCTTCCCAGTCTCGGGTTTCGCGGGCACGCGTTTCCGGGAGAAGGCAGTGTCGAACATCTCGCGCGCCCGCCGCATCCAGCGACGCGCCCAGCCGAACTCGAGCCCGAGAATCGCCAACCCGGCCGGCACCACCAACACCGCCGGTCCCGGCAGAACAATCAGAACAAGGCCAAACAGCAGGACGGTCATGCCAACCACAAAGATGACCACCCGCCGAATCTGGCGGAGGCCAAGCGATGAGGACCAGCGCTGTGTCTGCTTAAGCATGTCCCAGGCGTCGGACGGGTTCCGGTTCCGCGCCCTCAACCTTACTCCGTTGCCTACAGAGCGCAAGGGGGCGATCAGCGGCCGAGAGGCTGGATGTCTTTGAGGCCGGCAGCAAGCGGGATGACCTTGGATCGGCTTGACGTCCCGCGGCGCGCGTCGAACACTTCGCGAAAACCTCCCGACCATGCGAACCCGAACTTTCGTCTTCCTCCAAGTCATCCTCTGTGGCTGGACGCTGACCGCCCAGCCGCTCGAAACCAAGCCGAACGATCCCTACTTCACCAAGTTCACCGGCGTGACGGCCCCCAAGCCGGCCCGTCCGGTCCTCAAGAAGGGCGACCGCCTCGCGATCTGTGGCGATTCGATCACCGAACAAAAGATGTACTCGCGAATCATCGAGACCTACCTGACGGTCTGCGTGCCGGAACTGGAGATCACGGTGCGCCAGTACGGGTGGAGCGGCGAGCGCGCGCCGGGCTTCCTCGCGCGGATGACCAATGACTGCCTCCGCTTCCAGCCTACGATCGCCACCACCTGTTACGGCATGAACGACCACGAGTACCGTCGTTACGAGGACCGGATCGGCCGGACCTATCGCGAGAGCTCGATCGCCATCGTGCGGGCGTTCAAGGCGCGCGGCGCGCGCGTCATTCAGGGCTCGCCGGGCTGCGTCGGGAAAAACCCGTCGTGGTCCCAGGCCAAGGAGGCCACGATGGAGGATCTGAACCTAAACCTCTGTGAGTTGCGGAACCTGGGCATCGAGATCGCCGCGCAGGAGAAGGTCGGCTTTGCCGATGTCTTCTGGCCGATGCTGCTTGCCGGTTTCGAGGCGCAGAAGAAATACGGCGCCGACTACGCCGTGCCGGGCAAGGACGGGGTGCATCCGGACTGGGCCGGGCAGTTGATCATGGCCTACGCCTTCTTGAAGGCGTTCGGGCTGGACGGGGAGCTCGGGACGTTCACGGTGGACCTGGCTGGGGGCAAGGCGCTGGCGTCAGGGGGGCATGAGGTGGTCGCCTTCAAGGATGGCGAGCTGCAGGTCACCAGCCGACGCTATCCCTTCTGCGCGGCGGCCGGCGACGTGACCAAGGACAACAGCATCCGGTCCGGCATGACGCTGGTGCCGTTCAACGCCGAGCTGAACCGCCTGCTGCTGGTCGTCCAGAACGGCACCGCCAAGAGTTACCAGGTCACCTGGGGCAAGGAGACGAAGAGCTATCCGGCGGAGCAACTCGCAAAAGGCGTGAACTTGGCGGAGGACTTCGTGGTGAATCCGTTCTCCATTGCCTTCAAGAAGGTGGACGAGGAGATCGCAGCCAAGCAGAACTACGAGACGCGTCAGATCAAGGATCTGTTTCATGGCCCCGAAGGCCACGCTGACCTGGAGATGACGGCGGCGTTGACCGAGAAGGTGCGCGCGCCGCTGGCCGAGGCCATCCAGGCCGCCTTCGTGCCCGTGACCCACACGATCAGGATCGTGGCGGAGTGAGACGCCGAAGGGCGCGTTCCACACATGCCTCCTGCCTCCTCCGAGGTAACCGCTCCATCAACGGACGCGGCGTGGCGGCGAACTGGCGGTCGCAACCGACGCCGGCGCCACCCGCCGGGGCGCTCCTGTGCATCCCCGGCTTCCCGGACCCAGCGCGAGATGACACTGGCCTCCGGGGTTCTTGATGGAAGCTCGCCACTCGGGCATGCAACCTTTTGTTGCACCTGCAACAAAAGGTTGCTGCCACAGGCTCAGGTCATCCCGGATCGTTTCCAGGAGCCCCCGTCAGCGCTACTCGTGCTGCTCGATGATGAACAACCGGTCCACTCGTGGCGGCTCCACCATTTGCTTTCCGCCACCGGGCCAGGTGATTTCGAGGGAGTCAATCCGCTCGGTCTTTCCGAGGCCGAACGTGACCGGCAGTTCGGATTGGGAGAGGTAGCTGCGCGTGGGCATGACCTGACGGGTTTGCGTGATGCCGCCCGCTCGCAGCGTGACCCAGGTACCGATGGCGTCGCGGTTGGACTTCTCTCCGATGAGTTTCACCCGGAGCCAATGATGCCCCAGGGCCTGATCGTTCCGCAGCAGCAGCGGCGCGCCCCCGATCTGCGTGAGGACCACGTCG
>Ga0315288_10012571_pt1 | contig 10633 bp, 9 predicted proteins | sample YL17G11_20_MG_FD_203454 | JGI IMG/M metagenome (GOLD analysis project Ga0315288, IMG submission 203454) | Sediment microbial communities from Yellowstone Lake, YNP, Wyoming, USA - YL17G11_20 | ecosystem: Environmental > Aquatic > Freshwater > Lake > Sediment | place: USA: Wyoming | collected...
GACCCGGTCCATCTTCATGCTGTCGCACGCGACGCGAAGCGGGTACGGCGCAGGGAAGGCTGCCGCGCTGCTCCAGCCCGGCCTGGAATGGTTCTGGCGGCACTTCCGCGACCCCGTGCACGACGGCTGGTTCTGGATCGTCGACGGGACGGGGAAGCCCGTTTCCACCGACAAGATCATGTACGGCCAGAGCTTCGTGATCTACTCGATGAGCGAGTGCGCCCTCGCCACGGGAGACCCCGAGGCGAGGAAGGCCGCGGAGCACACCTTCGACCTCGCCCAGAAGTACGCGGCGGACACCGCCTTCGGCGGCTACCGCGAAATGTTCCTCCGCGACTGGCAGCCCCGGCCCGGAGGCGCCTACGGCGGGGACCGCAAGTCCTTCGACGTGCACATGCACCTGATGGAGGCCTACACGGCCCTGTACGAGCTCACCAGGGCCGAGATCCACAAGAGGAAGCTCCGCGAAGTGATCGACGTGCTGTGGGCCCGCATGTTCGAGCCCCGTTCGTGGACGGGCATCGCGCAGTTCGGCCTGGACTTCACTCCCCTTCGCGCCCTCATGTTCAAGACGGTCTGGGGCGCGGACAGGGACAACGAGGGGGAGCCCCGGCCGCTGAACAACACGAGCTACGGGCACAACATCGAGTTCCTCTGGCTGTTCCTCCACGCACTGGAGGTGCTGGGCGAGCCGGTCGATGCCTGGAAGGAGAAGCTCGCCGCGCTTGCCCGGCACTCCGCCACGTACGGCGTCGACGAGCGCTACGGCGGGATCTTCGTCGAGGGCCCGCACGACGGGCCCGCCCGCGACATGCAGAAGGAGTTCTGGCAGCAGGCGGAATCCCTCGTCGGGTTCCTGGATGCATACATCCTGCTGGGCGAGCGAACCTATTGGGACGCGTTCGTGAAGGTGTTCGACTTCGTGTGGACGAAGATGATCAACCACGACGTGGGCGAGTGGTTCGCCCTGCTCGACCGGGACGGCACCGTGCGCTGGGACTACCTCGGCCACGCGTGGAAGAACAACTACCACACCACACGTTCGATGATTCAGACCCTGAAGCGCCTGAAGAGGATCGAGGAAAAAGGCCTGGCCGTTCGAGGAGCCTGAGAAGACCCTATCCCTGGCGGACGGGGTTTCGAAGCACGCCTATTCCCTCGATCTCCACCTCGACGACGTCCCCCGCGTGAAGCTCCGCCGGGGCGCCGGAGGTGCCCGTGAAGATGAGATCGCCCGGCTCGAGGGTGACCGAGGCGGAGATCCACTCGATGAGCGTCGGGATGTCGAACAGCAGCTCGCGGGGCGAGCAGCTCTGCACCTGCCTCCCGTTGATCCGGGCTCTGATGCCCGCCTCCAGGGGATCGATGCCCGTGACGACGAAGGGGCCGATCGGCGAGAAGGTGTCGGAGGATTTCGCCCGCCACCAGTTGAGGTCCGCCTTCTGCCAGGCCCGGGCGCTCACGTCGTTGCCGCAGGTGTAGCCAAAGACGTAGTCCATCGCCTGCCCGCGCCGAACGGCCCGGCAGCGCTTGCCCATCACGACCACGAGCTCCGCCTCCTCGTCGATCCTGCCCGCACTTGCGTCGGAAGGCAGCACGATGGGGTCGCCGGGACCGACGATGGAGCTGGGGACCTTGAGGAAGACCTGCGGCTCCCAGGGCTCCTGTCGGCCCGCCAGATGGTCCCTGTAATTGAACCCCAGGGCGAAGATCTTCGAGGGCGCGCAGGGCGGCAGCAGATGCACGGAGGACAGGGGGAGGGCCGGGCCGCTCGACGGAGGGCTCCCCGCGGGCAGATCCCAGGGAGCGGAGGCGAGCCTCCGCACAGTCCCGGCCTCGACGACGGCGAAGGAGACGCCGTCCTTCTCGAATCGCGCGTATGTCATTGACCCCTCCGCATCGCACGCTTCCCCGTCCCGGGCAGGAGGGGAAGGCGGGCGGGACCGCTCAGAGGGTGGGAGCGTTCTGGAACAGATTGCCGAAGATCGAACCTGCCGCGTTGATCGCCACGATCGAGGCGATTCCGGAGATCCACAGCAGCACCGCGAATATCTTCAGGCAGACAGAGAGAATGCGGATGAGCGTGTACGGGCTGCCCTGCTCCCGGTCCCTGCGCGTGTTCAGTGCGATCTCCCGGATCGCGAGGGGCATGTCGGAGCACGCCCAGACCATGAGGCCGAAGAGGCCGAAGAGGATGAAAAGGAACTGCGAGACCAGGAACATCATGCGCACACCTCCCCACGTCTGATTACCCACAAGTCTAGTACCGGCCGGGCGCCTGTCAAGGCTCGCGGGGATTTTTTCTCGACTGTTCAGTATATTGAAGTGAGGGAGAACACGTGGACGGCGCGAAGAGCGTTCGGACGGAGCTCATCACACTCGGGGCATCGGTCATCGGCTTCGCGGCGGCCTTCGCGTTCCGCGGGGCCCTGCGCCAGACGCCGTACAGGCTGGCCGAGTACGGGGCATTTCTCCTCCCCTACCTCGCGAGCGGATGGCCCGTTCTCGCGCGCGCCTTCCGCAACATCGCCCGCGGCAGGGTGTTCGACGAGAACTTCCTGATGACGGTCGCGACCGCGGGCGCCTTCGCGATCGGAGAGCTGCCCGAGGCCGCCGCGGTCATGATCTTCTTCCAGCTCGGCGAGCTGCTCGAAGGCCTCTCGGTCCGCCGTTCGAGAAGGTCCGTGCGCTCGCTCCTGGAGTTCCGGCCCGAATCAGCGACCGTGCTGACCGACCAGGGCCAGCGGATCGTCGCCCCCGCGGACGTGCGGATCGGCGACGCCATCCTCGTGCGCCCGGGGGAGAAGATCCCGCTGGACGGGAAGGTCATCTCCGGGCGCTCCGCGGTGGACACCTCGGCCCTCACCGGCGAGCACGTCCCCCGTTCGGTATCCGAAGGGAGGGACGTGCTCGCGGGGTTCATCAACGGGCAGGGAACGCTGACGGTGCTGGTCAACCGCGAGTTCCAGAACTCCTCTGCTGCCCGCATCCTCCACCTGGTCGAGAACGCCGTGCAGAGAAAGGCGCAGACGGAGCGCTTCATCTCGCGCTTCGCCCGGTCGTACACGCCGATCATCGTCATCGTCGCCGCCCTGATCGCCTTCCTGCCGCCGCTGCTGCTCCCCGGCGCGCACCTTGCGGACTGGGTTCACCGTGCGCTCGTCGTGCTGGTCGTCTCGTGCCCCTGCGCGCTCGTGATCAGCATCCCCCTGGGTTACTTCGGGGGCATCGGCGGCGCGTCGCACAACGGCATCCTCCTGAAGGGGTCGCAGCACCTGGATACACTCGCCGGGATCGGCACCGTCGTCTTCGACAAGACCGGCACCCTGACAGAGGGCATCTTCGAGGTGAGGGACGTCGAGCCGATGGACGGGATCGGCAGGGACGAGCTCCTTGCGCTGGCCGCCCGGGCCGAATCCCACTCAACCCACCCCATCGCGGAATCGATCCGCAGGGCGGTCGGACCGGGTCGGGGAGCCGACACGAAGGTCGGAGCGGAGGGCTCGTACACGGAGCTATCCGGTCAGGGGGTCCTCGCGACGATCGACGGCGCGGCCGTGGTCGCGGGCAACGACAGGCTCCTGCACCGGGAGGGCATCGCGCACCCGTCGTGCGGCGCCCGGGGCACCGTCGTGCACGTGGCGCGCGACGGGCGTTATCTGGGACGGATCACCATCGGCGATAGGGTCCGCGCCGATGCGCGCGCCGCGGTGCGCTCCCTGAAGGCGATGGGGATCGAGCGCGTGCTGATGCTCACCGGGGACGGCAAGGAGGCGGCGAAGGGCATCTGCGAAGAGCTGGCGCTGGACGGGTGCAGGGCCGAGCTGCTGCCCGAGGAGAAGGTCGCGGCGATCGAGCAGATCATCGCCTCCTCGGGCGACGGGAAGGTGCTCTTCGTCGGGGACGGCATGAACGACGCGCCGGTGATCGCGCGCGCCGACCTCGGCGCGGCCATGGGCGCTTTGGGCTCCGACGCGGCGATCGAGACCGCGGACATGGTCATCACGACCGACGCGCTGGGGAAGGTCCCCCTCGCGATCCGCATTGGGAGGAAGACCCGCGCGATCGTGCGGCAGAACATCGGTGCCGCGCTCGCCATCAAGGCGCTGTTCATCCTCCTGGGAGCGATCGGCGTCGCGAGCATGTGGGAGGCCGTTTTCGCGGACATGGGCGTCGCCCTGCTCGCGATCCTGAACGCGACGAGGAGCTTCCGCGTGCGCGGCGACTCGCCTTCCGGCCTCGACGGATCGCCGCCCGGGGGCCCTTAACCTGCGCGCAAGCAGCGTGCTATTCTTGCCGATATAGGAACTGGGAAGAGAGGGGAACCGTGATCTACCTCGTGTGCAAAGACGGCGAGATCCTCGTCGAGAGCGACAACATCGAGTTCGTGAAGAGCTACGTCAGCAGGAACCAGGACTGCTCGGTTCGCGACGCGCGCACGGGCAAGAAGGTCCCCCTCGAGTAGGGGCGGACCTGCCCCCGGGTGCGTCCTACAACACCCTGTGCTCCACCCGTCCGTCGGTGCAGCCGATCAGCAGCTCCGGCGTCTTCCTCGTAAAAAGGCCGTTCTCCAGCACCCCCGGGATCCGGTTCAGCTCCCGTTCCATCTCCTTCGGATCGAATGGTCCGGCGAATGAGACGTCGAGCAGGAGGTTGCCGAGATCGGTGACCACGGGCCCCGCCTTCCGCACCGCCTGGCGGAGGCTCGCCGTGGCGCCCATCGCCTGGACGGTCCGGGTGACCGTGGCGACGGCGGGAAGCGCGATCTCCAGGGGGATCGCGAACCTGTCGCACAGCCGGCCGCTGATCTTGGCCTCGTCGACGATCACGATGAACCTCCGCGAGGCGTATGCCACGATCTTCTCGACGAGCAGCGCCCCGCCGCCGCCCTTGATGCAGTTGTGCGCTCCGTCCACCTCGTCGGCCCCGTCGATGGTAAGGTCAAGCCCTTCGGCCATGTCCGCGTCGTTGAGAGTCCCCACGGAAATGCCCAGGCCCCGGGCCTCCAGCTCCGACTGGAGGCTGGTCGTCACGGCTCGGATGCCTTTCAGGCTCCCTTCCCGCAGCCTCTCGGCGACCCTGCGAAGGGCCCAGATCGCCGTCGAACCGGTTCCGAGGCCCAGCTTCATGCCGTCGGCGACGAACAGGTCGGCCGCCTTTCTGCCCAGCATTTTCTTCACTTCGGTCATATCCGCCATAATCGGTCCCCCGCGCGCTTCTCCGCTTGGATTTGCGTCCGCCTGACATATACAATGAAGGGGGGAGGCGCGTACAGGGCGAGTCCGCCGCTCGGCTCCGCACTTGCCTGCGGCCGGCGGATATCGCTATCTTGCATACCCTATGGTCAAAATGCCGATAATCAGGGCGATGAAGGCCGTCGTTTTCCTGCTCCTCATCCTCTTCACGGCCGTCCCCGGCGTCTTCGCAGCTCAGGAGGGGCTTGCCTCCTGGTACGGAGGCAAGTTCCAGGGACGGACCACCTCCAGCGGCGAGGTCTTCGACACAAACCTCATGACCGCGGCGCACCGCAGCCTCCCGTTCGGCACCATCGTGAAGGTGACTGACCAGGAGAGCGGGAAGTCCACGCTCGTGAAGATCAACGACCGGGGCCCGTTCGTGGAAGGGCGCATCATCGATCTCTCCCGCGCGGCCGCCGAGGAGCTGGACATGGTGGGCAGGGGCGTTGCCCGGGTGAGCCTGGAGGTCGTCGACTTCAGCGCCAGCAGGGCCCTTTTCGCGATTCAGGTCGGGGCCTATGGCCTGGAGAGCAACGCCGAGAAGGCGCGAAGGACCATCGAGGTAGCCGGCTTCCTCGCGACCCTCGAAAGGCCGGGTCTCGGCATCACGCGCGTGCTCGCCCGGGGGCTCACCGAGAAGGACCTCCCCGATGCGCAGAAGAAGCTGGAATCACTCGGCTTTGCGCGCATCCTTGTGAAAAAGGAAAAGGCGGACCAGAGCGAATGACCCTCCGCGGGCGGATCCCCGGAAAGCCCGGGCTCTGGGAGGTCACGGTCGAGCAGACCGGGGCCGCGGGCGGCGGTGCCCTGATCGCGTCCCTCGCGTGCGTTGACCCGTCATACAGGGCGGGCAGCTGCCTCTGGATCACTCCCGGCCTTTTCGATCTGCAGATCAACGGGATCGCGGGCACGAGCTTCACGAACCCGGACGCGCGGGACGGCGATCTCGCCGCTGCCGACGAGCGGATCAGGTCGCACGGAATCAGCCGCTACTGCCCGACCGTGATCACGCGCGACAGGAACACGACGCTGGCAGTCCTGGAACGCCTCGCAGGCGCCATGAAAGCGGGCGCGATGCCCTCGGCATGGGGCATCCACCTCGAAGGGCCGTACATCTCATCCGAGGACGGCTACCGCGGCGTGCACCGCCGGGAGTTCACCCGGGACCCCGACTGGGGCGAGTTCTCCCTGTTTCAGGAAGCGAGCGGCGGCAGGGTGCGGATCGTCACGATCGCTCCTGAACGGAAAGGGTCCGCAGATTTCATCCGGCGCGCGAGCGGCTCGGGCGTCACGGTGTCGATGGGGCACTCCAACGCGACCCCCGCCGAGATCCTGAGCGCCGTGGGGGCGGGTCTTCGGATGAGCACTCACCTGTTCAACGGCTGCGCGCGTCTCGTCGATCGGCACGCGAACCCCATCTACTCGCAGCTCGCCGCCGACGAGCTTTTCGCCTGCTTCATCGCGGACGCTCACCACGTCCCGCCGGCCGCGCTGCGGGTCGGGCTGCGGGCGAAAGGCCCGCGCCTGTCCATCCTCGTGAGCGACATCGCCCATCTCTCGGGCCTTCCCGACGGCGACTACGAGATGGAGGGAAACCGCGTCGAGGCGAGGGACGGGGGGATCTGGGTCAAGGGAAGCTACATGCTCTCGGGGGCCGCGCGCACGCTCGAGCGCGACGTGGAGATCCTCGCCCGTGAGCGGGAACCCGGCATCGAGGGGGCGCTCCTCATGGCGAGCGCGAATCCGTCGGCGGCCGTCGGCGAGAGGGCGTGGGCGGAGCTCCTGCCCGGCCGCGCGGGGCCGGTCGCCGCGTTCCCGTGGGACGGCGCCGCGCTCGGCGCGCCGATCAGGATCGGCTTCTAGAGCGGCGCGATCTCTGCGTGCGTGAGCCTCATCCCGCCTGCCTCCCGGGGGCCGTGCGGAGAGCGCCCGCCCGGCCGCGGGCGGGAATCGAGACGCTCCTGTGGCCCCTGGTGAGAGGCCGGCCGTAGAACAACACGAAGATGATGTTCATGACCGCGAGATAGCCCGACTTGAACGTTCCTTCCTTGCGCAGGCGCCTGCCCGAGGTCCGCATGGGCAGGCGGAAGCTGAACCGCACGATCCCCACCTTCGACAGGCGGGTCGCGATGTCCGTATCCTCGCCGTAGAACTCTATTGACGTGTCGTACCCGCCGACCCTGTCCAGCGCGGAGCGCCGCACCACGAAATTGCCGCCCTGCGCGACCGCACCGAGCCTCAGGATGCGCTGACCCACGACGTTCGGCCAGAATTGGAACAGGTAGAAGATCATGGAGGTGATGCGCGGCAGGACGGGCATGTCGTAGTACGCGAACGGCCCCGTGTAGCACGCCATGCGGGGATCCTTCTCGAAGCCCCGGATCACCTCGCGGAGGTAGCCCCGCGGCATGCGCGTGTCCGCGTCGAGGTTCACGATGAGGTCCCCGCTCGATTCGAGGTATCCCCTGTGCCGGGCCATGGACAGCCCCTTGCGGGCCTCGCGGACCACGCGGACTTCGGGGAACCCCGCCGCCGCCGCGCTCGTCCCGTCGACGCTCGCGTTGTCCACGACGATGACCTCGACATCGAGGCCCGAGCGGCGCACCTCGCGCAGAACGGCGGCGAGGCAGGCGCCGATGTAGCGCTCCTCGTTGTGGGCGGGGATGACGACGCTCACCTTCACCATGGCGGCACACTATACATGGAACACGGGCACGTGTAAACGATTGCCTTGCGCGGGCTGAGGAAGTACAATGGTAGCTGTCAGGTCCAGAAAGAGATGAAGAACCTCAGCCGGGTCGCGGGGTACGCGGTGATTGCGCTCGGGGGAGCCGCGATTTTCGTCGGCTCGAGCCCCCTTTTCCCCGTCTTCATCGAGGCATTCCTCGTCGGCGGCGCGCTCATCGGCGTCGGCCTGTGGATCCTCGCGGGCAGGGACCTGCGCAGCCTCCTCGGCCGCGCGGCCCGCATGAGCCGGGCAGCGGGGGCGTTCCACGGCGCCAGGCCGCAGCGGCGGCCCCCGATCGTCATCGATCCCCTGCTGCCGGTCCGCATCCTCAAGCTCGCGAAGACCAGGGCGGGCACCCTCACGGTGTCGGATGTCGCGATCGAGCTCAACGTGCCCCTCGACCACGCCGAGGCGGGGCTGGAAGCCTGCGTGCGGGCAGGGAACGCCCTTCCGGACTACGACGTGGCACGCGGCCACATGCTCTACAGGTTCCCGGAGTTCCTGCCAAGGGAAGACGCCGCGATCCAGCGTTGACACCGGCTGCGAGCGCCGGTAGTATGGCCCCTGGAAAAAGGCCCCAGTAGCTCAGCAGGATAGAGCGGCGGTTTCCTAAACCGTAGGTCGGATGTTCGAGTCATCTCTGGGGCAAGCACTCACCCTATGAACAAGATCATCTTCCGTCTCGTCGAGTTCACGCAGAGACACGCGCGGCCGGTCATAGCAGTGACCGCCGCTGTGACGCTCCTCCTTGCCTGGTTCGCCCTGCGCATCCAGGTGAATCCCGAAACGGCGACCCTGATCCCCGAGAGCCCCCGCGTGACGAAACTGATGGAGAAGTACGGCAAGTCCAGCGTGACCACGGACTACGTGGTGGTTTCCGCGCAGGCGCCGGACCTGTTCACGGTGGAGAAGCTCGCCCTCTTCGCGGGGGCGATTGCCGGGATCGAGAAGGTCCCCCGGATGCACCCGGGGATATCCCCCTTCAACTTCATCACATTCAGGAAGGACGGCGCGCGCCTGGCATTTGGAACGATGGCCGAGGGGGAGCTCTCGCCGAGCACCCCGGAGGCTGCGGAGAGGTTCCACCAGAGGCTCATGAGCGAGCCTCAGGCGAGGAACCTCGTGATCTCGGCCGACGGGACCGCCCTGTGCGCCCTTTTCCCGATCGACCTGTCCAGCGACTACCGCCCCGAGCTCGCGGCGATTGAGGCGATCATCCGGCCGCTCAAAGCCCGCATGGACATCCGCATGGCCGGCGGCCCCCTCTACAACAGGGCAATCCTCGAGCGTATGTACACCGACACGCCCCTGTTCCTCGGGCTCGGCCTGGCGATCGTCCTGGTCGCGTACTACCTCAGCTTCCGCACCCTGCGCTCGCTGGTGCTGCCGGTCCTGGTGGTCGTGCTCGGGACGATCTGGACAGTGGGGACGATGAGCCTGCTCGGGTTCAAGCTCACGATCATCAACATCATGACCCCTCCGCTCGTGCTCATCCTCGGCAGCTCCTACAGCCTCCATGTCCTCAACCAGTACTACCGCGAGGCGCGCGTCAGCGGGGAGGACAGGCGCTGGATCACCGACTCCGTCGGCCACATCGTCACGACGATCTTCCTCGCTTCGATCACGACGGTGTTCGGGTTCGGGAGCCTTCTCACGGCGTCGCTGCCCCAACTGCGCCAGTTCGGCATCTCGACGAGCATCGGGATCATCTTCTGCGCGCTGCTGGCCATCTTCTTCCTTCCGGCGGCGCTCTCGCTCCTGAGCGCGCCGACCGCCGTGCAGAGGGACAGGGTGCTCGAGGGAGTCCTCACGCGGCACATGGGGTACCTCGCGCGGCTCATCATCCGCTCCCGCATCGCCGTCCTCGTCGTGGCGGTCCTCATCGTCGCGGGGTTCGCCGTCTCCATCGGGGGGATCCGCTACGACACGGACTTCACCCGGTATTTCCGGGGGCGCGAGAGGGCCGTCGAGGACAACAAGGTCTTCATGGACAAGTTCGGGGGGCACGTATTGGTGAACCTCTCCCTCGACGCGCCCGGCCTCGCGCCGAACTACTTCCTGAGCCCCGAGGTGCTGCGGAAGGTCGCCCGGTTCGAGGACGCGCTGCGCGCCGACCCCGACATCGCCTCCCTCTCGACCTTCACGGGCTACCTGCGGAGCATGAACCGGGCGATGAGCGGCGTCGATGAGGTGCCGGCGACGCGGCCCCTCATCCTCCTGCTGTCGAAGTACTTCCGCGCCCTCTCGACGACGCCGGCGGGAAAGAGCGCCACGGGACTCCTGCTGAACGAGGACTACGGCAGGCTCACCTTCGTGATGAGGGTCTGGGACAGCAGGAAGGGCACCTTCGCCTTCGAGGAGCACCTGCCGAAGATCCTCGCCCGCGTGCTGGCCTCGGCAAAGGCGGAGCTCCCCGCGGAGGTCACCGCCGAGTTCTGGGGGCAGACCATCGCGATCCTGTCCCTCTCGGAGCTGCTCACGGCGAACCAGATCAGCTCGATCATCTCCTCGGCGGTGCTTGTATTCCTCGTCTCCGCGCTGGTCTTCCGCTCGGCGAAGCTCGGCCTGCTCGTGCTCGCGCCGCTTGTGACCGGGATCATGATGAACTTCATCGTCATGGCGCTCTTCCGCATCCCCCTCGACGTGGTCACCATCACCTTTACGTCCA
>Ga0315288_10012573_pt1 | contig 10633 bp, 15 predicted proteins | sample YL17G11_20_MG_FD_203454 | JGI IMG/M metagenome (GOLD analysis project Ga0315288, IMG submission 203454) | Sediment microbial communities from Yellowstone Lake, YNP, Wyoming, USA - YL17G11_20 | ecosystem: Environmental > Aquatic > Freshwater > Lake > Sediment | place: USA: Wyoming | collected...
GTGCATTGTTAAACAGTGCCGCAGGATCGGCTGTGTACTGTATGAGGTGCATGCCATTTCCGGATACGCCACCATTAAAAACAGCTACGTTTGCCGTTGCCGGATAACCGAACTGAGTGACAGGATCGATCACAGGATCGGTAGGTGTGAGAATTTGATTGTTACCCACGATTTATCTCCTTTCGTTATTATGGTAGTTTGAACCAGCGTTCGAATCTGATCCAAAGTTTTGAATTACCGTTACCCGAAGCAGCGCCGATTAAACGCAATTTCATCTTGTCTGCGGATGTAAATTGCGCCCTCGTCAAAGTAACAAAACTGAGTTCATCATCTTTAACAGAATCAATCAGAGTGTATGTCTGGACAGGATTTCCTGAGAAACTTGTCGTGAAATATACTTTCACATCATTAGAGTCTCCAGGTGCAATAGCTTCCCATACAATTCTGATTGAATCAGGGATGCAGTTTAGGATCTCTTTTATTGAACCGTTTGCATAGGCAACCGGTAGTTCTGCGCTGGTGTATGTCGTTCCATTCACGATAGATTGACTGGACCATACATTTGTACTTACGGTAACAGCTTGACCGAAGCAGAAGCTACTCAGAAGTACAAATGCAATCATCGTGATCGATATAAGGGCTAATCTTTTCATCTTATACCTCCTCTTAAGAATATGAGAGTGCATAAGGTGAGTAGGTGACACCGAGCATACTTGACGTATTCTCGTAGAAGTCACCTGCCGTTAGGCCCATCAATCCAAGTGCGTCGTAAATCTCGTTACGCACGACACTCTTGATGAAATCAAGGCCATAGCCCTTTGTGTTTTCGTAATCCTCGACGTTCGACTTCACTTCTACTTCCTCACCGGTTGCCACGCTAAGAGCTGACTCACCCATGAGTATGCAGCAAGCGTTATCGCCTGTGTCGAGATCTGTTATCGTGTTGGCAATGCAATGACCTTGCGCCCTTTGTGCAGCTGTAGGACGTGGGCCGTATTCGACTGTGCCAGCCGTGACTAAAGCATCATCGGCATGTGTATAGGCACTCCACAGCTTGAGGTCTGTGATAATGATGGCACCGTCGATAACCGCTACGCCAAGATGTGCCAGTGGATGATCTTCCATCTTCGCAATCGCAAGCGATTGAGCAAATGCTTTATATTCAGAATCTTGACGGAACTGGTTGAACGCTGCATCCTTCATAAAAATAGGATATAAAGGATAACCCGACTTGCTCACAATCGGACGAATCTTGCAGCGTGGAGCTTCTTGCACCATGTTCCGGACAAATGCGACACTCATCGTCTGACCACCTGCGCCAGTCAAAGCATTAATCGCAGCTTCACACGCAGCTTCATACGCTGCTGTACCAGGTCGACCACCGGCCCATGTTACACGACCAGATCCTGCTACGATCATGTTCGGGTGACTTACCGGAGTCATTGCCCGACCACCAAACGCAGCACCGGAGATCAGATCACGTGAGAAACCATAGTGCATTGCAGAAAGCAGATTGGATGGGAAATAATCCTGGAACCACATCCGAAGCATAGGCTCCGCGGAATTGATGAGCCAGGACTTCCACTGTTTAACCTGTTGCGCCTGCATACCAGTGGGAGGAGACACGGCATGTCGTGTCCTATTGATGAATACCGCACGGAAGGCATACTTCACATCTTCCTCTTTGCCCATTAACGGCATATCACCAAATGCAGCAGGTAGACCGGTTAAACGTGCGACATGCGGAATGAGCATGTCTGTTCGACCTTCTTGTATAAATCCGTTCACCGTCTCGATGGGTGCGCCGACAAAGCGAGTAAGACCACCCGGCCCTAACGCTTTTACCTCTTCCTCACGGCCCATCTGTGTGAGGAAGTTCGCACCGATCAGTTCGGCAAACTTACTACCGTAATACATCATCCTCCGCATTTTCTCGGAGAGTAATGTACGAAGTTCAGGGTAGAGTGATAGATCAATTATTGAACGCATCTAAAATTTTCCTTTCGATTTAAGGCTGAGATTCGATCTCTCGAATGGCCTCTTCAAGTTGTTGCGTTGATAAACCTTTTACGACTTTCTTATCTGTGAGATCCGGTTTGCCGGTATCGGCTACTTGAACAGTTTTCTTCTTGGATGAAGTGGATGCTGTCTCAATAACCTGATCCTGGAGAGTTTTGAGGTCCTTGGCTTGCTGGAGTCGGCCTGTTGTTTCGGCGTTCTCGATAGCAAGATCGAACATCTCCGGTAGGATTTCTGTAAGAAAGTACCTTCTGAATGAATTTTCCTTCGGAACCTTTATACCATGTGTTATCTCGAAGTTTTTCTCATCGGCTAATGCACGATCGACAAATCCCGATATTTGCTCTTCCGTGAGTTTGAGATTCATCTTTTCGTTCAACTTACCGATGTACTCCGCAGCATCCTTCTTGTTTTTTTCGATGACGGAATCGTAATTCTCCTCAAGATCGCTACGTTCCTTCACCCACGTATCGAGTTCAGTCCGGATCCGGTTTGCTATATTCAAATACTGCATGTAGAGAACCGGATCGGTTTGGCGTAGTTCTCTCAGATCTTCTTCTTTAACCACAGGGAACGAGATGCCAAGTTTCTCGATTTCCTTTTTGATAGTAGGATGACTATCAAGCTGCCGTAGAGTTTCTTCCGACTTCCACTCATTGAGCTGCTTATCGTATTCGGCCTTCTCTTCAGCCGTTTCGACAACTTCACTCTCTTCCGATTTTCGCTTTGTGAATTCAGCTTCGAGAGACTTGTATAGTTTCTCTACCGGCTTCCAGTCACCGGATTTTTTAGCTGCTTCAATGTGATCGCTGATGATATCGCCAGGTATCTTCAATTCCTTGACAATGGAATTGACACCCTTCTCGAGATCCTCTGCGGTCTTGTACTTTCCAGCGAATTTCAGTTCATCGGTTTTCTCGGCTGGCTTGATTACCGTTTCAGAAGCAGCATCGTCTTTCGTCTTTGCTACCTGCTCTCCAGGGGTGCCTTCAGATCCTACCTTTGCAGGTGGAGTGCCATCGGGTCCAGCGGCAGCCGGAGTGACTTCGGTAGAAGATCCGGCTTCGGGAGCATCAATTTGAGCATCGATCTGCTTATTTAAATCCTGATCGGTTAGTTGAGATACATCTTTACCCATGATTAGGTTCCTTAGATTTTATGATATTGTTGATTACTTTTTCTTCTTCTTCTTTTTCTTCCGACTCAATCCGGCTTCGGAGTATGAAATCGCTACTGCCTGCATAGGATTGGTTACAATTTGACCGGATCCACTGTGAAGAGTGCCACGATGGAACTCATTCATCACGACTTCACGCTTTTCCTTGCCACCGTGAAGATGTTTACGCCTGGCAGCCGCGCCAGCACCGAGCTTATTTGAATGCTTCATTGCCTTGCGCATACGTGCGTACTTCGATTCGCCTTCTTTAGAGACTTTCATCGTTTATTCCTTCTCACGTTCCTCTTCAATGCTTTCATTCAATTCGGTCTCACTCATATCGGCAGCTTTCTTCTTAGAGTCACGGAATCCAGCCTTAGTTATATTGAAATCGAGATCAATGTTCACCTTACCTTTATCATCTTCCGACTTCCGATAGCTTCTTAGTTCTACCTCAGCAATCATTATTGCCTTGTCGCCCACTTTCATACCTTTCGGTATGTCAAGTTCCGTGTTGTATGAAGATACACGTGGATAATCTATGGACGATTGGGATACCGTTGGTTGTTTTGTTTCCTCTGGCGGTTTGCGCTTTCTACCAACATTGATGAGTTCTACACCGTTAATTTTCATACTTTCTCCAATGGATGTTTTTCTTTTCCGTTACCTGGCCCCTGTGATAGCAATTTCATCTGTTCTGCTAATGAAATGTTCTGAGCAAAATCACCCCGAACACGATTCTGCATCTCCGTGTTCATCGCTATACCCAAACGCTGATCTATAAACTTGGATATTTCCTTACCATCCGGTATATCAAGATTCTTGTAGATCTTACCGGCTACAAACATTGATGTGATAGGATCTACCTGTACTAATTTTGAAGTATCAGCCATGATCGCAAGATTCTCATGCTTTGTCGTTTGACCGGTCACGGAACTATCCGGAATGAAATCGTATTCACCTTGAGTAATGTCAAATTTCACACCGTATAAATTCTGAATGTTCACCGGAAGCCAGTAAGGATTATCCTCCTCATCTAAGAGTCTGATCATCCGCGGGAGTATCATGAACTTCTGAAGAGTACGGTTACAGTAACAGAAGATGTCCTTAGTCGTTGCAGATACATTCATTAGGAATTCCGTTACCATTATTTCTGTCTGTGCGGACCGGAGACGGAATAACCTACCACTTTCACCGGCTGATTCTTGATAGCCACGTGCATTTGGACTGATACCAGATATCCACTCCATCAAGTCACGACCTTCTTCTGCCAACGTCCTAAGCATCTGGAATGCTTCACCGCCAGGAGGTTTACGTTCCGGCTTTGCTCCACCGACTACAGCCTTATAGAATCTGATAATTCCTCTTTCCTTCGATCGCCAACCCTCTAAGTGTTCAGGGGGTATGGAATCAACTGGCGCCTCGACAGGAGGATTCACAGCATCCATGGCGCATTCAAGTGAAGTCATCATGCGTTGATTGTAGAAGTCTGCGGGCGCCACTAACCGGTCCATCAGTGATTGTGTTTTTGTAATGTCCGGATGCCACTTCCGGAAGTAGATCGGTTTTAAGGCGAAGCCCCTTTGCTGCACGTTGTACGGTTTTTCCATAAAGATCTCATCCGGTAGTAATGCCGGACAAATAACCGTTACGTACATCTTATGAGAATTCACATTCATGAATGTTTCTTCAAAAGGGTTAATCTCAGAATTGAAATCTTCAACTTCTCTGTTTGCCCGGGTCCGTGCATTGTAAACTACCTTACTTGATCCCATCCTTTTGTCATGCCACTCTACCACACGATAAAGACCTTTTTTAGCATCCTTAAAACTGTCAAAATAACTGATCTCTTCTGAACGACTTATCAAGGATTTTACGGTAGATAAGAATTTGTCGTACCAGGATTTGGGTAGAGATTGCTTACGGTATGCACCTTCCCATTGATCGGCCGATTGCTTTATTTTCTCGACTTGCTCCGGAGTAAGATACTTTTTATATGCTTCCAGGATATCTTCAGCACTCATGAAGGGAGAGTAGCATAAATAATTCCAGTCTGATTGATCGATGTGACGAGCTTCTGGATCGCCCATCACCAGAAATGGATCTACAGATTCACAGATGAATTCACCTTCAACATTATCTCTGTAAGTCCAATACTCGTTTGTCCAGCCAACTTTAGCGATCGCAGCATCAATCGCTGCCATAGCAATTTCTCTGTAACCTCTTTCACCGATAGCCCAATTGGTGAGCAGCGAATGTGCTTTCGTCTTATCCTCATCACCTTCATTGTAAGGAATAGCCTTCATCCGGTTGCCTTCTTTTCGAAGCATACCGGCAAGGTACTCCATCGGTTGACTTGCGATCTGAAATTCAAAGATGGGTCTATTGCTATCCTTCAACTTTTTGCGAGTCTCATCATCGACCATCTGACCTATCACATAGTCGTAGTCTCTCTTCTGCTCGATACGGAATTGCCTGTATATCCGGTTCAACTCTAAGAATGAATTGACAATGTTCGAGTATTTTAATCCAATAGTAGTATTGTCCATTAACCTGCTCCGACTTTCCAACCGGCCTTTTTAGATCTCATCATTTCATCGAACCATCCAGGTACCGGCGGTTTTTTGATTTCTTTCTTTTTGTAGGTTTCCAATACAGCATATTTCAGTCCGTCAAAGCCGTGATCCTCTCCAATCTTCTCATCGAAGTCAAGCCCTTCGGGAGCGTTCTTGTCATACTGCAACTCCGGAAGTGTCTCGATGATGTATTTACAGTTTTCACAAAACCGTAATCTTGGAGGGCGTTTCATTTTACCATCTTCGATTATGTAATGGAGCAGGTCCTTGATCGCTTCATTACTTACGGCACGGTAGCCACGTTTATCGGTTGTGGTTTTCGATACGACTCTCAGCATAGGAGCTTTATCACCCATCCTTTGCTTTAAGATATCCTGTATTATCTCGAAGGGAGTATGTTCCATACCGGTATAGTTAGACATGTCGATCACCATGTCGGTATCGCACATGATATCAAAATTGAAAAGCTTGTGTTCGATCAACGTATCTGCTATCGAATTTCCACGTTCATATGGAGAGCAACCCCTTGTAACATTCTCAGCAATAACCGAAATGAAGTTCTCCTTGTCCTGTAGTATGACTTCAAGAGCAGTGGTATCACCGTAATCTAATCCACCGATCAGTTTGTAACTGCCTGGTACCTGTGGAAGATCTGTAAACCTGGGAAGGAGATGATACTTACGGTTCCACATGTGAAAGAACTGACCTTCATAGACATCCCAATCACCTAACAACTGAGCTTTACGATCCTTCTCCGGCAGCTCACTAAGCTTTTTACCGTAACTCGATTTATGAATGAAGTAATCGAAACGCTTCTCATCAGACCAGGAGTAATATTCCGCTACTGTGATACGATCATCGTTGAGCGACTTCCTTACCCACTCCACATTGTCCCATCCGTATGCTTGAATGAAATAGTAATCATCCGGATTTTCGTTTTCTCTGTAATCCTTCGTGATGAAGATGCGCTTGATGTAAGCATGACCGACTCGGCCCGGGTTCATCGACATAAACATCTTGGGAACAATGGAAAGGTTAGTTGTACACCGGTTGCAGGTTGATAGGAATTCAATCTGATCCTGCTCGAGATCCGTAGCTTCATCGATGAAGATATCAGCATACTCTTTACCGAAGAATGCGTAGATATCATCGTGATGCTCAGCGTACCGGAAGAATATCTTCGAGTTGTGCGGCAGTGAAAGGATCTTCTCCGACTTGTTATAGAACTTCCGGAGTTTCGGGTATTCCATGAATAAAGGGAGGATGTGATTTTCGTATAGGTCAATGTAAGTTTTACGAAAGACCATACCGTTAGTGTTGTGATAATTGAACCGGCGTGATAGCATTGCAAGTCTACCACCGTGAGACTTTGCTCCGCCTCGGGATCCACCGTAACCGATCTTTGTGAATGGTGAATTCTCTATCGTGTCCATGAGAAGGCTCTGCTTCGGTTGGAAGGACAGTTTTATATTTGTTATGAGGGCGCTATCAGCTTGCTTTACGAGCATCGACCATCGTTACATGTATTTCGGATTCACCGGATTCACGTGCTTTCCACATCGAGAGGTATTCACCTAATTTTATGAGTGCTTCTACTTTGTCATATAGTTCGAGAGTTATTACAGTTCTGCCGGTCCGTGAAACTATCATTCTGTAGGATTTGATAGCTTTGGAAAGAATGTTATCGATGTGATTTAATGATTTGAGCTTGAGATGTTTCCCATCGAAATGCAGATAATCACGGATGTCACTGTATGCTATAACTTTTAATTGACCCAATATGGAATCAGTTTCGATCTCATATTTCTCAACTATTCGGGATCGTTCATTACTGACAAGCTCCTGGATGTGAGCATTACTTAGCAATTTGATAGCACATGCACTGGCAGAATTTCCCCTCGCCGTGTATCCTGCATTGATGTAGGATTGAGTAAGTTTCCCTGTCAATGCGTATAATTTCGCAAACTTTACCATACGATCGTTGACAAAACCTTTGCGCTTCAGGAGCTTTAATTTTGTTTTTTTCTTCATAAAAAAAGATGGCTATCCGATTGCTCAGATAGCCATCACCACTTTAATCACCGAACCACGGATCCATTGTGACTCCTTATGTTGTTTTTTAGTAGGAAAAAGACCTACATCAAGCAACAGAAATCTCCGTATATTTTGGTGATTATGTCAAGGAAATAGTGTTTGGTAAGGGGTAAGTTACTTATACAAAATAAGTTATGGTAAGGCGGAAATTACTTTATTTCATATTCAACAACAAAACACGTATCGCCAATTGAAAAATTATGATCATCGTCCTCAACGTGCCTGTGTTTTATGAACCATAAATCGAATTCTTTAATCCTCTCATCTGCGTCATTATCACCTATTGTTGCAAGATCTGGAAGAATTGAAATATCTCTTTTATTTTGCATTGTGAACGATCCACCGACAAAAAAACACCAACCAGAAGACGGGTAATACTTTGCAATCAATATCCTGTCATCGGGTGCTTTGCACTTGGTACACTTCAGATACATTCTGTTATTTGCCATAATATCCTCTTCTATCGATGAACAATTTAATCTTTAGATGGTAGATTAACAAGTCTTAAAGCTACTTCTCCCGAAGCTTTTCATTGATGATTCTTATTGAATTTTTGATATTTTGAAGTAATTTAGCTGATATCATAAAGTTCCTGGAAGATAAAGGTTTTTTACCTTTCACTTTGTAATAAGGGGTATGAATGATTTTCCCTTTCAGTTTCATGGATTCTCACTCCTCAAACGTATACATCTCTCATTATCCGGAGTGAGGAAATATTCATACTTACCATTGATAGGATTAGTCTCACGATTCAGATATCTCCTGACAGTGATCTGACATAGATTCAATTCTTTCGATGCAGCATTAACAAAATCCTCTACTACCATCACAGTGAACTTCCTCATTAGTAATTCTAAGAAACTCTCAAACTTCGGCACACATATATTACTCTTCTTCAACTCACCTGACATTTTAACTACATCCGTATCTTCATAAGCTCTCTCTCTCCCTCTCTCTCTCTCTCTCTCTCTCTCTCTCTCACTCACACACACACTATGCAATTTGTGACGCAGAGCACTTTTAGACCTTTTTGATTTTCCTCTTGGATTCAGAATGTGATTACAACTACGACACACCAGCATCCAATTGGACCCATCCGCCGGATTGTTCTTGCTGTCGTTGTCACAGTGATGCAGGATCGCTACTGAATTGATGTACTTCTCTTTTTCTGCATCGGTTTTTATTGATTTTAATGCAGCAACAACATGGTAACAGAGACGTGAGAGACTTAGACATAGAGTTTTTCTGCTATCGATGGTCATGGGGATTTTCTTTTGAAATTTATTTTACGCAATAGTTTGGTTCTCTCCTTTTTGGTCAATGATTTGGTTACTATGACACCGTTCCAAAGTGGAGGTTTGAAGTCCGCACCGAAGAAGATATATCCATCATGGTAATTCAATCCATACATCTGAAGTGGTTTGATTTTATGTTTCTTCATGTAGTTATACATTTTTCTTAAAAATCTCGATGTCATTTCCCTTCCTTCCGATGAAGTTCGTAGGTTGCAAGTCTATCTTTAACCACTTGGATTGCATCATTAAAACCATGAACATACTCATTACATATATTGTCTGTTGTGATATTGTCAAGAAATTTCCTAAACTCATCCTCCCCCTCCCCAACTTTGCGGTAGAGAACGCCCTTTTTTATGTCGGGGGTAAATGACAAAACATTACCCTGTTCATCATAATATATTTTCATCATTTCTGGATAGTCTTTTAATTCATTCTTTTCCATTGTTCACTCCTTTCTTATCGTTCTGTGAGAAATCTCAATGCCGTAGCTATCACGTGTAGGGCTTCATTGTCTGTTTTTACATTATCTCCACCAAAATAATAATGATTGATGCATGCCTGAGTGAGTTCACCAGCTTCTTCATTGATAATAGCTGATCTATGTATTAGATCGCTTGGATATCTTGGATGGATTTCCCTTGCTTTTATTAAAGCTAACCGAGAAAGTTCTAATGCTTCTTCGTCTGTTAATTTATACATGCGCTATCTCCTTACATTCAAATTCATCGATTAACTTTTGTATCGTTTCCTTGTCGTCATGGAACATATCCAATTGCGTATCCTTCACGGTAGGAATAACCGGCTGTATCTCCGCACCTAAACGGAAATCGAAATTGATCATCCTCTCACCGTGCCAATCATTAACGTACTTCTTGTTAAGCAGGATATTTAACGGAGTGAAGTTATAGAATGTTCCGGCAATAGCCATGATGATGTTTATCCCACCTTCTCTTGCTTGGTTGACGAGCTTTAGATTTACCGATACGATATTATTACTCATGTTCCTCTTAGCAACGAAGAAGTACCTCTTGCCGGATGGACCGTAAATTACAAGTGCGTGTACACCATACCGATCACGGAGGACACCGGTATCTTTGCACTTCGGGAATGCATTTTGGAGTAACTTAAACTGATCCTGTAGATAGCTCATTACTTCTCTTAAATTCCAAAACATTCATTTTGTTTAAATGTTGGACGCGTGTGAATGCGCTGCCAGCACCGCCATAGTGGTAATCATAAAACCAATTTGCAGGATGCTTACCTGGAACATCGTAAAAATAATCTCCGCCAGGTTCGAGATAGATCCAAAAGCTACATTTTGCTTCTGTGTCCCAACGGCTTTTTCTAACTGTGTACTTCACTAAAGAATCCTTTTCCAATACGGTTTTAATACCCGGGCGATACTGCAAACATACGCCTCCAACTTGTAAAGATAATTCGGGTTGCAAGGAATCGGCTTTGTGTAATCCCAAATATCCTACATGTTGTAC